>Ga0307415_100001189_pt1 | contig 12184 bp, 9 predicted proteins | sample DK1Cmetagenome_FD_204524 | JGI IMG/M metagenome (GOLD analysis project Ga0307415, IMG submission 204524) | Maize rhizosphere microbial communities from greenhouse at UC Davis, California, United States - DK15-C-2 | ecosystem: Host-associated > Plants > Roots > Rhizosphere > Soil | place: USA...
GACGTCTCGATCTCGACCTCGGGCGACTACGAGCGCTATTTCGACGCCGACGGCACGCGCTTTCACCACCTGATCGACCCGGCGACCGGGAAATCGCCCGGCGGCATACAAAGCGTGACGATTCTTGCCGACGATGGCTTGACCAGCGAAGCCCTTTCCAAGATCGTGTTCGTGCTCGGCGTCGAGCGCGGAATGGCCCTCGTCGAATCTCAGTCGGGCGTCGACGCGGTCGTCGTTGATGCCGCCGGCGCGCTTCACTTCTCTTCCGGATTGCTTTCAGCTCCACCTCCAACCAGCGCGTCGACGACGCAATGACTTCGCACCCGAGACCCACCAGGAGACTTCCATGAACAAGGTCGTGACCGGATCGTTATGGGCCAGCACCTTACTGTTGGGCGCGCTGGCAGGCTGCGGCAGCGGCAGCAGCGGCGGCGACTCGACCACCGTGACGGTGGCCGGAGACGTGCCGATCGCCTACGCCAGACGCGCCAACACGATGAGCCTCAACCCCACCGACGGCACGCCGAGCGCGCCGGGCGGCGACCTCATGATCCGCGAGAAATCCTCGGCGAGCGCGCTCGAGCACAACGTCACCGCCCAGTTCACGCAGGGTGTCGGTGACGTCCAGAGCCCCGACGTCTCCTGGGACGGCAAGAAGATCGTCTTCTCGATGCGCTGCCCGGCCAGCAACACGGCGATGATCGGCAGCGTCAAGGCGTGCACCGGGTCCTGGAACGTCTGGGAATACGACATGACCACCGGCGGTCTGACCGGCGGCACGTTCCGTCGCATCACCGCCGGCGGCGGCGACGACGTCGAGCCAAGCTACCTGCCGGCAGGCCGCGGCTTCGTCTTCGCCTCCAACCGCCAGCTGAAGTCGAGCGTCAACCAGGCGCTCGGCCGCAGCTACAAGGCGCTCGACGAATACGAGCGCGAGGCCGTCCTCAACATCCACACGATGGACGCCGACGGCGGCAACATCCAGCAGGTTTCGTTCAACCAGAGCCACGAGCGCAATCCGAAGGTGCGCCAGAACGGCGACGTCGTGTACTCGCGCTGGGACCACGTCGGCGGCCGCAACCACTTCAAGATCTTCCGCGCCAAGCCGGACGGCACCGACACGTTCGTCCTGTACGGCTCGCACAGCGAAGGCAACAGCTTCCTGCACCCGCGCGAGATGGACCCGAAGGGCAAGTACGCGGGCTACTTCACCTCCGACCTGATGCCGCTGTCGGGCACCAACGAAGGCGGCGCGCTCGTCTTCATCAACGCGACCGACTTCTCCGAGCAGGGCGCGCCCGCCAATCCGAGCGTGACCGGCGTCGCCCAGATCCAGGCGACGGCGCAAAAGCTCAACCTGGGCATGGGCCTGTCGCAGTACGGCCGCATCTCGACGCCGTTCCCGCTCTGGGACGGCACCGACCGCGTCCTCGTCGCCTTCACCCCCTGCGAGGTGAGCAGGAAGGGCGTCGTCGTCTCGTGCGCCACGCTGACGTCCGACGAGAAGCAGCGCCTCGGCGAGGAGCGCCTCGTCGAGGACGTCCAGGCCGACGAGCTGCAGGAGAACGTGCGCCCGTCGTACGCCATCTACATGTTCGATCCGAACCAGCAGACGTTCCTGATCGTCGCTGCCGCGCCGCCGGGGTTCATGAACACCCACCCGGTGGCGATCCAGCCGCGCAGCGAGCCGAACGCGACGCTGCCGAGCAACGTCGACGCGACGCTCGCGGCGCGCAACGAGGCGCTGCTCGAAGTGCGTAGCGTCTACGACACCGACCAGCTCGGCCGGATGGGCGCCGGGGTCCTGGTGGCCTCGGACGCGCCGGCTGGTTGCACCAGCCAGATCGTCACGACCGCGCCGAGCGATCCGCTCGACACGCGTTCGCAGGTCGCCGACATCGTGAAGATGAAGGATCCCGCCAACGCGATGTACGGCTGCACGCCGGCCCGCTTCATCCGTGCGGTGCGGGCGATCCCGCCCGGCGGCGGCATGACCGGCATGCGCGGCGCGCTCGGCGAGACCGAGTTCGAGATGCAGCAGATCCTCGGCTACGCGCCGATCGAACCCGACGGCTCGTTCAAGCTGGTCGTTCCGGCGGACACGCCGATCGGTCTCGCCGTCATCAACGACAAGGGCGAGGCGCTGCAGACGCACACCAACTGGATCCACGTCCGGCCCGGCGAGCGCCGCACCTGCGACGGCTGCCACAGCCCGCGCCGCGGCGGTGCGATCAACTCCGGTGCGGTCGCCAACACGGTGCCGTCGACGATCAAGTCGACCCTTGCCGCGGCCCACCAGTCCGGCGAGACGATGGCCGGCACGCGGACGCGCCTCGACGCCAACGCGCTGAAGCTGGTCCCCGACATGGTGTTCACGGACGTCTGGGCCGACACGACCAAGCCGGGCATCACCGCCAAGCCGTCGCTCACGATCAAGTACACCGGCAATCCGAACCCTGCCGATGACCTCGTCACGGCAGCGCCGGTCAACGGCATCGTCAACTATCCGACCCACGTCGCCCCGCTGTGGACGCGCAACCGCGGCGCCAACACCTGCACGGCGTGCCACAACGATCCGGCCAAGCTCGACCTGAGCGCGTCGATCGCGGGCACCGGCCGGGTCCAGTCGTACGAGGAGCTGATGCTCGGCGACCCGCAGTTCGATCCGGTCACCGGCCTGCCGGTGACGCGCATCCGCGAAGGTGTGCTCGAGATCGTCCGCGGCCCGGCGCTGGTCGACACGGCGGCGAGCGAAGGCGAGGCACTCGGCCTGGCCCGCAAGAGCCGTCTCTACGAGATCATGACAGGACGGAGCATCCAGTCGGGAGCCGACGCACGCGCCGCGCACCCGAATCCGCCGTCGACCGCGCCGAATCACGCGACGATGCTCAACGCGGCCGAGCGTCGCGTGCTGATCGAGTTCATGGACCTCGGCGGCAAGTACTACAACGATCCGTTCGATCCGGGTGCCAACGTCAGGACGCTCAATGGCCTGAGCATGGCGACTTTCGAGAAGGATGTCCTGCCGATCCTCAGCACGACATGCGCAGCCGCGTGCCACCAAGCCATCGGCAGTAGCATGTCCGCAGTACCGATCGGCACGTCGTTCCGCAACAACCGCTTCGTGTTGACGGGCAGTGCGGATGGCGATTACGGGGTGACCTTGTCGATGATCTCGAACGCGTGCAACCCGGCGTCGAACTTCCTGCTGAGCAAGCCGTCGGCGGTGCCGCACCCGTCCATGCGGGCCACGCCGCAGACCACCGCTGTGCTGCCGGTCGGCAGCGCGAACTACAACACCATTGCCAGCTGGATCGCGACAGGCTGTTGACGCTGATGACCGTACTGCGAAGGACCACCCTTTCGATTGCGTTGCTGGGAACCCTGGCGGCTTGCGGAGGCTCATCGAACCCACTCGGCAACCCGCCTGTGGTGAGCAATCCAAATGCCACCCAGGGCAACCAGCACCTGTCCTTCGCGTACTTCCAGAAGTGCGTCAACCCGATCTTTCTCGCCCTGCTGCCGATCCAGGGAACCTCGACCACCAACACCTGCGCCGGTGCCGGCTGTCACGCAGTGACAGGCACCGGCGGTTCTTTTCGGGTGGTGACGGCAGCGCAGCCGGTTGATCTTTCCGATCCGGCGAACACGCCGGACGTGATCCGCGCGAGCGACATCTACAAGAACTTCTACTCCGCGCAAGGCGCGGTCGTGGTCGGAGACTCGCGGCAGAGCCGGATCCTGGCCAAGCCGATGCTGCTCGGCGTTCTGCACGGCGGCGGCCTGATCTTCGACAGCGAGAACGATCCCAACGCCAAGATCCTCAAGTACTGGATCACCCATCCGGCCCCCCTCGGCCAGGACGAATTCAGCACCGCGACCTACACCATGTTCACGCCGGCCGATCCGAAGACCGGCACGTGCAACACCCAGTGAGCGCCGCCGCCTGCGTGGGGCCGCGGAGCGATCGCGGCGAGGGGAGCGCGTGGTCGCTGCAAGGCTTCGCGAGCGTGATGTTTGTCGCGGCAGCGATGCTCGTGGCTTCGCCGGTGTGCAAAGCGCAGGCGTCGTCACCGGGCGTCGCCGCTTCGGCGCCCGCCGCAGCGTCGAGCGCGGTCCCTGCCGTTGGTGCTGCGCCGGTGCCGGCTTCGACGGCCGCCGCGTCGGCGCCGGCAGCGGCTGCGTCGGCGGTGGTCGCTCCGGCTGCAGCCGCGACTTCGGCATCCGCACCGTTCGCGGCCGCTCCCGAGCCGCCAGCTCCGCGGCCGCCGCCGAAGGCCCGCTCGCGCAAGTCGGAGCTGGTGCAGATCAGCGACCCGTACATCGAGCTCCGCACGGGTCCCGGGCGCGGCTTCCCGATCTTCTTCGTCGCCCCGCGCAACGACTGGATCGAGATCGAGCTGCGCCACACCGACTGGTTCCGCATCCGCACCGAAGACGACAAGGTCGGCTGGGTCAGCCGCCAGCAACTCGAGTCGACGCTGACCGCGGCAGGAGGCACGAAGAGCTTCCGTGATGTTCTTCTCGATGACTACTTGAGTCGAAAGGTCCAGCTCGGCGCAGCTTGGGGACACTTCAAGGCTGAGCCGATGTTGAAGCTATGGACCAGCTATCGCCTCTCCGACACGTTGAGCTTCGAGGGCACCATCGGCCAGGTGCAAGGCGTCTTTTCGGGCACCGACTTCTGGCACGTCGACCTCTTGATCGAGCCGTGGTCGGACCGGCGCATCTCGCCGTTCTTCGGCGTCGGCGTCGGCAAGTTCAAGAACTTTCCCAACCTCAGCCTGATTGGCGCGACGACCACCGACGCCAAGCTCGCAGCCGCGCGCATCGGCGTCCGCTACTACCTCACCGAGCGCTTCGTGATGAGCGCCGATTACGCCCTCTACACGGCCTTCATCAGCGACCAGCGCTCGACCGAGTACCGCGCCTGGACCGCGGGACTGTCCTTCTTCTTCTGACCCTCGGCCGAGAACGGGGGCAACCGGATCACACGATGAACAACAAGATCATCCGCAGGGCTCTCCTCGCGACCGCACTGGCGGGCGCCGGAGGCGCTGCCTTCGCGCAAAGCACGCCGCAGCGCAACAACGACCAGGTCGTCGTCCCGCAAGTCGACCGCCGCGACATCGAGAAGCCGAAGTTCCCCTCGAACGACTTCGAGGTGGGCCTCTTCACGGGCACCTATGCGGCGCAGAACTTCGGCTCGAGCTGGGTCTACGGAGCGCGGATCGGCTATCACATCACCGAAGACTTCTTCGTCGAAGGCGTGTACGCGCAGACCAAGGTCAGCGACGAGCTGTTCCGCCAGATCCTGCCGGGCGGCATCTTCGCGACCGACAGGGAGAAGCTCAGCTACTACAACTTCTCGGCCGGCTACAACCTCTTCCCCGGCGAGATCTTCATCGGCGGGCGGCGCGCGCGACCGTCGCAGTTCTACATCGTCGCCGGCGTCGGCAGCACCAGTTTCGCCGACCAGCGCAAGCCCACCTTCAACTTCGGCTTCGGCTATCGCGTCTACCTCGCCGACTGGATCGCGCTCCAGCTCGACCTGCGCGACCACATTTTCTCGCTCGACCTGCTCGGCAAGCGCCAGAACACGCAGAACGTCGAGTTCACCGGCGGTCTGACCGTCTACTTCTGACCTCGCTGCAATGAACACCGCCTCGCCCGCTCGACGCCCGGTCCATCGCGCTTGCGCATTACGGATCGCCGCCTGCGCCGTCCTCGCCGTCGTCGCCGGCACGGCATCGTCCGCGCTCGCGCCGGCGACCACGGCGCCCGACTTCGCGCTGCGCGCGATGAGCGGCCCCAACCTGCGCCTGAAGGAGCAGCGCGGCCGCGTCGTCATGGTCAACTTCTGGGCGACGTGGTGCGCGCCGTGCCGCCAGGAGATGCCGCACCTGAGCCGGCTCTACGAGAAATATCGCGGCGCCGGCTTCATGCTGTTCGGCGTCAACGTCGACGAGGACAAGGACAAGGCCGCGGAGGTCGTCGCCAAGCTCGGCGTCACCTTCCCGATCCTCCTCGACACCGAGAAGACGGTGAGCAAGCTCTACGACGTGAGCACGATGCCGTCGACGATGATCATCGACCGCGACGGCAAGGTCCGCTACGTGCATCGCGGCTATCTCGCCGGCTACGAGAACGACTACGAGAAGCAGATCCGGGAGTTGCTGAAATGACGGCCCGTCGCGGGCTGGCCACGGCGCTCGCCGTCTGCGCGGCGCTGCTCGGCGGCTGCGCCCTGCCGTCGCTGCCGAAGATCGAGCCCTGGGTGAAGCCGTACGAGCGCGAGCGCCTCGGCGATCCGATCATGAAGCTGTCGCGCGACGCGATGCCCGACAAGCACTTCGAGCACGTCCGCATCGTCCGCGAGGGAGCGCGCGGGGCGACCGGCTTCCAGGGAGGCGGCTGTGGCTGCAACTAGGGCGGCGATCGGCCTGTGGCGGCGCCTGCTCGCGCTGCTCGGCGGCCTGCTCGGCCTTCTCGCCACCGGCAACGCGCGCGCCGCCGACCTTCCCGAGGACAAGGCCGAGGCGCTGATCCATTCCTATGTCGGCGGCGGCGTCAAGGCCAACGGCCCGGCGCTGCTGGTCCGAAAGAGCATCCTCGACAAGGTCTCGCTGTCGGGGACGTACTACATGGACGCGGTCAGCAACGCGTCGATCGACGTCGTGACGACGGCGAGCCCGTACCGCGAGATCCGCCACGAATTCGGCATGAGCCTCGATTACGTCTACCGCGACGCGCAGATCACGGTCGGCGCGATGACCAGCCGCGAGCCCGACTACACGGCCAACACCGGCAGCATCGACATGACGCAGGAGGTCTTCGGCGGCATGACGACGGTCGCGCTCGGCTTTTCGCGCGTCAGCGACACCGTCAAGAAGAGGAACTCGCCCGAGTTCCTCGACTCGGCGCGGCACTGGCAGTACCGCCTCGGCGTGACGCAGATCCTGACCACGCGCTGGCTGATGAGCGCGAACTTCGAGGCGATGTCGGACGACGGTTACCTCGGCAGCCCGTACCGCTTCGCGCGCGTCTTCGGCGCCGCGGTGCCCGAGCGCAATCCGCGCACGCGGACCGGCCGCGCCATCAAGACGAGACTGGTCGGCGATCTCGGCAATCGCGACGCGATGCGGCTCGAGTACCGCTACTTCAGCGACACCTGGGACATCAAGGCGCACACCGCCGAGATCGGCTACAGCCGCTACTTCGGCCAGTCGTGGCTGGCCGACACCTTCGTCCGCTACTACACGCAGAAGCACGCGCTCTTCTACAGCGACAACGCGCAGAGCGAGACGGTCTACGTGTCGCGCAACCGCCAGCTGAGCACGTTCAACGACATGGGGATCGGCGCCAAGCTCTCCTACAACCTGCGCAAGGTGCCGGGACGCTACGACCTGAAGCTGAACGGGACCTACGAGTACACGCGCTACAAGTTCAAGGACTTCACCGACATCCGCACCGGCGAGCTGTATGGCTACAACGCCAGCGTGATCCAGGTCTACCTGTCGGCCACCTACTGAGACAGCCATGAAGCGAAGCTGCAAACTGATCGCCGTTCTCGTTCTCGCAGTGTCGCTGCCGCTCGCGCGCGGCGCCGACCCGCTGCCGGCGAAGGCGCCGTCGCGGGCCGCGGCGAGCGCGCCCACGCCGACCTCGACAGCCGCGAAGCCGGCGCCGACGTTGCCGTTGCTGGCCGTGCCATCCGTCAGCCTGCCGCCAGCCGGAGCGGCGCCATCGGCGGCAGCCGCTCCCGCTGCGACGCCGGCGCCGACGACCGCAGCCGCGCCGGTGGTCGCCGGCGCGGCCTCCGGCGTTGCGGGCCCGGCAGGATCGGCGAGCATGCCGGCGATGGTCAGCGCCGCGCTCACGCCCGGCGCGCCGGCGAGCGCACCGGTCGCCGGGACGCTCGACGGCCGCATCCAGGACGCCAAGGCCGACGTCATCAAGCTCAATCGTGATCTGCTCGTCCTCGAGGAGGAGCTGCTGTTCCCCGCCAACACGCAGGTGGCGCTGTTCGTCTCGATGGACGTCGGCAAGATGTTCCAGCTCGACTCGGTCCAGGTGAAGCTCGACGACAAGGTCGTCGCCAACTATCTCTACACCGCGCTCGAGGTCGACGCATTGCACCGCGGCGGCGTCCAGCGCGTCTTCCTCGGCAATCTGAAGACGGGCCAGCACGAGCTGGTCGCGTTCTTCACCGGCAAGGGCCCGCACGACCGCAACTACAAGCGCGGCGCCAACGTCAAGTTCGAGAAGACCACCGAAGCGAAGTACATCGAGCTTCGCATCCAGGATTCGGCCGGCAAGCTCCAGCCCGAGTTCGAGATCAAGCTCTGGCAGTGAGTCCCGATGTTCACCGGTTCTGCAACCCGCCTCGCACTGCGCATCGGCCGCACCGCCGCTGCCGTCGCGGCGTTCGCGCTCGCGGCGTGGCCGCTCGTGCCGGCACAGGCGGCGTGGCCGTTCGGCTCGAGCGCCCCGCCCGAGCCGACGCATGAGATCAAGGCGCCTTTCTACGGCGATGCGCTCTTCTATTTCTTCCAGGACCGCTACTTCACTTCGATCACGACGCTGATGGCGTCGCAGCAGATCGACCGGCTCGTCAAGCACGACGACGAGGCGGAGATCCTGCGCGGCGGCATGCTCGCCTCGTACGGCCTCACCAAGGAGGCGGGCGAGATCTTCGCCACGATGATCGCTCGCGGCGCGTCGCCGTCGGTGCGCGACCGCGCCTGGTTCTATCTCGCCAAGATCCGCTACCAGCGCGGCTATCTGCCGGAGGCGGAGGAAGCCCTGGCCAAGGTCGAGCGCAAGCTGGCGCACGATCTCGAGGAGGAGCGGGGCCTGCTGCTCGCGCAGCTGCTGATGCTGCGCTCCGACTACGCCGGCGCCGCCGGTGCGCTGAGCGGCATGTCGCTGAAGGGCAACGGCGCGCGCTACGTCCGCTACAACCTCGGCATCGCGCACCTCAGGTCCGGCAACCCGAAGCGCGGCATCGAGCTGCTCGACGACCTCGGCAAGGAGTCGGCGCCGTCGGAGGAATACCGGAACCTGCGCGACCGCGCCAACGTCGCGCTCGGCTTTTCGGCGCTGTCCGAGAGCCGGCCGAAGGAGGCGCGCGTCTATCTCGAGCGCGTCCGCCTGCAGAGCCTGCAGTCGAGCAAGGCGCTGCTCGGTTTCGGCTGGGCCGCTCACGCGCTGAAGGACCCGCAGCTCGCCCTCGTGCCGTGGCAGGAGCTGGCGGCGCGCGACTTCGGCGAGACCGCCGTCCTCGAGGCGCAGATCGCCGTGCCGTACGCGTACGCCGAGCTCGGCGCCTACGGGCAGTCGCTGCAGCGCTACGAAAGCGCGATCTCCGCCTACGAGCGCGAGAGCGCCGCGCTGGAGGAGTCGATCAAGGCGATCCGCGCCGGCAAGATGGTCGACACGCTGGTCGAGCAGAACCCGGGCGAGGAGATGGGCTGGTTCTGGAAGATCCGCGACCTCGCCGAGATGCCGCGCGCGCGCCACCTCGCGCAGGTGCTCGCGCAGCACGAGTTCCAGGAGGCGCTGAAGAACTATCGCGACCTGCGTTTCCTCGCCCGCAACCTCGAGGACTGGCGCGAGAAGCTCGTCATCTTCGAGGACATGCTGGCAACCCGCCGCAAGGCCTTCGCCGACCGCTTGCCGGCCGTTCGCGAGCGCCAGCAGCAGATCGACATCGAGGCGCTCGTCAAGCGGCGCGACGGCATCGCGGCCGACGTCGCAGCGGCCGAAGCGGCGGGCGACGGTGTCGGCCTCGCCGACGCCAAGCAGCAGGAGCTCCTCGACAAGCTGAAGCAAGTGCGGCGCATCGTCGATGCTCCCAACGCCGACGAGGAAGCGTTCAAACAGCGCGACCGGGTGCGCCTGGTCGGCGGCGTGCTCGCCTGGCAGCTCGCGCAGGACGCGGTCGGCCGCCTCTGGGACGCCAAGGTCGAGCTCGAGCGCATCGGCGGCTGGCTCGACGACGCCAAGCGGCACGCCGACGCGCTGTCCGCGGCGCAGCGCGAGGAGCCTGCGAGGTTCGACCGCTTCGCGCGTCGCATCGCCGCCATCGGCCCGACGCTGCAGGTGATGATCCCGCGCGTCGCCGGGCTGAGCCGCGAGCAGCGCGAGGAAGCGCAGGAGATCGCGATCGCAGAGCTGATGGGCCAGCAGCAGCGGATCGCCGGCTACACGACGCAAGCACGCTTCGCGCTTGCCCAGCTCTACGACCGCGCCTATGGCAAACAGGATGCAGACCAGGCTGCCTCGGCCAAGCGCTAGGACGCGCCGCGGCCGTCCGGCAGCGCTCGCGCTGGCCGCGGCGTGCGCGCTGTCGGCGTGCTCGATGTTGCGCGGCGGCGGCACGCCCGACAACGAGCCGACGCTGAGGACGCTCGCCAACCGCAAGGTCAACGTCGACAAGGAAGACGTCGTCGCCGTCAACGAAGCGAAGGCGATCGAGGCGTACCGCAAGTTCCTCGACATCGCGCCGGCGGCGCCGCAGCGCTCGGAGGCGATGCGCCGGATCGGCGACCTCGAGATGGACAGCGCCGACAGCCAGAGCAACTCCGGCAAGGTGGCGGCGCCCGACTACAAGGCGGCGGTCGCGCGCTACCAGGAATACCTGAAGAACTTCCCGGCCGATCCGAACAACGACCGCGTCCTCTACCAGATGGCGCGCGCCTATGAGCAGAGCGGCGACCTCGAGTCGGCGCAGAAGACGCTCGACCGCATGGTCAAGGACTATCCGGCGACGCGTTATGCGAGCGAGGCCCAGTTCCGCCGCGGCGAGCTGCTGTTCACGGCGAAGAACTACGCCGGCGCGGAGAAGGCGTTCGCGACCGTCCTGGCCTCGCCCGACGCAAGCCCCTACCAGGACCGTTCGCTCTACATGCTCGGCTGGTCGCAGTACAAGCAGGGTCGGCTCGACGACGGCCTGAAGTCGTTCTTCGGCGTGCTCGACCTGAAGGTCGCCGGTCGTGAGGGCGACATCGGGATCGACAAGATCGAAGGCCTGACGCGCGCCGACCGAGAGCTCGTCGAGGACACCTTCCGTGTCGCCAGCATCAGCCTGGCCAACCTGAAGGGCGCCGAGTCGATTCCGGAGTTCGTGACGACGCCGGCGCGGAAGACCTACGAGTTCCGCGTCTACGAGCAGCTCGCCGAGCTCTACATCAAGCAGGAGCGCAGCAAGGACGCCGCGGACACCTTCAACACCTTCGCGCGCAAGAATCCGCTGCACGCGCAGGCGCCGGTGATGCAGGCGCGCGTCATCGAGATCTACGAGAAGAGCGGCTTCATCAACCAGGCGATCGAGGCGCGCAAGGAGTACGTCGCCCGCTACGGCCGGACGAGCGAGTTCCGGCGCGTCAACCCGGACGGTTGGGAGCGCGCCCAGCCGCTCATCAAGACCCGACTCGCCGAGCTCGCGCGCCACTACCATGCGACCGCGCAACGATCGAAGTCGAGCACGGAGTCGCAGGAGGCGGTCCGCTGGTACCGCGAGTACCTGACGTCGTTCCCGAACGATCCGAAGGCGGCGGAGAGCAACTTCCTCCTTGCCGAGCTGCTGTTCGAGGACGGCCGCTTCGCGGAAGCCGCGGTCGAATACGAGAAGGTCGCCTACGGCCACGCGAAGAACGACAAGAGCCCCGAGGCCGGGTACGGCGCGCTCCTCAGCTACGCCCAGCTCCTGAAAAAGGCAGCGGCCGCCGAGCAGCCGGCGCTGCAGCGGACGACGGTCGCCAGCGCTCTGCGCTTCGCGCAGGCGTTCCCCGGCGACTCGCGCAACGGCCTCGTCCTCACCGACGCCGCCGAGAAGCTGTACGTCCTCAAGGACACCGAGCAGGCGGCCGCGGTGGCGCAGCGTGTCGTCGAGCTGAAGCCCGCCGCTGCCGATGCGCAGCGCAAGGTCGCCTGGACGGTGATCGCGTATTCGTCGTTCGACCGCAATGCGTTCGGCGTCGCCGAGAAGGCCTTCGCGGAAGCGCTCAAGCTCACGCCCGAGAAGGATGCCGGGCGCGCGGACCTGATCGAGCGTCAGGCGGCGGCGATCTACAAGCAGGCCGAGGTCGCGCGCGCGAGCGGCAAGCAGCAGGAAGCCGCCGCGAGCTTCGCCCGCGTCGGCACCGTCGCGGGGGCCGGGTCGGCGGTGCGCGCCAACGCG
>Ga0307415_100001190_pt1 | contig 12183 bp, 11 predicted proteins | sample DK1Cmetagenome_FD_204524 | JGI IMG/M metagenome (GOLD analysis project Ga0307415, IMG submission 204524) | Maize rhizosphere microbial communities from greenhouse at UC Davis, California, United States - DK15-C-2 | ecosystem: Host-associated > Plants > Roots > Rhizosphere > Soil | place: USA...
GACCCTTGCCGTACGACGTGACCGACCTCGCCCTGGCCGACGAGGGGCGCCTGCGCATCGAGTGGGCCGACCGGCACATGCCGGTGCTGCGCGACATCCGCGCCCGCTTCGAGAAGGAGCGGCCCCTGGAGGGCCTCAGGGTCGCGGCCTGCCTGCACGTGACCACCGAGACGGCCAACCTGATGCGCGCCCTCAAGGCCGGCGGGGCCAGCGTGGTGCTGTGCGCCTCCAACCCGCTGTCGACCCAGGACGACACGGCGGCCGCGCTGGTGACGCACTACGGCATCGACACCTTCGCCCGCCGCGGCGTCGACACCGACGGCTACTACCGCCACCTGGAGTCGGCCCTCGACACCCGGCCCAACATCACCATGGACGACGGCTGCGACCTGGTCACCCTGCTGCACACCAAGCGGCGCGAGCAGCTGGGCGAGGTCCGGGCCGGCACCGAGGAGACCACCACCGGGGTCATCCGGCTGCGGCAGATGGAGCGCGAGGGCGCCCTCGCCTACCCGATCATCGCCGTCAACGACACCCCGACCAAGCACCTGTTCGACAACCGCTACGGCACCGGCCAGTCGACCATCGACGGCATCCTGCGCGCCACCAACCTGCTCCTGGCCGGGACGACCTTCGTGGTCGCCGGCTTCGGCTACTGCGGCAAGGGCCTGGCCATGCGCGCCCGCGGCCTCGGGGCCAAGGTGACCGTGACCGAGGTCGACCCCATCCGCGCCCTGGAGGCGGCCATGGAGGGCTTCAGGGTCGCGCCCATGGGCCAGGCGGCCCGCGAGGCCGACGTGATCGTGTCGGTCACCGGCGACCGCGACGTGCTCCGCCGCGAGCACTTCGAGGTCATGAAGGACGGGGTCGTGCTGGCCAACTCCGGCCACTTCGACGTCGAGATCGACAAGGCCGCCCTGGCCGACCTGGCCAGCTCGGTGGTCCGGGTCCGCGAGAACGTCGAGGAGTTCACCCTGGAGGACGGCCGCCGCCTCAACCTGGTCGCCGAGGGCCGGCTGGTCAACCTGGGCGCCGCCGAGGGCCACCCGGCCGCGGTCATGGACATGTCGTTCGCCGACCAGTCGCTGTCGCTGGAGTGGCTGTCGCGCCAGCGGGACCTGGAGGTCCGGGTCCACGACGTCCCGCCCGAGATCGACGCCGAGGTGGCCCGGGTCAAGCTGGCCACCATGGACATCGAGATCGACACCCTCACCGATGCCCAGGAGAGCTACCTGCACTCCTGGACCGAGGGCACCTAACCGGGCGGGGCGAACCCGTCGGGCGGCGCCGGGTCGGCCGCGGGCGCCGGGTTGGCCGCGGGCGCGCTCGACCTCGGCGGTCCCGCGTCGGGTCCCCCGGTGGGGGAGCGTAGCTCACCGGCCGGAGGGGTGCCGGTGGCCGTCCACAGCCCCCCGGACCCGCCGCCCGGCCCGGACCCGCCGCCCTGGCCCGACCCCCGGTCCCCGCCGCTGGCCATCCGCTGGCGCTGCTGGTAGGCGGCGGCCAGGCAGCGCAGGTAGGCCTCGGGGGAGATCCCGGGCGGGGGCGGTGGGCGCAGCTTGGCCGCCAGCGGGTTGGCGAGCTGCAGGGCCAGGGCCGACCGGGGGCCCGGGGCCAGGCTGGGCGCCCGGGTCAGGAACGTCCGCACCGCCAGGTACTCGTCGGTGCCGACCCCGCTCGGGTCCACGGTGGCCGCATAGGCCTCCAGCCCCGGCGGCGGGGCGAAGCTGACCGGCGCCGGGGCGGCCAGGGCGCTGCGCTCGCGCAGCACCAGGGTCCCGGCCACCAGGTCCCCGAGCCGCTGGTTGTCCCTGGTCAGCAGGATGAACACGACCGCGAAGAAGCCGCCCATGACCAGGAAGTCCACGATCCCGAGCAGGGCCCGGACGGCCGCGTGGCGGAACCGCACCGGCGCCCCCTCCTTGGTCACCACCCGCAGCCCCAGGGCCGCCTTGCCGGGCGTCCGCCCCCGCCACAGGGTCTCGAAGGCGATGAAGTAGCCCAGCCACCAGCCCGGCAGCAGCACCAGCACGATCGTCAGGGCCACCCAGTCCGGCACGACCACGTCGCTGGCCTGCCCGATCAGCGCCACCGCGAGCAGCCCGACCAGGATCCCGAGGGCCACGATCACCATGTCGAGCAGGTAGGCGAGGATCCGCGAGCCCAGGTTGGCCGTGCGGAACTCGAGCGCCACCGCCTCCGGGGTGACCATGCGGGCCGAGGAGACCTGCGCCATCGACGACCGCGTCTCCCTCTAGAATCAGCGCCGTGGACATCGACCGCTACATCGCGACCAACGGCCCCGTCTGGACCCGGCTGGCGGAGCTCACCGCCCGGTCGCAGCGGGGAGTCGGCCGGCTGTCGGCCGCCGAGCTCGACGAGCTGGTCCGACTCTACCAGCGGGTCGCCGGCCACCTCTCCTACGCCCAGACCTACTACCGCGACCCCGCCCTGACCGCGCAGCTGAGCGGGCTGGTGGCCCGGGCCGGGTCGGTGGTCTACGGCACCCGGCCGCGCACCCTGCGGGCCTTCGGGTGGTTCTTCACCGTCAGCTTCCCGGCGGCGGTGTGGCATGCCCGCTGGTTCGTGGTCGCGGCCGCCCTGGCCACCCTGCTCCCGGCGGCCGCGTTCGGGATCTGGCTGGCCAACTCGCCCACCGCGGTGGAGGCGGCCGCCCCGCCGGCCGTCCGCGAGGCCTACGTCAACCGCGACTTCGAGGAGTACTACTCGTCGGCCCCGGCGGCCCAGTTCGCCTCCCAGGTGTTCTCCAACAACGTCCTGGTCGCCTTCCAGGCCTTCGCCCTCGGCATCTTCTTCTGCATCGGCACCGCGTACGTGCTGGTCTTCAACGGCGCCAACCTGGGCCTGGTCGCCGGGTTGTTCGCGGCCGTCGGCCAGCAGCCCAAGTTCTGGGGGCTGATCCTGCCCCACGGCCTGCTCGAGCTGACCAGCGTGTTCGTGGCCGGCGGGGCGGGGCTGCGCCTCGGCTGGACGCTGATCGACCCGGGCGACCGGCCGCGCCTGACCGCCCTGGCCTCCGAGGGCCGGCGGGCCGTGGTGATCGTGCTCGGCCTGGTCGCCGCCTTCCTGGTCGCCGGGACCATCGAGGGGTTCGTGACCGGCCGGCCCTGGCCGACCTGGCTGCGGGTCGGGATCGGGGTGGTCGCCGAGGCCGGGTTCCTGACCTACGTGATTGTGCTCGGCCGCCGGGCCGCCGCCCGCGGCCTGACCGGCGCCCTCGGTGAGGAGGACGCCGGCGGCTGGCTGACCGAGCGCGACCGCCTCGCCCCGGCGGCGGCCTCGTGACCGGCCCGCCGGTCGGGGGGCCGCCCGCCGCCCGGGGGGCGACGGCGCTGGTCACCGGGGCCACCGGCGGGCTCGGGCCGGCGGTGGTGGCGGCCTTTCTGAAGGATGGCTGGCGGGTGGTGGCCACCTCCCGCTCCGGCCGGCCGCCCCAGGACCTGGTCGGCTCCGACCGCCTGGAGTCGGTCGCCACCGACCTGTTCGAGCCGGCGGACGTGGCCGAGGCGGTCACGGTGGCCACCGGCGACCGGGCCGGCGCTCCCCTGCGGGCGCTGGTCAACCTGGTCGGCGGCTACGCGATCGGCGGCCGGGTCCACGAGACCCCGGTGCAGCAGTTCGAGCGGGCGCTCACCCTCAACCTGCGCCCCACCTACCTGGTCACCCAGGCGGTCCTGCCCCACCTGGTCGACGCCGGCGGCGGGGCGATCGTCTGCGTCTCGGCGCGGGCGGCGGTGCGGCCGTTCCGTGGCGCCAGCGGCTACGCCACCGCCAAGGCCGCCGTGCTCGCCTTCGCCCAGGCGGTCGCCGTCGAGTACCGGGCCGACGGGGTGCGCTGCAACGCCGTCCTCCCCAGCGTCGTCGACACCTCGGCCAACCGGACCGCCGAGCCCGACGCCGACACCTCCAAGTGGGTGCCGCCCGAGCAGGTGGCCGCCGTCATCCGGTTCCTGTGCAGCGACGACTCGGCCCCGACGAGCGGCGCCGCCATCCCGGTCTATGGCCGGGCATAGCGTCTTGGACGACCTGGCCGGCCGGGTCTACCGGGTCGCCCACCTGACCGGCAGCTTCGTGCTGCGCTCGGGCGCGACCAGCGGCGAGTACTTCGACAAGTACCGGTTCGAGTCGGACCCGCGGCTGCTGCGGGAGCTGGCCGAGGCCATGGCCGGGCTGCTGCCGTCGGGGGCCGACGGCCTGGCCGGCCTGGAGCTGGGCGGGGTGCCCCTGGCCACGATGCTGTCCCAGGTCACCGGCCTCCCGGCCGGGTTCGTCCGCAAGCAGGCCAAGCCGTATGGGACCCGCCGCCTGGCCGAGGGCCTGGACGTGGCCGGCCGCCGGCTGGTGGTGGTCGAGGACGTGGTCACCTCCGGCGGGGCCGTGGTCGACGCCTGCCACGCCCTCCGGGCCGAGGGCGCCGAGCTGGCGGTGGCCGTGTGCGTGATCGACCGCGAGGCCGGCGGCCCGGCCAACCTGGCCGAGGTCGGGGTCGAGCTGCGGCCCCTGTTCACCATGACCCAGCTGCAGGCCGCCGCCGGCTGAGGGCGCCGGGATCCGGGTCAGCCGTCCTCGCCGGCCGGCTCGGGGCGGTTGATCTCGGGGACCGGCGCGATCACCAGCTCGTGCAGGCGCCAGTCGAGGTCGAGCAGGTGGCGGTTGGCCCGCTCCAGCCGGCCCACCAGGTCGTCGTTGTCCACCGGGACCACGAAGGCCTCGCCCATGAAGACGTGGCCGCCCTCGCGCAGCCGCACCTCGGCGTCCTTGACCCAGTCCAGCAGCATCAGCTCGTTCTTGATCCAGAGCGGCAGCGGGTCGGCCCGGGAGTCGTCGACCACCGTCGGCTCCTTGTCCATCAGGTCGTCAACGGCCACGCGCAGGTTCTTCCAGCCGTCGCGGACGATGTCGACCGAGATGATGCTGGCCGCCACCGAGTCGGCCCACCACAGCCCGAACCCGATCCCGATGACCCCGAGCATGGCCGCGGCCCCGGTCATCCAGTCGGCCCGGTTCATCTCGGCGTCGGCGTAGAGGACCTTGTCGTTGAGCTCCTTGGCCAGGGGCTGCTTGAGCCGGCCCAGGATCACCTGGGGAACGGTGCTGTAGGCGAGCGCCCCCAGCATCAGCCAGCCCAGCCAGATCGGGTGGTCGCCGAGCGGCTTGACCAGGTCGATCGGGGGATGCTCGAACTTGAGCAGCTTGCTGGCCGAGTCGTAAAGGATGAACGCGCCCAGGGCCAGCAGGGCCACCGAGGCGCACAGGTAGGCGATGGCCGTGGCCCGGTGGTAGCCGTAGGGGAAGCGGTCGTTCGGCTTGCGCCGGCGCACCCGCGAGGCGACCAGGAAGGCGATCGGCGGGGTGAGCCCGAGGATGTCCTCCACCCAGGCCGCCTTCATCGCCTGGGAGCTGCCGAGGGTGAAGTAGAGCAGCGCGATCGCCGTGATCAGGTAGAGGATCGAGAACCACTCCAGCCGGACGGCCCTGACCAGCTTCTCGTGCTTGTCCGGGGGGAGCTCGTGGTGGGCGCTCACCGGCCGGTCCCGGCCGCGTCGAGGAGGGCGGGAACCTCGTCCTGGTGGGCGATCAGGAACCGCTCCAGCCGCACCAGGAACGCGTTCTCGCCCATCGGGGTGGCCATGACGTGCTTGGCCTTGCTCAGGTGGACGCCGGTGTCGCGCAGGTCGAGGTCGGCCAGCAGCCACTCGTCGATGGCCACGGCCGACCCCCGCACCTGGGTCACGTCCGGCACCCGCACCGGGATGGCGTCGGTCTTGTCTTCCAGGATCCCGGCCGCGTCGGTCCCAGCCTCGACCGCCACCCGCAGGCCGGCGATGTCCTCGGGCAGGGGCTGGGAGGCCGGCACCGCGACCACCACCCTGGTGGTGGCATAGGACCGGGTGATGGCGGCCTTGGCCTGCCAGGGCGTGTCGGCGGTGAGCCCGCCCACGACCAGGTCCAGCTCCCGCATCTCGAGGGCGCCGATCAGGTCCGCCTCCGACCCGTCCACCCACTCGACCCTGGCCCCGAGCTCCCGCGCGAACCGCTCGACCAGGGCCACCTCGACCCCGCCGGGCCGCCCGCCCTCCAGGGTCGTCCACGGCTCGCTGGCCGTGATCCCGGCCCGCAAGGTGCCGCCCCGCACCCGGTCGAGCGTGCTCTCGGGGTCCCGCGGGATCCCGCAGCCGGCCGCGGCCACGGCCAGGAGGGCGAGCGCCGCCAGGACCACCGGGACGGCTCGCCGTGGTGGTCGCCGGACGCGGCTCTGGCTCATGGGCGGCACAGTCCCTGATTACTCGCCTTGCTGGCTCGGCAAACCTCCCTGGCGGCCCGCCGATCAGAGCCGTCCGGTGGCCTTGATCCGCAGGTAGGCGTCGGCCAGGTCGGGGGCCAGGCGGCCCGGCGGGGCGTCCACCACCACCGCGCCCAGGCCGCGCAGGCGGGCCACGGTGCGCCGCCGGTCGGCGAGAGTGGCCACGGCCGCGGCCTTGCGGTAGGCGGCGCCCGGCTCGACCGGGGTGGCCAGGGCCCAGCCGCGCACCTCGGGGTCGGCCACACTGGCCACCACGACCAGGTGGTCCCGGGCGATCAGGGGCAGCGCCGGCAGGAGCGTCTCGGCGACGGCCTGCTCGGCCAGCTCGGTGAGGACGACCAGCATGGCCCGGCGCCGGAACCGGGTCAGGGTCTCGGCGAAGGCGCCGCGGTAGTCGCTCTCCACCAGCAGGGGCTGGAGCTGGTACATCGCCTCGGTGACCCGCGAGAGCTGGTCGCGGGCATGCCCGGGGCCGACCACGGCCCGCACCTCGCGGTCGAAGGCGACCAGCCCGGCCCGGTCGCCGAGGCGGGTGGCCAGCGCGGTCAGCAGCATCACGGCGTCCATGGCGTGGTCGAGGCGGGGCACGTCCGCGACCCGGCCGGCCATGGTCCGGCCGCTGTCGAGCAGCAGCAGCACGGTCTGGTTCCGCTCGGCCCGGTAGGTCCGCACGATCGTCTTGCCGGAGCGGGCGGTGGCCGCCCAGTCGATCCGCCGAAACTCGTCGTCGACCCCGTACTCGCGCATCGAGTCGAACTCGGTCCCGCCCCCGCGCCCCTGGGCCGACCGCAGCCCCACCTCCAGGATCCGGGCCTTGTTGACCCGCAGCTCCGCCTCGTCCCGCGACTCGAACGGCGGGTACACCCGCAGCATCCCCGGCATCCGCCTTCTTCCCTGCCGGGCCGCCAGCCCCAGCGGCCCCTCCACCCGCACCACCACCTCGGTCGGCGTGAACCGTCCCCGCCGCCCCGGCCGGATCGCCGTCTCCGCCACCGCCCGCCCCCTGGGCGGCACCACCACCCGCACCCGCCGGGTCACCGCCCCCAACGACGGCGCGAGCTCGTCCGCCACCCGGACCCGGATCCCGCGCCCGGCGGGCAACGGGTCCCGGCCGGGGCGGTGGGAGATGCGCCAGGTGACCCGGGCCTCGGTGCCGAGGGGGACGATCCCCGGCAGCTCGCGCTCGACCTCCAGGTCGGCGGGCCGCGCCGCCAGCAGCCAGTCGGCCACGGCCGCCACCAGCAGGATCCCGTTGACCACCCACAGCCCCAGCGGCGGCGGCACCGGCAGCAGCAGGACGACCGGCGACCCCACCGCCGCCCCCACCACCAGCCGCCAGGTCAGGACCGGCACGAAGCTCACCGGGGGACCGGGACGGCGGCCAGGACGCCGTCGAGGACCCCGTCGGCGGTGACGCCCTCGAGCTCGACCTCGGGCCGCAGCTCGACCCGGTGGCGCAGGGTCGGCTTGGCCACGGCCTTGACCTCGTCCGGGGTGACGTACTGCTTGCCGGCCAGCCACGCCCAGGCCTTGGCGGCGTGCAGCAGCATGGTCGCCCCCCGCGGGGACACGCCCAGCTCCAGCGACGGCGACTCGCGGGTCGCCCTGGCGATGGCCACGATGTAGGCCTGCACCTTCGCCTCGACCGGGACCGCGGCCACCTCCTTGCGGGCCGCCTCCAGGTCCTGGCGCCCGGCCACCGCCGTCACCCCCAGGGTGGCCAGGTCGTGCGGGTCCATGCCGGCGTCGTGGCGGGCCAGCACGGCCTGCTCCTGCTCGGGCGACGGGTAGCCGACGTGCAGCTTGAACAGGAACCGGTCCAGCTGGGCCTCGGGCAGGGGGTAGGTGCCCTCGTACTCGACCGGGTTCTGGGTGGCGACGACCAGGAACGGCTCGGGCAGCGGGTGGCCCTGGCCCTCGACCGACACCTGGCGCTCCTCCATGGCCTCCAGCAGCGCCGCCTGGGTCTTGGGCGGGGTGCGGTTGATCTCGTCGGCCAGCAGCAGGTTGGTGAACACCGGCCCCTGGCGGAAGCGGAAGGAGCCGTCGCGCTGCTCGTAGATGACCTGCCCGGTCACGTCCGACGGCATCAGGTCGGGGGTGAACTGGACCCGCTTGAACTCCAGGTCGAGGCTGCGGGCCAGGGTCTTGACCAGCAGCGTCTTGGCCACTCCGGGGACGCCCTCCAGCAGCGCGTGGCCGCGGACCAGCAGGGCCGCGACCAGCCCGGAGACGGCGCCGTCCTGGCCGACGACCGCCTTGGCGATCTCCTCCCGGACCCGCAGGACCGCCTCCCGGGGCGCCGGCGGCGCCGCCCCGGTCCGGCTCACGGGCTCCTCCTGGCTAGCGGACACGGATGACCTCCCGGCGGATGGTGTCGACGGCTTGGCTGAGGGCGACGAGCTCGGCCTCGTCGCGGGGCGTGGCCCGGGTGAGGGTCCGCAGCGCCCGCTCGCGGGGGATCCCGGTGCGGGCGGCGACGGCGTCGGCCACCTGGTCGGGCGGGGTCGAGGCCGGCAGGCCGAGCCGCTCGGCCAGGGAGCGGCGCAGGTCGTCGCTGAGCAGCCCGGCCGCCTGGCCTCGGCCCTTGGCCCGCTGCATCAGGTTGCCGACGGCCACGACCAGCTCCGCCCCCGGGAGCTGGACCGGCTGCGGCTCGACCACCGGCCGCCCCAGCCGCCGCGCCCGCCACAGGGCCAGCAGGACGAAGGCCACCACCAGCTGCCACAGGGCCAGCCGCACCCGGGGGGCGATCAGGTCGCCCAGCCCGGCGCCGCCGCCACCGGGCAGGGGCGGCTGGAGCACCTGCACCGTCGTCCCCTCGGTCGGGACGAGCAGGCTGGCCATCAGCACCCCGTTGTCGGCCTTGCCCAGCTCCTCGTTGACGAGCGCGCTGGCCCCACCGAGGCGGACCACGGTCCCGGAGCCGACCGACTGGACCAGCAGCCAGGCCCCGTCGTTGCGCGGATAGCAGGCCTGGACGCTGCCGACCACCGCGGCCCCCGACCCACCGGGGGAGCCGCCCTGGCCCTCCGGGACCTCGAACACGACCCCGCCCGGGGCGGCCACCCGCCCGACCCTGGCCAGGGCGGGCACGTCGCAGCGCCGCTCGATCTCGGCGTCGAGCAGCCCGATGCGGGTGGACCCGACCGGCTTCACCGCCGTCACCCCGGAGCCGGGGTCGGCCACCACCAGCGTGCCGCCCCTGTCCACCCAGTCGAGCAGCTCCTGCCGCCGCCCGGGCGTCAGGTCGTCGCTGAGCAGCAGGGCCGCGTCGGTCCCGGTCGCCGGCGCCGCCGACGAGATCACCACCCGGCCCCCCAGCTCCTTCATCACCTCCACCAACCCCTTGGTCCCCAGCGGCCCCGGCGACGCCGGGTCCAGCGGGTTCCCCTCATCCGGCCGCCGCCCCGCGACCGCCACCACCACCGCGAACCCCACCACCAGCGCCACCCACGGCAACGCCCGCCCCAGCGCGGGCCGCACCCCGGGCCGCCCGCTCATGGCCGCCCGCTCCTGGGTCGCACCCAAGGTCGCCGGCTCATGGGCGGGTCCGCTGGAGGACGCGGTCGGACAGGTCGCGCAGGTGGGCGGCCTCCTGGGGGCCGGTGTCGGCGCGGCCGTACCAGGCGACCTCGAACAGCTCGGTGGCGCCGGCGAAGTCGCCTGCGGCGGCGGGGAGGGCATGGCCGACCTCGCGCCGGTACTCGCCGGCGGTGCGGCCGGGCACCTCCTCGACCAGGCCGCGGGCGGCGAGGTCGGCCACCAGCGCCCGGTAGCGGGAGCGGACCGCGTCCCGCCAGGCGCCGGCCCCCTCCTGGGCCTCCGCGTCGGCGCGCCACTCGGCCGCCGACCGCCGCCGGCCCCCGACCACCGCCGCCGCGACCTCCGGGCTGGGCGTCAGCCCCCGCGAGAACCGGGCGGCCAGGATCCCCACCCCGACCAGCACCAGCGCCAGCAGGACCAGCCCCACGATCCCCCCCGCCCCGCTGCCCCCGAGCGCCGCCAGCAGCCGCCCGATCGCCTCCAGCACCCAGTCGAGCACCCGCTCCAGCAACGATCGCTCCGGCGGCCGGAACTCCGGCCGGGCCAGGACCTCCCGGACCACCTCCCGGACCTCCTGCGGGTCCCGCACCGGCACCCGCAACCCTCCCTGGTCCTGCCCCAGCAGCAGCCCCGTCCCGAGCGCCACCAGCCCGGGCCGGCGCTGGCCGGCAGGCCCGGCCGGGGGAGCGGGGGCCGGGGGAGTCCGGTCAGCGGGCAGGGGCACCGCGGGCCAGGTCGGCGGCGATCATCTCCAGGTCGAAGCCCTCGTTCCGGATCCGGAGGTCGAAGTAGACCAGGGTCGCCAGGATGGACACGAACGGCGTGGTCACCAGGGCGGGCAGGATGGCCCCGATGGCGGCCAGGATCCATCCCCAGCGGTAGCCGACGGCCAGCGCGGCCACCGAGAACGGGGTGGCCAGGATGTTCCCAAGGACCGAGGCCAGGATCCCGCTGGCGACCCCGATGCCCATCACCGGCCAGAAGCGCGGGCGGACCAGGACCACCGAGCGGGCCATGGTCTGGATCGGCCCGGCCTCCTCGAGCATGACCGTGGGCGTGGTCACCAGGAACAGGGTCATCGGGATCAGCGCCCCGACCAGGCAGAGGACCAGCCCGGCCCCCTTGAGCAGCAGGGTCAGGAAGAACACGGCCAGCAGGACCCAGAAGCGCCGCCCGGTGGCCCGCATGGCCGGTCCCGCCCTGAGCTCGCCGCCGAGGTAGCTGGCGGCGACGATCATGGCGGTGGCGCCGCCGATGAACGGGGTCACCAGGATGGTCACGAGCCCGGCGACCACGCTGCCGATCAGTGGGGCGTTGGACGCCGCGGGGCCGGCGGCCTCCTCCAGCAGCGACGGGTCCTGCATGAGCTCCAGGAACCCGTAGCCGCCGAGCAGGTCGCGCTGGAAGAACGCCGCCACCAGGTTCACGGGGATCAGGAACACGGCCGCCACCAGCACGATCGCGCCCAGGTTGGCCTTGAGCAGCCGGAACGACCCGTCCAGGAGGTCGCTGAACATCATCGGGTGCAGCGGCAGCGGGCCGGTTCGCGCCGACCCCGCCTTCGGCAACGGCGGGTACGGCGACGCCGGGTACGGCGACGGCACCCCCCACCCCGGCGCCGCCCCGCCCGGCGGCCCCCATGCGGGGGGTCCCCATGCGGGCGGCGACCCACCCGGGCCCGTGCCGGACCCCCCGGACGGCTGGTCCGGCGGCTCCCAGGGTGGTGAGCTGCTCACAAGCTTCCTTTCATCGGCGCTGGGGCGCATTGTCACGAGGCCGATCGGGCCGGTCAACGGCGCGCGGGACATCTGTGGAGAAGGGGATACTCCACTGTTGGGCCTCGACGTGACATCCTTGGCCGATTGTCGGTGCTGGGGAAGGGGGCGGTTTCGCGTGAAGGGCAGGGTACTGGTCGTCGACGACGACCCGTCGCTCGGCGAGATGCTCGGGATCGTCCTGCGCCAGGAGGGCTTCGAGCCGGTGTTCGTCCGCTCGGGCGACCAGGCCATCGCCGCCTTCCACCAGGCCAAGCCCGACCTGGTCCTGCTCGACCTCATGCTCCCCGGCAAGGACGGGCTGGAGATCTGCCGTGAGCTGCGGCTGGAGTCCGGCGTCCCGATCGTGATGCTGACCGCCAAGACCGACACCGTCGACGTGGTCCTCGGCCTCGAGTCCGGGGCCGACGACTACATCACCAAGCCGTTCTCGGCCAAGGAGCTGGTGGCCCGCATCCGGGCCCGGCTGCGCCGCCGCGACACCGACGGCGCCGAGACCCTCCGCTTCCACGACATCGAGATGGACGTCATGGCCCA
>Ga0307415_100001194_pt1 | contig 12157 bp, 13 predicted proteins | sample DK1Cmetagenome_FD_204524 | JGI IMG/M metagenome (GOLD analysis project Ga0307415, IMG submission 204524) | Maize rhizosphere microbial communities from greenhouse at UC Davis, California, United States - DK15-C-2 | ecosystem: Host-associated > Plants > Roots > Rhizosphere > Soil | place: USA...
CGTGCTCGCCCGGATGACGGGCCTCCGGGTCGTCCAGACCCTGACCGCGGGCGTCGACGACGTCCGCCCCGACGTGCCGCCGGGCGTGACGCTCTGCAACGGCCGAGGCATCCACGACTCGTCGACGGCCGAGCTGGCGCTCACGCTCACGCTCTCGTCGCTGCGGGGGATCCCGGAGTTCGTCCGCGGCCAGGACCGCCGCGAGTGGCGGGGCCGGTGGCGCCCGGCGCTGGCCGACAAGCGGGTCCTGCTCGTGGGGTACGGCGCCATCGGTGCGGCGATCGAGGCCCGGCTGCGCCCGTTCGAGGTCGAGGTGGTCCGGGTGGCCCGCCGCGGGCGCGACGGCGTGCACCCGATCGGCGCGCTCGCGCGGCTGCTGCCCGACGCGGACGTGGTGATCCTGATCGTCCCGCTCACCGAGGAGACCCGGGGCCTGGTTGACGCCGACTTCCTGGCCCGGATGAAGGACGGCGCGCTGCTCGTCAACGTCGCCCGCGGCCCGGTCGTCGACACCGAGGCACTGCTCGCCGAGCTCGGGCCCGGACGGATCAGCGCCGCCCTCGACGTGACCGACCCCGAGCCGCTGCCCGACGACCACCCGCTGTGGGACGCGCCCCACCTGCTGCTCACGCCGCACGTGGGCGGCGCCAGCAGCGCGATGTGGCCGCGTGCCCACCGGCTGGTCCGCGACCAGCTGCACCGGTTCGCGCAGGGGGAGCCGCTGGCCAACGTGATGGCGGGCGACTACTGAGGTTGTGGAGGCCCGTCCAGGGCGGAGGGCCGCGCCCGTAGACTCCGCCACGTGGCAGGCCGGATTCGTGACGACAGCATCGCCGAGGTGCGCGAGAAGGCACGGATCGACGAGGTGGTGTCGTCGTACGTCACGCTCCGCAACGCCGGCGGCGGCTCCCAGAAGGGACTCTGCCCCTTCCACGACGAGAAGTCGCCCTCGTTCCACGTCACCCCGTCGCGGGGTTTTTACCACTGTTTCGGGTGCCAGGCCGGCGGCGACGTCATCAACTTCCTCATGCAGATCGACGGGCTCACGTTCGGTGAGGCCGTCGAACGGCTCGCGGACAAGTACGGCGTGCAGCTGCGGCGCGAGGAGGGCGACGTCCGTGAGGACCGACCTCGCGGCCCGTCCCGGCAGCGGCTGATCGAGGCGCACCGCGAGGCCCAGGAGTTCTACGCCGGCCAGCTCGCCACCCCCGACGCGGTCGTGGCCCGGCAGTTCCTGGCCGAGCGCGGCTTCGACCAGGCGGCGGCCGAGCAGTTCGGCATCGGCTTCGCCCCGCGCGACGGCGAGGCACTCTTCAAGCACCTGCGGCAGAAGGCGTTCAGCCAGGAGGAGCTCGTCGTCGGCGGCCTCGTCGCGGTCGGCCGGTCGGCGTACGACCGGTTCCGCGGCCGGCTGCTCTGGCCGATCCGCGACGCCAGCGGGGACACGATCGGCTTCGGGGCGCGCCGGATCTTCGACGACGACCGGATCGACGCGAAGTACCTCAACACCTCCGAGACGCCGATCTACAAGAAGAGCCAGGTGCTCTACGGCATCGACCTCGCCCGCCGCGACATCGCGCGGTCCTCGCAGGCCGTGATCGTCGAGGGCTACACCGACGTGATGGCCTGCCACCTCGCCGGGGTGCCGACCGCGGTCGCCACCTGCGGCACGGCGTTCGGCGACGAGCACTCCCGCGTGCTGCGGCGCTTCCTCAACGACCACGAGGAGTTCCGCGGCGAGGTCATCTTCACGTTCGACGGCGACGCCGCCGGGCAGAAGGCCGCGCTGCGGGCCTTCAGCGGCGACCAGAACTTCGTCTCCCAGACGTACGTCGCCGTGGAGCCGTCCGGCATGGACCCCTGCGACCTGCGGATCAGCAACGGCGACGCTGCCGTGCGCGAGCTGGTGGCCCGGCGGGTCCCGCTGTACCGCTTCGTGCTCGCCAACACCGTCGGCAAGTACGACCTCGACCGCGCCGACGGCCGGGTCGACGCGCTGCGCGAGGCCGCCCGGCTGGTCTCCAGCATCCGCGACAAGTCGAAGGTCGACGCGTTCTCCCGGGAGCTCGCCGGCATGATCAGCGTGGACGTGGAGGAGGCCCGCGCGGAGGTACGACGCGCCGCGAACCGGCCGCAGCCCCGGTCCGACCCGCGGCAGGACCAGCGAGCGGACCGGCGGTCCAGCCAGCCGCCCGCGGAGGAGCAGCGCCCCGCCCCGCCGCGCAACCCGGTGCCCGACCTGCGCGACCCCCGGTTCGCGCTCGAGCGCGAGACGCTCAAGCTGGTCATCCAGTACCCCATGGCGATCGGCCGCACGACCGCCGAGGTCGGCGCCAACGACTTCACGCACCCGACCTACCGGGCGGTGTGGGAGCTGATCGCGGCCGCCGGTGGCCCCGTGGCCGGCTCCGGCGACGAGGGCTGGGCGACCCGGCTGCGCGACTCCGCCACCGAGCCGGGGGTCTCCTCGGCGATCCTCGCGCTCGGGGTCGAGCCGCTGCTGACCGCCAAGGAGCCGGACGCGTCGTACGTCGCCCTGCACGTCTTCCGGCTGCTGGAGCTCACCGCGCTGCGCCGCATCGCCGAGGTCAAGTCGCGGCTGCAGCGGACCAATCCGGTGGAGCACCCGGCCGAGTACAACCGGATGTTCGGCGAGCTCGCCGCCCTCGAGCAGCACCGCCGCACGCTGCGCGAGCGGACGGTCGGGGCCCAGTGAGGCTGCGGCGTGCCCGTCCGCCGATCCCGGTGGCGGCGGGGGAGCGGCTGCTGGCCTGGGCAGAGGCGGACTCCGGGGCCCTGGTGGGCGGCACCCGGGACGCGCTGTACGTCGCCGCCCCCGACCTCGAGCACACCCGGATCCCGTGGGAGCAGGTCGAGGCGGCCGACTGGGACACCGAGAGCTCGGTGCTGCGGGTCACCGAGGTCGGCTCGTGGGGTGAGCGACGGCCCGAGCACACGTTCATGATCGACGAGCCCGGCCGGCTGCTCGAGCTGGTCCGGGAACGGGTGACGGCGAGCGTCGTGCTCCAGCGGCACGTGGCGCTCCAGGGGCGGCGCGGGGTGCGCGTCATCGCTCGCCGGGCGCCGCGGGGGGACCAGCCGCTGCAGTGGGTCTACGAGTACGACGAGGGCATCGACCCCGACGACCCATTCGTCCAGCACGCTGCCGCGGAGGCGCTCGCCGCGGCGCGCGAGGAGGTCGACCCGGGCTGACCCGAAGGCGCCGATGTTTGGGCGCCGACCGTCGGGGAGGGCTAAAGTCGACCGCTCGGGGTGTCTTACGCCCGCCCGAACCGACGAGGAGACCAGCATGGCGACGAGCCGTTGGTCTCCTCGGCGAGCACTGGTGGGCTCACTGGCCGTGCTCGCGGCCATCGTCGCCATCGACGTCGTCTTCCCCCGGATCACGCTGAGCGCGTCGTACGCCGTCGCGGCCGTGGTGGCCGCGGCGATGACCACCGTGCGGCGTACCGCCCAGGTCGCCCTGCTCGCCCTGGTGCTCGCGACGTCGTCGGGGCTCTGGAACCACAACTTCGGCACGCTCGACTGGACGCTCCGGACGATGCTGACGGTGGGGCTCGGTGCGCTGGCGGTGCTGTCGGCGAGGACCCGGGTGCGTCGCGAGCACGACCTGCGGCACATGACCGTGATCGCGGAGACCGCACAGCGTGCGCTGCTGCGGTCGATGCCCAACTCGATCGGGTCCGTGGGGTTCGCCGCCCGCTACGTCTCCGCGACGCGTGAGGCCCTCGTCGGGGGCGACCTCTACGAGGTGGCCGCCAGCCCGTACGGCGTTCGCGTCATCGTCGGCGACGTGCGCGGCAAGGGGCTGGACGCGGTCCAGCTGGCCGGGACCGTGCTCGGTGCCTTCCGCCGGTCGGCCTTCACCCAGCCGTCGCTGGCCGCCATCGCCACCGACCTGGACGCGGTCGTCACCGCCGTGGCCGGCGACGAGGACTTCGTCACGGCGGTGCTGGCGGAGTTCCACGAGGACCAGACCATGACACTCGTGAACTGCGGGCACCACGCTCCGCTGCTGGTGACCGGGCCGGACACCGCGACCGTGGTGCCGACCGGTGAGCCGGTGCCGCCGCTGGGTCTCGGTCCGGTCCCACGCCCGGTGACCTCGGGATGGCCCGGCGGCTCCCGGCTGCTGATCTTCACCGACGGGCTGATCGAGGCTCGCGATCCCCGCGGGACGTTCTTCCCCCTCGAGGACCACGCGTCGGCCCTGGGCACCGGCAGCCTGGACGACGCGCTCGACCGGCTGCTGGCCCGCCTGGACGACCATGCGGGGGAGCGGATCGACGACGACATGGCCCTCGTGCTCGTGGAGCACCTCGCCACCTGAGGCGGGGCCTCCACGGCGTCCCGGACCCGGCGGCCGGAGGGGGAGCCCGATTTTTCAGTCCCGGGCGACCTTGCTAACCTGTGCGGGCTGCACAGCGGTCCCCTGTAGCTCAACTGGCAGAGCATTCGGCTGTTAACCGGAGGGTTGTTGGTTCGAGTCCAACCGGGGGAGCCAACCGAACGGGTCCGTCTCGAATCGAGGCGGGCCCGTTCTGCGTCCCGACCCGTCGTTCGTTCACGCCGGGTGCGAGGCATGGCGGGTCGCCCGGAGGGGAACCGGACTCTCGTGTGGACCCGAGTGCTGCGTGGAGCAGCGGCCGGTGCGGCCGGAACGACCGCCCTGAACGCCGTCACCTTCCTCGACATGACCCTGCGGGGCCGGCCCCCGAGCAGGACCCCTGAGAACACGGTGGAGACCCTGCTGGGCAGGGTCGGACTGTCGATGCCGGGCGACGACGACAGGCGACCACACCGGGTGGAGGGACTCGCGGCCCTGCTCGGCGCCGTCACCGGAGTCGGCGTGGGCGCGGTCCTCGCCTCGGTGGACGAGTCCCTGGACGGCTCGCTGGGCCGGCTGCCGGTCCCTCTCGGCGGCCTGGGCCTGACGACCCTGGCCATGGTGGCCGCGAACGGGCCCATGACGCTGCTGGGCGTCACCGATCCGCGTGCCTGGACCGCTGCCGACTGGATCAGCGACCTGGCGCCACACGTCGCCTACGGCTTCACCGCGGCCTTCGCCTACGCGTCGATGAGCCGTCGCGTCACCACTTGAGCCCGACGCGTCGTTCGTTCACGCCGGGACCGGTGACCTCACTCGCCCCAGCCCATCGGGAACACCTCGAACGGAGCCGCGAAGGGGACGCCGAGGCGCCGGCCGTGCGGTCGGAGCATCCCCTCGAGGAACTCCCCGGGATCGAAGTTCTCCCAGCCCAGCCCCTTGATGTAGGCCTGGTGCGCCTCGAGCGACGCCACGCCCGCGTCGAACGTGTCCGTCGTGTCGACCGCGTGCGTCGCGAGCGGGGACCCGAACGCCCACACCGCGCTCACCCCGCCCCACGGCTCCAGCCCGTCGACCAGCTGGTCGTGGAAGACCCAGCGGTTGCCGGCGTCGCGGACGGCGTCCACCACGGCCCGGCCGACCGCGATGTGGTCGGCCTGGTTGAGGTTGCGGCCGCCCCAGGTGTCGCGGAAGTTGCCGGTGATCACGATCTCCGGTCTGGCCCGCCGGACGGCGCCGGCGATCGCGGCGCGCAGCGGGACGCCGTACTCCAGGATCCCGTCGGGCTCGCGGAGGAACTCCACGACCTGGACGCCGACCAGGCGGGCGGACTCGACCTGCTCGGCCTCGCGCACCCGTCGGCACTCCTCCGGGTCGAGGCCGTCGATGCCGGCCTCCCCGCTGGTCACCATGCAGTACGACACGTCCTTGCCCTGGGCGGTCCACCGTGCCACCGCCGCGGCCGCGCCGAACTCCATGTCGTCGGGGTGCGCGACGACGCAGAGCGCGCGCTGCCAGTCCTCGGGAAGCGCTTCGAGTCGTTCGATCTCCATCCCCCGAGCATGACTCATGTCCGTGGCCGCCGCCGCCGTCCCGCTCGCCTCGCTGCTCTGGCCGCCGCCGCTCGGCCACCTCGCCGGGTGAGGGCCGTCTGGGGACGCTTCAGTAGCGTGGCGGTCATGAGCTACAACCTGAGCCGCCTCCTGTCCACGGCCACCGCCGGCTACGGCGCCTTCGCGCTGGCCAAGCCCGAGCACCTCGGCAACGTGCTGCAGGCCGACAAGGAGGACCGGCCCGGCTACGACCTGCTCGCTCAGGCGTACGGCGTCCGCGACCTCGCGATCGGCGCCGTCGGCCTGTTCGGCCGCTCGGGCAGGACCGTGAAGGTGGCGATGCTGATCCGCGTCGCGATGGACCTCGGTGACGCCGCGCTGCTGGCGCCCAGGATGAAGGACGACGCCATCCGCCGGAAGGTGCTCGCCGTGACCCTCGGGTGGGCCGGCCTCAACGCGCTGGCGCTCGCGATCGACTCCGCCCGCAACGACTGAGCCGCGACGTGGGCGAGGTCCGGATCGGGATCTCGGGGTGGACCTACCCCGGATGGCGCGGCGACTTCTACCCGCGGGGGCTCGTGCAGCGCCGGGAGCTGGAGTACGCCGCGGAACGGCTGACCTCGATCGAGATCAACGGCTCGTTCTACTCGCTGCAGCGACCGACGTCGTACGCCGCCTGGCGCGAGCAGACGCCCGACGACTTCGTGTTCTCGGTCAAGGGCGGGCGCTACATCTCGCACCTCAAGCGGCTGGCGGACGTGGAGACGCCGCTGGCGAACTTCTTCGCGTCCGGGCTCCTCGCGCTCGGACCGAAGCTCGGACCGATCCTGTGGCAGCTCCCGGAGAACCTGAGGTTCGACGCCGACCGGCTGGCCGGCTTCTTCGCCCAGCTCCCGCGGACCACGGCCGCGGCGGCTGCCCTCGCGCAGCGTCACGACGACAAGGTTCCCGAGGACCGGGCGCTGGTGACGACGGAGGCGGACCGTCCGCTGCGCTACGCGCTGGAGTTCCGGAGCACCTCGTTCGTCACGCCCGAGGCGATGGCCCTGCTGCGCGAGCACGACGTCGCCTGCGTGCTCGCGGACACCGCGGGCAAGTGGCCGAAGGTCGACGAGGACACCAGCGACTTCCGCTACGTCCGGCTGCACGGCGACGCCGAGCTGTACGCCAGCGGCTACAGCGACGCGTCGCTCGACGAGTGGGCGGAGAAGTGCCGGCGCTGGGCCGAGAACCGCGACGTGTTCGTCTACTTCGACAACGACATCAAGGGCTACGCGCCGCACGACGCGATGGCGCTGCAGCAGCGGTTGGGCATCCCCGCACAGGCCTAGCGGTGCCCGGCGATCGTGTGCGGGACGTAGCCGGCCCCGAGTTCCTCGAGCTCGTCGTCGCCGAGCACGAGGTCCACGGCGGAGACGGCGTCCTTCAGATGCTGGGGCTTCGTGACACCGACGATGGGCGAGGTGACGACGGGCTGTGCGAGCAGCCAGGCCAGCGCCACCTGGGCACGCGACGCCCCGCGCCGACCGGCCACGGCGGCCACGGTCTCGACGATCGAGCGGTCCTCGTCGCGGTAGAGCGTGGCGCCGAACTCGTCGGTCTCGGCCCGCGACGTGGTCGCGTCCCAGTCCCGCGTGAGCCGACCCCGCGCCAGCGGGCTCCACGGGAGCACGCCGACGCCCTGGTCCGCGCAGAACGGCAGCATCTCCCGCTCCTCCTCGCGGTAGAGCAGGTTGTAGTGGTCCTGCATGGAGACGAACCGGGTCCACCCGCCGAGGTCGGCGGTGTACTGCGCCTTGGTGAACTGCCAGGCGTACATCGACGACGCGCCGAGGTAGCGCGCCTTGCCCGCCTGCACGACGTCATGGAGCGCCTCCATGGTCTCCTCGATCGGGGTGGCGTCGTCCCAGCGGTGGATCTGGTAGAGGTCGACGTAGTCCGTGCCGAGCCGCCTCAGCGACGCGTCGATCTCGTGCAGGATCGCCTTGCGCGACAGGCCGGCGCCGTTGGGCCCCGGTCGCATCCGCCCGTGCACCTTGGTGGCGAGCACGACGTCCTCGCGCGACGCGAAGTCCCGCAGGGCCCGGCCGGTGATCTCCTCACTGCTGCCGCCGCTGTAGACGTTCGCGGTGTCGAAGCAGTTGATCCCGGCCTCGAGGGCGTCCCTGATGATCCCGCGGCCGTCGTCCTCGGACAGCACCCAGGCGTGGCCGCCGCGCGCCGGGTCGCCCCAGCTCATGCAGCCCAGCGTCACGACCGAGACGTCGAGACCGGTGGAGCCCAACTTGGTGTAGCGCACGTCGTACTCCTCGTTCGGGTCGCCTCGGCCGTTGCTCGCGGCCCGGTCCTCGAAGGCTAGGCTCTCGCGTTCGAGGGGACACCTCGAGGGGCGGTAGCTCAGTCGGTCAGAGCAGAGGACTCATAATCCTTGGGTCGTGGGTTCGAGCCCCACCCGCCCTACCAGAAGACACCACAGGTCACCGGGCAGCTGTGCCGTCCAAGTCGAGCGAAGGACTGCCGCGCAGCCGTGGTCAAGAGCGATCCGAGGGAGAATCAAGAGCACCCCATCCGAGGAGGCGACGTGGCCGACGAGCTGTCGCACGAGTACACCCCTGGCCTGCACGGTCACATCACCCACACCGAGCTCGCCAGTACCGAACCGGAAGCCACCCGGGACTGGTGTGCCGCCGTGTTCCCGTGGAACTTCCGACCTCCCTTCCAGAGCCCCCAGGGCGAGTACCACCTCTTCGCCTATTCCGACCAGGGCGGTGGCGGCATCAGGAAGACCGCCACCGGCGAGCCCCCCGGCTCAACGCCCACAGTGCACGTCGACGACACCGACGCGACCTACCTCGCGGCGCTGGCTGCGGGGGCGGAGTCGGTTGCCGAGCCGTACGACGTGATGCCCGGCGTGCGCATCGCCGTCGTTCGGGCGCCTGGCGGTGTGGTGCTCGCCCTGTCTGGTCCGACTCCCTGAAGGCCAGGACCGGTACCCCCCGGCGACGGCCTGTGCCACGATGCGCCATGACCTTCGCTGAGTCCACCTTCCGGTCACCCTCCGACTCGACCGAGCTGGCCACGTACTCCTGGACGGAGACGGCCGGCGAGCCGGTCGGCGTGGTCCAGATCGCGCATGGCCTCGCGGAGCACGGCGCCCGCTACGACCGCCTCGCCCAGGCGCTGAACGCGGCTGGCTTCGTGGTCCACGCCACCGACCACCGCGGCCACGGCCGGTCGGTGACGTCGCCCGAGGGTCTCGGCGACTTCGGGGCCCCCGGGTTCGCTGGGCTCATCGACGACGTCGCGGCGTACGGCGCCCACATCGCCCGCGACGGGCTGCCGCTCTTCCTGGTGGCCCACTCGATGGGGTCGTTCGCCGCGCAGTCGGTGCTCCTCGAGCACTCCGCGCAGTACGCCGGCGTGGTGCTGTCCGGCTCCACCGCGCTCGACGTGCTGGCCGGCAGCCTCGCCGGCTCCGACGCGCCGGTCGGCCTCGAGGCGTTCAACGCGGGTTTCGAGCACCGCACGGGATACGAGTGGCTCTCGCGCGACGAGGCCGAGGTCGACGCGTACGTCGCCAGCCCGCTGTGCGGCTTCGACGTGCCCCCGGACGCCATCCCGCAGATGTTCTCCCAGGCCGTGCGCCTGGCCGACCCGGAGGCGCTGTCCGGCATCCGGCCCGACCTGCCCACCCTGATCGTCTCGGGCCAGGCCGACCCGCTCTCCGGCGACGGCCAGCTGGTCCAGCTCCTCGGCCAGCGCTACCGCGATGCGGGCGTGTCGGACGTGACCACCCGGGTCTACCCCGAGGCGCGACACGAGATCTTCAACGAGACCAACCGCGACGAGATCACCGCCGACGTCGTCGACTGGCTGAAGTCGCACCGCTGAGGTCCTGCCTCGACGGCGGCGTCAGCCGAGCGCCGGCCTCCCGACGTGGTGCCGCACGCCTTCGTACTGCCGGAATCGGACCACCGCCACCCAGGCGGCCAGCACCCCCATCACGATCGTCTGCAGCATGATGGCGTACTCACCGATGATGACGTTGGTGATCGTCGCCCCGATCATCACCAGCGTGAGCCCGGCCGCGGCGAGCGGCGTCAGGATCGGCAGGACCCGGGTCGCGGCCGGCAGGATGAGGCCGATCGCCCCCAGGACCTCGGCCGTGCCGGCGATCCTCAGCAGGATGACCGGCACCCCTTGGGCGGACGCCTCCAGGTCGGCGGTGGACGCGAGCAGCTTGAACAACCCGGCGAAGAGAAACGCCACCGCAAGCAACCCGGACACGATCCATACAGCGATCTTCATGATGAGCTCCTCCTAGTCGTGGGTGCTTCTCTCCTGTAGACCCGCGGCAGGAGGCCGACTCATCGTCGGGGCGGGTGATTCCTCACGGCGGCCGCGAGACGAGAGGCGAGGGCCGCCACCGCGGCGCGGAGCTCCGGCCCGCCCTCGACCCGGAAGGGCAGCGGCACGCCGGCCAGCCACTCGTTCGCGTACATCGCCGGGTTGCTCGTGCTGCCGACGAGCACGCACCCGTTCCCCAGGGGCTCGAGCCGTCCCATGGGCGGCCGGATCCACGGCGCGACCTCGGCCGGCGGGGCGTCGAAGACCACCCGCGTGGCGTACTCCCAGCCGACGCCCAGGTTCTCCTCCAGCCCGGCCACCGGGTCGAGCCCCTCGGGCGGCTCGAACACCCGAGTGGTCTGCCGCACCTCGCGGACGCGGTCCACCCGGTAGGTGCGGGTCGCGTCCGCCGGGTGCGAGTGACACAGCAGGTACCACCGTCCGTGGCGTACGACGACCGCCCAGGGGTCGACCTCGGCCTCCCACTCGTGCCCGGTCTCGCTGCGATAGGTCACCACCACCCGGTGCCGGGTCGCGGCGGCCGCCACCAGGGCGCTGGTGATCGTGGGATCGGGGCGGCTCGGGCGCCGGTCGGGCGTCGCCCTCGCGTGCTGCCGCAGCGCCGCGGCCTGCCGGCCGACGGTCTCGGGCAACGCGCGCACCACCTTGTCGAGGGCGACGCCGACGAGGTCGTCGGCGTCCCCGGCGGCCGGGTGGCCGTCGAGCACGGCCATGACCAGGCCCAGTGCCTCGGCCTGGGTGAACAGCACCGGAGGAAGGCGCGTCCCACGGCCCAGGCGGTAGCCACCGTAGGGGCCGCGGGTCGACTCCACCGGGATGCCGGCCTCGCGCAGGATTCCGACGTACCGACGAGCCGCCCGCTCCGTGACGCCCAGCCTCGTGGCGAGCTCGTCGGCCGTGGCGCCCGGCCGCGACTGCAGGATCTCCAGCGCACGCAAGGCCCGGGCGGTGGGGCTGAGCTCGGCGGACACGGCAGCAGACTAGGCGGGCCCGGGATCGAACCGGAAGCGGATCGTCCGGAACTGGCCCTACCGTGCCGTCCATGACCGAGTTCCACGAGCAGGACCTCAGCAACGCGCGCTTCGCCCGGGTGAGCCTCCGGGGTGCCACGTTCACGGAGGTGGACCTCACCGGCGCCAGCCTGCGCGACGTCGATCTCACCGGCGCGGATCTCCGCGGCTGCGCGCTCCACGGCACCAGGATGCGCGGCGTCGAGCTGCTCGACGTGAACATCTACGGCGAGCTGCAGAACGTCGTCGTCAACGGCGTCGACATCGCGCCTCTGGTGGACGCCGAGCTCAACCGGCGCATGCCCGAGCGGGCGAAGATGCGTCCCGAGGACAGCGACGGGTTCCGCGAGGCGTGGGCCGTCCTCGAACGGCTGTGGGACGGCACCGCCGCGCGGGCGAGGACGTTGCCGGAGGACGCGCTCCACCGCAGCGTCGACGACGAGTGGTCCTTCATCGAGACCCTGCGGCACCTCAACTTCGCCAGCGCCGCCTGGGTGGGGCGGATGGTTCTCGGCAACCCCTCGCCGTGGCACCCGTGGGACCTCCCCTGGGACGAGGCGCCCGGATGGGAGGGCATCCCGTGGGACCGGGAGGCGCGGCCATCGCTGGACGAGGTGCTCGCCGTCCGGACCGAACGCCGGGCGATGGTGCGCCAGGTCATGGAGTCGCTGAACGACGAGCGCCTCGCCTCCGAGGTGAGCCGGACGGAGCCCGGTTGGCCCCGGGTCGAGGGCATGCCGCTGAGAGACTGCCTGCTCATCGTCCTGAACGAGGAGTGGGAGCACCGGCTGTACGCCGAACGGGACCTGACCACGCTGGAGAAGGAGAACTGACCATGGACATCGTGCTCGTCGCGGGCCTCTGGCTCGACGGATCTG
>Ga0307415_100001197_pt1 | contig 12144 bp, 13 predicted proteins | sample DK1Cmetagenome_FD_204524 | JGI IMG/M metagenome (GOLD analysis project Ga0307415, IMG submission 204524) | Maize rhizosphere microbial communities from greenhouse at UC Davis, California, United States - DK15-C-2 | ecosystem: Host-associated > Plants > Roots > Rhizosphere > Soil | place: USA...
CGCCGTGCTGAGGCTGAGCACGAGCACCACCGCGCCGATGGCGCTCCACGCCACCCAGCCGCCGTGACGAAAGAAGTTCGTGAATCCGGACATCAGGCGCTCCTCGGCGTCGTCGTCATCATCATCAGTAGAAGTAGACCGTCATGCCGGGCTGCACGTTCGGGAGGATGGCGCGCAGGTCCGCCTCGCGCGCGCGCACGCTCCCCGGCAGCACGTACGCCGGGTCGTTCAGCGGCCCCGCGCTCGGCGGCGCGTAGAGCACCGCGCCGCCGCTGAGCAGCACGGCCGCCGGCCCCAGCGCCCCCTTCACCCCGCGCTCGGCGGGGACGGCGAGCCCGCGGTCCGTGTAGACCCACGCCGGCACCTCCCAGCTGTCGTCCGCCGTGAGCACCCGCTCCACCGTGCGCGTTCCGCGCGGGCGCACCATGCGCACCGTGTCCGGCGCCACGCCCACCGTCTTCTCCGGCCCCACCTGCACCGGCATCTCGCGCAGCCGCGCGCCGTCGCGCTCGAGGAACATCCGGCCGCTGTCCACCGCGACGCCGAGGTGCAGCCGCTTGTCCCCTAGGGACTGACGACGGATCAGCTCGAGCATCACGCTCAGGCGGTGCTCGTCGGCGGCGAGGATCATGTCCGCCTTCTGCCGCTCGAAGGCGGTCATCCCGCCGCGCAGCCGCTCCACCTCGCGCTCGTAGCGCACGCGCTTGTACATCAGCCAGCCGTCGAGGATCAGCATCGTCGCCAGCGCCACCGCCATCGTCGCCAGGATCCCCGGATACGAGCGCCGGAACTCCCCCCACGATGCGCGCCGGCGGTCGGTGGGGTTGGCTCGTGGCGCGACTCTCCGTGTGCCTTGCGTCGACATGTGCAGTTCCAGTTCGGTGAGGGGTCTGGCGGGGCCGGCGCGCAGCGCTTCGGGCTCGCCGCCACGGGTGTGGTGGCGAGCGGGGCCCGCGGCTGCCGCGAACCCTGGACTCGCCGCACGAGTATGGCAAGTGCCATTCCCGCCCCCGCCCCCCTTGCGCGGCACGTAGGGCCGTAGGACGCGTCCCACACGGCGAGTACATTTGTCGGCGCTCCGGTCGCCGTGCCTCTACACCATCCCGCGATGCCAAGTTCAGACATGCGCCCCGTCGTCCTCGTGGTCCTCGACGGCTGGGGTTACCGCCCCGAGCGCGAGGGGAACGCCATCGCCCTCGCGCGCACGCCCACCTGGGACGCGCTCTGGGGGCGCTACCCGCGCACCCTGCTCGAGGCGTCGGGGCTGCGCGTCGGCCTGCCGGAAGGGCAGATGGGGAACAGCGAGGTGGGACACCTCAACCTCGGCGCGGGGCGCGTCGTCATGCAGGACCTCGTCCGCATCGGCGCCGCGGTGGCCGACGGCTCCTTCTTCGCGAACCCCGCGCTGGTGGACGCCTGCCGCAGGGTGAAGGCGAGCGGCGGCACCCTGCACCTCATGGGGCTCGTCGGCGACGGCGGCGTGCACGCGATCGACCGGCACCTGTTCGCGCTCATCGACCTCGCCGAGCGCGAGGGGGTCGCCCGCGTCGCCATCCACGCGCTGTTGGACGGCCGCGACACCCTGCCGCAGAGCGCCCTGGGCTACATGCGCCAGACGCTCGAGCGGGCGCGCGGGCGCGCGCGCGTGGCGAGCCTGGGCGGGCGCTACTACGGCATGGACCGCGACCGCCGCTGGCCGCGCACGGAGCTCTGGTACCGCGCCGCGGTCGAGGGCGCGGGGCCGCGCGTGACCGATCCGGTGGCGGCGATCACGCAGGCGTACGAGCGCGGCGAGCGCGACGAGTTCCTGCTCCCGATGGTGGTCACGGACGGCGGCGATCCGGTGGCGCCGATGCGCGACGGCGACTCGCTCATTTGCTGGAACTACCGCTCCGACCGGATGCGGCAGATCGTGCGCGCGCTGGTGGAGCCGGACTTCGACGGCTTCGACGTGCGACTGCGGCCGCGCCTGCACGTGGTGACGATGACGCAGTACGACCCGCGCTACGGCGTGCCCGTCGCCTTCGAGCCGTTCTCGATGGCGAAGATCGTCGCCGAGGTGCTCGAGGAGCACGGCCGCACGACGCTGCGCACCGCGGAGACGGAGAAGTACCCGCACGTCACCTACTTCTTCAACGGCGGCAACGAGACGCCGTACCGCGGCGAGGACCGCCGGCTCGTGGACAGCCAGAAGGTGGCGACCTACGACCTGATGCCGGAGATGAGCGCGCCGGGCGTGACGGACGTCCTCTGCGCCGGGATCGAGGCCCGCGCGCACGACTTCATCCTCTGCAACTACGCGAACGGCGACATGGTGGGGCACAGCGGCTCGCTGCCGGCGACGATCCGCGCCGTCGAGACGGTGGACGAGTGCCTCGCGCGCGTGATGCGGTCGGCCGAGAAGGCCGGCGCCCGCCTGCTGCTGACCGCGGACCACGGCAACGCCGAGATGATGATCGACCCCGAGACCGGCGGGCCGCACACCGCGCACACCACCAACCCGGTGCCGCTCGTGCTCGTGGACCCGGCCGGCGACCGCCCGCTGCGCTCGGGCGGCGCGCTCTGCGACGTGGGCCCGACGGTGCTGCGCCTCATGGGCGTGGAGCAGCCGGCGGAGATGACGGGGCTCGACCTGCGGGTGCGCGCGGGCGACTAGGCGGCGCGCGGCCGTGCCGCGCCCGGGCGACGCGAGGGTGTTGGCGCGCGCGCCGCCCGGGTAACTTGCGCGGGCGCCTGCCGGCGCCCGCCCTCCCCTTCTCCAGACCGACTAAGTGAAGCGCCTTCTCGCCGCCGCATTCGTCCTCGTCGCCGTTCCCGGCGTGCTCCGCGCCCAGGTGGGCTACCCGCCCTCGGAGAGCCCGTACCGCGACCTCGAGTTCCGGCAGGAGCTGACCCCCTACGTCGGCTACTTCGCGGCGTCGAAGGACCCGGCCGGGGTCGCTCCGCAGAGCGGGCCGCTCGTCGGGCTGCGCTACGAGGTGCGCGTGGGCGGGCCGGCGCAGCTCTCGCTGCGCGCGGCGCGCGTCTTCTCCGAGCGCGCGCCGGTGGACCCGACGAAGCCGGTCGCCACGCGCCGCCTGCCCGCCGAGAGCTGGCCGCTCTACACCGCCGACCTGGGCCTGACGATCAACCTCACCGGACAGAAGAGCATCCGCCACCTCGTGCCCGTGGTGAGCGGCGGCATCGGCCTCGTGTCGGATCTCAAGAGCGGCGAGGACGTGGGCGGCTACAAGTTCGGCACTTCCTTTGCGTTTTTGTTCGGCGCCGGCGTACGGTGGGTGCCCGGCGGGCGCTTCTCGCTGCGTGCCGACGTCACGGATCACCTGTATCAGATCCAGTATCCGGAAGCGTACGTCATCTCGTCGAACGGCAACCCCGCGGTGCTGACCGGATCGCAGGGGCGGGGCTCGTGGCAGCACAACGCCGCGATCACGGTGGGCGCGTCGTACCTCTTCTTCCGGTAGCGTCCCCGCGAGCGACCCCGCGCCGCGCCCGCCGACGGCCAATCTTCTCGACACCACGGGGTGCAGCATGGCGCGCGACTACGAAGACATTCACGGGATCGACGACCTGAACGACGACGAGCTCACGGGGCTCGTCCGCGAGCACCTCGCCGCCCACAACGGCATCGACCCCGACGACATCGTGGTGCGCACCGCCGACGGCGTGGTGCACCTGGTCGGCCGCGTGGGGACGGAGGCGGAGCTCCGCATCGCCGAGCACGTGCTCACCGACGTCGTGGGCGTCGTGCAGTTCGAGAACGAGCTGGTGGTCGACCCCATCCGCCGCGCCGACAGCCCGGAGGCGATCGACGACCACCTGGCCGACGAGGAGGCGCACGAGGGGCTGCTCCTCGGCGACCGCACGGCCGGGCAGGCGGACGAGGTGCGGCAGGCGCGCGGCGACGAGGACGTGGACGAGCGGCTGTTCGGGACCACGGACGTGCAGAGCTCGATCGCCCACGGCACCGCCTACGTCCCGCCCACGAGCCCGACGCCCGAGGGGCTCGGCGGCACGTCCACCGGCCCCGGTGCGATGGGCGAGGACCATTGAGCGAGGGACGAGGCACGGGGTGAGAGGCACGAGGTAACTACGACCGCCCTGGCAGATCCCTCGTACCGCCCCCCTCGTGCCCCGTCCCTCGTAGCTCGTCCCTCGCCTCATGCCCTCCCTCTCCCTCACCCGCCGCGTGACGTTCGCCGCGGCGCACCGCTACCGCCGGCCGGAGTGGAGCGACGAGGAGAACGAGCGGGCGTTCGGCGCGTGCGCGCGCCACAGCTACCACGGGCACAGCTACAGCTGCGACGTGACCGTGCAGGGCCCGCTCGACGAGACCACCGGGATGGTGGTCGACCTCGGCGTGCTGGACCGCGTGCTCGCCGCCGAGGTGCGCGACCGCTTCGACCACCGCAACATCAACCTCGACGTCCCCGAGTTCGCCGACGGGCGGCTGGTGCCGACGGGCGAGAACCTCGCGCGCTTCATCTGCCAGCGCGTGCAGCAGGCGCTCGGCGGCGGCGTGCGCGTGACGCGCGTGGTGGTCGCCGAGGACGCGACGCTCAGCGCGACGTACGAGGCGTAGCGCGCGGCGCGCGCAGGTAGGGCGCGAGCACGGCGTCCACGTCGTGGCGCACCCACGACACCGCGCTCCCCTCCTGGTAGAGCCCCCACGTCATCAGGGAGCCGCTCACCGTCACCTCGACGAGGCGCGCCACCGCGTCGGCGTCCGCGCCCTCCGTCAGCTCGCCGGCGGCGACCGCGTCGTCCACGAGCGCGCGCAGCTCCGCGCGCGTGGCCTGCGCCTGGGCGCGCACCTGCTCGTGCAGCAGCGGGTCGGTCATGTCGAGCTGCAGGTAGCCGAGGTGGTGCGCGAGCATCCCCGGCGACTCGGCCATCTGCGCCATGCAGTCGCCGTACGCGCGGACGGTCGCGAGCGGGGAGCCGTGCTCCGCGCGGAGCTGCGTGAACATCGCGCCGGTCCCGTTCGCCGCCTCGGCGCTGAACGCGACGAGGAGGCCGCGCTTGGAGCCGAAGCGCTGCACGAGCGCGCCGGCCGTGAGCCCGGCCTCGGCGGCGATGTCGGCCAGCGTCCACTGGGCGGGGCCGAGGCGCGACATGATGCGGTGGGCGGCGGCGAAGATCTGCGCGTCACTCGCCTTCCGGGGCCTGGGGCTCACGGCGCTTGACCGTTTCTATTTGAGCGTTTAGAATCGTTTCTCCACGGCCGTTCAGTATACCGCGCTGGCGGGACGGCGGCCACGGCAGGGCCGCGCGCCGGCACGCGACGTCGGGAGGATCGGATGACGAAGCTCGGGGGACGGGTGGCGCTGGTGGCGGGGGCGACGCGCGGCGCCGGGCGCGGCATCGCCCGCATGCTCGGCGAGGCGGGCGCGACGGTCTACTGCACGGGGCGCGGGAGTCGCGCCGCCCCGTCGGCCGCGGGGGCGCACGCGGGGCGCCCCGAGACCATCGACGACACGGCGGCGCTGGTTACGGCGGCCGGCGGCGAGGGCATTCCGGTACGCGTCGACCACGCGGTGGAAGCGGAGGTGGCGGCGCTCGTCGAGCGGATCCGGCGTGACCAGGGACGCCTGGACGTGCTCGTCAACGTGCTGGGCGGCGAGCAGGCGCAGGACCGGCGCCCGTTCTGGGAGCTGCCCGTGGGCGAGGGGCGGGCGCTCACCGAGGGGTGGGTGTGGCCGCACGTGGTCACCGCGCGCCACGCCGTGCCGCTCATGCTCCCACGCCGGTCGGGGCTCATCGTCGAGGTGCTCGAGACGCACACGCTGGACTACATCGGCCACTTCTACTTCGACCTGGCGGTGACCGCGCTGAAGCGGCTCGCCTACGCGCTCGCCGAGGAGCTCGCGCCGCACGACGTCACGGCGGTGTCCATCGCGCCGGGCTTCATGCGCACCGAGGTGGTGCTCGCGCACCTCGGCGCCACGGAGGAGACGTGGCAGCAGGTGGCGCGCGAGAGCGAGATGGCGCGCGGCTACGGCTTCGCCGGCTCGGAGACGCCCTGCTTCGTGGGGCGGGCGATCGCGGCGCTCGCCGCCGACCCCGGCGTGCGGCGCTGGTCCGGCCGCGTGCTCAGCTCGTGGGCGCTCTCCGACGAGTACGGCTTCGCCGACGTGGACGGCGCTCGCCCGCACTGGGGACGCTACCTCAGCGCGAACTTCCCGCAGTTCGCCGACGCGCGGCCGCAGACCGGCGTGCGCTGGACGGTGACGGCCGCGGACGGATAGCCCGCGAGCGCGCGGCGCGCCTTGCCCCGACGGCGCGCCTGCTCGCATCTTCGAGGCATGACGGACGCCGCCGCTCCCGCCACGCCGCCCCCTCCCACCGCGCTCGACGCCGTGGAGGAGGTGCCCGTGTGGCTGGAGGTGAACGGCGCGCCCGCGGTCACGTGGATGTGCACGCCCGACCAGCTCGACGAGCTGGTGGCGGGGTGGCTGTACGGCGAGGGGTACATCGACCGCGCCGACGACATCCTGCGCATGCGCCCGTGCACGCGCGAGCTCGGCTTCTGGGTGGACGTGCCGCAGGCGCGCTACGAGACCGTGGAGGGCGCGGAGCGGCGGCGCGTGCTCGCCTCGGGGTGCGGCGCGGTCACCACCATCCTCGGCTCGCTGAGCAGCGTGCCGCGTCGCCAGGGTCCGCCGCCGGCGCTCGACACGGCCACGATGCGGCTGCTGTTCAAGCAGCTCTTCGCGCGCGGCGAGCGGTACAAGGAGACGGGCGGCATCCACGCCGCGGCGCTCACCGACGGCGAGTCGCTGCTCTTCCACGCCGAGGACATCGGCCGCCACAACGCCGTGGACAAGGTGATGGGGGCGGCGATCTACGCCGGGCGGTCGCCGGAGGACCTCGTCCTCCTGGTGACCGGGCGCATCTCGGGGGAGCTGGCGTACAAGGCGGCGCGCGCGCGCGTCGCGGCGGTCGCCACGCCCTCGGTGCCGTCCACGCTCGCCACCGACATCGCGCGCGCCGCCGGCGTGGTGCTCATCGGGCGGGCCGTGAGCGGGCACCCGCAGGTGTGGGCCGACGGGCGATGAGCGACGCGGGCGCGTCGCGCGTCACGGGGGTGATCCTCGCCGGCGGCCTCGCGTCGCGCTACGGCGGGCGCGCGAAGGGGCTGGAGGCGGTGGGCGGACGCCGCATCCTCGACCGCGTGGCCGGCGCGCTCGTCGACGCGGCCGACGAGCTGCTGCTCGTCGCCAACGACCCGGACGCCGACGGCTGGCTCCCCGGCGTGCGCGTGGCCGCCGACGTGCGTCCGCACGCCGGGAGCCTGGGCGGGATCCACGCGGCGCTGGTGCACGCCGGCGGGCCGGCGCTCGTCGTCGCCTGGGACATGCCGTTCGTCACGGCGCCGCTGCTCCGCGCCCTCCGCGCCCTGGGCGGCGACGCCGACGCCGCGGTGCCGGAGAGCGACTCGTCCCGGCGCGGGCTCGAGCCGCTCTGCGCCTACTACGGGCCCGCCTGCATCCCGGCGATCGAGCGGCGGCTGGACGCCGGCGACCGGCGCGTGATCGCCTTCTACGACGACGTGCGCCTGCGGCGCCTCGACGCCGCGGCGGTCGCCCGCTTCGGGGACCCGGCGCTCCTCTTCCTCAACGTCAACACCCCGGCAGAGCTGGCGCTCGCGGAGGCGCATGCCCCGACCACCGATGGTGGCCGTCGTCGGCAGGAAGCATAGCGGCAAGACCACGCTCACCGTGCGCCTCACCGCCGAGCTGCACCGCCGCGGACACCGCGTCATGACGATCAAGCACGGGTCCCACACGTTCAACGTGGACCCGTCCACCACCGACACCTACCGGCACTACCACGAGGGCATGGCGGAGCGCGTCGCGATGGCGTCACCGGACAAGTTCGCGCTCATCGAGCGCTGGGGCGAGGAGCGGAGCGCGGAGGAGATCGCCGAGCGGTACATGGCGGACGCGGACGTCGTCGTGTGCGAGGGCTTCAAGCGCTCGGCGCTGCCGAAGATCGAGGTGTACCGCACGGCGGCGCACCCCGAGCCGCTCTTCGGCGGCGCGGCGCAGCCGGCCGGCGCGTACCTGGCGATCGTCACCGACCGCGACGGGTGGACCGCGCCGGTGCCGGTGCTCTACCTGTCCGACGACGGCTGGCTGGACGCGCTGGCGTCGCGCGTGGAGCAGCAGGTCATGGGACGCGCCCCCGCGGCGCCGCTCGCCGGGCTCGACGGATGCTGAGCGCGCGGCGGGAGGCGCTGGCGCTGCTCGCCGCCGCCGGCGTGCTCGGCGCGTGCACGAGCGGCATTCAAGGGCGGCGGCCGGAGCGCGCCCCGGCGCTCCCGCCCACCCTGCACACGCGCGCCGCGCTGCGCTACGCGATCGACTCGATGATCGCGGACCCGCAGTTCCGCAACGCGCACTGGGGCGTGCTGATCGTGCACCCGGCCACCGGCGACACGCTCTACTCGCACAACGCCGGCAAGCTGTTCATGCCCGCGTCGAACCAGAAGCTGCTCACCTCGGCGGTGGCGCTCGCGCAGCTCGGGCCCGACTTCCGCTTCCGCACGACGTTCGCCGTGCGGCCCTTCACCGGCGGGCCGCCGGTGCGCGACGGCGTGCTGTACGGCGACCTCGTGGTCATCGGCCGCGGCGACCCGACGGCGAGCGACCACATGCTCGGCGACGCGATGCTCCCGCTGCGCGCCGCCGCGGACTCGCTGGCGGCGCGCGGCGTGCGGCGCGTGGCCGGCCGGCTGGTGCGCGGCGGCGACGCCTTCCCGGACGCGAACTACGGCTACGGGTGGGGGTGGGACGACTTCGACTTTCCGTACTCCGCGGGGGTGGACGAGCTGCTGCTCAACGAGGGCTTCTCGCGCGTGATCGTGCGCGGCGGCGCGCGCCCGGGCGACCCGGCGCGGGCGCAGGTGGGGCCGGCGCCCTTCCCCGCCGTGCGCGTCGCCGCCACCACGGTGGCCGCACCCGCCGCCTACGGCGCCGGCGACCTGCTGCCGGACAGCGCCCGCCGCGCCGCGACGAGCCTGGCCGTGGTCACCGACCCGGTGTACGGCCCGTCGGTGACGGGGACGATCGCCGCCGGCGACAGCGCCACGCTCACCATCGCGCACCGCGACCCGGCCGCCGCGTACCTCGCGGCGCTCGCCGGCGCGCTCGCCGAGCGCGGCATCCCCGTGGACGGCGGCGCCGACGCGAGCGCGGCCGCCGCGGTGCCCCTCTCGGGCACCGCCCCGCTCGACACGCTCTACGCGCTCGCCTCGCCCCCGCTCCGCGAGATCCTCCCGGCGCTGCAGAAGCCGTCGCAGAACCAGATCGCCGAGGTGCTGCTCAAGACGCTCGGCCTCGAGCGCACGGGCGTGGGGAGCGCCGACAGCGGGCGCCGGGTCGTCGAGAGCCAGCTCGTGGCGTGGGGCGCCGACGCCGAGGGGTTCGCCGTGCGCGACGGGAGCGGGCTCTCGCGCCACGACTACGTCTCGCCCGAGACCATCGTGCGCGTGCTCGAGGCCATGCGCCGCTCCCCCGCGTTCGCGGCCTACCACGACGCGCTCCCCATCGCGGGGGTGGACGGGACGATCGCGCACCGGATGCGCGGCACGCGCGCCGAGGGGAACGTGCGCGCCAAGACCGGCTACGTGGACCGCGCCCGCTCGCTCTCGGGGTACGTGCGCTCCGCGGACGGCGAGCTGCTGCTCTTCAGCCTCCTGTGCAACAACTGGACGACGCCGGTGCGCGCCGTGGAGCGCGTGCAGGACGAGATCGCGGTGCGCCTGGCGACGCTGCCCGTGAAGCAGCGGTGAGCGCGCCGTCGTGCTGAGCGTCCACGAGGCGGTGGAGCGCATCCTCGCGGACGTCCACCGCCTGCCCGTCGAGCGCGTGCCCCTGCTCGACGCGCTCGGCCGGGTGCTCGCCCGACCGCTGGTCGCGCCGCTCACGCTCCCGCCGTGGGACAACTCGGCCATGGACGGCTACGCGCTGCGCGGCGACGACGTGCGGGAGGCGAGCGCGGAGCGGCCGGTGTCGCTGCCCGTGCTCGAGACCATCGCCGCGGGCGGCTTCGCCACGCGCCCGGTGGCGCCCGGGACGGCCACGCGCATCATGACCGGCGCGCCGCTCCCCGAGGGGGCAGACACGGTGGTGCGCGTGGAGGACACCGACGGAGGCGTGGAGCGCGTGACCGTGCGCAGCGCGCGCGACGTGCGCAAGAACGTGCGCGCGCGCGGGGAGGACGTGCGGGAGGGGGCGACGGTCATCCCCGCCGGCACCCCCGTGGGCCCGGCGCAGATCGGCGTCCTGGCGTCGTGCGGAGCCGCCGTGGTGGAGGTGTTCCGCCGCCCGCGCGTGGCGATCCTCGGGAGCGGCGACGAGCTCGTGGACCTCGACCGCTTTCACGAGGCGCTCGCCGGCCGCAAGATCGTCAGCTCCAACAGCTACACGCTGCACGCGCTCGTGCGCACGGCCGGCGGCGATCCGGTGAACGTGGGTGTGGCCGCGGACACGCCGGAGTCGCTGGCGGAGCGGCTCGCCGCGGCGTCGGGGTGCGACCTGATCCTGACCTCGGCGGGCGTGAGCGTCGGGGAGTTCGACTACACGCGCGACGCACTCGTGGCGCTCGGCGCCGACATGAAGTTCTGGAAGGTGCGCATGCGCCCCGGCGCCCCGCTCGGCTTCGGGCTCGTGGGTCCGCGCGGGGGCGCGGGCGGCGGCACGCCGTCGCGCGGCACGCCGTGGATCGGGCTCCCGGGCAACCCGGTGTCCGCCATGGTCACCTTCGAGCTGTTCGTGCGCCCGGCCCTCCGACGCATGCTCGGCCACTCCCGCCTCTTCCCGCGCCCGGTGGCCGTGCGCCTCGAGGAGCGCGTCTCCATCGGCGCGCGCCTCACTCACTTCCTGCGCGCCGTGGTCACCACGCCCGCCGACGGCGTGCCGACCGCGCGCCTCACCGGCCCGCAGGGGTCGGGGATCCTGACCTCCATGGCGCTCGCGAACGCGCTGCTCGTCGTGCCCGAGGACCGGCAATCGTGCGAGGCCGGCGAGCTGCTGCACGCCCTGCCGCTCACGGACGACGCGCGGCTCTCCGACCACTTCTCCCTCTGACGCCGTGACCGACGCCGCCGCGGAGCTCGACCAGCTGGGCGCCGACCTGGAGCGCCGCTTCCGCACCGCGCACACGGTGGTGAGCATCGCGGGGCAGGACGTCGACCTTCTGCACCCGGCCAGCTACGACGAGCTGATCTCGGAGGAGGACTTCGTCCGCGACGACCGGCTGCCGTACTGGGCGGACATCTGGCCCAGCTCACACGCCCTCGCCGAGCGCGTCGCGCGGCTGGACGGCGCCGGGAAGCGCGCGATCGAGCTCGGATGCGGCCTCGGGCTGGTGGTGAGCGCCGCCGCGCGGGCCGGCTTCGAGGTGCTGGCCACGGACTACTACGACGACGCGCTGGAGTTCGCGCGCGTGAACGCGTGGCGCAACGCCGGTGCGGTGATCGCCACCCGCCACGTGGATTGGCGGCGCTTCCCGGGGAACCTCGGCACCTTCGACCTCGTGCTCGCGTCCGACGTGCTCTACGAGCGCGCCTACGCGCCTCTCCTCGCCGACGCGTTCTCCGACACCCTCGCCAAGGGGGGCGTCGTGCTCCTCGCCGACCCGGGGCGCGTGGGGCGCGAGGAGTTCCTGTCGCTGTGCGGGCCGCGCGGGCTGTACGTGCGCGAGGCCGAGGAGGTGCCGTTCACCGCCGGCGAGATCCGGCAGACGATCACCATCTTCGAGCTGATCCGCCCGTGGTGAGCGAGCGGCTGGCGGCGCTCGAGCCGGTGCTGCGGGCGGCGCTCGTCGCCTTCGCCGTCCTCATCGGCGTGCTGCTCGCCGTGAGCCTGCGGCGCGTCGCGCGGTCGCGGCGCGACGGCGGCCAGGGGGCCGGCGGCGGGGCCGCGCGGCGCACAGGGGCGGGCGACGCGGTGCCCCGGGTGCTCGAGGCGCGCGGCGTCGCCAGCGCCGACAGCGTGCGCGACATGAGCGACCGCGAGCAGCTCTTTCTCTTCGAGCACTCCACCACGGCGCTCGGCGCGCGGGGGACGCTGCGACCCGACCGCGCCACGCCGGCCGCGCCCGTGGCGGCGCCGGCCCCGCACGCGGTACCGCCCGCCG
>Ga0307415_100001198_pt1 | contig 12144 bp, 7 predicted proteins | sample DK1Cmetagenome_FD_204524 | JGI IMG/M metagenome (GOLD analysis project Ga0307415, IMG submission 204524) | Maize rhizosphere microbial communities from greenhouse at UC Davis, California, United States - DK15-C-2 | ecosystem: Host-associated > Plants > Roots > Rhizosphere > Soil | place: USA...
TACCGCAAGTCCGGCGACCCGTACATCACCCATCCCCTGGCCGTGGCCGGCATCCTGGCCAACCTCGGCATGGACACGATCACGCTCGTCGCCGCGCTGCTGCACGACACGATCGAGGACACCGAGTACACGCTCGACCAGATGCGCGAGGAGTTCGGCGCCGAGGTCGCGCTGCTCGTCGACGGCGTGACCAAGCTGGACCGGGTCAAGCTCGGCGACGCGGCCAAGGCCGAGACCATCCGCAAGATGGTCGTGGCCATGGCCAAGGATCCGCGGGTGCTGGTCATCAAGCTCGCCGACCGCCTGCACAACATGCGCACGCTCGCGTTCCTGCCGCAGCCGAAGCGGGAGCAGAAGGCGCGCGAGACGCTGGAGATCCTCGCGCCGCTGGCCCACCGGCTGGGCATGAACACCATCAAGTGGGAGCTGGAGGACCTCGCCTTCGGCGCGCTCTACCCGAAGCGGCACGACGAGATCAACCGCCTCGTGACGGAGCACGCGCCGCAGCGCGACGCGCTGCTGAGCCAGGTCACCCAGAAGATCGCCTCGGACCTCAAGACCGCGAAGATCAAGGCGGAGACCACCGGCCGGCCCAAGCACCTGTACTCGATCTACCAGAAGATGATCGCGCGCAGCCGCGACTTCGGGGAGATCTACGACCTCGTCGGCGTACGGATCCTGGTCGACACGGTGCGGGACTGCTACGCGGCGCTCGGCATCATCCACTCGACCTGGCAGCCGGTCCCGGGCCGGTTCAAGGACTACATCGCGATGCCGAAGTTCAACATGTACCAGTCGCTGCACACGACGGTCATCGGGCCCAACGGCAAGCCGGTCGAGATGCAGATCCGCACGTACGCGATGCACCGCACGGCCGAGTACGGCATCGCCGCGCACTGGCGGTACAAGGAGACCAAGAACGCCACCATCGTCGGCCCGCCGGCCCACATCGACGAGATGACGTGGCTGCGCCAGCTGCTGGACTGGCAGCGCGAGGCGTCGGACCCGACCGAGTTCCTCGACGCCCTACGCTTCGATCTGTCCACACAGGAGGTGTACGTCTTCACGCCGAAGGGCGACGTCATCGCGCTGCCGAAGGACTCGACGCCGGTCGACTTCGCCTACGCCGTGCACACCGAGGTCGGCCACAAGTGCATCGGCGCGAAGGTGAACGGCAAGCTCGTGCCGTTGGAGAGCAAGCTGTCCAACGGGGACGTCATCGAGATCTTCACGTCGAAGTCCCCGACGGCGAGCCCGACCCAGGACTGGCTCGGCTTCGTGCAGAGCCCCCGCGCGCGTACCAAGATCAGGCAGTTCTTCAACAAGGAGCGGCGCGAAGCGTCCATTGAGGATGGCAAGGAGGCCATCGCCAAGGCCATGCGCAAGCACGGCCTGCCGCTGCAGCGCATGATGAACTCCGACTCGCTGCTGGCCATCGCCCGCGAGCTGCATGTGGCCGACGTCTCCGCCCTGTACGCGGCGGTCGGGGAGAACCAGATCTCGGCCCAGTCGGTGGTGAGCCGGCTCGTGGCCAACCTGGGCGGCGTCGAGGGCGCCACCGAGGATCTGGCCGAGACCGAGACCCCGACCCGCCGGCCCCGCCCGGTCACCAGCCCGCACGACCCCGGCGTCGTCGTCAAGAACGCGACCGACGTCTGGATCAAGCTGGCCCGCTGCTGCACCCCGGTGCCGGGAGATCCGATCTTCGGGTTCGTCACCCGCAACGGCGGCGTCAGCGTGCACCGCTCGGACTGCACCAACGCCGAGGAGCTGCGCCAGCAGGAAGACCGCATGGTGCCGGTCGAGTGGAAGCCCACCGCCGCGTCGATGTTCCTGGTCACCATCCAGGTCGAGGCGCTGGACCGGCACAAGCTGCTCGCCGACGTCACCCGGGCCCTGTCGGACGAGCGGGTCAACATCCTCTCCGCCTCGGTCACCACGACCCGGGACCGGGTCGCGCTGAGCCGGTTCACGTTCGAGATGGCCGACCCGAAGCACCTGGGCCACCTGCTGGCCGCCGTCCGCAAGGTGGACGGGGTCTACGACGCGTACCGGGTGACCTCCGGCTCCTGACGCGCCCGCCTAGGGCGCGGGTGTGGGAGTCGCGCTCGGGGACGGGGAGGCCGAGGGGGAGGCCGCGGCGGTGGTGGCCGGGATCGAGGAGGTGGGCGTGACCGCGCCGGCCCGGACGGTCTTGAAGGTGATCTTCACCTTCGGGTGGCCGCCGCCCGCCTGCTGCGCGAACGCGCCGTCGTCGCCGCCGGCGCCGACCCGCTTGACGATGTCCATGCCCTCGAAGACCTTGCCGAAGAGCGTGTAGTCGCCGGGCAGGGTGCTGTTGGACCACAGGAAGAAGAACTGGGTGCCGTTCGTGCCCGGTTGACCGGTGTTGGCCATGGCCACGTCGCCGGCGTGGTAGGCGGGCAACTTGTCCTTCGGCAGGTTCTCGTCGCCGAAGCGGTACGTCGCGCCGCCCGAGCCGGTGCCGCTCGGGTCGCCGCACTGCAGCGCGAAGATGTCCGTGACCAGGCGGTGGCAGGACGAGTTGTCGTAGAACTTCTTGTTCGCCAGGTACGCGATGCTCGCCGCCGTGCACGGCGTCTTCGACAGGTCCATCTCCATCTTGATCACGCCGAGGTTCGTGGTGAACGTGACGACCTGGAACCCGGCGCGCGGCGGCTTGGTCGGCGGCGTGCCGACGTCCTTGACCCCGGGCGGCAGCGGCGCCGGAGACGCGGACGGCGAGGGCGACGCGCCGGCCGGGTTGTCGACGGTCCATTCGCACGTGGTCGGCGCCGTGGTCGAGTTCGCCACCGGCGTGGACCCACCACCGGAGTTGGCCAGGACGATCCACACGACCAGCCCGATGACCACCACGACGGCGACGCCGGCGCCGATCTGGGCCTGGAGCATGCGCTTGCGCCGCGCCGCCTCGGCCCGCTGCGCCATTTCCCGCTCCAGCCTGGCGCGCGCCGCGGCGCGCTGCTGGCGGTCCCGTGCCGAACTCACTGTCGTGCTCCCTCGTCGGTTTATGTCATGACTGCGTCGTCGGCGTGGGAGAGGCCGACGGAGTACTGGATGGACTGGCACTCGGGCTGGTTGCCGGCGTGCCCACGGTGAGCTGCTGGATGATGAGGGCGGTCTTGGGCTTGCCCTCCCGGGCGGCCTTGCCCTCGGGATCGAGGGCGCCGCCCTTGGCGACCTTCTCCACGATGTCGATGCCCTTGGTGATCGTGCCCACGATCGAGTACGCCCCGCCGAGCGTCGATCCGTCGCCGTACACGATGTAGAACTGGCTGCCGTTCGTGTCGGCGCCCGTGTTGGCCAGGACGATGGTGCCCTTCGGGTAGTACACCGCGTTGGGGCCGGCGGAGGCCGACGGCGAGGCCGACGCGGACGGCGCGGGCGAGGCCGTGCTGATCGGCTGGGTGGGGACGTCCTCGTTGGCGAACGTGTACCCGGGCCCGCCCGTGCCGTCGCTCTTGGGGTCGCCACAGGCGAGGAACTTCAGGTCGAGATTGATCCGGTGGCAGACGCTGTTGGCGAAGAACCCCTTCTCACCGAGGAAGGCGAAGCTCGCCGCCGTGCACGGGGCCTTGTTCAGGTCGAGGACCGCCTGGATCTCGCCCAGGGTCGTCGTGATCGTCATCGTCTCGGCGCCGTCGCGGCGCTCGCCGGTGGGCGGCGGATGGCCCACGTCGGTGAACTGGGTATCGGTGGCCATGTCACGCAGCTTCCAGGTGCACGTACCGCTGATCACGTTCGGATCGCTGTCGCGCTTGAACCCGCCGAGCAGCCACGTCGTGCCCAGGATGATCACGAGCAGGGTGAGGCCCGCGCTGACGCCGGCGTAGATCTGCCGCCGCTGGCGCGCCTTCTGCGCCTGGCGAGCGATGCGCCGCTGGGCCCTTTCGCGCTCCAGCTTGCGCTGCCGCTCCTTCTTGGAAGCCACCCGTGCCCCTCCGTGTGTCGGTTATCGCCCGGGCGGGCCCCGCCAAGGCCATACGCCACAGACCCGCCAGAGTGTACGGGTATTTCCTGAAGCCGTTTCCACCGAGGTAGTTAGGCTGGCCGGATCGACTTCCGTCCCCCTCCCATCGACCAGAGGAGCCGCGAACGTGCTGGTCACCGGCTTTCCGTCGGACGTGTTCGGTACCAACTGCTACGTCGTCGCGGTCGGCGCGGGCGAGCCCTGCGTCGTGGTGGACCCCGGGATCGGCGTGGTGGCGGAGCTGGACGCGGTGCTGGCCGAACACCATCTGCGGCCGGCCGCCGTACTGCTCACGCACGGGCACCTGGACCACACGTTCTCCGTGGCGCCGGTCTGCGGGGCGCGGGGCATCACCGCGTACATCCATCCGGACGATCGTGAGCTGCTGGCCGATCCGGTCAAGGGCCTGGCGACCGACCCGGACGTGCTGCTGGCCGGCACCGGCCTGAGCTACAGCGAGCCGGACGACGTGGCCGAACTGCCCGACGGCGGCCCGATCCAGGTGGCCGGCCTGGAGATCACAGTCGACCACGCGCCCGGACACACTCCCGGCTCGGTGCTGTTCCGCCTCCCCGGCACCGGGCTACCCGACGTGACGGAGCTGTGTTTGTCCGGAGATGTACTGTTCGCCGGCTCGATCGGCCGCACCGACCTGCCCGGCGGCTCGATGCCGCAGATGCTGGTCAGCCTGCGCGAGAAGGTGCTGCCGCTGTCCGACGCGACCCTCGTCCTGCCCGGGCACGGACCGGCGACCACGATCGGCCACGAACGCCGCACGAACCCGTACCTGCGTCAGGTTTCGGCCGACCCGGCGAAATAGGGTGGCATGCAGGGGTCCCCTCACGGCAGTTTTTGACAATAAGGGGTCCCCTGCAGGCACCGGGGCCCCAGGTGTGACGAGAAGGTGAGTGATGCTCAGCGGTTTCCCGGAGTGGCTACCGTCCCAGCGGCTGGTCGAGCAGCACGTGCTCGACCACGTCCGAACGACGTTCGAGCTGTACGGCTTCGCGCCGCTGGAGACCCGCGCCGTCGAACCGCTGTCGCAGCTGCTGCGCAAGGGCGAGACGTCCAAGGAGGTGTACGTGCTGCGCCGGCTGCACGACGACACCGGCGAGGTGGACGACGACGCGCTCGGCCTGCACTTCGACCTCACCGTACCGTTCGCCCGGTATGTCCTTGAGTACGCGGGGAGGCTGCAGTTCCCGTTCCGCCGGTACCAGATCCAGAAGGCCTGGCGGGGGGAGCGGCCGCAGGAGGGCCGGTACCGGGAGTTCCTGCAGGCCGACATCGACGTGGTGGACCGGGACACGCTGCCGTTCCACTACGAGGTCGAGATGCCGTTGATCATCGGGGACGCGCTGCGCGGGCTGCCCCTGCCGCCGGTACGGATCCAGGTCAACAACCGCAAGCTGTGCCAGGGCTTCTACCGCGGGCTGGGCATCCCCGACCCCGAGGCGGCGCTGCGCGCGGTGGACAAGTCCGACAAGGTGCCCCCCTCGGTCGTGGCCGAGCTGCTGGTGAGCACGGCCGGCGCCACCGAGGCGCAGGCCAAGGCGTGCCTGGCCCTGGCCGAGATCGCCACCGAGGACACCTCGTTCGTCGACGCGGTCCGGGCGCTCGGCGTGACCGACCCGCTGCTCGACGAGGGCCTGGAGGAGCTGGTACGGGTCGTCGAGGCGGCCCGCGAGCACCAGCCCGGCCTGCTCGTGGCCGACCTGAAGATCGCCCGCGGGCTCGACTACTACACCGGCACGGTCTACGAGACGCGCATGCTCGGGTACGAGCGGGCCGGCTCGATCTGCTCCGGCGGGCGGTACGACAACCTCGCCTCGTCCGGGGACGACCGCTATCCCGGCGTGGGGATCTCGCTCGGCGTCTCCCGCATGCTCGGCGTGCTGTTCGGCGCCGGGGCGCTGTCGGCGAGCCGCTCGGTGCCGACGTGCGTACTGGTCGCGCTGCCCGAGGAGGCGTCGCGGGTCGCCTGCGACCGGATCGCGGCCGCGCTGCGCCGGCGGGGCATCGCGACGGAGGTGTCGCCGTCCGCGGCCAAGTTCGGTCGGCAGATCCGGTTCGCACAGCGGCGCGGCATCCCGTACGTCTGGTTCCCGGGGGAACCGGACGAGGTGAAGGACATCCGCTCCGGCGAGCAGGTCGCCGCGGACGTCGACACCTGGACCCCGCCCGCGGCGGACCTGCGGCCCGTCATCACCCGCGTCGGCGAGCCCTGACGGCGAGCCCTGACGGCGGGACCGGCCCGGCCTCCGGCATGATGCGCGTGTGCCCGGCAGTCCACAGGTGACGGTCGTCGTCGGCGTCGACGGCGCCGGGCGCACGCATCGCCTGGACGAGATCGCCGCGGCGGCCGACCGCCCGGTGGTACGGGTGAACCCGCCCATCGGCGACGACCTGTCCGCTCTGCTCGACAGGGCCGAACGGGACGGTGCGCTCGTACTCGTCGACGACGCCCACCGGCTCACCGACGGCGAGCTGGCCGCCCTGGCCCGGTCGGCCCGGCGCGGGGTCGGGATGGTGGTCGCCCGCCGGCCGACGCTGGACCGGCCCGACCTGGCGGAGCTGGACGAGGCGGTCGGCGGCCGCGTCGAGCAGCTCGGACCGCTCGACGCCGACGCCGTCGCCCGGCTGACCGGCTCGCCGCCGGACGCGCTCGCCCGGCATCGGGCGTCGGCCGGCCTGCCCGGGATCGCCGCCGCGCTCGGGCCGGACGGGTCGCCCTCGCCCACGCTCGTGGCGCGGGTCCAGCGACGGCTGGCGCCGCTCGACCCGGCCCCGGCCGGCCTCGCCCGCCTGCTCGCGCTGCGGCTCGACCTCGCCGACCCCGTACTGGCCGCCGCCGCGGACCTCGACCCGGACGCGGTCGCCGGCGGGCTGCGCGTCCTGCGCGACGTCGGCTTCCTGGTGCCGGGATCGGAAGCGATGGTGCCCGCCGTGGCCGAGGCGATCCTGGCCGACCTGCCGCCGGCGGAGCGGCGGCGCGCGCACGACGCGGTGGCGCGCGCGCTCATCGCGACCGGAGCCGACCCGCTGACCGCGGCCGGTCAGCTCCGCGCGGCGCGGGCCCGCACCCCGGCCGCCGCGCAGGCCTACCGCGCCGCGGGGGACCGCCTCCGGTTCGACGACCCGGCGGCCGCGATCGCCTGGTACGACGACGCGGCCGAGGCCGGCGCCGACGCGGCGACGCTGGCCGCCGGCCGGGCCGAGTCGTCCGCTCTGCTGGGCCTGGCCGTCGACGCGTCCCCCACCGGCCCGGACGCGGCCCGGCTCGCCCTCGTCGACGGCGCGGTGGAGGCCCACCACGGGCGGGCCGCCCGGGCCGCGCGGGCCCTGGCCGGCGCGGGCGAGCCCGGTCCGCTGCTCGCCGTGCCCTCGCTGGTGGCCACCGGCGACTCCGACGGCGCGCGGGCCGCCGCCGCCACGCCCGGCCCGCCGGCGCTGCGACGGCTGGCCGAGGCGTCGCTGGCCGCCGCGACCGACCCGGTCCCGGCCGTGCCGCTGTTCATCGAGGCGGCCGAGCACGTCGAACGCACGCCGCCCGTGGCCGTACTCCCGGACACCCCCCACGCGCTCGGCGCGCTCGCCGCGCTGGTCGCCGGCGACGCGGCGTCGGCCGAACACCTTCTCGGCCGGGCGCTGGAGGCGGGCGTGGGCGGCCCGGTCGCCGTACCCCGCCATCGGCTGCTGCTGGCCTGGGTGCGCCTGCGCATCGGGCGGTACGACACGGCGGTCGCCGAGCTGGCCCGGGCCGACGCGTCCCGCCTGCCGGGCCGGGAACGGCTGCTGCTCGCCGCGCTCTCGGCCGGCCTGGCCCGTCGCGGCGGTGACATCGGACGGCTCCGCGAGGCGTGGGCCGCCGTGGAGCCGGCGCTGGCCCGGCACACCGTCGATCTGTTCACTGTGGAACAACTGGAGGAGCTGGCCGTCGCCGCGGCCCGGCTGCGCCATCACGCCCGGGTGGCGCCGGTGCTGGACGCGCTCGACGACATCGTCGGCCGCCTCGGCCAGCCGCCGGCCTGGGCGGTGGCGGTCGGCTGGGTCCGCCTGCAGGTGGCCATCGCGGGCGAGGACCCCGCCGAGGTCGCCACGGCGGCCGCCCGCCTGACCGCCGAGGGCGCCGGGGAGCGCGCGCGGAGCATGACCGCTGCCGCGGCGCAGTGGGCGCGGATCCTCGTCGGCGAGGTGGACCCCGACGGCGTGATGGCCGTGGCCGAGCGGCTCGCCGCCGTCGAGTTGCCGTGGGAGGCGTCCCGCCTGGTCGGGCAGGCCGCCATCCGGACGACCGATCCGGGGGCGGCGCGACGCCTGCTGGAGCGGGCGCGGGAGCTGTCCAGCGCCGAAGTGGTCTCGACCGACGGCCGCGCGGAAACGCTCCGCGGCGGCCTGTCGGAGCGGGAGGTGGAGGTGGCGCGGATGGTGCTGGCGGGGGGCACGTACCGCGAGATCGGCGGCCGCCTGTTCATCTCGCCGAAGACCGTCGAGCACCACGTCGCCCGGATCCGCACGAAACTGGGCGCCACCACGCGGGCCGAGTTCATCGCCGCGCTCCGGGACGCCCTCGGAGACCCCGCCTGACCTGCGCAGACAATGTCGCTGGACCGACACCCGAAGTCCGTACCGGAGGACCCGGGACTGTGATACCAACATCCCCTAACAGCACCCATGAGGCATGGGGGTTGTCCCGATGTCCCGTGACCCCGTGCCCCGACACCATCTAGACATGCCCGGCCGCGGTGGCGGGGAGCGAGACAAGGAGCAGAACAATGGCTTTCGACGTGAACCAGGAAGTGGCCCAGCTTCAGGACGCGTTCACCAACTGGCTGGCCGGGGTGTTCGGGGATGAGGGCAAGGCCCTCGCGTTCGCGCAGGACCCGTACGGGGAGCTCGACGACGCCGGCTTCACCAACCAGAACCTGGCCAACCTCAACGTGCAGCAGGCCGTGGCGCAGGCGTGCACGGCGCCGGGCGTTCCCCCGTACGTGCAGGAGAACCTGCAGGGCTACGGCGGCCCCAGCTACAACGGCCCGCCCACCATCGAGCACGTCGTGGAGCAGGTGCAGCAGGTGACGCAGATCGTCTACCAGGACAACGACGTCATCAACACTGAGATCCAGAACAACAACACCAACGTCAACGTCGGCGACAACTTCAACGGCGACATCGACGTGGACAACCTCAACGTGGACGACGGCGGCGTCGGCAACACCGGTGACGGCTTCAGCGGCCAGCAGAACTCCGGCGACAACGCGGTGCAGAACCAGGGCACGATCGAGGGCGGCGTGGTGGCCGGCAACAACGACGGCATCGTGACCGGCCAGGGCAGCACCGTCGAGAACGCGGTGACGGGCACGGGCAACACGGTCGGCGCCCAGGTGCAGGACGGCGGCAGCGTCGACGACCTCGCGTTCGCCACCGGGTCGGGCAACGTGACCCAGCTCAACGAGTCCCCCCTAACCAACAGCGCGGTCGGCGGCGAGGACGTCACCAACATCGGCGGCAACGAGATCGGCCCCGGCGCGGCCATCGCGACCGGCGACGGCGACGCCTCGGGCCACTTCGAGGACAACGACACCGACCAGTCGCAGCACTTCACCAGCAACATCACCGGGGCGGAGCAGGTCAACGTCGAGCAGGCCGGCCACGACGGCGGCGACCAGAGCAACGACTTCGGCGACGACCCCGACCCCGTGCTTCACTAGGAACGCTGTACGTATCGTGGCAACGAGCCCGTGCGGACCCCCCGCGGCCGCTGGGCTCGTCGCCACGTCCGGCGCCGTCCCGCGCCCGAGCCCCGGAGGGACGATCATGGAAACACAGGCCGCCGAGGCCGTCGCGCTGACCCGGGCGACCGAGGCCATCGACCTGTGCATCAGGGCCGCCGAGGCGTACGGCCGGCCCGACCTCGCCGGCCGGCTGAAGACCACCCGCCGCGGGCTGGTCGATCCGTCGGTCCACATCGTCGTCGCCGGTGAGTTCAAGCAGGGCAAGAGCTCGCTGGTCAACGCGCTGCTGGGGGCGGCGGTCTGCCCGGTCGACGACGACGTCGCGACCGCGCTGCCCACGTACGTCCGCCACGGCCCCGAGGCGAAGGCCCACCTCCTCCTCGACGGCGACCCGCCGCGGCGCGAGCCGATCGCCCTGGACGAGGTGCGCGCCCACGTCGTGGAGAGCGGAGCGGTCGGGGCCCGGCCGGGCCTGCCGCCGGCGCACGCCGCCCGCCCCGACCGACCGATCGGGGTGGAGATCGAGCTTCCCCGCAAGCTGCTGGCCGGCGGCCTGGTGATGGTGGACACCCCGGGCGTGGGCGGGCTCGGGTCGGCCCACGCGGCGGCCAGCCTGGCCGCCATCTCCATGGCCGACGCGGTCGTCTTCGTGACCGACGCGTCGCAGGAGCTGACCCGCAGCGAGCTGGACTTCGTGCGGCAGGCCCGTTCGCTGTGCAAGACCGTGGTGTGTGTGATCACCAAGATTGACTTCTACCCGGCCTGGCGGACCATCCGGGACCTCAACCAGAGCCACCTGCGCTCCACTGTGGACGTGCCGTTGATGGCGGTCTCCTCGTCGCTGCGTTCGCGCGCGGTCAAGGCGAACGACGCCAACCTCAACACCGAGTCCGGCTTCGCCGACCTCGTCCGCTTCGTGACCGAGCGGGTCGGCGGCGGGGCGGCGGACCGGATCGCCGTCGAGGCCGCCGCCGAGGTCGTGGCCGTGTGCGACCAGATCACCGCGCAGTTCGAGGCCGAACGGGCGGCGCTGGCCGACCCGGCCGCCGCCCAGCAGGTGCTGGACGGGCTGAACCTGGCCAAGCAGCGCGTCGAGGTGCTCCGGTCCGAGGCGGCCAAGTGGAACCAGACGCTCAACGACGGCGTGGCCGACCTCAACGCCGACATCGACCATGACCTGCGCGGGCGCATCCGCAACGCCCTCCAGGAGGCCGACGACTCGGTGGACAATGTGGACCCGGCCGACACCTGGCCGCAGATGGAGTCGTGGCTGCAGTCGCGCGTCTCCTACGACCTGCTGGCCAACTACACGCTGCTGCGCAGCCGGGCCGACGCGCTCAGCGAGGAGGTCGCCGAGCATTTCCGGTACGCCTCCGGCCAGGTGTTCGACCAGCTCGGCGTGTTCAACCCGACTCCGCTGCTGAGCGACGCCCGGGTGGAGCACAAGATCGAGCTGGACAAGATGAAGGTCGGCAAGCAGGCGATGGTGGCGCTCAAGAGCGCGTACGGCGGGGCGCTCATGTTCACCATGCTGGGCGCGATGACCGGCATCGTGCTGGGCCCGCTCAGCGTCGGCATCGGCCTGGTGATGGGCCACAAGGGACTGCGGGACGAGAAGAAGCGGCAGCTGCAGATGCGGCGCCAGCAGGCCCGCAACGCGATCCGGCGCTACCTCGACGAGGTGTCGTTCGTGATGGGCAAGGACTCCCGGGACACGCTGCGGCGCATCCAGCGGCAGTTGCGGGACCACTACAGCGGCCTGGCCGAGGAGCTCAACCGGTCCAACGCCGAGGCACTCGCCGCCGCCACCGACGCGGTCAAGCGCACCCAGACCGAACGGGACAAGCGGCTGGGCGACCTCGGCGCCGAGCTGAACCGGCTCAAGGCGGTCCGGCAGAAGGCTCTGGCGGTGACGGCCCGATGAACCTCACCGACCGTACCCGGGGGGTGCTCACCAAGGCGATCGACGTGTACCGGGGCACCGGCCACGACGCCCGCCTGGCGGCCCTGCGCCGGCGCCTCGACGAGCCGATGCGGGTGGCCATCGCCGGCCGGGTCAAGTCGGGTAAGTCCACATTGCTCAACGCGCTCGTGGGGGAGCGGCTCGCGCCCACGGACGCCGGCGAGTGCACCCGGATCGTGACGTGGTACCAGGACGGGCACACGTACCAGGTGATGGCGCGCCCGCGCGAGGGACAGCCGCGACAGCTGCGCTTCGAGCGCGAGGACGACGCCATCCAGATCGACCTGGCCGGGCTCCAACCGTCCGATGTGGACCAGATGATCGTCACGTGGCCGTCGCAGACGCTGCGGACGGCCACCCTCATCGACACCCCCGGCATCGGCTCGCTCTCGGAGGACACCTCGCGCCGGGCCTGGGAGCTGCTGGCCGCCGAGACGGACGAGGAAACCCCGGCC
>Ga0307415_100001200_pt1 | contig 12140 bp, 9 predicted proteins | sample DK1Cmetagenome_FD_204524 | JGI IMG/M metagenome (GOLD analysis project Ga0307415, IMG submission 204524) | Maize rhizosphere microbial communities from greenhouse at UC Davis, California, United States - DK15-C-2 | ecosystem: Host-associated > Plants > Roots > Rhizosphere > Soil | place: USA...
AAGGCGTGCGCGCCGTCCTTGGAGGCGAGCACGTAGTAGGTCCAGTCGCCGTCGGCCGGCTGGAGGGCGGCCCGGATGGCGGCCTCGCCGGGAGCGGCGATCGGGGTCGGGGGCAGGCCGGTGTGGACGTAGGTGTTGTACGGCGAGGGGGAGCCGAGATCCTGGGCGGCCAGGCTGGCGTGGCCGACCGCGTACTGCACGGTGGCGTCGACCTCCAGCTTCCGGCCGGCGGCCAGCCGGTTGTAGATGACGGCGGCGATCTTGGGCCGGTCGGCCTTCACCTTGGCCTCCCGCTCGACCATGCTGGCCACGGTCAGCAGCTGGTAGGGGCTGAGCTTCTGGGGGGCGGTGGAGAGCTGGTAGCGTGACAGCACCACCTCCAGCTGGTCGAGCATCTTCTGGATCACGCCGATGGCGGTGTCGTCGGGCTCGATGCCGTAGGTGTCAGGGAACAGCAGGCCCTCCAGCGAGGTCACGCCCTTGGGCCGGCGGGGGACGATCAGGTCCTTGCTCTTGAGGGCCTGCTGGAGCTCGGCCCTGGTGAACTGCCTGGTGGCGGCGATCGTGTCGACGATCTGGGCCACCGTGTAGCCCTCGGGGATGGTGAACGGGACCCCGGTCCTCGGCCCCCTGGCCAGGATGTCGAGCACGGCGTCGATGCCCATGCCGGTCTCGAGCTTGTAGGTGCCCGGCTTGAGCAGGCTGTCCAGGCCACGCTCCTGGGCGACGTCGCGGAAGCGGTTGACGCTGTCCACCACCCCGGCGTCGCGCAGGGCCCGGCCGATCGCCACGCTGCTCTGGCCGCTGGCGACGGTGATGGTCACCGGCTGGCCGGGCGGCGGGGCCTTCTTCTCCCTGGCCGCGCTCCACTGCAGGGCCTGGAACACGCCCGCGCCGGCCAGGAGCAGCAGCAGCCCCATCACCAGCACCCCGCGGCGGCGCCGGCGCACCCGGAGCCGCCGCTCCGCCCGGCTCACGACCGTCCGGCCTTCCCGGCCCGGCGGTCCAGCCAGGTCTGGAGGAAGACGCTGGCCGCGACCTGGTCGACGACCTGGCGCCGGTCGCGGCGGCGGACCCCGCCGCCGACCAGGGCCCGCTCGGCGGCCACGGTGGACAGCCGCTCGTCGACCAGCTCGAAGGCCAGCCCGGGCAGCAGGGGGCGGAGCTCGTCCAGGTAGGCGCGGACGGCCCTGGCCGCCGGGCCCTCGGCGCCGGCCAGGGTCACGGGCAGGCCGGCGACCACGGTGGTGGCGTCGTGCTCGGCCGCCAGGGCGGCCAGGGCGGCGGCGTCCTCGGCCGGGGTCCGGCGCGGGACGGTGGCGAGCGGGCTGGCCACCGTCCCGGTCGGGTCGGACACGGCAACCCCCAGACGTCGGCTGCCGACGTCGAGGGCGAGGACGCGACCCGTCATCCCACGGGGCCCCGGTTCTCCGGGGGCCTCGAGGCGAGGCCCCCGGCCCCCTCGTCTCCCCCCTCGAGCAGCCCCAGCGCGTCGGCCCTGGCGATGCCGAGCGCCTCGTCCAGCCGGCTCGGGTCGCGGCCGCCGGCCGAGGCCAGGTCGCCCTTGCCGCCGGCGCCGCCCCCGACCGCCTTGGCCGCCCTGGCCAGCACGTCCCGGGCCGCCGCGCCCGAGGCGGCCAGGTCGGTGGTGAGCAGGGCGACCATGGCCGCCTTGCCCTGAACCTCGGAGCCGAGCACGACCACCCCGGGCCCGGCCCCGACCCGGTCGCGGACCGAGCTGGCGATCCGGCGCAGGTCGTCGGCCCCGGCGTCGGGCACCCGCTCGGCCACCAGCCAGCCGCCAGGCTCCCGGGCGACCCGGCCGGCCAGGTCGGCGGCCAGGCGCTCCAGCCCGGCCACGCGCAGCCGCTCCAGCTCCCGCGTGGCGGTGGCCAGCGCCTCCAGGCGGCGCCGCAGCTGCTCGGGGGCGTCCTCGGGCCGGGTCTTGAGCAGGGCCGCCACCTCGGCCAGGAGCTGGCGCTCGCGGTCGACGTAGTGCAGCGCCTCCAGGCCGGTGAGGGCCTCGATGCGGCGCAGGTTGGCCCCGATCGACGCCTCGCCGACCACGTGCACCGGCCCGACCTGGCTGCCGTGGCCGACGTGGGTGCCGCCGCACAGCTCGCGGGAGAAGTCGCCGACCTCGACCACCCGCACCACCGAGCCGTACTTCTCGCCGAACAGCGACAGCGCCCCGGCGGCCTCGGCCTCGGCCAGGGTGCCGTGCCAGACCTTGATGTCCGGGTCGGCCAGAAGCTGGCGGTTGACCGAAGCCTCGATCTCGGCCAGCTGCTCGGACGGGACGGCCTGGAAGTGGGCGAAGTCGAAGCGCAGCCGGCCGGCGTCGACCAGGGAGCCCTGCTGGCGGGCGTGCTCGCCCAGCTGGTCGCGCAGCGCCCAGTGGAGGGTGTGGGTGGCGGTATGGCTGCGGGTCACGGCCTCGCGGCGGTCGGCGTCGACCTCGGCGTGGACCTGGTCGCCGACCTGGGGCTCACCCGACACCACCCGGGCCGTGTGGACGTAGAAGCCCTCCAGGCCGGCCTGGGTGTCGGTGACCTGGAGCACGGCCCCGCCGCCGGTGCGGACCAGGCCGGTGTCGCCGACCTGGCCGCCACCCTCGGCGTAGAACGGCGTCCGGTCCAGGATCAGCTCGACCTGGTCGCCCTCTGAGGCCGCGGCCAGCTCCTCCCCGTCGCGCAGCAGGCCCAGCAGGCGCCCCTCGGCGGTGGTGGTCTGGTAGCCGAGGAAGGTGGTCCGGCCGTGGCGGGCCGACAGGTCGCGGTAGGACTCCAGGCGGCGCAGGTCGGCGTCGAGCTCGCGGCGAGCCTCCTTGGCCCGGCGGCGCTGGTCCTCCATCAGCTCCTGGAAGCGGTCGGCGTCGACCTCCAGGCCGGCCTCGGCGGCCGCCTCCAGGGTCAGCTCGTAGGGGAACCCGAAGGTGTCGTGCAGCTGGAAGGCGGTGTCGCCACCGAGCATGGGGACGCCCTGCTCCCTGGTCCGGCGGATGGCGCTGTCCAGCAGGGTCGAGCCCTGGCGCAGGGTGCGGGAGAACGACTCCTCCTCGCTGGCCACCACCTGCTCGATCAGCGAGCGCTGGGCGACCAGCTCCGGCCAGGCCCCGCCCAGGGTGTCGACCACCCTGGCCGACACGCGGGCCAGGGCCGGGTCCTCGACCCCGAGCAGGCGCAGGTGCCGGACCGAGCGGCGCAGCAGCCGGCGCAGGATGTAGCCGCGGCCCTCGTTGGAGGGCAGCACCCCGTCGGCGATGAGGAAGCTGGCCGTGCGGCCGTGCTCGGTGACGATCCGGATCGACCGGTCGACCCGGTCGTCCTTGCCGTAGCTGGCCGCCGACAGCTCCTGGACCTCGGCCCGCACCGGGGCGAACAGGTCGGTCTCGTACATCGAGTCGGCCCCCTGGAGCAGGATGGCCACCCGCTCAAGGCCCATGCCGGTGTCGATGTTCTTCTCGGGCAGCTCGCCGAGGATGGGGTAGTCCTTGCCCTCGCCCTCGCCCCGGACGTTCTGCATGAACACCAGGTTCCAGATCTCGAGGTAGCGGTCGGACTCGCTGGCCGGGCCGCCGTCGGGGCCGAAGGTGGGGCCGCGGTCGTAGTGGATCTCCGAGCTGGGCCCGCAGGGACCGGGCACGCCCATGTCCCAGAAGTTGTCCTCCTTGCCCAGGCGCTGGATGCGCTCGGCCGGAACGCCGATCTCGCGCCACAGTCCGAAGGCATCGTCGTCGTCCAGGTACACGGTGGCCCACAGCCGCTCCGGCTCCAGCCCGAACCCCTCGGTGACCAGCTCCCAGGCGTAGGCGATGGCGCCTTCCTTGAAGTAGTCGCCGAAGGAGAAGTTGCCCAGCATCTCGAAGAAGGTGCAGTGGCTGCGGTCGCCGACGTTCTCGATGTCGGAGGTGCGGGTGCACTTCTGCACGCTGGTGGCCCGGCGGAAGTCGGGCTCGACCTCGCCCAGGAAGTAGGGCTTGAACTGGTTCATGCCGGCGTTGGCCAGCAGCAGGGTCGGGTCGTTGGGGATCAGCGGGCTGGAGGGGACCAGCCGGTGGTTGCGCGCGACGAAGAAGTCGGTGAACCGGCGGCGGATGTCGGTGGAGTTCATGGTCTGGACCTCGCGTTCGTGGATCGGGAGCCGGCCGTCTCGCCGAACCGGGCCAGGGCGCTAACGGGCCCCGCTCCCCGGCTCGGCGAGCCCAGCTCGCAGCTCCGCCTCCCGCTCGGCCATGGCCGCCTGGCCCTCGGACAGCGCCGAGGCCAGGCGCTCACGCCAGTCCGCGGCCGCCTGGACCAGCTCCTCGGCCAGCGACTGGGGGGCCAGCCGGTCGGCCGTCCGCGACGCCCACCGCATCACGCCCACGCCGATGGCCGCCCCCATCCCGAGGCCCACCAGCCCCCAGAAGAGCCGCTTCATCGGGTCATCGCCGCCTCCGCGAGCGGCGGCGGCCCCGGCCCGGCTGGTCGTCGGAGGAGGCGGCGCCGACCGCCCTGCGCAGCCCGTAGGCGAACGCGCTCAGCTTGACCAGGGGGCTGGAGATGGTGGCCGACACGGTGTTGACCATGCCGCCGACCGAGGCGGTGACCCCCTCGGCGGTGGCCAGGATGCCGTCGACCCGGGTGAGCTCCTGGTTGACCATGGCCACGGTGGTGTTGACCTCGCCCAGCAGGGGCACGGTCTGGGCGGTCACCCCGTCGATCAGGTCCTTGGTCGAGGTCAGCACCCGGAACAGGTTGGCCATCACGACACACAGCACGACGACCAGCGCGCCGACCAGGAAGGCGACGATCGTCCAGGCGATGGCCAGCAGGCTCACGGGTTCTGCTCCTCGTCGTCCGTCGGGTCCGGAACGCTCCAGCTTAGCCGGTCCGACCCGGTCCGGCCCGCGGATTTCGGGGGATGGCGCGCTGGAGCCGCCGGGAGTCTACCCGACCGTGGACGGAGAAGGATTCCGCGCCGGAGGGCCGGGTCAGGAGCGGGCCGGGACGGGGTCGGCCACGAAGTCCCGCTGGCGGACCAGGACCGCCGCCAGGGCGGCCCCGGCGGTGGCGATCCCGGCGCTGACCAGCAGGATGTGGTCGAGGGCGTCGGCGAAGGCGGCCGGGTCGGCCTCGATGTGGGTCGGGAGCAGGGTGCCCAGGGCCGCGATGCCGATGGCGATCCCGACCTGGCGGAAGGTGTTGCTGACCCCGGAGGCCATGCCGCTGCGGGTGGCCGGGACGACCCCGAGGGCGGCGTAGGTCACCGCCGGGTTGGACAGGCCGATCCCGACCCCCAGGACCAGCAGCCCGGGCAGCATGACGGTCCAGGGGGAGGTCGCCTCCAGCCCGCGCATGGCCAGCAGGCCGGCCGCGCACAGCAGCTGCCCGGCGGGCAGGGCGGCCCGCACGGGCAGGACCCTCGCTGCGCGCCCGCCCAGCACCGACACCACCAGGGCGGCCACCGACAGGGGGAGCAGCTGCAGCCCGACCGCGGTCGGGGAGGCCCCGGCCGCGTCCAGCAGGAACAGCGTCAGGTACAGGAACGGGCCGAAGGTCGAGGCGGCCAGGACCATGACCACCACCGAGGCCCCGGTGAAGGTGGGGATGGCGAACAGGCGCAGGTCGAGCATGGGCTCGCGCTGGCGCCACTCGACGGCCACGAAGGCGGCCAGCAGCACCGCCGCGGCGGCGGCGGTGGCCACGATGACCCCGCTCCCCCAGCCGAGCACGTCGCCGCGGGTGAGGGCGAACACCCCACAGAACAGGCCCAGGCTCAGGGTGGCCGTGCCCCGCCAGTCGACCCGCTCGGCGTCCGGGTCCCGCGACTCGCGCAGGTGCCGGACGGCCACCGGGAGGCAGGCCAGGGCGACCGCGGCGTCGAGGACGAAGATGGCCCGCCAGCCGAACGACTCGGTGAGCAGCCCGCCCTCCAGGGGGCCGACCGCGAACGCGGCCGCGACCGTCGCCCCCCACACGCCGAGGGCGCCGGCCCGGGCCGGGCCGGCGAAGTCCTGAGCCAGCAGGGCCAGCGAGGAGGAGAGCAGCACCGCCCCGGCCAGCCCCTGGACGGCCCGGCCGGCGATCAGGACCAGCGGCGACGGCGCGGCCGCGCACAGCACCGAGGCGGCCGCGAAGGCGGCCAGGCCGCCCAGGAACACGCGCCGCCGCCCCATCAGGTCGGCCAGGGTGCCGGCGGTGAGCAGGGTCGCGGCCAGGGCGAGCGAGTAGCCGCTGACCACCCACTGCATCACGCTCAGCTCCGCCCCCAGGGCCTGGCCCACGGCGGGCAGGGCGACGCTGGGCGCGGACACGTTCAGCAGCAGCACCCCGGTGGCCAGGCAGACCACCAGCAGCGTCCAGCGGCGGTCCTGGGTCAACCGGCGGCGCGGGCCGGCTCGGCCCCCTCGATCTCGAAGGCGAGCTCGTCCACGTAGCACCACCACCAGTCCTCGCCCGGCTCGTAGCTGCGGATGATCGGGTGCCCGGTGGCCTGGAAGTGCTTGGTGGCATGGCGGTTGGGCGAGTTGTCGCAGCAGCCGACCCGGCCGCACTCCACGCACAGCCGCAGCTCGACCCAGGTCCCGCCGGTGGCCAGGCAGTCCTGGCAGCCGGGCTGGTTCGTGCTCTCGACACGGATCTGGTCCAGATGGGTGCACTCGTCGGCCATGGCGGCGCTCCAGCGGGGTGAGGGTGCAGGGAAGGGACGGGAGGCTACCGGGGCCAACAGCCGTGGGGCCGCCCGCATTCCGGTTCGCAGGGCGCCGGCCGGTCAGGCCGCCGGCTCGGGGAGGCCGACCGGGTTGGGGAACGGCACCCCGCGGCCCTGGACGATCAGCCGGGTCGGCCTCCCCAGCAGGTCGAGGAGCCGGGCGCTGCCCTGCTCGCCCAGGTGCCGCCACGGGTCCATGGCCAGGTCGTCGGTGCGGTCCTCGATGGCGGCCCGGGCGGCCCGGCCGGCCTCGGTCAGCCGGCCGTCCCCGGCGACCAGCCCGCGGGCCCGGAGCCGGGCCGCGGCCGCCGCCCACTCCTCCTCCGACCAGCCCCGGTACTCGCGCAGGAACGCCCCGGGGAGCTGGCCGGCGCCGGCGGCCAGGACGTGGGCCTCGCAGCCGTCAACCCCGTCGGCGAGCAGGCAGGCGACGTGGCCGTCGCCGCGGAACTCGCGGTAGAGGGTGGCGGCGTGCCACAGGGCCAGGTGGGGTTCCTCGGGCCATCCGAGGGCGGCGTGGGCGGCGAACAGCGGCCGCCCGGCCGGGTCGCGGCCCTCCATGGCCCGGCGGCCCAGGGCGGCCGCCTCGGCGGCCTCGGGGCCCTCGGCCCAGCCGCCGAGCAGACGCCGCAGGGCGGCGTCGGCGCCCTCCAGCCGGGCCGCCAGCACCGCCTCCGGCGGGGCGAACCCCCAGGCGTCGGGGATGGCCCGGTGCACCATGCGCGGGTGGAAGTTGTAGAAGGTGGCCACCACCACCTCGGCCGGGACCGGGCCCATGGCGGCCGACCGGGAGGCGAAGTACCCCATCCAGCCGCCGCGCAGCCCGGCCCCGCGGTAGGCGTCGCGCGGCTCGGGGGCGAAGTAGACGGTCATGTGCAGGGTCTCCAGGGCCTGCCACATGCGCCGGGCCATGGCCGACCCGCCGGACGCGGGCGCGGCCGCGCTCATCCGCGCTCCTGCCGGTCGGGTCGGCCGTCGGGGTCGCCGCCGGCCGGTGGGTCGGGGGGCTGGCCGCGGCGGCGCCGCCAGGCCTCGGCCAGCCGCGCCTCCTGGCCCTGGCCGCCGGGCCGGTAGTAGCCGCCGCGGAGGCCCTCGGGCAGGTAGCGCTGGGCCACCCAGTGGTCGGGGTGGTCGTGGGGGTAGACGTAGCCGACGCCGATGCCGAGCTTGCGCTCGCCCGGGTAGGAGGCCGACTGGAGGTGGCTGGGGACCCGGCCCGGCCGGGCCTCCTCGAGCTCGCGGGTGGCCTCCCCCAGGGCGGCGTAGGCGCTGTTGGACTTGGGGGCCAGGGCGAGGTAGACGACCGCCTCGGCCAGGTTGAGGCGGGCCTCGGGGAGCCCGACGAACTCGAGCGCCTGGAAGGCGGCGACCGCCACCGGGAGGGCCTGGGGGTCGGCCAGGCCGATGTCCTCGGAGGCCGAGATGACCAGCCGGCGGGCGATGAACCGGGGGTCCTCGCCGGCGGCCAGCATGCGGGCCAGGTAGTGGAGGGCGGCGTCGGGGTCGGAGCCGCGGATCGACTTGATGAAGGCGCTGGCCACGTCGTAGTGCTGGTCGCCGGCCCGGTCGTAGGTGACCCGGGGCCGCTGGAGGGCGTCCTCGATGTCGGCCAGGGTGATCCGGGTGGCCCGACGCTCCGGTGGACCCCCCCGGGGTCCCCCGGACCCCCCCGGCTTGGCGGTGACGACCAGGGCGGCCGCCTCCAGGGCGTTGAGGGCGTGGCGGGCGTCGCCGTCGGCCCGGTCGACCAGGTGGGCCAGGGCGTCGTCGTCGAGGGTCAGGCCCTGGCCGCCGAGGCCCCGCTCGGGGTCGGCCAGGGCCCGGGTGACGATCGTCTCCAGCTCCCCGGTGCCGAGCGGCTCCAGCCGGAACAGCAGCGAGCGGCTCATCAGGGGGGCGTTGACGGTGAAGAACGGGTTCTCGGTGGTCGCCCCGACCAGCACCACCGTGCGGTCCTCGACCCCGGGCAGCAGGGCGTCCTGCTGGCCCTTGTTGAACCGGTGGATCTCGTCGATGAACAGGATGCTGCGCCGCCCCAGGGCGCCGAGCCGCTCGCGGGCCGCGGCCAGCACCGCCCGCACGTCCTTGACCCCGGCGCTGGTCGCCGACAGCTCCTCGAAATGGGACCGGGTGGCGTTGGCGATGATGTGGGCCAGCGAGGTCTTGCCGGTTCCGGCCGGCCCCCACAGGATCACCGACCGCAGCTCGTCGGCCTCGATCAGGGCCCGCAGGGCGCTGTGGGGCCCGAGCACGTGGCTCTGGCCGACGAACTCCTCCAGGGTCCGCGGCCGCATCCGCGCGGCCAGCGGCGCCTCCTGGTCGCCGAGCCGGTCGGCCCGCTCCGAGAACAGGTCCATGGTCGGGCCATCGTAGCCGTTCGGCCGGTGCATCCTCGGCCTGAGCGGCAGCGCTCCACGAGTGCCGTGACCGGTCGACGTTTGCACCTGCTCTCGAGGGAACAGGTGGGGTCCGCCCCAGTCGTTTCCGGTACCCGCAGCCGAAGCCGGGTGCCTTGCCCGACCGGAGTACGGTCCCCTACGTCGAAGTGTTGGCGCAAACGAAAAGCCGGCCACCAACATCGTCGGGCGCTGCCGAGACCCGCATTGAACCACCACCCCCCCACCCCGGCAACCGACCCGCCGGCCGGCTGGTCAGCCTCGGTCCTGGGGCCTGGGTGGAGGGTCGAGGGGGCGGAGGCGGACCTCGGCGAGCTGGGCGGGGGGGACCGGGGTGGGGGCGCCGGTGAGGGGGTCGGCGCCGGACTGGGTCTTGGGGAAGGTGATGACGTCGCGGATGGAGGGGGTGCCGGCCAGGAGCATGTCGAGGCGGTCGAGGCCGAAGGCGAAGCCGCCGTGCGGGGGGGCGCCGAAGGTGAGGCCCTTGAGGAAGAACCCGAAGCGGTCCTCGGCCTCCTGGGGGCTGATGCCGAGGGCCTCGAACACGCGCCGCTGGACGTCGGCGCGGTGGATACGGATGCTGCCCGAGCCGAGCTCGTAGCCGTTGAGGACCAGGTCGTAGGAGCGGGCGGTGGCCTCCTGGGGGGCGTCCATGAAGGTGTCGGCCCATTTGGGGGACGGGGCGGTGAAGGGATGGTGGGCCGGATCCCAGCGCTTGGCCTCCTCGTCCCACTCGAACATGGGGAACTCGGTGACCCACAGGAACTTCCAGTCGCCCTCGGGGACCAGGCCGCGTTCGGCGGCCAGGCGCACCCGCAGGTCGCCGAGGACGGTCTGGGCGACCGGGGTGCGGTCGGCGGCCACCAGCAGCAGGTCGCCGGGCCGGGCGCCGGTGACCTGGCGCAGGGCGTCGCGTTCGGCGTCGGTGAGGAACTTGTCCAGGGGCGAGCGCAGCCCGTCGGCCTCGACCGCGACCCAGGCCAGGCCCTTGGCCCCCCGGGCCTTGGCCCGCTCGGTGAGGGCGTCGAGCTGCCTGCGGGTGAGGTCGGCGCCTCCCTCGACCCGCAGGCCCAGCACCGACCCGCCGGCCTCCAGGGCGGCGGCGAAGATCCCGACCCCGGTGCCGACGAACACCGTCCGGAGGTCGACGAGCTCCATGCCGTAGCGCAGGTCGGGCTTGTCGGTGCCGAAGCGGCGCATCGCCTCGGCGTGGGTGAGACGCGGGAACGGGACCGGCAGCTCGACCCCGAGGACGTCGCGCCAGACGGCCGCCATCAGCTCCTCGCCCAGGGCGTAGACGTCCCCCTCGTCGAGGAAGGACAGCTCCAGGTCGAGCTGGGTGAACTCGGGCTGCCGGTCGGCCCGCAGGGCCTCGTCGCGAAAGCAGCGCACGATCTGGTAGTAGCGCTCGATCCCGGCCACCATCAGCAGCTGCTTGAACAGCTGGGGGGACTGGGGCAGGGCGTAGAACTGGCCGGGGGCCAGGTGGGTGGTGACCAGGAAGTCGCGCGCCCCCTCGGGGGTCGACTTGGTCAGGTACGGCGTCTCGACCTCCAGGAACCCGCGGTCGGCCAGCACCCGGCGCAGGGTGGCGTTGGTCTGGGCGCGGATCTCGAGGCCGCGCCGGGCCGCCGGGCGGCGCAGGTCCAGATACCGGTACTGGAGCCGCAGGGTCTCGTCGGCGTCGGTGCGGCCCTCCAGCGGGAACGGCGGGGTCGCGGAGGGGGCCAGGACCTCGACGTCGGCGGCCGCGACCTCGACGTCGCCGGTGGGCAGCTCGGGGTTCTCGTTGCCGGCCGGGCGGGCCCTGACCGTGCCCGCGACCCGGAGGCAGTCCTCGTTGCGGATGGCGGCCGCGGCCGGAGTCTCGTCGGGCCGGACGACCACCTGGACGACCCCGGAGGCGTCGCGCAGGTCCAGGAAGGCCACCCCGCCGTGGTCGCGGCGGTGGGCCACCCAGCCGGCCAGGCGGACCTCGGTCCCGGCGTCGCCGGCCCGCAGGGTGCCGCAGGCGTGGCTGCGCATGGCGCCGAGCAGCGGCCGGGTCATGCGCCAGCTCCGCTGGTGACCCGGCGGACCTCGTCGACCACCTCGGCCACGGGGACGGGGTGCTGCCGGCGGGCGGCCATGTCGCGGACCGCGGCCTGGCCGGCGGCCAGCTCCTGCTCGCCCAGGATGACCACGGTGCGGGCGCCGATCTTGGCGGCCGCCTTCATGTGGCCGTTGAGGGTGCGCTCGGCATAGGGGAGGTCGGCCACCAGCCCGGCCCGGCGCAGGTCGCGGACCAGGACCTGGGCCGGGACCGTGGCCGCCGGGACCAGCGGCAGGACCAGGGCGTCCAGCCGCCAGGGGTCGGCCGGGAGCCGGCCGGCCTGCTCGAGGGCGAGCACCGTCCGGTCCAGCCCCAGGGCCCAGCCGATGCCCGGTGCGTGCGGGCCGCCGAGGTCCTCGGCCAGCCCGTCGTAGCGGCCGCCGCCCCCCAGGGCGTTCTGGGCCGCGTCCAGGCCCTCGGCCTGCCACTCGAAGGTGGTGCGGACGTAGTAGTCGAGGCCGCGGACCAGCCGGGGGGCCTCGACCCACTCCAGGCCGACGGCGGCCAGCAGCTCCCGCACCGCCTCGTCGTGGGCCTTGCAGGCCCCGCAGAGGTAGTCCCGCATCAGCGGGGCGTCGGCGGTCAGCTCCTCGACCAGCGGGTCCTTCATGTCCAGGACCCGCAGCGGGTTCTGCTCGGCCCGGGCCCGGGCCGCCGCCGGCAGCCGGTCGCCCAGGCCGCGCAGGAACCCCAGCAGGGCCTCCCGGTAGGCGGGGCGGCAGGCCGGGTCGCCCAGGCTGGTCAGCAGCAGGGTCACCGGGATGCCGAGGCGCCGGAACACCTCGTGGCCGACCAGGATCACGTCGGCGTCGATGGCCGGGGCGTCGCTGCCGATGGCCTCGATGTCGACCTGGGTGAACTGGCGCTGGCGGCCGGCCTGGGGCCGCTCGTAGCGGAACTGGGGGCCGGAGCAGACGACCTTGGTCAGGCCGCCGGCGAGCCGGCCGTGCTCGATC
>Ga0307415_100001201_pt1 | contig 12139 bp, 17 predicted proteins | sample DK1Cmetagenome_FD_204524 | JGI IMG/M metagenome (GOLD analysis project Ga0307415, IMG submission 204524) | Maize rhizosphere microbial communities from greenhouse at UC Davis, California, United States - DK15-C-2 | ecosystem: Host-associated > Plants > Roots > Rhizosphere > Soil | place: USA...
TTCATCGGCGGAAACGACTGGCGGCGGGCCCCCCGAGCCCGCCGCCGTCTCCCCATACTCCCCGATGGAGCGTTAGACGGTGCGTCGCGTGGTCGGGTGCGCACCGCCGCGGCCGGCGACTGCGCGGTAGATCGCGAGCACGATCATCGTGCCGATCACGGCGCCGACGATGCCGCCGAGATCGAACTTGTCGTTGTCGCCGATCCCCAGGACCGACGTGAAGATGAAGAAGCCGACGAGCGAGCCGAGGATGCCGGCGATGACGGTGCCGACGAAGCCCATCGGATCAGGGCCCGGCAGCAGCAGTCGGCCGAGGTAGCCGGCGATGATGCCGATCACGATCGCCGCGATGATCATTCCGAGCATGTGGTGCGCTTCCTTTCGGTTGGCTTCCGTACCACTGTCGAGCGCGGGATACCCGATTTCCTCGCGGCCAATTCCTTGCGCCCGTCGCGCCCTTCGGGCAGAGTAAGGAGTGGAACGTCCCACTTTCGAAGGAGCCGATGGCAGTCGAAGACCCGGTCCTGATCACGTGCGCGATCTCGGGCGCCGTGGCGAACCGCGAGCAGTGCCCGGCGATCCCGTACACGCCGGAGGAGTACGCGGCCGAGGCGCGGCGGGCGGTCGACGAGGGCGCGAGCATGATCCACATCCACGCGCGCACGCGCGACGGCCGGCCGAGCTACGAGGTCGACGACTTCCGCGCGATCACCGACGCGATCACGGCCGAGGTCGACGTCGTCGTCAACTACTCGACCGGCGCGATCGGCGTCCCGGTCGAGCAGCGGATCGGCTACCTGCGGGAGCTGCGGCCGGATGTCGCGGCGCTGAACATGGGGTCGATGAACTACGCCAAGTACTCGCGCAGCCGGCGCGACTTCGTGTTCGCGATGGTCTTCGCCAACCCGTTCGAGGAGATCATCGCTCTGCTCGAGGCGATGAACGAGCACGGGATCAAGCCCGAGCACGAGTGCTTCGATCTCGGCCACATCGGCTCGCTGGAGCCGCTGGTGCACAAGGGGGTTCTGCGTGAGCCACTGCACGTCTCGTGCGTGATGGGCGTGCTCGGCGGCGTCCCGCCGACGGCGCGCAACCTCGCCGCGATGGTCGACAACGTGCCGGCCGGAAGCCACTGGGGGTTGATCGGGGTCTCGCGCGCCCAGTGGACGCTGATCTCCGCCGCGCTCGCGCTCGGAGGGTCCGTGCGGGTCGGGCTCGAGGACAACTTCTACCTCCCCGACGGCGAGATGGCGCGCTCGAACGGCGACCTCGTGGCGCGCGCCGCGCGGATGACGGGCGACGCCGGCCGCCGGGTCGCGACCGTCGACGAGGCGCGCGCGCTCCTGGCCGCCGCGTGACCGGGCCGGAGGGGAGCTTGCCGGCATGACGGAGCGGCCCGGCCTGAAGATCTCGCAGCTGGCCGACGCCTCCGGCGTGTCGGCCGGCACGATCAAGCACTACCTGCGCGAGGGGCTGCTCGGCGACGAGGAGGGGATCGTGCGCACGTCGCGCAACATGGCCTGGTACCCGCCCGAGTACGTCGAGCGGATCCGGCTGATCAAGCGGCTCCAGGAGGAGCGCTTTCTGCCGCTACGGCTGATCAAGGAGCTGCTGGCGGAGCGGCCCCCGCGCACGCCGCGCGATCAGGTCGACCTGCCGGCGAACGTGCTCGAGCGGCTCGCCGAGCTCGGCGTGCTCACGCCGGACGAGGAGGGCTACGACGCCGACGACGTCGCGGTGATCGCAGCGATCGCGCGCTTCCGCGAGGGCGGCTACGACGAGGCGCTCGGCTTCACCGTCTACGACACGCTGCGCTATCGCGAGGCGCTGCGACCGCTGGTCGAGAAGGAGGTCGCGCTGCTGGTCGAGCGGCTCGGCGAGGTCGACCCCGAGCGCGCGGTCGCGATCGTGCGCGCGGGGCACGACCCGCTGCGCGAGCTGATCGGCGCGATGCACTCCAAGATGCTGCTGGAGGAGCTGCGCCGGGTCACCGGCGCCGGGAGACGGTGATCCGTTCGTGCGTCGTGCCGACCGACCGCGTCACCAGCGCACCCGATGGCGCTCCATCACGCCCCAGCCGCGGCGCAGGTCGCCGCCAACGGGGAGCGACCCCGTGAACGACCCGAACGGCTGCTCGTAGTCCGACGCGATCAGCAGCAGGTTCTCCCTGCGCGCGCGCGTCGCTACCGCGCTGAAGCGCAGCTCGCCGACGCCGTCGAGTCCGCGGAAGCGCTGCGGCGGGACGTGCGACGGCACGCCGTCGATCCAGACCGCGCGCTCGGATCCGTCGGCGCCGTCGTGCAGTCCCTCGACCAGGTTCAACGTCACGGCGCGCCCGTCGGACAGCTCGCCGGCGCCCGCGCTCCACCACCACGCCATGCGCCGCGGGTGGCGTCCGGCCGACTCGTCGACGAGCCCGCGCAGGTCGACCGCGCGATCGAGCGCGGTCCCGTGCACGCGCGCCGGGCGCTTGCGCGTCCAGGTCTCGCCGGAGCGCACGGCCCACGGCGCGCCCGGCTCGACGGCCAGGTCCAGCACGCCGGCCACGCGCACCCGCTCGGGCGTCGCCTCGACCGGCGCGCTGCGGCGGTACGTGCGCTCGTGCAGCCGCTCCCCGTCCCAGACCGCCCACCACGACGTGCGCGCCGGCCCGATCCGCGCGCTCGCGGCGCACAGCATCAGCTCGGGCCCGAACGCCCCGACCCAGGTCCATGCCTTTCGCATCGGCACCGCGGGGTATCCTCGCCGGTCTAGGAATTGACTGACGAGTCAATCTCCCCCGAGGAGAGAGGACCACCGATGCGCGCCGCAGCCGTGCAGCTCAGCTCCACCCCCGATCGCGACCGCAACCTCGAGGCGGCCGACCGGCTGACCCGCGAGGCGGCCGCGCGCGGCGCGCAGCTCGTCGTTCTGCCGGAGAAGTGGCCCGTGCTCGGCACGCCCGAGCAGACCGCCGCCGGCGCCGAGCCGCTCGACGGTCCGGCGCTGAGCTGGGCGCGGGCGACGGCGCGCGAGCTCGGCATCGACCTCGTCGCCGGCTCGATCGCCGAGCGGGTCGAGGGCGCGGAGCGCGGCGCGAACACGTGCGTGCACTTCGGTCCGGACGGCGAGGAGCGCGCGCTCTACCGCAAGATCCACATGTTCGACGTCGAGGTCGGCGGGCGAACCTACCGCGAGTCCGAGCACGAGGCCCCGGGCGACGAGATCGTCACGTCCGAGCTGGCGGACGGGCACGGCCTCGGCCTGACGATCTGCTACGACCTGCGCTTCCCCGAGCTGTTCCGGATCCTCGCCGTGCGCGGCGCGAAGGTCCTGACCGTCCCGGCCGCGTTCACCGAGACGACGACGCGCGACCACTGGGAGGTCCTGCTGCGCGCGCGGGCGATCGAGAACCAGTGCTTCGTGATCGCCGCCAATCAGGTCGGCGAGCCCGCGCCCGGGATGCGCACCGGCGGGCGCTCGATGATCGTCAACCCGTGGGGCCTCGTGCTCTCGCAGGCGCCCGACTTCGAGACGTTCATCCTCGCCGACCTCGACTTCGACCGGCTCGAGGGGATCCGCACCAAGCTGCCCTCGCTCGCCAACCGCCAGGCCGCGGCCTACCGCTGGCCCGAGGAGGCCCACGCGTGAAGGCGCCGACCGTCGACAAGCGCCGGCTGATCCTCGACGCCGCGGTGCGGGTTTTCGCGCGCCAGGGCTTCCACACCTGTCGCGTGTCGGACATCGCCGACGAGGCCGGCGTCGCCTACGGGCTCGTCTACCACTACTTCCAATCGAAGGACGAGGTGCTCGACACGCTCTTCCTCGAGCGCTGGGAGCTGATGCTCGCGGCGATCGACGAGATCGACGCGCAGCCCGGCGCGCCGCGCGACAAGCTCTACGCGATCGCGTCGTTCATCGTCGACTCCTACCGCCACGACCGCGAGCTGATGAAGGTGATCATCGTGGAGGTGACGCGCGCCGCCAACACGTTCGGCCAGACGCACCTGGAGGAGATCCGCAAGGCGTATCACCGCATCGGCGAGATCGTCGAGGCCGCCCAGGCGGACGGCACGTTCCGCGACGCGGTGACGCCGCAGTTCGCCGCTATGGCGTTCTACGGCGCGATCGAGCAGGTGCTGACGGGCTGGATCTTCGGCCTGCTCGAGGAGGGCGAGGACGACTACGAGCGCGCCAAGCGCTTCGTCGTCGAGACGATCTGCGGGGGCCTCGAGACGCATCCCGACCGGCAGCCTGCTTAGACTCCCGGGCGACATGGCTGACAACGAGATGGTCAAGCGGCTGCTGTGGTCCGGCCTGCTGGCGGGCGTGGGCCTGCTTGCCTCGCTCGCGACCACGAAGATCGCTCACCAGATTTGGGTGCGCGTATTCGGGGAAGATCCCCCGGAGTGAGCGACGAACCCCAGAAGCTAGGCGCGGTGAGCGCCGACGAGCAGGCCACGCAGGAGTGGTCGTCCGGCCGTACCGAGCCCGAGGCGCGCGGCGCCGAGCTGCGCGAGGAGCTGGCGGCCACCGACGAGCGCCGCGCCGAGGAGCACGTGGCGAAGGCGCAGGACGCCGTCGCCTCGGCGCAGAAGGAGGAGACCAAGAAGGAGCGCGAGCTGCGCGAGGCCGAGGAGCGCCGGCACGCAGCCGCCGCGGAGGCCGAGCGGGCGCGCGCGACCGCCGAGCCGGCCCCGCCCCTCCCGCCCCCCGGCGAGCCCGTCGAGGGGCCCGAGAAGCCCGAGCTCTACGTCGCCGCCGCGTTCGTCGGCGCTTTCCTGTTCGCCCGCATCCTCAAGAAGATCTCGGAGTAATGGCCGACCAGCAACCAAGCGAGATGGCTCGCGCAGTCCAGGACGTCACCGAGCGGGCGCAGCTGATCTTCCGCGAGGAGATCGAGCTCGCCAAGGCCGAGATGACCGACAAGGTCAAGAAGCTGATCAAGGGCGCGATCTTCGGGATCGTCGCCGGCGTCTTCTCCGCGTTTGCCCTGATCTACCTGCTGCACGCGCTGTCCTGGGGGCTGTGGGACATCCTCTACGACGGCGGCGACAACTTCTGGCTCGGATTCCTGATCACGGGCGTGCTGATCCTCCTGCTCGGCGCGATCGCGGGTCTTGTCGCGATGCGGCTGATCAAGCGCGGCTCGCCGCCCAAGCCCGAGCTGGCGCTCGAGGAGGCGCAGCTGATCAAGGGCACGCTCACGGCAGCGCCCGCCTCGCGCACCGTCGGCCCGATCGGCGCGCGCGAGGCGCCGGCGGAGGTCAAGCGCTGATGGCCGCCACGCGCTCGCCGGAGGAGATCCGGCGCTCGATCGAGGCGAACCGCGCCGAGCTGGGGCTGGCCGTCGATCGCCTGCGCGCCGAGGTGTCCGAGGTCACCGACTGGCGCAAGCAGATCAACAAGCACCGCAGGGAGATCCTGATCGGCGCCGCCGTGGCGGGCTTCGTGGTCGGCGGCGGGATCGCCGGGCTCGTCGGGCTCTTCCGCGGGCGGCCGCAGTACCCGGGCTACTGACTCGCGTAGTCGCTACTCGGTCGGCTCGGGCGGCGCCTGCACCGCGGCGACGTTCTCGGGCCGGCGCAGGCTGTTGTACTCGATGATCCCGATCTGGATCGCGGCGGCGACCGGGATCGCCAGCAGCGCGCCGAGCACGCCGAACAGCGTCGAGCCGAACAGCACCGACGTGAGCACGACGAACGGGTGCACGGAGACCGCCTTGGCCTGGATCCGCGGCTGGATCACGTTGTTCTCGAGCTGCTGGTAGACGATCGACCAGATCACCCAGATCACCGTGGTCGTCGGGAAGTCGTTGAAGACGGTGATGATCCCGACGAGGATCGCGCCGAGCGTCGCACCGACCAGCGGCACGAGGTCGAGCAGGAAGATCACGACCGCGAGCGATCCCGCGTACGGCACCCCGAGGATCAGCAGCACGACGTAGGCCAGCACGCCGGCGATCAGCGCCTGGCCGAGCGCGCCCGCGACGTAGTTGCCCACCGCGTTGGCGATCCGGTCGAACAGGCGCCTGAGCCAGGGGCCGCGCTCCGGCCCCTGGCGATCCGCGACCCAGTTGAGCCAGCTGCGGCCGGAGCCGAGCATGAAAAGGCTCAGCACGAGGATCGTGACGCCCGCGAAGACCGAGTTCACGAGCCCGAGGCCGATGTCGGACAGGATCCCGGCGGCATCGCCGACCCGCCCCGGCAGCGTGCTCGCCTGCTTCTGGAGCTCCGCCGTGATGTTGTAGTCCTCCTCCAGCCGGCGCAGCGTGTCGTTCTTGGCGACGAAGTCCTGCAGGTCGCGCGCGTAAGCCGGGAGGTTGTTGATCAGGTTGTTGAGCTGCTCGACGATCGGCGGCACCAGGATCGCCGCGAGCAGCACCGGCACGAGCACGACCGCGACATAGACCAGCGCGATCGAGAGGGCTCGCCGCTTGGTCCGCCGCTGCAGCCAGTTGACCGGCCCTGACAGCGCGATCGCGAGGAAGCCCGCGATGAAGATCCACGTCAGCGGCTGGCGCAGCAGGTAGATCAGGTACAGCGTCAGGACGACGAGCAGCACCACGAGCACGACTCGCAGGACCACCCGGGCCGGCAGCCCGGGGGCAGGGGAGGGGACGGCGGCCATCCCCCGCCCTCTTCTGCCTGCCGCGCCGCGCTCCTGCTACACGGGCCCGAGCAGCGCGTCGCGCAGCGCGGTGGCGCCGATCAGCCCGGGCCCGGCGTGCGCGCCGATCACGGGCCCCATCTCGGAGATGAACTCGGGCGGGCGGCCGTAGATCGCCTCGCCCCGCCGCGCCAGCTTCTCGGCCTGGTCGGCGGCCTGGATGTGCTGGATGAAGAAGCGGTCGCTGCCGTCCTCGCGCAGTGAGCGCAGGTGGTCGACCAGACGCTCGAACGCGCGGCCCCACGTGCGCACGCGCTCGACCGGCACGATCTCGGACTCGATCGCAAGGATCGGCTTGATCTTCAGCGTCGAGCCGATCCATGCCTGCGCTCCGCCGATCCTGCCGCCGCGGCGCAGGAACTCGAGCGTGTCGACCGCGAACAGGATCTTCAGCTCCTCGCGCAGCCGGCGCGCGCGGTCGGCGGCGGCCTGCGCGTCGGCGCCCTGCTCGATCGCGTTGGCGGCCGCGACCGCCATCAGGCCCATGCCCGCGCAGGTGCTGCCGGAGTCGAGGATCACGATCCGCTCCGGCGCGGTTCCGCGCTCGGCCAGCTGGTCGCGGGCCTGCTCGGCTGCGCGGATCGTCCCGGAGATGGCGCCGGAGAGGTGGATCGAGAGGATGTCCGAGCGCTGCTCGATCAGCGGCTCGTAGACGGACAGGAAGTCGCCGACGGACGGCTGCGACGTTGTCGGCAGCTCGCGCGCCGTGCGCAGGTGGCGGTAGAAGCCGTCGAAGTCGGGCAGGTCGGCCTCGCGCTCGTCGGCCGGCGGATCGCCCCAGCGCACGTACAGCGAGACGGTGTGCAGGCGGTGGCGCTCGACGACCTCGCGCGGCATGTAGTGCGTCGAGTCGGTGACGACGGCGACCTCGGCCATGGCGCGGAACCCTAGTGCCATGATCGGTGCGATGGGGAAGACGCTGGTGACCGGCGCGAGCGGGTTCGTCGGCTCGCACGTCGTGCGCGCGCTGCTCGAGCGCGGCGATGACGTACGGGTGACGCTGCGGCGCGACTCGTCGCGTGCTGCGCTGGAGGGGCTCGAGGTCGAGGTCGCGACCGCGCAGCTCGGCGACCGCGCCGCGCTGCGGCGGGCGCTGCGCGGCGTCGACCGCGTCTTCCACGTCGCGGGCACGACGAACCTGCGCGCCTCGCCGGCGGAGCTCGCGCGCGTCAACGTCGAGGGCACGCGCAACGTGCTGGAGGAGGCTCTGCGGGCGGGCGTCGAGCGCGTCGTGCACACGTCGTCGATGGGCGCGGTCGGCCCCGCGCCGCCGCGCGGCGCCGTCGATGAGCGCAACGCGTTCCCGCCCGGTCTCGGGGTTCCGTATGCGGAGTCCAAGCACGCGGCGGAGACCGAGGCGCTGCGGGTCGGCGCGCACGGGCTGCCGGTCGTGATCGTGAATCCGGCCCATGTCCTCGGACCCGGCGATCGCGGCCCGACGTCGACCGGCGTCGTGCGCCGCTTCCTGCTGCGCCGCATCCCTGTCTACGTGCCGGGGGCGATCAACGTCGTCGACGTGCGCGACGTCGCGGCGGGGCACCTGCTGGCAGATGCGCGCGGCGTGCCCGGCGAGCGCTACATCCTCGGCACGCGCAACTACACCTGGGAGCGCCTGTTCGCCGACCTGACGCGGCTGTCGGGCGTGGAGGGTCCCGCGCTCGAGCTGCCGGTCGGCGTCGCGCTCGCGCTGGCCGAGGCGGCGGCGCGGGGCCCGCTCCGCGCGCCCGTCAGCCCGGCCGAGGTCCGCGCCGCGGGGCTCTGGTGGACGTGCAAGAGCACGAAGGCGCGGCGCGAGCTGGGCTGGACGACGCGCTCGCACGAGGACACCGTCGAGGAGACGGTGCGCTGGTGGCAGGGCCAGCTCGGCGAGCGCCTGGTGCGGGCGCCGCGCGGGCAGCCGCTGCCGTGGCGGCTCGCGGCGCTGGCGGCGCGGACGCTGGAGGGGGTCGGTGTCCGGCTCCCGCGCTGAGACCGCCGTGCTCTACCGCTGCCGCACGCCGACCGACCGGCTGTGCGCCTGCGGCCGGGTCGCGCGGGCGCTGCGCGCCGCGGGCTACGACGTCGAGGAGCGGCGCGTGCCGTGGCGGCGCCGCGAGCGCGACGACGTCGACGCGCTCATGGGCCAGCGCGTCGTGCCGGTGGTCGTGTTGGGGAGAGAGGCGATCTGCGACTCGCGCCGGATCCTCGAGCACCTGCGATTCCGGGCGGGCGACTGACTCGATCCGTGCTTCTCAGGGCAGCTCGTCGAGGCGGCCGGTGAACGCCGGGCGGCGCGGCCGTTGTCGACCGTGACCGGCATTGACGGCGGATGAGGCCGTCAACGCCGGAAGGCGCTGCCGACTTTGAGGGCGACCGGCGTTGACGCGCTCTTCCGCGGGAAGCGTTCCGCCGCCCGCGACCGCCCTCCAGCCCGCCGTCCACGCCTACGCCTCGCCCCACGGCAGGACGACCGCCTTCAGCGCAGTACCGTCGCGCTGCGCGGCGAGCGCGGCGCCGGTCTCGGCGAGCGCGAACCTGTGTGTGATCAGCTCGCCAGCGCGCACCGCGCCCGCCTGCAGCAGCGCCAGCGCCGCGCGCATGTCGGCCGCACCGGCCGACCACGACGACGTCACGGACAGCTCGCGCAGGAAGAGCTCGGCGCCGTCGACGGCGATCGGCGCGCCCGGCTCGGGCGGAGCGTATGCGCACAGCCGCCCGGCGGGAGCGAGCGCCGCCGCGGCCGAGGCGACCGCGGCGGGATCGTGCGTCGTGACGATCGCGACATCGACGCGCTCGCCGTCCCCGTACGTATCGGCGCCCCAGGCGACTGCGCGCTCCCGGCGGTCCGGACGTGGCTCGGCCACGAGGACGCGCTCGACCCCGCGGGCGCGCGCGGCGCCGACGTGAAGCAGGCCGCTCGTCCCGGCGCCGACGACGAGCAATGCGTCCCGCGGCCCCAGCCCGACGCGATCCTGCGCTCGCAGCGCGCAGGCGAGCGGCTCGGTGCAGGTCGCGATCACCGGATCCAGTCCGTCGAGCGGGAGCAGCTCGTCGACGAGCTCGGCCTGGATCCGGACGTACTCGGCGAAGCCGCCGGGGTCCAGGCCGGTCGCGCGGAACTGCGGGCAGAGCGTCTCGTGTCCGGCGAGGCAGGCACGGCACGCCCCGCAGGCGGCGTGGTGGTGGATCGCGACGACATCGCCCGGAGCCACGCGCTCGACGCCGCCGCCGACCGCGACAACCTCACCGACCGGCTCGTGCCCGAGCACGGTCGGCAGCTTGCGTCGCACGTACCAGCCGTGGACGTCCGAGCCGCATGTGGCGCAGGCGAGCACGCGACAGACGACCTCGCCCGGCCCACAAGCCGGGTCGGGAATCTCTTCTATGACCGTCGAGTCGAGGGTTAGAGTACGCGCCGTCTTCATGCGATCGCGGTCACGGAGGCCGCGTCGACCGGCTGGGCGACGCCACGCTCGGTGATCAGCGCCCAGACGAGCGCGGCCGGAGTCACGTCGAACGCGGGATTGCGTACGGGAGTGCCCGGCACGGTCAGCAGCGAGCCGGCGGCGCTGCGCACCTCGTCGGCTGCGCGCTCCTCGATCTCGATCGCGTCGCCATGCGGCAGCGACGTGTCGATCGACGACGACGGCCCGGCGGCGACGAACGGGATGCCGGCCGCATCGGCAGCGAGCGCCAGCCCGTACGTGCCGACCTTGTTGGCGACGTCTCCGTTCGCGGCCACGCGGTCGAGCCCGGTCACGACCGCGTCGACCTGACCGGTGCGGATGAGACCGGCCGCCGCGGCGTCGACGACGAGCGCGTGCTCGAGCCCGAGCCGCCCGAGCTCCCAGACCGTGAGCCGGGCGCCCTGCAGCAGCGGTCGCGCCTCGCACGCGAGCACCCGCACCGGGCGGCGATCCGCGAGCGCCGCGATCACGCCGAGCCCGGTCCCGCGACCGGATGCGGCGAGGCAGCCCGAGTTGCAGTGCGTGAGGACCGTTGCCCGGCGGCCCGGCAGCGCCGCGTCGAGCAGCGCCGCACCGTGCTCGGCCAGCGCCGCGCTCGCGGCCTCGTCGTCGCGCCGGATCGCCTCCGCCGCCTCGCGCGCCGCGCCGGCCAGGCACACCGGATCGGCGGCCAGCGCGGCCGCGCGGACGCGCTCGACCGCCCACGCGAGGTTGCGCGCCGTCGGGCGGCAGGTCGCGAGCCGCTCCGCGCCGCGCTCCAGCGCGCCGAGCGTGGGGTCGCGCGCGACCTCCATCGCAAGCCCGAACGCCGCGGCCACGCCGATCAGCGGCGCGCCTCGGACGGACAGACGCTCGATCGCCTGCGCCGTGTCCTCGGCGCCCTCGAGCACCAGCACCTCCTCGCGCGCCGGCAGCCGCGTCTGGTCGAGCACGTGCAGACGCGAGCCGTCCCAGCGCAGCGGCGGTGGGGCAAGGGTCGCGGCCATGCCTGCGATCCTACGCACGGATGCCACCCGCCCTGTCGGTCACGGGTCTGCGCAAGGCCTACGGGCCGGTTCAGGCGCTCCGCGGAGTCGATCTCGAGCTCCGGACCGGCGAGCTGTTCGGGCTGCTCGGGCCCAACGGCGCCGGCAAGTCGACGCTCGTGAAGATCGCCTGCGGCCTCGTGCGCCCGAGCGCCGGCGCGGTGCAGGTGTGCGGCACCCCTGCCGGCTCGGCGGCGGCGCAGACGGCGCTCGGGTACCTGGCCGAGCTCTTCCGCTTCCCCGACTGGTGCACGGCCGACGAGCTGCTCGCGCTCCACCAGGAGCTGAGCGGCTCCGCCGGCGGCGCGGCCGAGCGGCGCGACCTGCTTGGACTCGTGGAGCTCGGCGACGTTCCGGATCGCCGCGTCGGCGCGATGTCGAAGGGCATGCAGCAGCGGCTCGGGATCGCGCAGGCGCTCGTCGGCGCGCCCCGGCTGCTGCTGCTAGACGAGCCGACGAGCGCGCTCGATCCCGCCGGCAGGCACACCGTCCGCGCGCTCCTCGAGCGGCTGCGCGAGCGCGGCGTGAGCGTGCTGCTGAACTCGCACCTGCTTTCCGAGGTCGAGCTGGTCTGCGATCGCGTCGCGATCATCGACGGCGGCGAGGTGGTCGCGGCGGGCACGCCCGCGGAGCTGAGCAGGGTCGGCGGAGTGGAGGTGGAGACGTCGTCAGGGCGGCGCACGTTCGCCGACGCGACGCGCGAGGACGCGCCGCGGATCGTGCGCGAGCTGGTCGCCGCCGGCGAGGACGTCTACTCGGTGCGCGCGCTGACGTCGACGCTCGAGGACGCCTACCTCGAGGCGGTCGGCCGCGCGCCCGCGCCCGTGGGCGACGAGCAGGGCGAGGAGGCGGCCGCGTGATCGCGCCGCCGGCCGCGACGGCACTGGCGCCGCCCGGCGCGCTGCGCGCCGCCCTGATCGTCGCCCGCTTCTCGCTGCGGGAGTCGCTGCGGCGGCGGGTGTTCGTCGTCGTCGGCCTGCTGACGGTCGTGTTCCTGGCGCTCTACGGCCTCGCGACCTG
>Ga0307415_100001203_pt1 | contig 12129 bp, 11 predicted proteins | sample DK1Cmetagenome_FD_204524 | JGI IMG/M metagenome (GOLD analysis project Ga0307415, IMG submission 204524) | Maize rhizosphere microbial communities from greenhouse at UC Davis, California, United States - DK15-C-2 | ecosystem: Host-associated > Plants > Roots > Rhizosphere > Soil | place: USA...
TGATTAGTCGACAGTCGCCAGGCGACAGTTCCCAGTCCGCGTGATCTCAGCGCTTTGGCCTGGCGACTAGCGACTGACGTCTGGCGACTCTAACACCTTTCGAGGTACAGCATGGCCCAGCAAGCAAATCTCCAAGCCGCTACCCGGCCCAGCACCGGGAAGGGCGCAGCCCGGACCCTGCGGCGGGAGGGCAAAGTCCCCGGCGTGATCTACGGGCACAATCGGAGCCCTGAAGCCTTGGCCATCGAGGCGACAGCGCTCAAGAAGATGCTCATCGGAGTCAGCGCCGGAACCACTGTGTTCGATGTGGTAGTCGACGGGCGCCCCGCCGTGAAGGCACTCATTCGGGAAATCCAGCGGGATTCTGTTCGGCCCGCCGAAATCCTGCATCTGGACCTCTACGAGGTGCGGGCCGACGAGAAGGTCACCCTCTCCGTTCCGATACACCTGATCGGCATTCCCGATGGCGTCCGTAACTTTGGTGGCGTGCTCGACCACGTGCTTCGCGAGCTCGAAATCGAGGTGCTGCCGGCCGACATTCCCGAGCACGTGGAACTGGATGTGACCGCGCTGACCATCGGCCACTCACTTTTTGTCCGGGATGTCCGGGTGGAAAAGGCGGAGATCCTCAACGACCCGGATACCCCGGTGTGTACCGTGGTGGCCCCGCGGACCGAGGAAGCTCCCGCGCCGGTGGAGGAAGCCGCGGCGCCGAGCGAGCCCGAGCTCATTCGGAAGCCCAAGCCCGACGCCGAAGCGGAGACCGAACCGAAAGCCTGAGCCCTGCATACAATTGTGGGGCTCGGCAATCCGGGCCCGGAGTACGAGCACACGCGGCACAACGCAGGGTTCCTCCTCGCCGACCGGCTCGGATCCCGCTGGCAGCTGGGACAGTTTCGGCGGGCCGATCGGGCCCGAGAGGCCCGCGGGAGCTGGCAAGGGTTCCCGGTTACCGTCTTGAAGCCCCACACCTACATGAATCGGAGCGGAGCGGCCATTGCGGCGCTCCGCGGCCTTTCCGGTTTCGATCCCAGTCACCACCTGCTCATCCTCGTCGATGACGTTGCGCTGCCGCTTGGGCGATTCCGCCTGCGGGGCGCTGGATCGGCTGGAGGCCACAACGGCCTCAAGAGCATCGAAGGTACACTCCAGCGCCAGGACTACTCCCGGCTCCGTATCGGGGTCGGCCCTGCCCCGCCGGGTCTAGAAGATCTCGCGGACTTCGTACTGGATGAGTTCACCCCGGAGGAGCGCCAAATCATCGGTGGCCTGCTCGACCCGATGTGCGAAGCGGTCGAGACCTGGTTGGAGCATGGTATCGAAGTGGCAATGAACCGTTTCAACAGACCCTAGTGCTCAGACTGGGCATTGTCGGCCTTCCCAACGTTGGGAAATCCACGCTTTTCAACGCGCTCACCTCGGCCAAGGCGTTGGTGGCGAACTATCCGTTCGCTACCATCGAGCCCAATACCGGCATCGTCCAGGTTCCCGACCCGCGGCTCGATGCGCTGGCGGAGATCGTCCGGCCCGAACGCACCGTCCCGGCCGTGGTCGAGTTCGTAGACATCGCTGGGCTGGTCAAAGGGGCAAGTGAAGGCGAAGGCCTGGGCAACCAGTTCCTGGCCAACATCCGGGAAGTAGACGCCATTCTGCATGTGCTACGCTGTTTCGATGACCCCGATGTGCAGCACGTGATGGGCGACGTCGATCCGGTGCGAGACCGAGAGATCATCAACATCGAGCTCGGACTGGCCGACCTGGCGAGCGTTGAGAAACGGCTGGACAAGGCCGGTCGCGCCGCAAAGTCGGGTGATGCCCAGGCCAAACTGGAGCAGCGGCTGCTGGAGCGGCTTCAGGTTGCCCTCGCCGGCGGACGCCCTGCGCGAGTCGTCATCCCCACCCCCGAGGAGGCTGCCAGCTATCGCTCCTTCAATCTGCTGACCGGCAAGCCGGTACTCTACGCGGCTAACGTCGAGGAGGAAGAGATAGCCGCGGGAAATCCCTATGTCGATCAGCTCCGCTCCGCTCTGGCTCGGGAGACCGAAACGTCCGAAGTGGTCACCTTCTCCGCCAAGGTGGAAGCCGAGCTGGCTGAGCTGGCGCCAGAAGACCAGGCGGAGTTCCTGGCCTCCCTGGGACTGCGCGAGTCGGGGCTGGATCGTCTGGCCCATGCGGCCTACCACCTGCTGGGGCTGCAGAGCTACTTCACAGCCGGGGAAAAGGAGGTCCGGGCCTGGACGGTGCACCGGGGCGATAAGGCTCCAGTGGCCGCCGGCGTGATCCACTCAGACTTCGAGAAGGGATTCATTCGGGCCGAGACCGTGGCTTACGACGACTTCGTCCGCGTCGGCGGGTGGAAGCCCGCTCGGGAACAGGGTCTCGCACGAGCCGAGGGAAAGGAGTACGTCGTGCAGGACGGCGACGTGATGCTGTTCCGGTTCAGCGGGTGAGGGGGTAGACCAGCTTACCATCCTGCCAGCCTACCGGCTATTTTACGCCACTACATATCGCCTCCCCGGCCCACACCAGGCTCGGGGCAACCGGGCCGGCTTCCGGCTCCAGTCCAAAGGAAGGTGTCATGACCCGTCAGTACGAGGTGGTCTATATCTTCGACAGTGCACTCGAAGAGACCGCCATCAATGAGCGCCTTGCGCGCTTCCATGCCCTGATTCAGCAATCCGGTGCCGAAGCTCCCCAGGTCAGCCACTGGGGGAAGCGGACGCTGGCCTACCCCGTCAAGAAACACGAGACCGGGTACTACGTGGTGGCCAAGTTCGACGCGACCGCAACCGCGCTGCCGGAGTTCGAGCGGGCCATCAAGCTGGACGAGGGTGTGCTCCGGCATCTCGTCGTTGTGAGCGAGGGCGCCCAGCCCGTTCCAGTGACGGCCGGCAAGAGTGATGAGGAGGATGACGAATGAGACGGCCTCAGAAGACCTGCGCCATCTGCGAATCCGGCGTGCGGATTGTCGACTTCAAGGACGAGCGCACCCTCTCGCGCTTCCTGACCGAGCGGGGAAAGATCCTTCCCAGCCGCCTGTCCGGAACCTGCGCCCGGCACCAGCGGCAGCTCAGCACCGCGATCAAGCGTGCCCGCCAGCTGGCGCTGCTGCCATATATCAAGGGCTTCGGCGGCTGAACCCGCCCCGGTCGGCCGCTTGGCGCGGATCCGTCCTCCTGCTGGTGGGTTACCTGCTGCTCGCCCCGCCGGTGCTCGTGTTCGGACCGCTGGCTGGGCTCCTTCTCCTCAGCGGGCCTCGCACCCTCCGGGAGTGGTTCTGGTTACTGGCCACCGGCACCTGGTCCGGCCTGTGGCTCGACCAGGCCGGCGGACTGGCCGGTCAGTTTGCCCGCGCCGAGGCGGTTCTGATTACCGGTGCGTTCCTGGCCCTGACGCTCTGGCGACCGTCGGCCCGGTTCTCCCGCGGACTCGCGGCGACCGCCATCGGCGGAGTGGCCCTGATGCTCTGGATGTGGCATCTCGGCGTGGGATGGGTCGAGGTGCGGGAGGCTGTGGAACAGGATCTCTGGCATTCCAACCGGGACCTGATCATGCGCCTGGGCCAGGTGGCTCCCGCCATGAACCAGCCTGGAATGCTGGATCAAATGTCGGCCACAGTGCGAACGATCGCCCTGCTGTACCCAGCACTTCTGGCGCTCGCCAGTCTGGGCGGGGTGACGCTCGCATGGGCGTGGCACCGCCGAATAGCTCAGCGTCCACTCGGCCCGGCCCCAGCTGGGTTTTCGGCTTTCCAGTTCAGTGACCAGCTGGTGTGGGGCTGGGTAATCGGCTTGGCGCTCTGCCTTGCCCCGCTGCCCGAAGTCTGGCAGTCGGTCGGCGTTAACCTGCTGATGGTCTGGGCCGTGCTGTACGCCGTCCGCGGACTCGCCGTCTTTTGGGTGGGGACCCGGAGAGTCCCAGGTTCTGTGATCGCCACCCTGTCCTTGGTGGCCATGTTTCTGTTGCCCTTCGTCGTAGGCGGGCTGACGTTGCTTGGCCTGGCTGATACCTGGCTAGATTTCCGGCGCCGGCTTGCGGCGTCGGCAACCTGAGAGAACATCCATGATCGAAGTCATACTGCGCGAAGATATTAAGACACTGGGGCGAGCCGGCGAGATGGTCCGGGTCAAGCCGGGCTACGCCAGGAACTACCTGCTGCCCCAGGGGCTGGCCTATGAGGCCACCGAGGGCAACCGCAAGCGCATTGCGGCAGAGACCAGAGTACGCACTGCCCGCAACCAGGCGGAGCGGACCGAGGCTGAGCGGGTGGCCGGCACCCTGTCCGGAGTCACTATTACGCTGAGCGGCAAGGCGGGTGAGGAGGGCAGGCTCTTCGGCTCCATCACCTCGCAGGATGTCGCCGATGCGCTGGCCCGCCAGGGTCATACGGTCGACCGGCGGCGCATCGAGCTGGAGCATCCGATCAAGACCACTGGCACCCACACGGTGAGCGTCCGGCTGCATCCCGAGGTTCATGCCGAGCTCCGCGTCTCTGTCGTCCCCGAGTGATCGGACCGCGATGGGACCGGGGATCACCTACATCGATGGTCCCCGATTAACGCGGGCACTTCTGGCTGCCGCGGACTGGGTAGCTGCTGGACGGGATGAGATCAATCGGATCAATGTTTTTCCGGTGCCCGACGGAGATACCGGCACCAATTTCAGTCTGACGCTGCGCGCCGTCGCCGACGCCTTGAGAGGGCTCGGCGACGCGTCGCTTCCGGTGACTGCCCGCACGATGGCACAGGCAGCGGTGCTGGGGGCCAGGGGCAACTCCGGCATGATGCTCGCACACTTTCTGCTCGGCTTCACCGACAGTCTGGGAGACCGGCTCACCGCAACAGCTCCTGACATTGCGAAGGCGATCCGGCAGGGCGCCGACCGACTCTATGAATCGCTGGATGATCCCCGCGAGGGAACCATCCTTACCGTCGCCCGTGAAGCGGCCCTGGCCGCCGAACCGATGGCCCAAACTTCGCGGGACATCGGCGCGTTCATGCGCCGCCTGCTGGAGGAGGGAGAGGCGGCGCTGGCCAGAACCCCCGAGCTGATGCAGGTCCTGAAGGAAGCCGGCGTGGTAGATGCGGGCGGCAAGGGCTTTGTACGAATGCTCGAAGGCGTGGTGCGGTACATCAAGGGGGAGCCGGTCCCACCAATCGAGCTCGGCCCCGAAACTGATGGCGCGGCCGACATGCCCGCCGCCCTCGTGAATGTCGCGGCCGAGCGGGATTTCCAGTACTGCACCGAGGTGCTGGTTCGGGGGAACCAGCTCCCGGCTGCAAACGAGGTGCGCACGGCGATGCACGCCTTTGGCGGTTCCACGGTTGTGGCCGTAACGGGGGACATTCTCAAGATCCATGTGCACACGGATACCCCCGAGGCCGTCTTTACCTATGCCACGCGTTGGGGGCGCGTGGACAGCACCAAGGCCCAGGACATGCGGGTCCAGCATCGGGAACTGGCTCATGCGGCTCGCCGGGCCGTGGCACTGGTCACCGACACGTCTGCGGATCTACCCGACGTCATACTCGACCGGCATCGAATCGCCATGGTCCCCCTCCAGGTGGTGTTCGGAGAGTCGACGTTTCGCGATCGGGTAGAGCTGAAGCCGGAGGAGTTCTACCGAAGGCTGCGAGCCTCGGACGAACTGCCGACGACCTCACAGCCGGCGCCGGCGGACTTCATCCAGGCGTTCCGAGATGCAGCGCACGAGGGTGAAGAGGTTGTGGCGGTCCTGTTGGGTTCGAGCCTCTCCGGCACCTACAATGCCGCTCAGGCCGCCATCCGCGCAGCTAACCTTCAGGGTGTTCATCTGGTGGACAGCCGCTCGGCCTCATTGGGCGTGGGCCTGCTGGCACTTCGGGGGGCGGAGCTGGCAGCATCGGGCTGGACCGGCTCCCGTATTGCAGAGGAGCTCCGGCGGATCAGGGTAAACTCCGGCATGCTCCTGACGGTGGACCGGTACGACAACCTGCTCCGCTCAGGCCGGATTTCCCGGGGCAAGGCGTGGCTGGCCGGCATGTTGGACGTCAAGCCGATTCTCTCGTTCGATCCCGAGGGAAAGGTCGTGCCGATCGAGCGGGTTCGGGGGCGGGAAAACGTCGAGTCCCGAGTTCTGGCGCTCCTGGACCAGCGGCTGACCCCGCGTCCCCGGGTGGTTCGTTTCGGTGTCGCGCACGCAGATGCACCTGAAGTCGCCCAGCGAATCCGAGCCGCATTGGTAGAGCGTTATCAACCTCGAGATTGTCTGGTCAGCCTGGCCACCGGCGTCTTGGGCACTCATGTCGGCCCGGGCGCCTGGGGTGTGTTCTACCAGGTCGAAGACGATGCACCATTACCTGAGAGAGGACCAACCAAGGAATGATTCAGGACGCTCGTCAGGAGCGGACCACCGCGCAGCCGCCCGAAGCGCTGCGCCTGGCGCTGAATGCGATACAGGATCTGAAGGGCAATCATCTGGTTGTGCTCGATCTTCGCGGACTGAATGACGCGACTGATTTTTTCGTCATCGCCTCGGGTACCTCCGACGCCCACGTCCGCGGCATCGCCGAATCCGTGATGGACAAGCTGGACCGCCGCGGGCACCATACGCACCACGTGGAAGGCTTGACCGGTGGCCGCTGGGTCCTGCTCGATTTTGTCGACTTTGTCATCCACCTGTTTCACCCGGAGACCCGCTCCTTCTACCAGCTCGAGCGGCTCTGGAACGATGCCCCCGAGCTGCTGATCAGTGCTACCTAGATCGAGGTCGTCTATGCTGAGACGTGCCGCACCCGCTCTGCTGCTTTTTTTGCTCGCTCCTGGATTGGTTCAGGCGCAGTACTTCGGGCGGAACAAGGTCCAGTACAGCACGTTCGATTTCAAGGTCATCCAGACCGAACATTTCGACGTGTACTACTACGAGCGTGAGCGGGTGGCTGCGATGGACGCCGCCCGGATGGCGGAACGAGGCTACGCCCGCCTGTCCAAGGTGCTGAATCACGAGTTTCGCGAGCGGAAACCGATCATCCTCTACGCCTCGCATTCCGATTTTCAGCAGACCAATGCGCTGGGCGGCGAAGGGCCAAGCGAGGGAACTCAGGGCGTAACCGACTTCCAGCGGAATCGAAACGTGCTCCCGTTCCCAGGCTCCTATGCCGAGTTCGAGCACGTTCTGCAGCACGAGATGGCGCACCAGTTCCAGTACGACACCTGGTCGCGGGGGCGCGCAGGAGGCGGACTTGCGACCATCATCGCGATCAATCCTCCCTTGTGGTTTGCCGAGGGGATGGCGGAGTACCTGTCGATCGGGCCCATCAATGCCGAAACCGCGATGTGGCTCCGGGATGCCTCGCTCGAGGGAAAGCTGCCCACCATCGAGCAGATGACGCTGGATCCATATCAATACTTTCCCTACCGTTTCGGCCATGCCCTCTGGTCCTACATCGGCGAACGGTGGGGTGACGAGGCGGTCGGAGCCATCCTGAAGGCCACGCTGGCCGGCGGCATCGAGGGTGCCTTCCGTCGAACCATCGGCCTGACCCTGGACCAGCTCTCGAGCCAGTGGCGCGACGCAGTGCAGAAGAAATACCTGCCCGAGATCGGGGCCCGGGCAAAGGCGCGGGCCGTGGCGGCGGAGCTGTTGACCGAGAAGCGGTCGGAGGGAACGCTGCATCTCGCGCCTGCGCTGTCGCCGGACGGCAGCCGGGTGGCCTATTTCAGTGAGAAGGACTTCTACTTCGTCGATCTGTACCTGGCCGACGGACAGACCGGGAAGGTCAAGCGCCGCATTCTGAAATCCGGCATCAGCAGCAACTACGAGACGTACCGATTCATCAACTCCCAGGCCAACTGGTCGCCTGACGGGAAGTTTCTCGCCTTTGCCGCGAAGCGCGGGCCGCGCGACGACATTGTCATCGTCGACGTCGAGCGGAACAAGCAAGTCAAGCGGATCGAGCTGAAGCTCAGCGGCGTGACGACTCCCTCCTGGAGCCCGGATGGCCAGCAGCTGGTGTTCACCGGGTACGACGGTGGTCTGAGCGATCTGTTCGTCGTGTCCCGCGACGGCAGCAATCTCCGGCGACTCACCCAGGACAAGTACGCCGATCTGCACCCGGTCTGGTCTCCCGACGGGCGCACGGTTGCCTTTGCCACCGATCGCGGACCTGATACGGATTTCAAGACCCTGGCCATCGGCAACATGCGGATTGCGCTCTACGATGTCGATACCGGATCGATCCAGGTCCTGGACCACATGGACCGGGGGAAGAATGTAAGTCCCCAGTGGTCGCCTGACGGCCACTCGATTGCCTTCGTCTCGGACCGGAACGGCGTCAGCAACATCTTTCTCTACGAGCTGGGCGAAAAGGCGATCTACCAGATTACCGACTTCTACACCGGCACCCAGGGAATCACCCCGCTCTCACCGGTTCTCTCCTGGGCGCCAAAAGCAGATCGGCTGGCGTTCGTGTACTTCGAGAAGGGGAAGTATGACGTTTACACGCTCTCCAACCCACGAGGGCTGAAGCGGCAGCCCTACCAGCAGACGGCACCGGACAGCAGTGGCCTGCTGGCCACCACCAGCGCGATGCCGGTGGATACCACGCGGTCATTGCAGGTGCCTGAGGAGGTGCGCCCTCAGGTCGGGGAAGGCGGCTCGATCTACCGCTCGCCTCAGGGTTTCCGGTCATCCAGCGAAGTGGTGCGGACCGGGGACACCGCCGCGGTGGCGCCCCCGGTCTCCGTCGCGGCGCTGCTCGATTCCGCCAGCTACAACCTACCCGATACCAGTGAGTTCAGCGTCAAGAACTATCGGGTGCACTTCACGCCCGATTACGTCGCGCGGCCATCGATCGGCTATGCCCGGGACAACTTCGGCCGCGGCTTCTTTGGGGGAACAGCCGTCTCGCTGAGCGACATTCTCGGAAACCATCAGCTCGTCTTTGCCGGGTACGTCAACGGCCGGATCAGCGAGGCCCAGGTCTTGGCTGCGTACGCCAATCTCAGCCACCGGATCAACTGGGTCACCGGGATCTCACAAGAGCCGTATTACTTCTACGAGCCCAGTACCCTGCGGGTGAACGAGCCGGCCACGGGACTCAACACGTTCGTCACCAACGTTCGTCGGCTGGTGGTACGATCCGCGTTTGGACAGGCCTATTACCCGATCAGCCGTTTTCAGCGGATTGAAGGCAGCCTCCGGGTGGCCAATGTCGATGATGCGATCCTCAGCATCCTGGAGCCGTACAACCCCGCTACGGGATTTGCCACCGAAGATCCGACACTGGAAACCAACAATCGGCCAGGGGTGAATTACTTCCAGCCCTCGCTCGCTATGGTCTTCGATAATTCGCTCTTCGGATACACCGCTCCGTTTTACGGAAGGCGGTGGCGGGTGGAGTATGCTCAGACCATAGGGAGCTGGAAGTTTTCCCAGGTCACCGCTGACTATCGGCGGTATGACCAGATCGCCGGGCCTTTGGTCTTTGCCTCCCGGCTGCTCTACTTCGGCCGCATCGGCCGGGATGCCGAAAGCTTCCGCATTTTCGGCGGCGGCACTGATCTGCTCCGGGGGAACACGTCGGGATCCTACCGCCGCAACGAATGCATCAATGCGAATGACGCGAATACCCAGACCGGGTGTGCCGCGCTCGACCGTCTGGTCGGAACTCAGATCGGCGTCGCAAGCGCGGAAATTCGTTTCCCGATTCTGACGCCGGCGTTTGGATTTCTGCCCCAGGGCTTCCCCCCCATCGAAGGGGCCCTGTTCTACGACGTGGGGCTGACTTGGGACGAACGCTCCATCCTCCGATGGAACCGCCAACCGGGGGATGACCAGCTTCGGGTCCGAACTCCGCTGCAGACCTTTGGCGCGTCCGTCCGGATGAATCTCTTTGGCTTTGCGGTGGTGCGGCTGGACTACGCCATCCCGCAGGAGCGCCGGGGGGTGAAGGGGCTCTGGACCTTGAGCCTGGGACCGGCGTTCTAAAAAGAGGGGAAGGACGACAGACGGGAAGGACGGAAGGCATTTCCGTCTTTCCCGTCCTTCCCTACCCTCACTATCTTCCGCTGGTGCCTTTCCAAGCCAAAAACTGGGGCGTCGCTGCTCTGCTGCTCTGCGCGGCCTGCAGCGGCAAATCCGATCTGGAGACCGGGAACCTGCCGGCCTCCTCCCGCTCGGTTGCGAGCGTAACTGTCATGCGGATTCCCCGCGAGGGCGGCCTGGCCCGCCTCTATCGCGTGCCCGCGCTCGATTCCGCCGCCTGGAAACCTGCCGAGCGTCTCCCCCCGGTCGATCGGACCATCGGCGCCGATCCGGAGCAGGGTCTGGTGTTCGTGCTGGATCGCAAGAACAATGTCATCGCGCTCGATCTGGACACCCGGCGGGTTCGCACATTTCTCGAGAATGTCCGATACGCCACCCTGGGGCCGGATGGCGCCCTGTACGCGGTCGACACCGCCAGTTCCGTCGTTCAGTTGGTGCGACGCACCCCAGTGCGGTTTCGGTCCAAGCTGCAGGGAAAGCCAGCGGAGCTGCACGGCACGATGGACGGAGCCCTCCTGGCGCGTCTCGCGGGAAATCGGCCGGCCCTCGAGTTCCTGGGCTCAGACCAGGCTCCCACGTCGATTCCCCTGCCCGAGGGACAGGTTGCCTCGAGCTTTATCGGCGATGAAGTGGCGGTCGCTGCCGATACGGCCGTCATCTTGTACACTCCGCGTCAGAAATCCAAGCCTCGGGTCATTCCCATCGATGGTGACGCTCGAGCCGTGCTGTTCTCCCCCTCCGGCCACCGACTCTACGTCGCGCGAGCTGCCGCCCCCCTGTTGATCGTAGACCGGTTCGAGGGAACCCGGCTGCGCGAAATCGAGCTGCCCGGGCCTGCCAAGGGACTCCGAAGTGATCAGTATGGGAGCTGGCTGCTGGTGCAGCCGGAAAGCGCCGACTCGGTGTGGGTGATCGATGTCGGCACCGGTAAATATCTGGGTGCCACCGCGGCTCGGTGGAGCGATGATCTGCCTGCCGTCGCTGCTCCGCGCACTCTGCTGGTCCGTCGAGGAGCCGATCTGGTTGCGCTGGACCTGGCCGATAAGGACTTCAAGGAAGTCGGCAGGGTCGAGGGCGGCGCAAGCGACTTCTGGCTCCCGCTGGCCTGGCACCCTGCGCAGGAGGGTGAAATCCCGCTCGAGGCAGACTCCACCGCGCAGGCCGGTTCCGACAGCGCCGGTGGACGGGCCACGATTTACCTCCAGGTCAGCAGCTCCCAGAACCCGACCTGGGCCACTGAGCTCTCCGAGAAATTGAGGGCCGCAGGCCTGCCGGCGGCGGTGCTGACACCGCGCCGATCGGACGAGGCGTACCGGGTCGTGCTCGGACCCTACGCTACCCGCGAGCAAGCGGAGGAAACCGGCCGAAAGCTCGGCATGCCGTCCTTTATCGTCACTGCGCAGGACCAACCAGCTCGATAGCGTCTTCACCCTTCGTGGGGGGCAGATCGCATGAAGCTCAGCAAGCTGGAGCTTTCCGGCTTCAAATCGTTTGCGGATACCGTGACGCTGACATTCGAGCAGGGTGTCACTGCGATTGTCGGTCCGAACGGCTGCGGCAAATCCAACGTCTCTGACTCGGTTCGCTGGGTACTCGGCGAACAATCCGCCCGGCTGCTTCGGGGCGGGAAGATGGAGGACGTCATCTTCCAGGGATCGGCTGCGCGCCGTCCGGTGAACGTCACCGAGGTTTCGCTCTACCTGGACAACAGCGACGGCGACCTGCCTATCGCCTATCGCGAAGTGGTGGTGACGCGGCGGCTCTCCCGATCGGGACAGAGCGACTATCTGCTCAACGGTTCGCCGGTTCGGCTGCGCGACATTCAGGACCTCCTCCGCGGTACCGGTCTGGGAAGCGACGCTGGCGTGGTGATCGAAGCCAAGATGATCGATCTGCTCCTCTCGGATCGCGCCGAAGAACGACGTTCGCTCTTCGAGGAGGCAGCGGGGATCGGGCTCTATCGCGACCGCAAGCACAGCACCGAGCGGCGGCTGGAAGAGACCGCTGTGGACCTGCAACGGGTGGAAGACCTCATCGCCGAGGTGCAGTCGCAGATCCGGAGTCTGGCCCGCCAGCGCGGCAAAGCCGAGCGACACGCCAAGCTG
>Ga0307415_100001204_pt1 | contig 12128 bp, 14 predicted proteins | sample DK1Cmetagenome_FD_204524 | JGI IMG/M metagenome (GOLD analysis project Ga0307415, IMG submission 204524) | Maize rhizosphere microbial communities from greenhouse at UC Davis, California, United States - DK15-C-2 | ecosystem: Host-associated > Plants > Roots > Rhizosphere > Soil | place: USA...
TACCTGTGCCAGCAGAGCGGCCTCGGCTCGCTGCGGTTCGCCGACCTCCTCACCACCCAAACCCGCACACCGGGTTAGCTACTCAGCCGACGCGCTGTCCTGGGGGGACCGGGCGGTCTGGTCGCAGCAGGACGACCGTCCCCTCGGGGTCGTAGACGCCCAGGACCAGGACCTCGGAGCTGAACCCGGCGATGCGTCGTGGGGGGAGGTTGACGACGCAGACCACGGTCGTCCCGACCAGGTCGTGGGGCTGGTAGCTGGTGATCTGGGCGCTGGAGACGCGCTCGCCGAGGGGGCCCAGGTCGAGGCGGAGCTTGTAGGCCGGATGCCTGGCCTCGGGGAAGGGCTCGACGGCGGTGACCACGGCCGAGCGGATGTCGACGGCGAAGAACTGGTCGGCGGGCACGGTTGGCAGGATCCTGCCGGTTTCGGTTGTCTGTGGCATGAGCGGTAGGCTATCGCTCGTCCGGGCGGGTCGTCCGGCGAGATAGGATTTCGCCCGCCGGTCCCACCCGCAGAGAGGGAGGTCCCCCCTGTGAGCGCGTTCGAGCCGCAGCTTCCATCCGAGCCGAAGGTCGACATGCCCGACTTCATGATCGTCCTCCGAGGCTTCGACCGCCGGCAGGTTGAGATGTGGGCTGCCGAGGTCGCCAACCAGATCGAGCAGGAACGGCTCCGGGCCGACGAGGCCGAGAAGCGCGCCTACCGCGCGCAGATCGAGACCTCGGGCGCCCCGTCCTTCAGCCACCTCGGCAGCCATGTCGCCAGCATCCTGGAGGAGGCTGGCAAGTCCTCGGAGAACATGCTGGCCGACGCCGCCGAGCGCGCCCAGGAGGCGATCGACGCCGCCGAGGAGGAGGCCGCCGAGATCATCAAGGCGGCCGAGCACCGGGCGAGCGAGATCGAGGCTGAGGCGACCGAGATCGTCAAGGCGGCCGAGCACCGGGCCGGCGAGATCGAGGGCGAGGCCCACCGGACCCTGGAGGGGGCCCAGGCCGAGGGGGCGCGGGTCGAGGAGGACGCGCTCCAGGCCGCCGAGGAGATGCGCGCCCAGGCCGAGCAGGACGCCAGGGCGGTGCTGGAGGAGGCCCGCGACGCCACCGACATGATCTGGCAGGAGGCCGAGCGCGAGCGCCTCGGGGTCGAGGCCGAGACGATCCGGCTGGAGACGCTCCGCCACCGGTCGCTGGAGCAGCTCGGGCGGGTCTACGGGCACCTCGAGTCGGTCCTCGACGAGGTCCGGGCCGGCATCGGGCGGGTCGAGGACGAGCAGGAGGACCTGGACGAGGCGACCGCCGCGGCCGCGGCCCGGCTCGGGGTCGAGCCCCCCGCCAGCAGCCCCGAGGACAGCCCCCGGTTCCCCGACCTCCGCGACACCGCCTCGCGCGACCGCGAGGAGGACGACGAGGACGGCGAGGGCGACGGCGAGGGCATGCTTTCGGCGACCCGGCCGGACACCCCGGCGGCGACGAGCACCCAGGACGCCACCGTCACATCCGCCTCGGCGACCGCGACGGGCCTTGCCTCCTCCACGCCGGACAGCCCGGGCGCCTCGGCGGCGGTCACCACCCAGCCCCAGCAGCCGGCCCTCCCGGACACCGACGACGCCACCGACCGGTCGGCGAACAGTGGCGCGGACACCACCCAGCCCATCGCGGCCAACGGGTCGGCCGACGCGACCACCGAGACGGTCCCGGCCGCCGCGGCCGAGGCCGGTCAGCCCGCCGACGGCGGCGGCCACGCCCCCGACCAGGACGCCACCCAGCGCATGGAGCCGGTCGGCAAGCCCCGGTCCCCCAAGCCGCCCACCCGGGAGGGCAAGCCCGGCAGCTGACCCGGCGCGCTCCCCTGGCCCGGGGCCGGCGGCCGGGCGCTCCTACAATGGCTCCCGGGACAATGCCCTGGCTTGCCGAGGGCGGTGGAGCCGCGGGTGCCGGTCATGTCGACCGGGCTGGGAGGAGTCATGGAGCAGCGGCCGGTCGTGATCGTGGGCGCCAAGCGGACCCCGATGGGGCGGTTCCTGGGGGCGTTCAGCGAGGTGCCGGCGGTCGACCTCGGCATCGCCGCGGCCCGGGCGGCCCTCGACGCCGCCGGGCTCGACCCCGGCGAGGTCGAGGAGACGGTGGCCGGGCACGGCCGCCAGGCCGGGAACGGCCCCAACCCGGGCCGGCAGGTGTCGGTCCGGGCGGGCGTCCCCGAGACCGTGCCCGCCTACACCGTCAACAAGGCCTGCGGGTCCAGCTCCAAGGCCCTGACCCTGGCCGCCGGGTCGATCATCCTCGGCGAGCTCGACGTCGCCCTGGTCGTCGGCATGGAGAACATGACCCGCACCCCCTACCTGCTGCGGGGCATGCGCACCGGTTACCGGATGGGCCCGGCGGTGATCGAGGACGGCATGTCCTCGGACGGGTTCATGGACCCCCTGGCCGGCGAGGGCATGGGCGAGACGGCCGAGAACCTGGCCGAGCGCTACAACGTGACCCGCGAGGAGCAGGACGCCTTCGCCCTCCAGTCCCAGCGGCGGGCGGCCGAGGCCTGGGACGCCGGCCGCTTCGCCGAGGAGGTCGTGCCGGTCGACACCTTCGACGCCAGGCGGCGCACGGTCACCGTCGAGCGCGACGAGCATCTGCGGCCCGACACCACCCTGGAGGGCCTGGCCAGGCTCAAGCCGGTGTTCCGGACCCCGGGCACGGTCACCGCCGGCAACTCCTCGGGGATCTGCGACGGCGCCGCCGCCCTGGTGGTGATGGCCGAGGAGACGGCCCGGGCCCGCGGCCTGCGCCCGCTGGCCCGGATCGCCGGCTGGGCCAGCGCCGGGGTCGACCCCCACATCATGGGCTGGGGCGTGGTCCCGGCCACCCAGAAGCTCCTGGTCAAGCTCGGCTGGACCCTCCCCGAGATCGACGTGGTCGAGGTCAACGAGGCGTTCGCGGCCCAAGTGCTGGCCTGTGACCGCGAGCTGAAGTTCGACTGGGACCGGACCAACGTCAACGGCGGCGCCATCGCCCTCGGCCACCCCATCGGCATGACCGGGGCCCGGATCGTCGGCGCCGTGGTCCACCAGCTCCAGCGCCAGCAGGCCCGTCGCGGCCTGGCCACCCTGTGCATCTCCGGCGGCCAGGGCATGGCCGTCGCCCTGGAGCGCGTCGACGACTGACCGGCCGGCCGCCGATTGCCCGGGCCGCCGCGGGGCTGTTACGGTCCGGCTCTGGTCGCCGAGGTAGGAGGTCGGAGTTGGTCACCGCCATCGTGCTCGTCACCTGTGAGGTCGACCAGACCCCGGAGACCGCCCAGGCGCTGGCCGACCTGGACGGGGTCAGCGAGGTCTACTCGGTGGCCGGCGACTGGGACCTGGTCGCGGTCGTCCGGGTCGGCGGCCACGACGACCTGGCCGCCACCGTGACCGAGCACATCCGCAAGGTCCACGGCGTGGCCTCGACCCGCACCCTGATCGCCTTCCGCACCTACTCCCGCCACGACCTCGACGAGATGTTCTCGGTCGGGTTCGAGTCCGGCCAGCCGGACTGACCCCCGCGTTCCCAGGCGGCCGGTGGTCTAGCTTTCGCCCGCTGAGTCAAGGGTGAGGTGTGGGCAGGCCGAGGTGGGCCGGCGGTGCCGGCCTGGTCTTCGGTGGAGCGTGCTGGGTTGCCCGGATGGCCGAGAACGGCAGGCTGATGAGGCGCCGTCAGTGCGGCAGGCTTTCGTGTGCGCCGTCAGGGGCGGCCAGCGCGGGCGGGCGGCAAGCTAGCTTGCGCCGTCGTACGGCATAGCCGGTATGGCCGTCACCGCCCGCGACTGTGCCGGGCCAAACGATAGCGCGCTTCGTCGAAGGGCTGCTGGGTCCTCAACAGGGCATAACAGAGCCGGCAGGCGTGGCGGGCCAGGGCGACGCGGGCCTGGATGGGTCGCATGCCGCGGCGGCGGAGCTCCTGGTCACGTTCGCGGAAGCTAGGCGAGTGTTGGGACAGGCCCCAGGCGATGCTCATGAGGGCGTCGCGGTGCTCAGCCAGGCCTTGGCGGCTGATCCGGCCGCGGCGGTGCAGGCTGGCTGACTGCCAGGCGGCCGGGGCCAGCCCGGTGGCGGCGTACAGGTGCTCAGGGGTGGGGAACCGGGCGATGGGGAGGCTGTGGGCGGCGAAGGCGGCCGCCCGGACCGCGGCCACCCCGGGCAGGGTGGTCAGGATCTGCCCGTCGGTGGCGGCCAACAGCATCGCCAGCTGGGTCTCCACCGCAGCGATGTCAGCCTGTAAGGCCCGGTGGCGGGCCAGGTCACGCGCGAGCCGCTCGGCGCGCAACTCGGCGTCGTCGGGTGCAGGCAGCAGCTGCCGCCAGCGCTCCACCCAGAACCGGGCGGTGGCCTTGGTGAGCCGACCGGGCGCTCGGGCCACCAGCGATCGCACCGTCGGCGGTCGGCCGGCGAAGGCGGCCGCACAGGCCAGCACCGCCTGCCCGGTTGGATCCTCCACGGCCAGGGCGCGGCCGTGGCCGGCCGGGGCCGACAGCCCTGGGCACAGTGCCTGGAGTTGGTCATGGAGGCGCTGCTGCAGCACCCGGCGGTCAGCGACCAGCCCCCGCCGGTGCCGGACCGCCCCCAGCAGGGCCTCCACCGTGTCGGTGGCGGCCGGCCGGCCGGCGCCCTGACGGGCCAGCCAGACCAGCGCCGCACAGTCACGGTCGTCGGTCTTGTAGCGCCTGAAGCCGAGCTGGGTTCTGGCCGCCTGGGTCTCGGAAGGCGCGAACAGCCGCACCGACCCGGGCCAGCGTCGTTCCAGCTCGGCCACCCAGGCATGGTGCAGTCGGCCGGTCGCCTCCACTGCGATCCTGGGCGCGCCGGCCACCCCGCTGGCCGCGATCAGCTCTGCCAGGGTGTCGACCCCCTTACCCAGCACCGGCAGCGACACCGGCTCCCCGATCAGCCCACGCTCCCCGCTGGTCAACCACACCCGATTGCTGACCTTGCCCGGGTCGACCGCCACCACCAGCGCCGTCGACGGGACCACTTGGCGCAGCAGCTCCACCACCAGCCACCTCCTTCACCGCACCGCAAGGAACCTCCCTGCTCAAGGAAGTCCCTCACACCCAAGGTGGCTCAGGAGCTATCAGCCGGACGCGGCGGCGGCGCGGCGGGAGCTCTCGGCCCAGGCGTCGAGGGCGGCGCGGGCCCGGCCCTCGTCGATCGAGCGGGCGGCCGCCTCCAGGCCGTCGGTCAGGCTGATGGCGGCGTCGGCGGCGACCAGGGCGGCGGCCGTGTTCAGGAGCACGATGTCGCGGGGCGGGCCGCCGTGGCCGGCCAGGACCTCCTTGGCGATGGCGACGTTGCGGTCGACGTCGCCGCCAAGCAGGTCCTCGCGGCCGGCGGCGGTCAGGCCGAGCTCGGACGGGTCGACCGCCAGCTCCCGGACCCCGTCGGCGCTGACGTCGAGCAGGGTCGAGGTGGTCGTGGTGGTCAGCTCGTCCAGGCCGTCGTGGCCGTAGAAGACCAGGGCGTGGTGGATGCCGGTGCGCCGCAGGACCTCGGCCATGATCGGGGCCATCCGCGGGTCGGCCACCCCGAGGGCCTGGTGGGCGGCTCTGGCCGGGTTGGTCAGGGGGCCGAGGAAGTTGAACACGGTGGGCACGCCCAGCTCGCGCCGGGTGCTGGTCGCGTGGCGCATGGCCGGGTGGAACACCGGGGCGAAGCAGAAGCCGATGCCCACCTCGGCGACGGTGGCCGCGACCCCCTCGGGCGGGAGGGTGATCGCGATCCCGAGGGCCTCCAGCAGGTCGGCGCTGCCGCAGCGGCCGGACATGGCCCGGTTGCCGTGCTTGACCACCCGCTGGCCGGCCCCGACGGCGACCAGGGCGGTCAGGGTGGAGACGTTGAAGGTCCCTGCCCGGTCCCCGCCGGTGCCGCAGGTGTCGAGCAGCGGCCCCGGCACCTGGAGGGGCGCGGCCGCGGCCAGCATGGCCCTGACCAGGCCGGTGACCTCGGTCGCGGTCTCGCCCTTGATGCGCAGGCCGGTCGCGAAGGCGGCGATCTGGGCGGGTGTGGCCTCCCCGGCCAGCACCGAGCCCATGGCGGCGCCGGCCTGTTGCTCGCTGAGGTCCTCGCGGCGCAGGAGGGGCCCGAGCACAGCGGGCCAGGCGAACGGGTCCGACACGGCGAACTCCCGGGTCAGGGGGATGCTGTCGGCGCAAGCCTAATCGACTGGCGCAATACCGGGCGTACCTAGGCCTGGCGACCCGGGAGCATGGCGCTGGTGAGGGCGGCCAGATGGTGGGCGCCGGCGGCCTCCTCGCGCCGGCCGAGCGACGCCAGCGCCTGGGCCTCGTCGAGGGCCAGCTGGACGGCGGCCATGCTGGCCGGAGGGGCCAGGTCCTGGCCGCTGCGGACCAGGGTCAGGGCGTCGTCGAAGCGGCCGTCGGCCAGGGCCCAGGCGGCCGGCAGCTCGACGGCCAGGGCGGCCAGCTCGGCGTGATCGGCCTGGCAGGCCAGTCGGAGGGCGGTGTCGCGGTCGGCCTCGGCCGCCTCCCGGTCGCCGGCGTCGAAGTGCAGGCGGGCCAGCAGCAGCGACAGCCATCCGGCGGCGACCAGCAGCCGCCGGTGCCGTCCCAGGGTCAGCCGGCCCAGGAGCAGGCGGCCGGCGTAGCCGCGCCGGGCCCGGACGGCCGGGATGAGCTCCTCGGGAGGAGCGGCCGCGGCGGCGTGGCGCAGCCGCTCCACCGCCCGCTCGAGCCCGGCCATCGCCTCCTCCCCCAGCTCGGACGACTCGGCCTGGCGGGCCAGCTCCATCGCCTCGAGCACGGGGTCGGCGGGGAGGTCGCCCTCCGGGTCGGCCGGACGGCCGGGCGCCGGGGGTGGTGGGGCGGAAGCCGTGCCGGAGCCCCACTCGCGGTCGGCGAAGGGCCAGAGGGTGACGAGAGCGCCGCCGGCCTGGAGGGTGTGGTCACAGCGTTCGATCAGGGTCCGGGAGGGGCGGACGGCGGCCCGCTCGGTGGCGCCGACGTAGGAGCCGTCGAAGCCGGTGCGGCGGCCGAGATCGGCCTCGGTGAGGCCCTGGAGGGTGCGGAGGCGGCGGAGCAGGGTGCCGAGGCAGGCCGTGAGCGATCTGGTCGGGTCAAGCCCTCGGGAAACGGGCATTTAGGGCATTCCTCCTCAGGAATAAACCTTCGCAAAACGTCCGCATCGATTCGCTGGACATTCGCACCAGGGGGCGGGAGGTTCTCGGACGAACGTTCGAGCGGGCGCGAACCGTACCAGGCGGCTGTGACAAGGAGGTGGACCGGTGCGAGCGGTGGTGGCGGTCCTCATCTGCCTGGTGGTCCTCGCCATCCTCTGCGAGGTGTGCCTGCTCCAGGCGGCGGACCTGCGCCGCCGCGTCCGAGCGGTCCTGCCACCCGAGGACGAGGAGGACCGCTGACCGGTCCGGGGGCGCGTCGCGTCGTGGGCTCCGACCGGCGCGTCCCCGGCCACCTTCGATCAGGCCGGCTGCGGCTCCGACGGCAGGGTGCCGGCCACCGGGCCGACCAGCGCCGACCGGTCGATCAGGAGGCGCCCGTCGACCATCGACTGCAGCTCCCCCAGCGCCCGGACCAGCTCGCCATGGCTGTCCAGGATCCGCGCGGTGACCGCCGGGGCGATGGTGGCGTACGAGGGGGCGAACGCGAACCCGCAGAACGGGCAGCGGAAGCCGTCGACCGGGTCGAGGAGCTGGGACAGCAGCAGCTCGCGGCGGCAGGAGCCGCAGTGGGCGGGGAGGCTCATGTGGCGGCCTCCTCGAGGGCGGCGTCGCCCTGCTCCTCCTCGAGCAGGCGGCCGGCCACCTGGGCGAGGGCGAACGGGTCGACCGGGCGGTAGACCAGGGCGTCGGCCCCGGACCAGCGGCCGAGCCATTCGTCCTGGTAGCGGTCGAGGACCAGGATGACCGGGCAGGCGGTCTCGGGGTTGGCCTTGAGGTCCCGGGTCAGGCCGAAGCCACCGTAGGGGGTGACCGAGACGTCGGCGACCACCAGGTCGGGGAAGTGGGTCTCGGCCAGGACCAGGGCGTCGTTGCCGTTGGCGGCCTCCAGGAACGAGACCTCCTCGCCGCTGAGCTCCAGGCGCTCCAGGGCGAGGCCGAGGCGGTCGCGGAAGCCAGGCTCGTCGGCGACCAGCAGGATCTGGGTCACGGGTGCGTTCCTTCTGCTCGGGTCAGCATCCAGTCGGTGGCGGTGAACACCAGGGATGGATACCACGTCCCGTCCTGTCGGATCGTCACCAGCGAGGGCGCCTGGCCCTTGGCGGCCGCCTGGCCGAGCGGGACCGACCGCCGGAGCATGGGCCCGACCACCCGGCCGGCGGTGGCCTCGACCCTGGCCACGTCGTCGCCGAGCGGCTCGGTCCGGGTCTTGAGGCCCTCGACGCGCACGGTCCCCATCGGCGGGGTCGCGCCCTGGCGCTGCAGCAGCGGCCCGTAGGCGGCCAGGACGCCCTGCTCGGCCGGCGAGAGCCGCTCCAGGACGGCCTGCTGGCCCTGGCCGGCGGCGTCGACCAGGCCGGTGACGGCCGCCTTCGGGGAGTCCGCGCCGGGGGCGGCCTGCTGGCCGGTGCCGGCGAGCCGGTCCCAGTCGGGCTCGCCGGCGCCGGCGGCCAGGCGGCCGTACTCGGCGGCCGAGGCGAGCAGCGAGACCCGCCACCGGTCGCCGGAGCGGACGGTCACGACCCGCAGGGCCTTGATCGCCCCCTTGGACCGATCGGAGAGCCGGCGGTTCAGCTCGGCCGCCGGCAGCTCCAGCTTGGCCCCCTGCTGGCGCTCGCGGCCGCCGACGGTGCCGCCGGCCAGCTCGACCACGCCCACGTCGGCCCCGCCGAGCCCGGCCACCCGCTGGAAGCGCAGGTCGCGGGCGGTCAGCTCGAACCCGGACATGGGCTTGCCGGTAGGGCCGGTCAGGCGCCCGGCCAGCAGGGCCGTGGCCCGGTCGCCATAGGTGCGCAGCAGCAGCGCCTCCTCGTCGTCGAGGAAGCGGGCCGCCCGGTCGAGGTCCTGGCTGCCCAGGGCGGTCAGCAGCCCGGTGGCGGCGGCCTCGGGCGAGTCCGCGCCCTGGGCGTTGGCGGCGGTCTGGCGGGCGGCGAACAGCCCCACCCCGCCGAACAGGACCACGACGGCGATCAGCGCGGCCACCAGGCCGGGCACGAACCGCCGTCGCCCGGCCGGCGGCGGGGGCGGCTCCGGTGTCCAGGTGGGCACGGTCGGGTGCTGGTCGCTCACGTCGCGCTCCTTGCGCTCCTTGTCGGTCGCTTCCCCACAAGGATAGGCCGACCCGGCCGTCAAGATGGGGTTCGCGCAGGTCGACAACGGTTGCATGGAACCGTGCAGGCCCGGCCGGCGCTGGGTGCGACCCGCCGTGGTCGCGCTCGCCCTGGCCGCGCTCACCGCCGTGCTGCCCGTGCCCGCCTCCCTGGCCGCCCCGGAGCCGGCGGGGCGGCCGCGGTCGGGCCCGGAGGCGCTGGCCGCGGCCAGGGCCGAGGCGGCGCGCCTCCAGCGCGAGGTGGACGCGCTCGACGTCGAGGTGGAGACCCTGGCCGAGGCCCACAGCGCCGCCCAGGCCCGCCTGGACGGGCTCATCCAGGCCGCCCACCGCCACCAGGCCGAGCTGGAGCTGTCCGAGCTCGCCCTCCAGACGACCAGGGACGACTACGCCGGCGACGTCCGTGACCTGTACGCCCGCGGGCCCCTGGCCCCCCTCGAGCTGTTGCTGGCGGCGGGCGACATCCACGAGCTGGCCGTGGCCGCCGGCGTCGCCGGCAGGGTGGTCGACCGGGACGTGCACGCTCTGGCCGTTGTCGGGCTGGCCACCGGGACCGTCCGGGCCGAGGTCACCGAGATGGACGCGACCCAGGCCGAGACCCTGGCCCTGCGCCAACGCCTGGCCGGCCAGGAGGCGGCCATCGGCCGGCTGCTGGCCGACCGCACGGCCATGCTGGCCACGGCCAGAGCCGAGGTCCGGGCCCAGGTCCGGGCCGAGCAGGCCCGCCAGGAGGCGGCCCGGCGGGCCATGGTGGCGGCGGCCTCGGCCCGGGCCCGGGCGCTCGGGTTCGCCACCCCTGGCCGACACCCCGGCCCCCGACGCCACCGCCGCCGCGGCCGTCCGGGCCGCCCTGGGCCAGGTCGGCAAGCCGTACCGCTGGGGCGCGACCGGCCCGGCGTCGTTCGACTGCTCGGGGCTGACCCGCTTCGCCTACGCCCACGCCGGGCTGACCCTGCCGCGGACCTCCCGCCAGCAGTGGTCGGCCGGCGGGCACGTCGAGGTCGAGGGGCTGCGCCCCGGCGACCTGGTGTTCTGGGCCCACGACCCGGCCGACCCGGCGACCATCCACCACGTCGGCATGTACGTCGGCCAGGGCCTGATGGTCCATGCCCCCCACACCGGGGCCCTGGTGAGGGTGGACGCGCTGCGCCCTTCCGGCTACGCGGGGGCGACCCGCCCGCAGCGGGCGGAGAAGGCCTGACGCCCAGGGGCGCCTAGGGCTTGGGCTTGGCGGTGGGGCCGCGCCAGGGGAACTCGACGGTGTGGTTCCAGCAGTTGGGGCCCGGGTTGTACTGGGACAGCGGATCGCCGCACTGGCCGCAGACGCGGCCGAGCGGGAAGCTCTTCTGTCCGCCCTTGCCGGATCCGGAGTGGGTTCGGGCGCCCTGCACCGCGCGTCCCTTGGAGCTCATGGAAATCCCCGATCCTCTGCCGGGCGCGGGTCACCGGCCCGGCCGCCGTGGCGACGACCTCAAAGTCTGCCACCTCGTCCCGGACGGCGCAAAGCCGCCCGCCGGGAACGGGCAGGTCAGCGGTGGCGCAGGAGGGTGCCGAGGCCGGCCGCGGCGGCCCGGTCGAGGAGCGGCCGGGCCACCGCCAGGTCGGTGGTGGCCAGGCCGCGGTGCCAGAACAGGGTCCGCTCCTCGGGGCGTTGGCGGCCCGGCTTCCGGCCGGCGACGATCTCGCCCAGTTCGGCGTGGAGGTTGTGGGGGCCGAGCCGGCCCGAGTCGACGTGGCGGCGCAGCGCCCCCAGCGGCCCCACGGTGGCCTGGCCCCAGTCGTCGACCACCACCTTGTCCATGACGTCGACCAGGTCGTCGGAGACGGCGCTGACCGTGCCGTAGGGGATCACGCAGGTCCCGGGGGTTACCCAGCCGGTCTCGAGCAGGACCCGGGGCTCGGTGAGCCGGGTCGCCTCGACCATGATGTCGGCGCCGGCCATGGCCTCGGCCGGGGTGGCCACGGCCCGGACCGGCTTGCCCAGGTGCTCGCTCAGGGCGGCCGCGAACGCCTCTCGGGACTCGGCCCGGCGGCTGGTCACCCGGATCTCCTCGAAGCCGAACAGGTCGTCCAGCATGGTCACGTTCCACCAGGCTGACCCGCGGGCGCCGAGGTGGCCGAGCACCCGCGAGTCCGCCCTGGCCAGGTGCCGGGCCCCGAGCGCGGTCAGGGCGCCGGTGCGGGCCGCGGTCAGCCACGTCCCGTCGACGATCCCCAGCGGCATGCCGGTGTCGGGGTCGAGCAGCAGGACCAGGGCGAGCTCGCTGGGCAGGCCCAGGCGCCAGTTGCCGACGAAGTCGCCGACCACCTTGACCCCGCTGACGTGCTCGGGGCCGAGGTGGCCGCGGAGGACGTTGAAATGCCTGGCACCCCCCAACGGGGGCGCCAGGTGGACCCGGGGCTCGAGCACGACCTGTCCTTCGCCCTGGGCCCGGACGACGTCCGGTCCCGCGACGAAGCGGAAGCTCAGAGCAGGCCCTGCTGGGTCAGCCAGTCGTTGGCGACCTTCTCGGGGTCCTCCTTGTCGACGTCGACGAGCTTGTTGAGCTTGGTCAGCTCCTCGGTGGTGATCTTGGCCGAGATGGCGTTCAGCGCCTGCTTGACCTGGTCGGTCATGGCGTCCTTACGGCCGATGGGCACGATGTTCTGGGCCGGTTCGAGCGGCTTGTCCTCCTCGAGCAGCACCCAGTTGTTGGCGGCGATGGCGCCCTGGGTGGTGAACACCCGGCCGACGTCGATGTCGCCCTTCTTGAGGGCCGAGGTGGTCAGGGGGCCGCCGGCGTCCAGCGCCTTGAACTCCTTGAAGTCCTCGATCCCGTAGACCTTCTTGAGGCCGGGGAGGCCGGCCGGGCGGGTCTTGA
>Ga0307415_100001206_pt1 | contig 12121 bp, 15 predicted proteins | sample DK1Cmetagenome_FD_204524 | JGI IMG/M metagenome (GOLD analysis project Ga0307415, IMG submission 204524) | Maize rhizosphere microbial communities from greenhouse at UC Davis, California, United States - DK15-C-2 | ecosystem: Host-associated > Plants > Roots > Rhizosphere > Soil | place: USA...
ATCTCCTGCCGAGTCTGCTTCCACTGCGAGTTGGACTGAACCTCGGGCGCAATCTCCGATTCGTAGGTCATGCGTTCCTCGGAATCGATTCTGCCGTCCTGATTGGCGTCTAGTCTGGAGAAGAACCTTTCGGCATCGGCACGCATCTCATCGGCCGTGAGCGCCCCGTCCTGGTTGCCGTCGGCTTCGCGAAACCAGCGTGCGAATGGATCGTCGTCCCGAGAACGTGATCGAAACGGCTCCCCCATCGGGCTGACGAACGGCGCCCAGGGATATGCCGTGACGGTGATGGGCCTGGACGGTTCCTCGGCCTGCGCGGCAGCAGCTAGTATCAGTGCGAAAAGGACCATTCAGGCAGCCTCCGGCTCGAGCGACGCGACATCCGGCAGGCCGGGTGAATGGTCAATGAAGCGGGCGATATAGGCGGCGAACTTGCGCGCCCCAAGGTCTTCACCCATATGCGCCGCGGGAGTCGGGCGGACGAGGTCGTCGCCAACCTGGTCAGATCCGGAAGGAAGCAGCCACAACGATATTGCCTCGGGTCGTTCGGCTCCCACCTCTAAGCTTGGCGCGGACCGGTCGACGCTCCTAAACCTCATCTGATGGACGAACCCGAATCGCCTGGCCTCGGCCTCGACTTGCCCGAGGTGCCTCAGAAGGCCGCAGCCTCCCCGTATCGCGTGCTTGCGCGCAAGTACCGGCCGCAGAATTTCTCCGAGCTCATCGGCCAGGACGCAATGGTGCAGACGCTTGCCAATGCGATCGAGCGCGGCCGAATCGCCCATGCCTTCCTGCTCACGGGCGTTCGAGGGGTCGGCAAGACTTCGACTGCGCGCCTCGTCGCCAAGGCGCTGAATTGCGTGGGCCCGGACGGGCAGGGCGGTCCCACGATCAATCCCTGCGGCGTCTGCGAGCAGTGCCGGGCAATTGCAGAGGGGCGACACATTGATGTGATTGAAATGGACGCCGCATCACACACGGGTGTGGACGACGTTCGCGAGATCATCGACGCGGTTCGCTACTCTTCGGTGAACGCCCGCTACAAGATCTACATCATCGACGAAGTTCACATGCTTTCCAAGAATGCTTTCAACGCATTGCTGAAGACTCTTGAGGAGCCTCCCGAGCATGTGAAGTTCCTGTTCGCGACGACCGAGGTGGACAAGGTCCCGGTCACCGTCCTGTCGCGGACGCAGCGATTCGACCTTCGCCGGATCCCCGCCGAGAAGCTTTCGGATCACTTCGCCGAGGTTTCGAGGGCGGAAGGCATCGAAATCGATCAGGACGCCCTGCGAATGATCGCTGCGGCGGCCGAGGGTTCTGCGCGCGACGGCCTCTCCATCCTCGATCAGGCGATCGCCCATGGTGGCGGCACGGTCACGGCCGAGCAGGTTCGTGACATGCTGGGCCTGGCCGATCGCGGGCGGACCCGCAGGCTGCTTGAACACGTGCTGAGCGGAGATTCCGCCGCGATGCTCTCGGATCTCGATGAAGCGCACGATCTCGGTATCGACCCGGGCTCGCTCATTCGCGGCCTCATGGAAGAGCTTCATCTCGCGACACGTACCAAGGCGGGCGCGAGTGCGGCTGCTCTGCCCGCCGAGCAGCGTGAGGCTGCGGAGCGCTTTGCCGACCAGCTGAGCTGGGGACAGATTCACCGCGTCTGGCAGATGCTTCTGAAAGGCCTTGCGGACGTGCAAATCGCGCCCGACCCGCGCGAGGCGGCCATGATGGCGCTGCTGCGGCTCATTCATGCCGCCGATCTGCCGGACCCGGCAACGGTTCTGTCGCGGCTCTCAGGCGAAGCGGTGGCTGTCTCTGCACCCGTTGGTGCTTCATCAAAGCCCTCAGGTCCTACGGCTCAGATGCCGGCCGATTTTCCCGCGTTGATCGCTTCGCTCGAAAGGGGTGGGAAGCATCAACTTGCACTTCAGCTTCACGATCAGGTCGGTCTGGTCCGTTTTGCACCGCCGGAGTTGGTCCTCAAGCCGATGCGTCCCTTGGGCGGCGATTGGCCGCGTGATCTCGCTACGGCTCTGAAGGCCGCCACTGGTTCGTCCTGGCAGGTGTCCCTTTCCGATGAGGCAGGGGAGCCGTCTCTTCTGGATCAGGAGAAAATGGCCGAGGAACGCGTTCGTTCTGAAGTGCTGGCCGATCCCGCAGTCCGCGCCGCGTTCGAGGCATTCCCCGACGCAACGCTCGAATCCTTCGCTATGAAAGGCGCCTGAAATGCCCGACCTCGACCTCAACAAGCTCATGGAGATGGCGCAGAACGCCCAGAACGAGCTGCAGAAGGCGACCCAGAGCCTCGAGCAGATCGAGGTGGAAGGCGTTGCCGGCGGCGGTCTGGTCAAAGTTCGCGCAACAGCCAAGGGCACCATCCTTGGCGTCTCCATCGACGAAAGCCTTTTGCAGCCGACCGAGAAATCGATGGTCGAGGATCTGGTAGCGGCCGCGATTAACGATGCCCGGGCCAAGGCGGACCAGGCGGCCAATAGCGAGATGCAGAAGGTGACCAGCGGACTACCGCTTCCGCCCGGCATGAAGCTGCCCTTCTAAGCGACTGCACCCGTAGCAAAAACGAACCGCTTGTCTGCAAGCGCGACCGCCGTCACATTGCTCCCGGGCTGCTTGGGAGAGAGCGGTGCAGCTTGGGGCAATGCAGGACTGGTCGCTGCGCGTGACGCGGCTAGTCGATCACGCCGAGCGCGAGCACGGCAACGGCGAGATCGTGACCGCCTGGGCGGACGGCTCGGTCACCCGAACCAATTGGGGCGAGGTCGCAAGAGACGCCCGCAAGATGGCACAGGCATTGGAAAAACTTGGCATCAAGCCAGGAGATCGCGTCGCAACGCTGGCGATGAACCACGCACATCATCTGATCGCCTGGTACGGGACTACCGGGATGGGCGGGGTGCTCCACACCATCAACCCGCGGCTTTTCGACGATCAGCTGGAATATATCGCCAACCACGCAGAAGACCGCGTCCTGCTCTATGATCGTGCCTTCACCCCGATCGTCGAGCGGATGAAGCCTAAGTGGAAGACGATCGAGCATTACATCTGCTTCGATCCCGCCGAGAGTGAGAAGGGATTCCGGGACTGGATCGAAGCGGAAGACGGCAATTACACCTGGCATGACGGCGACGAGCGCGATCCGCTCGGCCTTTGCTACACGTCAGGAACGACAGGCAATCCGAAAGGCGTGCTGTACGAGCACCGTTCGACCATGCTTCACACGTTGGCCCAGCTGACGCCGGACATCATGGGGCTGTCGAAACAGGCGGTGGTCCTGCCGATCGTGCCTATGTTCCACGCCAATGCCTGGGGGGTTCCTTGGGCCGGCGCCGCGACAGGCGCCAAGCTGGTGCTGTCGGCCGACTATCGGCCCGAGCGCATGTGCAAGCTCTTTCGGGAGGAGCGGGTCACGCATTCCGCCGGGGTGCCCACGGTCTGGCTGACGATGATCGAGCATGTCGAGCGAACCGGGGAGACGTTCCCGGACCTTAAGCAGGTTACGATCGGCGGCTCGGCCGCGCCGCGCGCAATGATCCGCTGGCTACGCGAACGCGGCGTCCATGTGGGCCATGCCTGGGGAATGACGGAGACATCGCCGATCGGCACGTGCGGCGCTCCCCCTGCCAATTGGGACGACATGAGCGACGACGAGCAGGTCGAATATGTCGCTCGGCAGGGAAGGGTGCCCTTCGGTGTAGAGCTACGAGTTGTCGATGATGAGGGGAACCTCCAGCCCCGCGACGGGAAGTCTTCCGGACGGCTCCAATGCCGCGGTCCCTGGGTCGTAAAGCGCTACTTCAAGGCGGACAACGACGCGACCGAGGATGATCAGTGGTTCGACACTGGCGACGTTGCTGTTCTACATCCCGACGGGACGATGCAGATCACCGATCGCTCCAAGGACGTCATCAAGTCTGGAGGTGAGTGGATCAGCTCAATTGAACTGGAGAATGCCGCCGTCGGTCTCCCAGGTGTCGCAGAGGCTGCGGCAATCGGCATCCCACATCCGAAATGGGACGAGCGCCCGCTTCTCTGCGTCGTCCGAGCCAAAGGAATTGACGTCACGGCTGAGGAGATTCGCGAGCACCTTCGCAAACATGTCGCATCATGGTGGCTGCCCGACGCCATCGAGTTCGTGGAAGACCTGCCACATACAGCGACAGGCAAGCTGTCCAAGCTGCAGCTGCGCGAGCGCTTCAAGGACTATCGTTTCGCCGATGCGGAAGAGATGGTGGGGCGCAACTAGGCTGGAAATCCGACCCGGCATCCCCTAACTCGCGGCTCAATCCCGAATTCTGAAGGAAATCCGCGACCCCATGGCCGCCCAATATGCATTTGTCATGAAGGACATGACCAAGTCCTTCCCCGGCGCGCAAAAGCCGGTGCTCAGCAATATCAACCTGCAATTCTATCACGGCGCCAAGATTGGAATCGTCGGCCCGAACGGTGCCGGCAAGTCGACGCTGATGAAAATCATGGCCGGAATCGACAAGGACTTTCAGGGTGAAGCCTGGCCCGGCGAAAACGTCACCGTCGGATATCTTCCACAGGAGCCGCAGCTCGACCCGAGCAAAAACGTGCTGGAGAACGTCAAGGACGGCGCCCGCGAGGTTGCCGACATGGTTGACCGCTTCAACGCTATTTCGGCGGAGATGGGGGACCCAAAGGACGATACCGACTTCGACAAGCTCATGGAAGAAATGGGCGACCTTCAGGCCAAGATCGACGCTGTCGACGGATGGACCCTGGACAACCAGCTCGAGGTGGCGATGGAAGCCCTGCGCTGCCCTCCGTCGGACTGGTCGGTCGAGAGCCTTTCGGGCGGTGAGAAGCGAAGGATAGCGCTGACCCGGCTGCTAATCCAGAAGCCGACGATCCTGCTGCTCGACGAGCCGACGAACCACCTCGACGCGGAAAGCGTCCAATGGTTGGAACAGCACCTCAAGGAATATCCCGGCGCGGTGTTGATGATCACTCACGACCGCTACTTCCTCGACAATGTGGTCAGCTGGATTCTGGAAATCGATCGCGGCAAATATTTCCCCTACGAGGGCAATTATTCGACCTACCTCGAGAAAAAAGCCAAGCGCATGGAGCAGGAGGAGCGCGAGGAGTCCGGGCGCCAGAAGGCGATCAAGGACGAGCTCGAGTGGATCCGGCAGGGCGCAAAGGCCCGCCAGACCAAGTCGAAGGCGCGTATCGCCAAGTTCGACCAGCTCGTTGCCGCGCAGGAAAAGCACGTCCCCGGGAAGGCCGAGATCCTCATCCAGGTACCCGAGCGTCTCGGCGGCAAGGTCATCGAGCTGAAGGGCGTAAGCAAGGCCTATGGCGACAAGCTGCTGTTCGAGGACCTGTCCTTCAACTTGCCACCGGGCGGCATAGTCGGTGTCATCGGTCCCAACGGCGCCGGCAAGTCGACCCTGTTCAAGATCATCACCGGGCAAGAAAAGCCGGACGCTGGCGAGGTCGATATCGGCCCGACCGTTCACCTCGGCTATGTCGACCAGAGCCGCGATCACCTGAACGACAAGAACAACGTCTGGGAGGAAATCTCAGACGGTCTGGATTACATGAAGGTCAACGGGCACGACCAGTCGACGCGGGCGTACGTCGGCGCCTTCAACTTCAAGGGCCAGGACCAGCAGAAGAACGTCGGCAAGCTGTCGGGCGGCGAGCGCAATCGGGTAAACATTGCCAAGATGCTCAAGCGCGGCGGGAATGTGCTCCTGCTCGACGAGCCTACAAACGACCTCGACGTCGAAACTCTGGGCGCGCTCGAGGAAGCAATCGAGAATTTCGCCGGCTGTGCCGTAGTTATCAGCCACGATCGCTTCTTCCTCGACCGCTTGGCGACGCACATCCTCGCGTTCGAGGGTGACAGCCAGGTCGAGTGGTTCGAGGGCAACTTCCAGGCCTACGAAGAGGACAAGATCCGCCGCCTTGGGGAAGAAGCGACCCGCCCACACCGGACGACGTATCGCAAGCTGACGCGCTAATCGATGAAAGGGGATGCCGAACAACATGGTCATGATCATGTTGCCAGCGGCATTCTCTGCAGGATCGGGTCGGGCATAAGCTTCTCGACCATGGGCGCATTGCTCAAGCTTGCGTCCGTTGAGGGGATGAATGCCCCGGAATTGGTGTTCTACCGGTCGCTATTCAGCCTGCCGGTGGTTCTGTTCTGGGTGCTGAAGGCCGAAAGCCTCGCTGCTCTGAAGCCCAACCGCCCGCTGGCGCATGTCTGGCGGAGCGCCCTCGGGCTCGTTTCCATGGGACTGGTCTTTCAGGCGCTCATCCTGCTGCCCCTCGCGGAAGCTACCGCCATAAACTTCACGGCGCCGATTTTCGCGACGATTCTGTCATTCATTGTCCTGCGCGAAGATGTCCGGATCCATCGCTGGACGGCGGTCATCGTCGGATTCGTCGGCGTGTTGGTCGTCGCTCGCCCAGGCGCATCGAGCCTGCCTGCCCTGGGGCTTGGAATCGCTTTGGCCGGAGCCCTTTGCCAGGCTGGAGTGACCACGACGCTTCGACAAATTCAAAGAAGCGAGAAAGTCTCCGCCATCGTCTTCTGGTTCGCCGTGGCCGGAATCCTCGTCGGAGGGCTACTGATGCCCGTTTTCGGGCAGGTTCACGGCGCACGAGCATTCACGCTGGTGCTGGCGGGCGGACTCATGGGAGGACTAGGGCAGCTCTTGATGACGTCCTCGCTTCGCGCGCCCGTGTCGGTCGTATCGCCGTTCGATTATCTGCAGATCGTCGGAGCGACGATGTTCGGATGGCTGCTGTTTTCAGATGTGCCGACCATGCACACGTTGCTCGGGGCGACCCTGATTGCGCTGAGCGGAATCTATACCGCGTGGCGCGAGCACCGACGCCGGGTCCAACAGGCGGCTGCAGCCGTTTCGGCCGTATGATCGAGGTCACGGGCCCGCTGAAGGTCTGGTCCAACGAGGAAGGCCGAATGCACTTCATGAATGTGCCTGAGACGCTTTCCGAGGAGATCAAGGCGCAGTCACTGCTGGTCCGCCGCGGGTTCGGGTCGGTTCGGGTCGAAGTGACGATCGATGACGTCACATGGCGGACGTCGGTGTTCCCGCAGAAAAACGGCGGTTACTTCCTGCCGGTGAAGATGGACGTGATCCGCAAGACGGACATTTCTCCGGGCGAGGACGTCACCGTCCGCCTCGCCCTCCTCTGATCAAACTGGATTGAGTGCGGCGGCGGTCTCTTCGTACCCAGCCGCCATGGTCTTCAGGATGTCGGACGTCTGCAAATCGTTCGTGGAACGCGCGAGCCGCCTGCAACGCGCCGCCTGTTCTTTCAGAGCCTCCGACTGTTCTTCGCTGATGTCGACCAGCAGGTTGATCGCACCGCTGAGGTCTCCATCGTCGTTGAAGAGGGGAGTTGGATAGGGCCTGAAGGCGACCCTGGTGCCGTTTGGCCGAAGGGCAATGGCGATTTCATTGCGAATGGGCTTCTTGTCCTTGATCGCCTTCGCCATCGGACATTGGTCATGCGGCAGTCGTTCGCCATTCATCGTGTAAAGTTGCCAGGACACGCACCATCGGTCCCGTCCAAGCTGCGGCTCTCGACCGGCAAAGTCGACGCAAGCCTGATTCCAGTAGGTCACGCTTCCGTGAGCATCGGTCGTGTAAACGGGGACCGGTAGCCGGTCGAGGACCGCTGCGCAGCCGCTTCCATCCTCAAACGCGGACAATGCCGTGCTGAGCAACTCTTCGGGGCGGCTGGATTCGAACATTCGATTTTTGGCGGTCAACTTTGCAGTTCCGGGTTGAACAGTCTCGGACCGCTCTTGTTCCTGCCGTTCACGACTGAGAATCGGATAACGGCTGGATGTGTTAGTCGCGCAACAGGTCAGCGAAGCCGCTTGACCAGAAGGCTTCCGTCCGTTGCCGACTTAACCTCGAAATTCGGGATGGCGCGGATCAGGTCCGAAAGCCGCGTGAAGCCGTAATTGCGGGCAGCGAAGCTGGATACGGCCGTCGCGCGCTGGCCGAGCTCGGAGAGGGACGCATAGCCTTCGTCGTCGCGTTTGGAGGCCCTGTACGCGCTACCCAAGAGGTCGATCAGGTCGTCGTCAACCGTCCGCTGAAGCGTGAGCTCGCTTGGCGTGTCCGTCTGTTGCTCCTCGTCGCTTACATAGAGTGCTGCGATATCGAAGAAGCGCGTGCAGGCCTGGCGGAAGCCCAGCGGAGTCTTCGCCGTCCCAAAACCGTAGACCGGCAGGCCTTCCTCGCGGATGCGCTGCGCGAGGGGCAGGAAGTCGCTGTCGCTCGACATGATCCCGAATCCGTCGATGTGGCCGCGATAGAGCAGGTCCATGGCGTCGATCGTCATCCGCATGTCGGTCGCGCTCTTGCCCTTGGCGACGTCGAATTGCTGCATCGGGACAATCGAGTGGATGCCGGTCAGGTTGCCCCAACCCTTGAGGCTCGCCTTGGCCCAATTGCCGTAGGCTCGGCGAATATTGATCGTCCCAAGTTCGCCCAGGACCAGCAGGACCTCGTCAAAATGGTCGGGGCTGGCATTGTCCGCATCGATCAGCAGCGCAATGTTGTCTTCGCGCTCGTCGTGGCGCTCAATCATGTTCCAAATCCATTCATCATTACGGGTCCAAACCGATCGCTGCGGGAACGAAACGCTTGTTCATGCACTGAACCCGCATTGGGAGGAATAACGGGCTTGGAGGATCAGTCATGAAGAAAATCGCATTAACTGCAGCGCTAGCCGCCAGCCTTGGCGTCAGCGCGTGCGCGAGTAATCCGTACGGTTACAACGACCCTTATTATGGCAATGACGACACTCGTCGCGCAGCGACTGGTGCCGCAATTGGCGGCGCCGCTGGTGCCGTTGCAGGTGCGGTCATTCCGGGCGTGAGCCCGATCGGAGGCGCGGTCGCCGGCGCGGTTCTGGGTGGCGTGCTCGGCGCGGTCGTCAAGGGCAGGCAATATTATCGCGACACTCGCGGCTACTGCTATTACGTCGACCAGTACGGCCGTCCGGTGTACGATTATAATACGCGCTGTTAGTTACTTAGCACAGCATGTTTAGACGGGGCGGAAGGTTCCTTCCGCCTCGTCAAGCATGTACAGACGGCCTTCCGAAATAGAGAAGTGAGCGCCGTGGAGCTTCAACTCTCCCGCAGCTTCACGCTCCGCAATCCAGGGAAACGTCCGAAGATTGGCGAGGCTTACCTTCACGGCCTCCCGCTCCATGTCGAGGAATGCTTCGCGATTCAGTTCCGCGTGGCGTGATCGCACTCTATCTCGCGCTTCGTTCAGCATCCGCACCCAGTCGGCGATGAAATGGCCTTCGCCAGGCTCCGTGTCATCGAACTGCCCGGTGAGCGCAGCAGCGCATCCGCCACAGAGGCCATGACCCATTACGAGTATTTCACTGACCTTCAGCTGCGCGACCGCGAATTCGAGTGCGGCCGATACGCCGTGGAAGCCCTGGCTGGTCTCATAGGGCGGAGCGAGCGCGGCAATGTTGCGCGCGACGAACATTTCGCCCGGCCGCCCGTCGAAGATCGTCGCCGGGTCGACCCTGCTGTCGGCGCAAGAGAGGATCATCACCTGCGGGCTCTGGCCCTCCGCAAGCTCGGACCAGCGTTCGCGCTCGTGCTCCCAGCCTTCTTGGCGAAAGCGATGATACCCTTCGATTAGCTTGCTCAAGTACGGCATGGTCGCGCGCTAGCCGCGGGCGACAGGGGTGGCAAGCAGCCGGTCCAGTCGCTATCTGGCGCGCATGAACGCTCCCGCCGCAACGCCGAGGCAAAGGAAGCCGGATTGGATCCGGGTCAAGGCGCCGACCAGCCCCGGCTATCATTCGACGCGCAAGCTGATGCGTGACCTCGGCCTTGCGACGGTATGCGAAGAGGCAGCCTGCCCGAACATCGGGGAGTGCTGGACCAAGAAGCACGCGACCGTGATGATCCTCGGAGACACCTGCACCCGGGCCTGCGCCTTCTGCAACGTGAAGACCGGCATGCCCCGGGCAGTCGACCCGCTGGAGCCGGAGCATGTGGCGATCGCCGCTGCCGAGTTGGGTCTCGAGCATATCGTCGTGACGTCAGTCGACCGGGACGACCTGCCGGATGGCGGCGCGAGCCAGTTCGTGAAGGTAATCGAGGCGCTTCGCCGGAACACACCGAGCACGACCATCGAAATCCTGACGCCGGACTTCCGCAACAAGAGCGAGGCGGCTGTCGAGGCGATCGTCGAGGCGGGACCAGACGTCTACAATCACAATCTCGAGACCGTGCCGAGGCTCTACCCGACCATCCGCCCCGGTGCTCGATATTATGCCTCGTTACGGCTGCTCGAGAGCGTGAAGCGACAGGCTCCGCATATCTTCACCAAATCCGGCGTCATGGCCGGGCTCGGCGAGCAGCGCCTCGAAGTTCACCAGGTCATGGACGACATGCGCTCCGCCGGCGTCGACTTCCTGACCATGGGCCAGTATCTCCAGCCGACGCCTCGCCATGCGAAGGTCGAGGAGTTCGTCACCCCGCAGGCGTTCGATGCCTACGCCGCGATTGCTCGCGCCAAGGGCTTTCTCCTCGTCGCTGCCTCCCCCCTGACGCGGTCGAGCTATCACGCCGGCGACGACTTCAAGAAGATGCAGGCGAACCGCAAGGCGCAGCTGGAGCGTTCGAACGGCTGATGCCGCGCCACAGCGAGACGAAGCACCTTTCGTATAGCCCGGAGCAACTGTTCGAGCTTGTCGCCGACGTTGCCCGGTACGACGAATTCCTCCCTTGGGTGGTGGCTGTTCGCGTCCGGTCATCCAGCCCGACCGAAACGGTCGCTGATCTCGTCGTAGGCTTCAACGCGTTCAAGGAGCGCTTCACCAGCCGAGTCGTGAAAGAGAGGCCGAGCCGGATTTGCGTCGATTATGTCGAGGGTCCGCTGAAATATCTTCACAACGAGTGGGCGTTCGAGCCGGCGGCGGATGGAGGGACGCATCTCCACTTCTCGGTGGATTTCGCCTTTCGGTCGCGAATCTTCGAGGTCTTGGCAGGGCAAATGTTCGACCGCGCGCTCAGGCGAATGACGCGCGCCTTCGAGGAAAGGGCTGCCGCCCTTTACGGCATCAGCAAATCGAGTGCGCAAAGCGCCGCCTGAAGGCGGACACCACCACGACCTTCAGCTTCAAAAAAGCGTTGATCAGCAGAGATTTGTGACGGGTCCTTGCCACGCTCTGCGCGGGCGAAGACGACCGTTCCGACGGGCTTGCTGGCCGTTCCGCCACCTGGGCCGGCGATTCCGGTAATCGCTACGGCGGTGTCGGCTTCGGATGCCTGCAAGGCCCCACGAGCCATGGCCCAGGCGGTAGCGACGCTAACCGCCCCAAAAGTTTCGACCACGTCCTGACTAACGTGGAGATCCTCGATCTTGGCGGCGTTGGAGTAGGTGACGTAACCGGCCTCGAACACATCCGAACAGCCAGGGATTTCGGTGATCGCCGCGCTGACGAGGCCGCCCGTGCAGCTTTCGGCGACCGCGATGCGCTTGCCCGCCGCGCGGTTGGCATCGACGACTTGCCGAGCTTTCTCAACCAGTTCAGGAGGAAGCAGTGTGTCAGGCATTCGGCATCAATCGGATATTGGCCACCGCTTGTGCGGCAATGCCCTCGCGGCGGCCCGTAAAGCCCAGTCCCTCGGTTGTGGTTGCCTTGATGCTTACCTGATCGATTTCGAGCCCCAGGATGGCGGCAATCCGCTCTCGCATGGCTGAACGATGCGGACCCACTTTCGGCTCCTCGGCAATGACCGTGCAATCGACATGGTCGATGATGCCGCTCCGTTCGAAGATCAGCCTGGCCGCGTGCGACAGGAAGAGGTCGGACGACGCCCCCTTCCACCGCGGATCGGACGGCGGGAAATGCTGGCCGATATCACCGAGCCCCGCGGCGCCAAGCAAAGCGTCGGTGATAGAATGAAGGACGACGTCTGCGTCGCTGTGACCTCCAAGCCCGCGCGGATGGGGAACCTGTATGCCGCCGAGCATGATCGGCCCTTCACCTTCGAAGCCGTGCACGTCGAAGCCCATTCCAGTCCGTGTCACCATTCGCGAAG
>Ga0307415_100001209_pt1 | contig 12111 bp, 18 predicted proteins | sample DK1Cmetagenome_FD_204524 | JGI IMG/M metagenome (GOLD analysis project Ga0307415, IMG submission 204524) | Maize rhizosphere microbial communities from greenhouse at UC Davis, California, United States - DK15-C-2 | ecosystem: Host-associated > Plants > Roots > Rhizosphere > Soil | place: USA...
GCCGAACGGACCGGGGTCGAGCCAGCAGCCCGGCTCGTAGGACTCGATCGCCCGGCCCGCGTAGGAGGCGAAGTCGCCGCCGTCGCAGATCACGATCGCGTCGCGGTCGAGCACCTCGCCGAGCTCGAGGTAGACGCGCAGCGGGTGCAGCGGCGCCCGCGGGTCGGTGAGCTGGTCGCGCTCGCCGGCGCGCTTCTCCCGCTCGATCGCACGCAGCTGCTCGGTCCAGGCGCGCGTCGAGCCGGTGCCGGCGGCCGCGCCGGCAAGCGCGCGCAGCGTTCCGGCGAGGTCGCCGTACAGCTCGGCGGCGACCGCCCGCGGGTGATCGCGAGCCGGCTCGGCGACGTCGAGCGCGATCAGCTCGCAGTCCTCGCCGAAAGACTGGCCGAAGCCGAGCCGGAAGTCCATCGGCACCCCGATCACGAGCGCGACGTCGGCGCCCTTCAGGCCCGCGCCACGCGCGCGTGAGTAGAACAGCGGGTGGTCGGCGGGCACGCAGCCGCGCGCGAGGCCGTTGAGGAAGACCGGGATGCCGGCGGCCTCCGCCAGCTGTCGCAGGGCGCCCTCGGCGTGGCCCCAGTACAGGTTCGTGCCGGCCATGATCACCGGCCGCTCGGCGTCGCGCAGGAGCGCGACGGCGCGGTCGAGCATGCGGGCGTCCGCGGCGGCGGGCGGATGTGGGGTCGACTCGGCCGGCTCGGGCTCCTCCGCCTCCGTGAACACGTGGTCGAGCGGGAAGTCGAGGAACGTCGGACCGGTGTGCGGGCGCAGCGCCTCCGCCCATGCGTCGTCGATCAGCGCCGGGATCTCGCTCGCCGCGGACGCCGTCGTCGCCAGCTTCACCAGCGGGCGGACGAACGGCACGTGGTCGACCTCCTGCAGCGAGCCCTGGCCCCAGCGCGTCGCCGGTGCGCGGCCGCCGAGCACGAGCATCGGCGAGTGGTTCTGCTGCGCCGAGCCGAGCGCGCTCATGCCGTTGGTCACGCCCGGGCCTGCCGTCAGCGCGCACACGCCGGGCTCGCGCGTGACCTTCGCCCAACCCTCGGCGGCGAACGCGGCGGCCGACTCGTGGCGCACGTCGACGAGGTCGATGCCCTCCGCGCGGCAGCCGTCGTAGATCGAGAACAGGTGGCCGCCGGAGAGCGTGAAAAGCTTGCTCACCCCGTGCGCCTTGAGGCGGCGCGCAACCAGGCGCCCGCCGTGCAGCTTCGTCGTCTGTTCGGGCTCCGTGGTCATGCCGGGGGAACATACCCCCCGATCCGGGGGGTGCGGGTCACGTGGCGCTGGCCGCAGCGCGCGTACGCGGCTAGCTTTCGGCGTCATGGACCACTCGCACCTGGCACCGGTCGTCTACACGCCGTTCGCGGACCTCGACCTGCTGTTCGCCGAGGAGGGGCGGGACGCGCCCGTCGTGCCCGCGACCCCGGCCACGGACGAGCGCGAGCCGGATACGGTCGACACGTTCAACGCGCAGATCCTCGCCGGCCTCGTCTCCCCGTAAGGCGAAGCCCGTCCGGATCGCCCGGGCGGACGCGGTGACGACGAGCGGCGGAGCTAGCCGCCCGCGACGCGCGCCACCCGCGCCGCGAGAAGCGCCTGACTGATGCGATCCTCGCCCCAGTAAAGCCCGCGCCCGACCCGCAGCGCCGGCAGCTGGTCGGCGCCGGCCGCGAGCAGGGCGCGGCCCGCGCTTGCGATCGCGCCGTCGCGGCCCTCGTAGCGCGCCGCGTGCAGCGTGTCCTCGAGCACGACACCGGCGGCTGCGGCCGCCTCGGCCAGGATCTCGGGATCGTCGAGGTCGAAGCCGCCGCAGAACGCGAGTCGTGTCGCCGCCAGGACGAACGCTGCGCCGCGGCCGGCCTCGGCCGCATATCCCGCGACGCGCATCGCCGCCGGCACCTCGGCCGGGAAGCGCTCCGGCCAGACCAGCGGAAGCCGCAGCGCGGCGGCTCGCTCCTCGGCCGCCCGCCGCACCGACGCGGCGCCGAAGGCGTCGCGGGCGAGCGAGGATCGGCGCAGCGCGTCGGCGAACGCGGGCCGCCACGCGACCTCGTCGAACGCGCGCTCGATGCGCTCCGCGGCGAGATAGGTGAACGGGCAGGCCAGGTCGAAGAAGAACTCGGCTCGTGAGCGCGAGCGCAGACCCGCGGGGCGCCGCGGGCGCAGCGCCGCCCTGCGCTCGGAGAGTCTGATCACGTCGCCCATCTGTCCTCGCTTGCCTGAATTTGGCGGAGCGAATGAGCCGCCCCTCTGCGTATGTAGGAAACGGCATTTCGAGGCGAAACTTGCGCAAATGGGGTCCAGAACCCATCAAACGTCCGGATGGGGTGTGCAACCCATCGCCCATCGGATCGACGGGGGTACCGTTACGCCGCTCAGGGGTCTATTCTGGCCCTCGCCCCGCCCACCGCCGGAAGACCGAGCGGAGGTTCCACCATCCCCCCCGTCCCCCCGCCCAAGCGCCATCCATACGATCAGTGGTCGCCGGATGCCCGAGCGCTCGACCTCGTCGGAGATAAGTGGACGCTCTTGATCGTTCGTGATCTTGCCGCTGGGCCGCGGCGGTTCGTCGAGCTGCAGCGCGTGCTGCCGGGGATCTCGACCGAGCAGCTGCGCTCACGGTTGAACCGGATGGTCGCCGACGGCCTGCTCACGCGCCAGCGCTATCGCGAGGTTCCGCCGCGCGTCGACTACGAGCTGACAGAGCGCTCGCGTGACCTGATGGGAGTGCTCGGCGCCCTCGCGCGCTGGGGCTATGACTGGACGTGGACCGCGCCGCGCAGCGGCGAGGACGTCAACGTCGGAGCGATCTTCCGGCTCGCGCCCGGGCTCTTGACGCCGGCGTCGGAGCTGGCCGGCAGCGTCGACCTAGTGGTCGCGGGCGGCGAGGAGCATGTCTACCGCCTGTCGGCGGCCGGCGGCACGGTGTCGATCTCCGAGCACCCGGAGGGCGTGGCGGACGCGACCGTCACAGGCTCGGTGGAGGCGTGGGTCAGCGCCCTCGGGCCCGACGGCGCGATGGCCTCCCTCGACGTCGAGGGCGAGCGGGGTCTGGCGAAGGCGCTGCTGTCCGGCTTCACCGCCGCTGCCACGAGCCGCGCCGCGCAGCGCGCGGCCTAGGCTCGCTCGGCGCGCTCCACCGCGTAGAGGAGGTGCGGGCGGCCATACGCCCTGCGCAGCTCCCGTTCGGTCATGCCGAGCTTCTCGAGCACGTGGCGGGAGGCGTGGTTGGCGGGCTCGACCTGCGCGACGACGCGGTCGACGCCGAGCACGTCGAAAGCGTGGGCGACGAGCGCCTGGCCGAGCTCGGTCGCGTAGCCGCGCCCCCAGGCGCTGCGCGCGAGCGTGTAGCCGAGCTCGACGTCGGGTCCGCGGCCGCCGAGCGGGTGCAATCCGCCGTCGCCGACGAGCGCTCCGGTCTCGCGCTCGACGACGGCGAGGAACGAGTAGCCGACGCGCGCCAGCACTTCGCCGTAGACGCGCAGCGCGCTCGCCGTGTCCTCGATCGTCCGGTGCGCGCCGTGCCCGACGAACCGCATCACGTCCGGGTCGCCGTAGACGGCGTGGATCGCTTCGATGTCGGCGTCCGTGAACGGCCGCAGGTGCAGCCGCGCCGTGGTCAGCTCGATCGGCGCCTGCAGCGTCACAGGCCCAGCGCGGCGCGCAGCGCCGCCCCGTCGACGCCCTCGACGCGGACCACCTTGTCGCGGCTCGTCGCGCCCTTGACGACGGTCACGCGCGAGCCCGGAACGCCCGCGCGCGCCGCGATGAACCGGCACAGCGCGGCGTTCGCCTTCCCGTCCACCGGTGGGGCGGCGACGCGCACGACCACCGCCCCGGCGCGCTCGCCCGCGACTTCGGTCCGCCGTGCACGCGGCTGGAGCCGGACGGCGATCTGCGCTGCGTGGCTCAGCGCGCCGTGAGCGTGGAGTCGAGGCCTGCGATCCGGTCGGCGATCGCGGCGCGGCGGCGCTCCACGTCGAGCTCGACCGGACCGGCGCCCGGACGGCGCCGCTCGATCACGGTCTCGCCGCCGCACAGCTCGCACGGGGCCTCGAGCGCACGCGCCAGGGTGCCGGGGAACAGGCTCCACCGAGTCTCCCCGCACTGCATGCACCGGACCGCTTCCATGACCGACCAACCCCCTTGCCGTGGCTTGCGGGCAATCATGTCACCGCGAAATTAGTCGGGCGCGTGTCTTTACGGTCGGGTAAGGTGTGTTCGAGCGCGGACCTGCTTGGCTTCGGCCATGGCCGCCGCCCGCAGCGCCGGGATACTCCTCCACCGCGCCGGATCGCGCGGGCCCGAGGTCCTGCTGGTTCACCCGGGCGGCCCGTTCTGGGCGCGCAGGGATCGCGGCGCCTGGTCGATCCCGAAGGGCGAGCTCGACGAGGGCGAAGACCCGCGCGCCTGCGCGCTGCGCGAGTTCGCCGAGGAGACCGGCACGCAGCTCCCGGCCGCCGAGCTCGACGATCTCGGCTCGGTCAGGCTCAAGAGCGGCAAGGTCGTGCTGGCGTTCGCGGTCGCGGGCGACATCGACCCGGCGACCGTCCGCAGCAACACGTTCGCGCTCGAGTGGCCCCCGCGGTCGGGCCGGATGCAGGACTTCCCGGAGATCGACCGCGCGGAGTGGTTCGAGCTCGACGCCGCGCGCGCGAAGCTCAACCCGGCGCAGGCGGAGCTGATCGACCGGCTGGAGGCACTGCTGGCGCAGCGCTGATGCCCGGGGTGGGAGTCGAACCCACACGTCCTCTCGGACAGTCGGACTTAAATCGACCGCGCCTACCATTTACGCCACCCGGGCGGGCCGCGCCATCGTAGTCGCCTCCAAGGCGTCTGACGGCAGCTCGAGGGCGGGGCAGCTAATCTGCTGCAGCAACTTATCCGCCCAGCGGGGGTTCTCACGGGCGGAGAGCTGGTCTGCATTCGCGTGGAAGTCTCCGCACTCACCCATGCCGGCATCGCCGGCTCGCATGCGCGCTCGCCGCTGCTCCGGCTCCAGTCCGACGAGCGGCTGATCGCGCTGATCCGGCGCGGCAACCACCACGGCTTCGAGGCGCTCGTCGCGCGCTACCAGTCGCGGCTGCTGTCGTTCTGCCGCCACATGCTGTCCAGCCGCGAGGACGCGGAGGACGTGCTGCAAGAGGTCTTCGCCGCCGCCTTCAACGCGATCCTCGCCGACGAGCGCGACATCAACGTGCGGCCGTGGCTGTACCGGATCGCACGAAACCGCTCGCTCAACCACCTTCGCAAGGCGCAGGCGATCGGCGTCGACTCGATGGACGTGCACCTGTCCGAGCACGGCCTGACGACGGCCGACAAGGTGCACAAGCGCGAGGAGTTCCGACAGCTCATGTCGGACGTCCAGGACCTGCCCGAGACCCAGCGCACCGCGCTGCTGCTGCGCGAGATCGACGCCCTTTCCTACGAGCAGATCGCCGAGGCGATGGAGACGACGGTGCCGTCGGTCAAGTCGCTGCTCGTGCGCGCGCGCGTCTCGCTCGCCGAGGCGGCCGAGGCGCGGCTGCTTACCTGCGAGGAGGTGCGCGACGAGCTCGGCGAGGTGGCCGAGGGGCTGCGCCGCACGACGGCGCCCGCACGCCGCCACCTGCGCAGCTGCGATCGCTGCCAGCTGTTCCGCAGGCAGCTGCGCCAGACCAACCGGGCGCTCGCGGCGGTCTTCCCGGTCGGTCCGCTGCTGCTGCTCAAGAAGGCGCTGCTCGCGCACGCCGGCACCGCGGCGGCCGGCAGCGGTGGCGCGGCGGCCGCCGCCGGCGGCAGTGCGGCCGCGGCGGGCGGGGCGCTGCAGGTCGGCGCCGGCGCGCTCGGCTCCAAGGCGGTCGCCGGCCTGGCCGCCGCGGCGATCGTCACCGCCGGCGCCGTCGAGGTCAAGCACGTCAAGGATCACCGTCCCGGCAAGCCGAGCCAGGCGCAGGCCGCCGCCGCCGCGCCCGCGCCCGCCGGGTCGGCGACCGAGCCGATCCCCGTCGCCTCCGCACCGCAGCCGGTGTCCGAGCCGGCCCCGGCCGCAGAAGCGCCGGCGGCCCGGATCAGGCACGTGAAGCGGCCCGCCAAGCCGGCCGCCGCCGAGCCCAGCTCGACGCCCGCGCCGAGCCCGACGCCCGCCCTGACCGCCACCCCGGCGCCGACCACGACGCCGGACACGGCGATCACTGCGCCGCCGCCGGCGCCGCCGCACTACGAGCAGCACGAGGGCGACACCGTCACGCTCCCGAGCGACCCGGCGGCGGGCGAGGCGCCAACGCCGACCGGCTCCCAGCCGCAGCCGGCCACCTCCCCCACGCCCGCGCCGGCGGGCACGCCGCAGCCGACGGTCACGCCCACGGCGACGCCGGCGCCCTAGTGGATCCGTGCCCCGAGCGGCACGTCCGAGCGCGGCTCCAGCAGGATGATCCGGCCGGCGTCGTCGCTCGCCCCGAGGCACAGCACCTCGGACATGAACGGCCCGATCTGGCGCGGCGGGAAGTTGACGACGGCAACGACGAGCCGGCCCTCGAGCTCCTCGCGCGCGTAGTTCGTGACCTGGGCGGAGGAGCGCTTGACGCCGACCTCCGGGCCGAAGTCGATCGTGAGCTTCCAGGCGGGGTTGCGCGCCTCGGGGAAGTCGGCGACCGACGTGACGCGCCCGACGCGCATGTCGACCGCCAGGAACTGCTCGAAGTCGATCGGGTCCGTCACGGCGGCCACCCTACCCAGTGGAGCCGCAAGGACCGCGTGCCGATAGCCGTTGTATCGAATGGCAGCTCTCATCGACCGCGATGTCACCGGATCTCGTCCACAAGCCAATCCACTACGACGCGCTCCAGCGACGGCTCTGGATCCGCGGGCAGCGCTGCCACCACGGCGCGACCGGCGCGCTGCTGGCCGGCGCCGGCGTGCTCGGTCTGATGACGCTGCGCGCCCGCGCGCTCACCGGGCTCGTCGCAGCCGGCGGCGCGCTGATGGCGCACGACTGGCACGACCGCGGAGTCTGGTTTTCGCGCGGTTCCTAATTCCCAATCGAGAAGAGCGCCTCGAGGTCGTGCTTCGAGAACACCTCGAACGCGACCATCGTGTGCGTGCGCTTGATGCCCGGCACCTGCGAGAGCCGACCCGTGACCACCTCCGCGATCTGCTCCGCGCTGTGCACGCGGAGCATCGCGACGTAGTCCCACTCGCCGGTCACCGACCAGGCCTCCGCCACGCCCTCGACGTCGGCAAGCGTGCCGCCGAGGTCCGGCATCGCGGACCGCTCGGCCTCGATCAGGACGATCGCGTGGGTCACCGCACCGTGTGGGTCTCGCCCGGCGCGAGCACGACGACCTTGCTCTCGGTCGCGTTCTCGACGTCGGTCTTGAACGCCTGCGCGTCGGTCTCGATCGGCGGGAACGTGTCGTAGTGGATCGGGATCACCTCGTCGGCGCCGATCCACTCGCACGCCGCGACGGCGTCGAAGCGGTCCATCGTGTAGTGGCCGCCGATCGGCACGAGCGCGACGTTGACGTGGTCGCCCCGTCGCGCGATCAGCTGCAGGTCGGAGAACAGGCACGTGTCGCCGAGGTGGTACACCAGCGTGTCGCCGACCATGATCAGCAGCCCCGCCGGCGTGCAGACGGTGCCGTTCGGCGTCGTCGACGTGTGCCAGGCCGGCACGAGCTTCACCCAGCCCCAGTCGAACCGGACGGTGCCGCCGAGGTTGGGGTCGTGGACCGTCTCGACGCCCAGGTCGGCCAGCTCGTTCGCGATCTCGACGATCGCGAGCACCGGCGCGCCGGTCCGCTTCGCGAGGTCCAGGGTGTCGCCGTAGTGGTCGGCGTGACCGTGCGTGAGCAGGATGTGCGTCGGCTCGAGCTCGTCGGCCGACACGGTCGCCTTCGGGTTGCCGGTGATGAACGGATCGACCAGGATCCTCGTGTCGCCGTCGACCAGCTCGACCGCCGAATGGGCCAGGAAGCGGATGTCCATCTGCTCACTCCTCCCGTTGCATGAGTTCGTGCGCCAGCTCGTACCCGACCGCGACCCCGATCAGCATCGAGACGCTCGTCTCCTCCGCGATCAGCGTCCGCACGGCCGTCATCCGGTCGTCGACGGCCGGCTTGCCGGCCGCCTCGAGCACCGCGGCCTGGTGGGCCGAGCCGAACCAGTCGGCGGCCTGCAGCGCCTCGTTGAGGATCCGCTGGAGCCGGGGTACGTTCGCGCCGACGATGCGCTGCGCCTCCTCGAGCCGCGCCGGCTCGGCGAGCGCCTGGATGGCCGCCTCGATCTCGGCGTCGGAGTAGGCGCGGCGCGCCGGCATTCAGCGTAGGCGCGACAGGCCGAGGCCCATGACGATGCCCGCGACGCCGCCGCCGAGCCCGGCGAGCGGGTCCGCGTCCTGGGTCGCCACCGGCAGCAGGAGCAGCAGCGCCGCGACGGCGAGCACGCCGAGCATGTCGGAGTCGTCCTCGCGCCCGCGGCGCCGTCCGAGCACGTCGCGCATCGCCCATGCGGCGACCAGCGCGAGCGCCGCGCCGTTGCCGCCGACGGCGACGCTGAGCTCGTCGACGCCGAGCACGAGCAGCATGCCGAGCGTGCCGCCGATCAGGAAGACCGCCAGCGGGGCCCACCAGCCGTGGCGCCGCTCGAGCAGCGTGCCGAAGATCGCGACCGCCGCCAGCACGGCGATCTCGTAGCCGGTGCTGTCGTAGACGAACTGGGTCGTGACGGGACGCCACCAGTCGCCGTCGAGCGGGCCGGCGACGACGAGGTCGAGCACCCGGTCCCAGCCGGCGCGCCCGAGCAGCGTGACGACGACCGAGGCGACGATCAGCGCGATCGTGGCATACGGCCGCCGGTCTGGCCGGATGCCGGGGATCTCGCCGGGCCGCAGCGGCGCGAGCCGCGGGCGCGACCGGCGTGCCTTCGGCGCGCCGCCGCGATCGAGCTTCGGCGCCCGCTTGCGCAAACGGGTGCCGCAGTAGGGGCACTCCGTGATGTACGGCGACACCTCCGAGCCGCAGCTCTTGCAGACGACGAAGAGGTCTGGCCCGCTTGCCATGGACGATCGATTCTACGCGTACCCGGCGGTTGCGAATCCACCCCTCAGCACGCGGCCGTCGCGCTCGCGACCTCGCGCACCACCTCGGTGAAGTCGTGGTTGGCCTCGTAGACGACCTGCTGGCGCTGGGCGCCGTTGCCGCGGTCGATCAGGTCGCGGACCCCCTCCAGCTCGTTCCCCGAGCCAAGCTCCTGCGCGTGCGGCTCCAGCCGCTCGACCAGCCGCCGTGCGAGCGCCTTGGTGCCGATGCGGTCGGTCCGCGGCAGGTCGACAAGCTCGCCGTCGAGCCCGTGGCGCGCCGCGAGCCAGCGGTTCTCGTCGAGCATCTCGTGCGGGAAGTGCGCCAGCTCGCCGCCCTGCTCGTAGTGCTCGGCCAGCTCGTGCACCGTCGCCTGGATCAGCGCCGCCAGCCCGAGCGTGTGCTCGACGCGCGTCTGGGCGTCCATCGCGCGGATCTCGACGGTGCCGAGCTTCGGGTGCGGGCGCACGTCGTACCAGAGGTACGTGTAGTCGTCGATCACGCCGGCCTCGGTCATGAAGGCGATGCGGGCGGCGAAGTCGTCCCAGTTCTCGTAGGTCGGCGGCATCCCGACCCGCGGGAACGCCCGGAAGATCGGCATCCGCGTAGACGCCAGGCCGGTCGACTGCGCGCGCCAGAACGGCGAGTTGGCCGACAGCGCGAGCAGCAGCGGGATGTGCATGCGCATCCCGTTCGCGACGTGGATCGCCTTGTCGGCGTCGTCGATTCCGACGTGCACGTGCAGACCGAAGATGATCTCCTGGCGCGCGACGAAGCGCAGCGCGGCGACGAGATCGCGGTAGCGCTCCTGGCCCGTCACGCGCTGGTCCTCCCACATCGCGAACGGGTGCGTGCCGGCCGAGCCGATGCACAGCCCGCGCCGCTCGGCGGCCTCGCAGACGCGCCGCCGCAGGCCACGCAGCAGTCCGGCCGCCTCGCTCGTGTTGCGCGCCGGCGGCGTTGCGATCTCGAGCACCGACTCCAGCAGCTCGGGCTTGACGTGCTCCGGGTCGTCGCACTCCTCGACCAGCGCGTCGATCGCGTTGGCGAGCGAGAAGGACTCCGGATCGAGGATCATCAGCTCCTCCTCGATCCCGATCGTGTAGCTCGGGCCGGTGAAGTTCGGCTGCACGTCGCGGGGAGGGTAACGGGGGTCATACTGGTGTAGAGCCACACACGACTCGAGGAGAACCGGATCCCATGGCACTCGGCTATGACGGCAAGCTGTACATCCTGGCCTTCGACCATCGCGGGTCGTTCCAAAAGAAGATGTTCGGGATCGAGGGCGATCCCACGGGGGAGGAGACCGAGCGGATCTCCGACGCCAAGCGGCTGATCTTCGAGGGGATGGAGCTGGCCGTCCAGCGCGGCGTCGACGCCTCCGCCACCGGCGTCCTCGTCGACGAGCAGTTCGGCTCGGACATCCCGCGGCGCGCGAACGACGAGGGCCTCGTGCTCGCGATGCCGGTCGAGAAGTCGGGCCAGGACGAGTTCGACTTCCAGTACGGCGCCGACTTCGGCAGGCACATCGAGCAGTTCGACGTCGACTTCGCCAAGGTGCTGGTGCGCTACAACCCGGACGGCGACGCCGCGACGAACGAGCGCCAGCTCGGCCGTCTGAAGGAGCTGGCCGACTGGCTGCACGCCAACGACCGCAAGTTCCTGTTCGAGCTGCTGGTCCCGGCCGAGCCAGCGCAGCTCGAGTCGGTCGGCGGCGACACCGACCGCTACGACGCCGAGCTGCGGCCGGCGCTGATGAGGCGGGCGATCCAGGACATCCAGGACTACGGGGTCGAGGTCGACGTCTGGAAGATCGAGGGCGTCGACGCGCGCGAGGATGCCGGGATGCTGGCCGAGCAGACGCGCTCGGGCGAGGGTCGCGAGGGCGTCGTCTGCGTGCTGCTGGGCCGCGGCGCATCCGACGACAAGGTCGACCACTGGCTGCGTCAGGCGGCTCCGGTCGAGGGCTTCGTCGGCTTCGCGATCGGGCGCTCGATCTGGTGGGACGCGCTCAAGGGCTTCCTCGACGGCGGGCTCGAGCGCTCCGCGGCCGCCGAGAAGGTCGCCGACAACTACCTGCGCTTCGTCAAGGTCTACGACGACGCGGAGTCGGGGGCGCGCGTCTGACCCGCCGCGCGGCGGTGGCGGCCGTGCTCGCGGCCGCCGCCCTCGCCGGCTGCGACGACGGCGGCGCGGCGCTGCGCGCGCCGGACGGCCGGTCGCTCAGCGGCCGCGTCGTGTCGGTCGCCGACGGCGACACCGTCCGCGTGCGGCTCGGCTCCGGGCGCACCGAGCGAGTGCGTTACATCGGCATCGACACGCCCGAGACGCAGAAGCCCGACGCGCCGGCCGAGTGCTACGGCGACCGCGCCCGCGCGTTCAACGCGCGCCTGGTCGACGACCGCGACGTGCGGCTCGAGCTCGACGTCGAGGAGCGCGACCGCTACGGGCGGCTGCTCGCGTACGTGTACGCCGGCGGCACGTTCGTCAACGCCGAGCTGGTGCGCGCGGGCTACGCCGACGCGCTCACGGTGCCGCCGAACGTCCGCTTCGCGCCGCGCTTCCGCAACCTCGCGCGCGACGCGCGCCGCGCACGCAGGGGGCTCTGGGCTTCCTGCGCACCTCCCCGGCTTCGCCGGGGAGCACAGGCGTCATAAGATGCAACGGATCATGCGGATGCGCCAGAGCCTCGCCCAGATCGAAGAGGCGTTCGCCGAGGAGATCGAGGAGGACCGGGAGCGGCGCGAGCGGCTCGCTCGGCGCGCTGAGCTGCGCGCTCGTCAGCGCCACCTCGAGCGGGCCCACAAGCACGGCTCGATGCGGTTCGCGCTGCTGGTCCTCACGCTGGTGGCCACCGCGGTCGTCGTGACGATCGCGATGTTCCAGACGCTCTACTACGTGATGGGCTAGACGGGTGCGGCTTACTCACGCTCGCAAGCCCGTGCGAGCGCCTCAGTTACGCGAGCTGAGCCGCTTCAGCGCGTCGTCGACCTCGGCGCGGGCGGAAGCGGCGGCCGAGACGTTCTCCTGCTGGATCTCGAGGTAGACCTCGCGG
>Ga0307415_100001210_pt1 | contig 12111 bp, 10 predicted proteins | sample DK1Cmetagenome_FD_204524 | JGI IMG/M metagenome (GOLD analysis project Ga0307415, IMG submission 204524) | Maize rhizosphere microbial communities from greenhouse at UC Davis, California, United States - DK15-C-2 | ecosystem: Host-associated > Plants > Roots > Rhizosphere > Soil | place: USA...
CTAATCGGAATCGGGGGATCGTGTGTCGGCTGCGCGGCTGCAGGCAGAGCCGGCGCCGCTCCAGATCGGGTACAGCCGGGCATCGAGGTGCTGCTCGACGACAGCGTGCACCTGGTCCGCAGCCGTCGGATCGGCCTGGTGACGAACCAGACCGGGGTGGATGCGGATGGGGTCAGCGACGTGACGCGGCTGCGAGCTGCAGGGATCCCGCTCGTGGCGCTGTTCAGCCCCGAGCATGGATTTCAGGGGGCGGCCGACCCGGGCGCTCTGGTTGCGTCTTCGAAAGATTCGGCCACTGGGCTCCCAATCTACAGTCTTTATGGCCGGACTTCTGCCCCCACCGAAGAAATGCTTCGGGGCATCGAGGTGATGGTAGTCGACCTGCAGGACGCCGGCGCCCGGTACTACACCTACCTGGCGACGACGGTCGAAGTGATGCGCGCTGCCGCGCGACACCGGATGCCCGTCCTGCTGCTCGACCGCCCCAACCCGATTGGCGGCCTGGTGCAGGGCAATGTGCTCGACCCGGCGTTCACTTCGACCGTGGGCCGGCTGGCTGTTCCCATGAGGCACGGCATGAGCCTGGGCGAGCTGGCCCGGCTTGCGGCCGAGGATCTGCAGATCGATGTCGAGCTGGTGATCATACCCGCCGCCGGCTGGCGACGCTCGCAGGCCCTGGATGAGACCGGTCTCCCCTTCATCCCCCCCAGCCCCAATCTTCGCTCGCTGGAGAGCCTCTTCCACTATCCAGGACTCTGTTTGTTCGAAGGCACCAACTTGTCAGTTGGGCGTGGTTCCGACGCTCCATTCGAGCAGATCGGAGCTCCCTGGCTCGATACCTCGGCCGTGCTCACGATCATGCGGCGGGCCCAGCTCCCTGGCGTGCGCCTGCAAGGAGTCACGTTTACCGCCCAACGCCCAGGTGATGGGAAGTATGCCGAGACGCTGGCTCGAGGTGTCCGCCTCCAGGTGACGGACAGGTCCTCCTACGACCCCACCCGGACCGCCGTGTACCTTCTCGCGGCGGTGCGCTCGACTCATCCAGATCAGTTTGCCTGGATCACGCGGCAGTTCGATCGACTCGCCGGGGGCAGCGAGCTACGCTCCGCGCTCGAGGCAGGCGAGGCACCCGATGCCATCGTGCGGAGTTGGGCTGCACCACTCAGGCGGTTTCTCAGCCGGCGACAATCGGTTCTCCTGTACGACCCGAGGTGAGTCACAGCGGGGATCGCTCCGATTGCCCTAAGCGGTTCTGCCAGTTATTCTTTCGCGGCAATTTGGCCCCTGTCCTTCGCGAGGTTTGAACTCACGGTGAAGCTGCTAGGCGCGTTCGAGAAGCCGTTCTACGCCACGGTCAATCCGTTGGTGCAGCGGCTCATACGCTCCGGGGTGCGGCCCAACACCATTACGACGGTGGGCACCGGGCTGGTCTTAGTGTCTGCTGTGGCGTATGCCACCGGCCACATCCGGTGGGGTGGAGCGTTGCTGCTCCTGAGTGGAGTGGCGGATACCCTGGATGGCCAGGTGGCCCGAAGCGGTGCGATGGTGACCCGGTTCGGCGCCTTCTATGACTCGACCTTGGACCGAGTCGGAGACGGGGCAACCTTCATCGGCATCGGGGCATTTCTGCTCACTGCACCAGACGTGGCCTACCGCGTCCCGGCGGCCATCCTCTGCATGGTCGCCATTCTGGGATCGTTGCTGGTATCGTACGCCAGAGCCCGGGCTGAGGGGCTTGGTCTCGACTGCAAGGTGGGAATCGCGCAGCGAGCTGAACGGGTATTGCTGGTGGGGATCGCCTCGCTGGTGGTCGGAGCCGGTCCCCACGCGTTGCTGCTGGAAGCCATCGTGACCCTGCTCGCTCTCGCCTCGTTTATCACCGTGGTGCAGCGGTTCGTGTATGTCTACCAGCACGCCGGGCAAGTGGACGAAGCCCTGCTGGCGGAGGAGAAGATGCATGCCGAAGCGGTCCAGCATGCCGAGGAGGTGCGAGTGATCAAGCGAAAGGCGCTGGACCCTCTGGCCAAAGGACATAGCAGTGGCTGACGCAACCGTGCGGCAAATCGCGCCGGCTGATGGAAAACTCGGGGTACTGTGTGTGGGGTTGGGTGCGGTGGCGACGACGTTCATGGCGGGTGTGGAGAATGTCCGCCGGGGTGCGGCGCGGCCCATCGGGTCCGTCACCCAGATGGGCACTATACGGCTGGGAAAGCGGACCGAGAAGCGAGCCCCGCTGATTCGGGAGTTCGTTCCCCTCGCGGCGCTGGACGACCTCGTGTTCGGCGCGTGGGATCCGGTCCCCGATGATGCCTATACCGCCGCCCTTCAGGCCGGTGTGCTGGATAAGCATGAGCACATCGAGCCCATTGCGGGATTCCTGAAGAACATCAAGCCGATGCCGGCGGTGTTCGACCAGGCCTACGTGAAGCGCCTCGAAGGCACGAACGTCAAACCGGCCACCAGTAAGCGGGAGCTGGCCGAGGCGCTTCGCAAGGACATCCGGGACTTCAAGGCCAAGCACAAGTGCAGTCGCCTGGTGATGATCTGGTGCGCCTCCACCGAGATTTTCATCAGCCCCGGGCCGGCCCACTGGACTCTGGAAGCCTTCGAAAAAGCCATCGACTCCAACGATCAGACGATCGCCCCCTCCATGCTTTACGCCTACGCGGCGATCATGGAACGAGTGCCGTTTGCCAACGGCGCCCCCAACCTGACCTGCGATTTCCCCGCGATGGAACAGCTGGCCAAGAGCAAGGGCGTCCCGATCGGGGGGAAGGACTTCAAGACCGGCCAGACGATGGTGAAGACCGTGCTCTCGCCCATGTTCAAGGCGCGGATGCTCGGAGTGGCGGGCTGGTACTCGACCAACATTCTGGGCAACCGGGACGGAGAAGTCCTGGACGACCCGGAGAGCTTCAAGACCAAGGAAGAGTCCAAGCTGGGCGTGCTGGAATACATCCTTCAGCCGCAGCTCTACCCCGAGTTGTACGGCAGCATGTACCACAAGGTGCGGATCAACTACTACCCGCCGCGGGGAGACAACAAGGAGGGCTGGGACAACATCGACATCTTCGGGTGGCTGGGCTATCCGATGCAGATCAAGGTCGACTTTCTGTGCCGCGATTCAATCCTGGCGGCACCCCTGGTCCTGGACCTGGCTCTCTTTTTCGACTTGTGCCAGCGAGCGGGCCTCACCGGCATTCAGGAGTGGCTCTCCTTCTACTTCAAGAGCCCGCAGGTCGCGCCCGGACTGTATCCGGAGCATGATCTCTTCATCCAGCAGATCAAGCTCAAGAACACGCTTCGCTACCTGATGGGTGAAAAGCAGATTACCCACCTGGGCATCGAGTACTATGTCGAGGATTGAGAACACAAACGTACGTCGTTGCCCATGAAGTACTTCCACAGGACCCATCTACCTCCCGACGAGGTGCTGGCAGGGGCCACGCAGTTTTTCGGCGCCACCCTGGCTCCGGTGGAGGAAGCTCCCCGCCGGCGGCACTTCGCCGGGTCGATCGGCCGCATTGGCGTGTCGGTGCAGGCGGAGGGCGGGCACTACACCCTGGTCACCGTGGAGACCAACCAGGTCGGCGAAAGTGAGGCCGACAAGCTGGCCAAACGGTTTCTGACGCTGGTGCACACCCGCGCAGAACCCAACCACCGCCCCATCGGGGCCTACTGAGTCGTTACACCCTTGATCCATTCGCCAGTGATGCCTAGGAGAACTTCGACGATGCTCGTTCCCCGTACGGTCTCGCAGTACGCCGCCCGGTTTCTACTTCTTCTACTGACGGGGGTGACGCTTCTCCCCGCCGCTCTGCCCGGACTGGTTGCCCAACAGAGCGTCCAGGGTGAGCACCGGCCCGGCGGCGAGGTGAACCTCCGCCTGCCTGACCTCAACCAGGGCGACTTCCTGGGCTTTACCGGGCACCAGATCCTGCTCACCGGTTTGGTCGTCTGTGTTCTGGGATTGCTGTTCGGGCTGATGAGCTATTCGCATGTCAAGAATCTGCCGGTGCACCGCTCGATGGCCGAGATCTCCGAGCTCATCTACGAGACCTGCAAGGCCTACATGGTGCAACAGGGGAAGCTTCTGCTGGTCCTCTTCGGGTTCATTGGCGCCGTGATCGTCGTCTACTTCCTGCTGACCGGGCTCGAGCTTCCGAAGATCCTGGTGATTCTCCTCTTCAGCATCATCGGCATGGGGGGCAGTTACGGCGTGGCCTGGTTCGGCATCCGCATCAACACGCTGGCAAACTCGCGCACGGCGTTCGCCGCGCTCCGCGGTCAGGCCTGGCCGGTCTCCGAGATCCCGCTCCGGTCCGGCATGAGCGTGGGGATGATGCTCATCTCGGTCGAGCTCCTCTTCATGCTGGCGATTCTGCTGTTCATTCCGGCCGATGTGGCCGGCGCGTGCTTCCTCGGGTTTGCCATCGGTGAATCACTCGGTGCGGCGGCACTCCGTATTGCGGGCGGCATCTTCACCAAGATTGCGGACATCGGGTCCGACCTGATGAAGGTGGTGTTCAAGATCAAGGAAGACGACGCCCGGAATCCGGGGGTGATCGCTGACTGCACCGGGGATAACGCCGGAGACTCGGTCGGGCCAACGGCGGACGGATTCGAGACCTACGGGGTGACCGGTGTCGCGCTGATCTCGTTCATCGTGCTCGCGGTTGCCGATACCTCGATTCAGGCGCAGCTGCTGGTCTGGATCTTCCTAATGCGGGTGATGATGGTGCTGGCGTCGGGCTTCTCCTACCTCATCAGCAACAGCATGTCGCGGGCCCGGTACAGCGGCGGTGCACGGTTCAATTTCGAGACTCCGCTCACCCAGCTGGTCTGGCTCACGTCGATCCTCTCGATTGCGCTGACGTACTTGCTGTCCTACGTGATCGTTCCGAATCTCGGGGGCAACCCTGACCTATGGTGGCAGCTCTCGACGGTCATCAGCTGCGGCACCCTGGCCGGTGCAATCATTCCCGAGTTGGTGAAGGTGTTCACTTCCACCGAGTCCCGCCACGTGCGGGAAGTGGTGACATCATCCCGGGAGGGCGGAGCATCGCTCAATATCCTGTCCGGGTTCGTCGCCGGGAACTTCTCGGCCTACTGGCTCGGCATCACCATCATGGGCCTGATGGCTATCGCCTATGGGGTGAGCACGCTCGGTGTGGGCGAGCTGATGAAGGCGCCGGCGATCTTTGCCTTCGGCCTGGTGGCCTTCGGCTTCCTCGGCATGGGTCCGGTCACCATTGCGGTGGACAGCTACGGCCCCGTGACCGACAACGCGCAATCCATTTACGAGCTTTCACTGATCGAGCAGGTACCCGGAGTGAAGCAGGAGATTCAGCGCGAGCACGGCTTCGATCTCAACTTCGAATCCGCCAAGGAGCTGCTGGAAGAAAACGACGGGGCGGGAAACACCTTCAAGGCCACGGCCAAGCCGGTGCTCATCGGAACCGCGGTGGTGGGTGCCACGACCATGATCTTCTCTATCATCATGGCGTTGACCCACGGACTGACCGGAGGAATGGAGAACCTCTCCATCCTGCATCCGCCGTTTCTGCTGGGGCTGATCACCGGTGGCGCCGTGATCTATTGGTTCACCGGAGCCTCGACCCAGGCCGTGACCACGGGAGCGTACCGGGCGGTGGAGTTCATCAAGGCCAACATTCGGCTCGAAGGTGTCACCAAGGCCTCGGTAGAAGACAGCCGAAAGGTGGTCGAGATCTGCACCCAATACGCGCAGAAGGGGATGTTCAACATCTTCCTCGGGGTGTTCTTCTCGACCCTGGCCTTTGCGTTCATCGAGCCGTTCTTCTTTATCGGCTATCTGATCTCGATCGCGATGTTCGGACTGTTTCAGGCCATCTTCATGGCCAACGCGGGCGGCGCCTGGGACAACGCGAAGAAGATCGTGGAAACCGAGCTCAAGATGAAAGGCACCGAGCTCCACGCAGCGTCGGTGGTCGGCGATACCGTTGGTGATCCGTTCAAGGACACGTCCTCGGTGGCGATGAACCCGGTCATCAAGTTCACCACTCTGTTCGGCCTGCTCGCCGTCGAGCTGGGTGTGTACCTGAGCTCAGGTGGCAACGGCACGCTCAGCCGGGTCCTGGCCGTAGCATTCTTCGGGGCTGCGCTGCTGTTCATCTACCGGTCGTTCTACGGGATGCGGATCGAGAACGAGCCTCAGGCTACCGGTGCGCGTCGGCCCGTGACCGTCAAGGCGTAGGCCGCGTGCATGGCCGTTAGCGGCGCCGTGGCCGCGTCACCGGCCGCGGGTTCGGGCCTGACGCGGGACCAGTTGCTCGAGCTGTACTACTACATGCGGCTCACCCGCTCCCTGGAAGAGCGGCTGGTCAATCTCTACCGCCAGACCAAGGTTGTCGGGGGACTCTTCCGCTCGCTGGGCCAGGAGGCCGACGCGGTGGGGTCCGCCTATGCCCTGGACCGCTCCAAGGGTGACGTCCTTTCTCCCCTCATTCGAAATCTCGGCTCCATGCTGGTGCAGGGCGCCACCCCGCTGGAGATCCTGCGGCAGTACATGGCCAAGGGCGACTCGCCCACCCGCGGACGCGAGCTCAACATCCACTTCGGCGACACGGTGCGCGGCTTCATCGGCCAGATCTCGCACCTGGGAGACATGGTGCCCGTGATGGCCGGGGTCACGCTCTCCTTCAAGCTCCGGAACCAGCCGCGGGTGGGGCTGGTCTACGTGGGCGACGGCGCCACGTCCACTGGCGCGTTTCATGAGGGTATCAACTTCGCTGCCGTTCAGCGCTGTCCCCTCGTGGTGATCGTCGAGAATAATGGCTATGCCTACTCCACCCCGACCACCAGGCAGACTGCGTGCTCCAGTTTCAAGGACAAGGCCATCGGGTACGGCATTCCCGGAGTGCGCGCCGATGGCAACGATGTGGTGGCCACGTATCAGATAACCAAGGAAGCGGTGGACCGGGCGCGGGCAGGGGAGGGTGTGACGCTGATCGAGCTGGTGACCTACCGCCGAAAGGGGCACGCCGAGCACGACAACCAGTCCTACGTTCCCGCCGGAGAGATCGAGCGCTGGGCCCGGGAGAACGATCCGGTCGATCGGTACGTGCGGGAGCTCACGTCCCGCCACGGAGTATCCGCTCCCGAGTTGGAGGAAATAGACGGGCGGGTCAAGACAGAGATCGACCAGGCAACCGATCAGGCGGAAGGCTCGCCGGCGCCCGAACCCCTGGATGCGCTGCGCGGCGTCTACGCCGATCCATCGGCCATGCCCGCGCTCTGGTTCCGCGAGGGCATCCGGTCCGCCGTGGAGAACCATGAGCGTCCGGCCAGCTGGGGCACCCACGATGGTTGAAACGACCTACCTCGAAGCAATTCGCCAGGCACTATTCGAGGAGATGGAACGGGATCCCGAGGTGCTCTGTCTGGGCGAGGACATCGGCGCGTACGGCGGCGCGTTCAAGGTCACCGAAGGGCTGCAGGCGCGCTTTGGGGAGCAGCGGGTCATCGACACTCCGCTGTCGGAGGCGGCGATCGTAGGGGCGGCGGCCGGGGCCGCGCACATGGGCATGCGTCCGGTCTGTGAGATGCAGTTCATCGACTTCATCTCCTGCGCGTACGACATGCTCACCAACTATGTCGCGACGGCGCGCTACCGTGCGTTCCTGCCCTGTCCCATGGTGGTTCGCGGGCCCAGTGGCGGCTACGTCCGGGGAGGGCCTTTTCACTCCCAGAACCCGGAGGCGGCGTTCCTCCACACGCCCGGCCTCAAGATCGTGTACCCCGCCACGGCCGCCGACGCCAAGGGGCTGCTCAAGGCGGCGATTCGGGACGACGACTGCGTGCTCTTCTTCGAGCACAAGTACCTGTACCGCCGAATCAAGGAGGAGCTCCCCTCCGGCGATCACGTAGTGCCGATCGGGAAGGCGCGGGTGGCGCGCGAAGGACGCGATTTGTCCATCATCACCTATGCGGCAACGGTCTGGAAGTCGCTGGAGGCGGCCGAACAACTCGAGCGGGAGGACGGACTCTCGGTCGAGGTGCTCGATCTTCGGTCGCTGCTTCCGATGGACGACGAGGCCATTGCTGAAACCGTGAAGAAGACCAGTCGGGTACTCATCGTGCATGAGGATACAGTGACTGGCGGTGTGGCCGGGGAAATCGCTGCGCGCATCAACGACCTCGCCTTCGAATGGCTGGATGCGCCGATCAAGCGGGTGGCAGCCCACGACGTTCCCCTCCCGTACGCGCCGCAGCTGGAAGACTTCGTCTTGCCCCAGACCGGTGATATCGTGAGGGCAGCAAGGTGGCTGGCGAGGTATTAGTGTTGAGTCACGAGTCAGGAGTCACGAGTCTCGGTCGGTGTCCGGGTTATCTCGCGACTCGCGGCTCGCGACTCGCGATTGGAGAACACCGATGGCCCGAATAGACGTAATCATGCCCCAGATGGGCGAGTCGATTGCCGAGGGGACGCTCTCGCGCTGGATCAAGAAGGTGGGAGACTCGGTGCAGCGAGATGAGCCCATCTTCGAGATTTCCACCGACAAGGTCGACGCCGAAATCCCAGCGCCAAATGCCGGGGTGCTCGCCGAGATCCTGGTGCAGGAAGGACAGACGGTGTCGGTGCAGACGGTGGTAGCCCGGATCGAAACCGACGCGAGCTCGGCCGCCACGGAGAAGCCGGCCCCGCCGGAGGGCACTCGTCCGTCGGCGCCCCCGCCCAACGCTCCGACTTCCAAACCTGCCGCGCCGGCCTCTCCTCCAGCTCCACTTGCCCCCGCTCCTGCCGCTCCACCCAAGGGTGGCTACGGCGGAACTCAACCGTCAGCCCCACCGCCTCGGGGAGTTCCCGCTACCCCGGCCTCCGCGGAAGCCAGACCCGCGGCCGAGGCCACGGGAGGGAATGGCGCGGAAACCGCCGAGGAGCGGCTGCGGCGCAAGTCGACACCGGTCGTACGCCGGATCGCGGCGGAACACAATGTCGACATCAGTGCGGTTCCCGGCACCGGTCTGGCCGGTCGGGTCACCAAAAACGACATGCTCAGCTTCATAGAAAGCGGAGAAGCAGGTAGGCAGGGGAGCGGGAAAGTTGCCCCTGAACGTTCCTCCCAGCCTGGGCCAGGAGCCCCGCCTGTCCGCGCACCCGCTGCCGTTCCTGTAGCGGCTACGGTCGACCCCTGGGAAGGGGATCGGATCGAGCCCTGGTCCAGGATTCGGAAGCTCACCGCCGACCACATGGTGATGTCGCGCCGGGTGTCGCCGCATGTCAATACCATCTTCGAGGTGGACTACACCCGCGTCGCCCAGATCCGCGCACGCCGCAAGCAGGAGTACGCCGAGCGGGGAGTCAGCCTGACCTATCTGGCATTCATCACCAAGGTGGTGGCGGACAATCTCCGCAAACACCCGGTGCTGAACTCAGCCGTGTCCGGCGAGACCACCCTCTTCCGCAGAGACATCAACATTGGGATTGCGGTGGCGTTGGATTGGGGGTTGATCGTTCCCGTGGTCAAGCACGCCGACGAGCTGTCGCTGTTGGGCGTGGCCCGCGCCATCAACGATCTGGGCGAGCGGGCCCGGACCAAGAAGCTGAGCCCTGACGAAGTGCAGAAGGGAACCTTTACCATCACCAATCCCGGAGTGTTCGGCTCCGCCATTGGCACCCCCATCATCAATCAGCCGCAGGCGGCAATCCTCTGCGTCGGGAGCATCGAGAAGCAACCCGCCGTCATCACGGTGGACGGCGCCGACATGATTGCCATTCGAACCAGGGGACTCCTCTCTCTGGCCTTCGATCACCGAATCGTCGATGGCGCGGATGCCGATCAGTTCATGGCCGATGTGAAGCGGGGCCTGCAGGACTTTCCCGAAAGCGCGGCCTGACATGCCGCGTCGGGTGATCGAAGTCGATGGTGAGCAGTGGGAGGTGGCCGTCAGCGGACGCCTCACCCAGTACGTCAAGGATGAGTTTGGTCTGGTTTTTACCCGGGGAACGGGGCCGCAACAGGAACAACGGATGGTGCGGTATTCTCCACTCGGCGCCAAGAGCCGGGAGCTCTCCCTCGGTCAGCTGAGCGACCAGGAATTGCGCGAGTTGCTCCGGCATTCGCAGCCGTCCTGGACCGCGCCCGAGCTGGGGTACCGCCGCTGAGCTCTGCTCCAGTCTCGAACGGCTCTGAAACGATCGACCTGCATGTGCACTCGACCGCTTCGGACGGAAGCGTCTCTCCTGAAGGCGTTGTGCGACGAGCTCGGGCTGCCGGGCTCAGCGCGGTGGCCCTGACGGATCACGATACCCTCGCAGGCGTTCCCGAGGCCGTGGCGGCCGGCCAGAGCTGTGGGGTGCGGGTGGTAGCGGGTTGTGAGTTCTCCGCCGCAGCTCCATGGGGTGAAATGCACGTGCTCGGGTACTTGCTGCCGGTCCACTCGGCCGCCCTGGAGCAGTTTCTCGAGCGCTGCCGCGACGACCGGTTGAGACGGGCACGTGAGATGGTGGAACAGCTGCGGCGACTTGGCGTCGATCTTTCGTTCCAGAGCGTACTCGAGGAAGCCAGCGGTGGCGCGGTGGGTCGACCCCATGTGGCTCGTGCCGTCGTTCGCCACGGCGGAGCCTCGAGCCTCAATGATGCCTTCGATCGTTTTCTGGGGCGTGGGCGACCGGCCTTCGTAGACAAGACCCTGCCCACGTTTGCCGCCGTGGCTGCTGTGGTGCATGAGGCTGGTGGAGTGGTCTCGGTCGCGCATCTGAAGGAACGCGGCACCCGCACCGTGGTCGAGCGGCTCAAAACCGAGGGCTTGGACGCGGTGGAAACCCGCCACCCCAGCCACGATCCCGACGTCCGCGCGCAGCTTACGGACATCGCTCTCCACTTGGGCCTCCTCCGAACCGGCGGCAGCGATTGGCATGGCGATCCCGGGCCAGGTGTCACCCACGGGGCGATGGGGTCGCAGCAGGTCCCCCGGGAGTGGCTCGATCGGCTGGACGAGTGGCAAACACACTTTCAAAGGTCTGCGGCATCGTGACCCTCTTGCACGCCGGTACGCCGGCTCCTGACTTCACCGCCGAAGCCTCCGACGGCCGGCGCTATCGGCTCAAGGATCTTCTGGAGCGGAGCCGGGTGCTCCTGGTGTTCTATCCCGGCAACAACACACCGGGCTGAAATCGCCAACTCTCCGCCGTGCGCGACGAGATCCAGACCTACACCAGCCATGAGATCAGCCCTTTCGGGGTGAATCCCGCGTCCGCTGCAAGTCATGCGACGTACGCGGCCAAGCTGGGGCTGCCGTTCCCGCTGCTCTCCGATCAGAACCTCGAGATCAGCCGTGCTTATCGAACCCTTAAGCCGGGTGAAAGAGGCATTGCGCGATCGGTGTGCCTCATCGACCGGGATGGGCGGGTGCTCTACAGTCAGGCTGGCGCGCCGGGAGCCGATCTCGTGATTGAAGGCCTGGGCTCATGAACGGCCCACGAACCGGGTTTGAGAACAAGGTGGTCTTGGTCACCGGTGTCGGACGTGCCGGTCAGATCGGGAACGCGGTTGCGCTCGCATTCGGTCATGCCGGCGCCAAAATCGTTGCCTGTGACCGGAACGCTGTCGGCGTCGCTGAACGGGTCCGTGAGTTCGCGGCACATGGGGTGGACGCGCGGCCCTGTGCTGGCGATCTCACCCAACCGGACATTGCCGCGCTCGCCGTAGAGGTAGCGCTCAAGCATTTCGGCCAACTCGATGTGGTAGTGAACGTCGCGGGAGGGCTCACGACCTACGGCCCTATTGCCGACCTGACCGTCCAGGGTATGGACCGAGAGGTGGCCATCAACCTCAAGACGGCAGTTCTGGTCTCCCAGGCCGCGATCGATGCGCTGAGCCGGACCCGCGGCTGCATCATCAACTTTTCCTCCATTGCATACTTCGCGCCTCAGGCGCCGATGGCCATCTATAGCGCGGCCAAGGCCGCGGTGGCCGGATTCACCCGCAGTCTTGCCGTGGAGTTGGAAGATCGGCACATCCGGGTGAACGCGGTGGCTCCTGCCATGGTACGAACGGTCGACAACGTGGCCGCCGTCGGTGATAGTGAGGCCCAGTATGTCGAGATGCAGGAGGTCACCCAAGGCGT
>Ga0307415_100001212_pt1 | contig 12101 bp, 11 predicted proteins | sample DK1Cmetagenome_FD_204524 | JGI IMG/M metagenome (GOLD analysis project Ga0307415, IMG submission 204524) | Maize rhizosphere microbial communities from greenhouse at UC Davis, California, United States - DK15-C-2 | ecosystem: Host-associated > Plants > Roots > Rhizosphere > Soil | place: USA...
AGCGAGGTGTTGAGCGTGGAGGACTGGGCCGAGATCCGAAGGCTGCACCGGGCCGAGCGGATGCCGATCAAGCAGATCGCCCGGGTGATGGGGTGCTCTAAGAACACGGTCAAGCGGGCGCTGGGGGGTGATGGCCCACCACGGTATGAGCGGGTGCCGCGGGGGTCGATCGTCGACCCGGTGGAGCCGCGGATCCGGGAGCTGCTCCAGGCCTGGCCGACCATGCCGGCCACGGTGATCGCCGAGCGGATCGGCTGGACGAGGTCGCTGACGGTGCTCAAGGACCGCATCCGGGAGCTGCGGCCGGTGTATCTGCCAGCGGACCCGGCGTCCCGGACGGCCTATGCTGCGGGGGAGATCGCCCAGTGTGACCTGTGGTTCCCCCCGATCACGCTGTCGGGGGGGTTCGGCCAGACCCGGACCGCGACCCGGTTGCCGGTGCTGGTGATGGTGACCGGCTATGCCCGCTGGCTGGCCGCCCGGCTCATCCCCTCGCGGGTGGCGGAGGACCCGTTCGCCGGCTGGTGGCAGCTCATCGCCGGGCTCGGAGCGGTGCCGCGGGTGCTGGTGTGGGACGGCGAGGGTGCGGTGGGCCAGCGGCGCCGGCGGACCACGGTGCTGACCGAGGCGGCGCACGCGTTTCGCGGGGTCCTGGGCGCAAGATCTGGATCTGCGATCCCGGTGATCCGGAGGCCAAGGGGCTGGTGGAGCGGGCCAACGGCTATCTGGAGACCTCGTTCCTGCCCGGCCGGACCTTCGCCAGTCCGGCCGACTTCAACGCCCAGCTCGGCGACTGGCTCGCGGTCGTCAACCAGCGCCCCCGTCGGGTGCTGGGCTGTGCGCCGGCGGATCGGATCGAGGCCGACCGGGCCGCGATGCTGCCGATGCCACCCGGTCGCGCCACCGACCGGGTGGCAGGCGTCGTTGCGGCTGCCGCGCGACCACTACGTGCGCCTGGACGCCGACGACTACTCGGTCCACCCGGCTGCGGTCGGCCGCCGCGTGGAGCTCCGTGCCGACCTGGAACGGGTGCAAGCGTTCTGTGACGGGCGGCTGGTCGCCGACCATGCCCGCTGCTGGGCGCGCCACCAGACCATCAGCGATCCCGGCCACCTGCAGGCGGCGGCCCGGCTGCGCCAGCAGCGGGCGGCGCTGGGGCCAGCAGTGCGCGCCGGGGCGCCGAGGAGGTCCAGCTGCGCCTGCTGACCGACTACGACGCCGCCTTCGGCCTCCTCGACGGCCAGGGGGTGGCCGATGCCAGCTAAGACCGCCACCAGGGATCTGACCGCCGAGCTGGCCTTCCTCACCCGGGCGCTCAAGGCACCGACCCTGCGCCAATCGGTGGCCCGGCTGGCCGAACGCGCCCGCGCCGAGGGCTGGACCCACGAGGAGTTCCTAGCCGCCTGCCTGCAACGCGAGGTCGCCGCCCGCGAGAGCCACGGCGGTGAGGGTCGCATCCGCGCCGCCCGCTTCCCCGCCCGCAAGTCGCTGGAGGAGTTCGACTTCGACCACGCCCGCAGCCTCAAGCGCGAGGTCGTCGCGCACCTGGGCACCCTCGATTTCGTCGTTGCCAAGGAGAACGTGGTCTTCCTGGGCCCACCAGGCACCGGCAAGACCCATCTCGCAATCGGCCTGGGCATCCGGGCCTGCCAGGCCGGCCACCGGGTCCTGTTCGCCACCGCGGCACAGTGGGTCGCCCGCCTGGCCGACGCCCATGTCGCCGGCCGCCTCCAAGCCGAGCTCACCCGGCTGGGCCGCTACCCGCTCATCGTGGTCGACGAGGTGGGCGACATCCCCTTCGAGCCGGAGGCGGCCAACCTGTTCTTCCAGCTGGTCTCGGCCCGCTACGAGCGCGCGTCGCTGATCGTGACCAGTAACAAGCCGTTCGGCCGCTGGGGCGAGGTCTTCGGCGACGACGTGGTCGCCGCGGCCATGATCGACCGCCTCGTCCACCACGCCGAGGTCGTCGCCCTCAAGGGCGACAGCTACCGGCTCAAGGACCGTGACCTGGGCCGCGTCCCCGCGGCCGCCACCGAGGAGCAATGACCGCCAAAGGGGTCAGTTTTCACCCGTCGCCAAGGGGTCAGGTTTCGGCCGTCGCCAAGGGGTCAGGTTTCGGCCGTCGTTGACACCTGGTCCGCGCTGGATCCGTACGGCGGCGGAATCGTTGGTTCCCTATGGGCACGAGCGGTCACAACCAGTGAACAGCAATCTCAGGTCACACGGTATACACCGCCACGACCTCGGCCGGCGAAGCACCATGGGACCGGGTTCGAACCCCTCCTCCGGTGACGATCCTCCACCAGAACAGCAGGAGGAGCGCGTCATGCAAAGGCTGGCCGTCTCATCGAGTCTGGTCTGTAGCCTGACCCTTTGATCCATGATCTTGCGTTGTTGGGCGATCCGGCGCAGCCCCGGTGAGCAAGCGCGGGCCAGTCGGCTCGCGGTCATCGCCGCCGAACCGGCCCACCGTCGCCTGCGGGCCCGTGGAGGCCAGGGCCGCCCTCTCTAGCCCGCGTCGGCCGGATACCCCCACGCCTGCAGATGCCCGCGCAGGCTACGCTCGAGCCGGCCGAGATTGACCGGGTCGAGATCTCGCCGGAAGGCGTCGCTGCGGGCGTTTCCAAAGCTGTGGCGAGCGAACCCGGCCTCGAATTCGGGCGTCCACTCTAGCTCGACGAACTTGAGGATGCTGGCGACCTGGCCGCGCGGGTCGGCAGTCAGGTCCTCGATGCGGACGTCGAGCCACTGGTCGGGCGGGACCGCCGCGCGCGCCCGCTCGAACGCGTCCATGAGCAGCTTCCAGGCTAGCCCGGCGAGCAGCACGAACGAGCCGTCGGCGGCCTCGAACTCTCGTGCGTAGGGTTCTGGGAGCGGGCCGAGATACCACCTGAATGGGCCCTGGTAGCCGCTCCACCAAGGCATCTGCAACCAGGAATTGGCGACCGCACGCCCGTCGCGGATGACGTGGATGAACCGAGCCTCCGGGAAGGCGGCCCGGAGCAGTCCGGTCCTCGGCCAACCGGTGAAGTGGTGGAAGAACGTGGAACGGCGTTGGGCGGCCATGCGCCGCTCGAAGAAGTCCCGGAGGCGGCCCGCCTGCCAGGGAGTCAGGTCCTCGGCCACCAGGTCTCGATAGGTGGTCGAGATGATCGGCGAGATCTGGCGCTCTAGCAGCTCCCAGCCCTCTGAGGGAGCGATTCGCACACGCCCCCGCTCCAGCAGCCGCGGCCGGCCACGGAACGGCACCAGGCGCTGGTCGCGGGGGGCCGCCCGACGGAACAGAGCGTTGTTCCAGCGCCCGGACAGGTCGAGCTGGCTCAGCTTATCATCGACGTTGGACACGAAGCCGACTTCGGGATGACGGCCCAGGAGCTCGGTGACCACCGTCGAGCCGCAGCGGCCGGTACCGATGACGAAGAACAGCACAGGACCCTCCGGTTCTTGTATGAGCCCCTGATTTTTGGCCACAGCTCGCTGCCTTGGCAAGCGGCTCCGCCGTAGGGCTGGTCATGCTAATGCTTAGCAGGTCACCAGAACTTCGGACGCTATGTAGATCGAGCCCATCCCGTGCTCAGCCCGACAGCCTAGGCTTCGGGAAAGGCTCAGTACTCGTGTCAGCCCTGGCAGCATCCCACACCTTCTCACGTCGAGATCGCGCCCAAAAGGTGTTGGTGTGCCACGCTTCTTGAGGTGACATGAGGGACGCGGCGGTGAATCGGCCAGGGGCGCGGTATGGATCGGGTACGGTCCATACCCGAGCAGCACTACGTCGATTGCATCTTTCTTTCTACTGAGACGTCCCCAATGATCCGCTGGCTTGGTGATCGGGCGTACTGGCTCCGCGTCCTGACTTCCGTCGGGCGCTTGGCCTCTTGGGTCGTTGTGACGCTTGCCTCTACCGAGAATTACGGGCTCGGCAAGGACAAAGGGTCGTCTATGCGCACGGTTGTTGCTCTGTCCCTCACGGTGTGCCTGTCGGCAGCGCTGGGGATTGGCCTGTCCCGCCAGCAGAAGGCCGTCGCCGAGACCGTGAGCGACCCGGTGATTGCGGCCGCCGGCGACATCGCCTGTGCGCCGCCCGCAACCAGGACCTCGTCAAGATGCCACCAGCAGGACACCGCCAACCTGCTGACCGCGGGCGGCTACGACGCAGTGCTGCCGGTAGGGGACACCCAGTACGACTGCGGACAGCTCAGCGCCTTCCAGGCCGTCTATGACCCCACCTGGGGCCAGGTGAAGTCGATCAGTCACCCGGCCGTTGGGGACAACGAGTACATCGGCTCGACCTGTTCAACCCCGGGCGCCAGCGGCTACTTCACCTACTTCGGCGCCGCCGCGTCCCCGCTGGACCAGCCCTGCACCCGGGCCTGCAAGGGTTACTACAGCTACGACCTTGGCAGCTGGCACATCATCGCGCTCAACACCGAGTGCAGCGAGGTCGGCGGCTGCGGCTCCACCTCACCGCAGGGGAAGTGGCTCAAGGCTGACCTGGCCGCCCACCCGGCGGCTTGCACGCTGGCCTACTGGCACCGGCCGTACTTCACCGACGGTGGCGGCACTACGAGCAGGTCGAGGTACTTCGTCAAGACCCTATATGCCACCCACGCCGACGTGCTGCTCGTCGGCCACGCGCACATCTACGAGCGGTTCGCGCCGATGGATCCCTTCCAGGTGGCCAACGCCAACGGCATCCGCCAGTTCATTGTCGGCACCGGGGGCAAGAGCCATGGCTCGCTGGCCACGACCCCGCCGCCCAACGCCGAGGCGCGGAACCGGACGACCTATGGGGTCCTGAGGCTAACCCTGCACGCCGGCAGCTACGACTGGCGGTTCGTCCCGGAGGCCGGCAAGACCTTCGCCGACTCCGGCACCCAGGCCTGCCACAACGCACCAAGCCCATGATCCGCCAGCCGGATCAAGGAGCCTGCCTGGCTACCGGGCTGGCGCGGTCAAGAACTGATGCCTTTCCACTGAATAGAGGGTGACAAATGGGAAGCAGGAGGGTGAAGCCGCCACCGCTGGAGGGAGGGGACCCTTGAAGCTGCAGGTCCTGTGCACGCTCGGCCCAGCATCGCTCAAGCGCGACGTGATCGAGCAGCTCGCCGCGCGTGACGTGGACCTGTTCCGCATCAACCTCTCCCACACGGCCCTCGAAGCCGTCCGGCCTATCATCACCTGGATTCGCGAGTTCTCCTCGGTGCCGATCTGCCTGGATACCGAGGGGGCGCAGGTTCGCTGCGGTGTGGTCGACGGCGGATTGGCCGTCTTCGAGCCGGGCAGGCGGGTGCGGCTGGTCCGGGACGACAGCCCCGGTGGCGCCGACCGGCTGCCGCTGCGACCCAGGGCGAGCTTCGCGGTGCTCCGGCCGGGCAGCACGCTCCGGGTCGACTTCGACGGTGTCGTGCTCCAGATCGTCGATGCAGGCGATGGCCAAGCCGAGGCGGTGGTGGTGGAGGGTGGCAGGGTGTCCTCCAACCGGGCGGTCACCATCGACCCACCGCCGACCCTTCCCACCCTGACCGACAAGGACGAGACGGCGATCGCTATCGGCGCGTCCTGCGGCATCCTGCACTACGCATTGTCGTTTGCCAATCACGCGGACGACGTGGCGCTCGTTCGGGCACTGCTCCCACCCGGGGCGCATCTAATCGCCAAGATCGAGAGCGCGGCTGGCGTGCGGAACATCGACGGTATCATCGAGGGTGCCAACGCCGTGCTGATCGACCGCGGAGACCTCTCCCGCGAGGTGCCGCTTGAGCACGTGCCGTTCTACCAGAAGGCGATCGTGCGGCGCGCCAATCGCTGGAATCGGCCGGTGTTCGTCGCCACCAACCTGCTCGAGTCGATGGTCGCTAGCCGCCGGCCGACCATCGCCGAGGCCAACGACATCGCTAACACTCTGCTGGACGGCGTCCACGGCCTGGTGTTGGCGGCCGAGACCGCCATCGGCATCGACCCGGTCAGCACGGTCGACATGATCCTGCGCATGATCCGGGCATTCGAGCGGGTTGGCCTGGCCGCGCTGCAGGACCCCGAGCTGCAGGTCACCTGAGGACCTAGCTGGCGATGCTGCGCATCCTCCACGTCAACAAGTATCTGTACCGCCGCGGCGGCGCGGAGGCGTACATGCTGGAACTGGCCGACCTGCAAGGGCGGCACGGCCACGAGGTCGCCTTCTTCGGCATGGATCACCCCGACAACCCGCCGCAGCGCTACGCGGCCCACTTGCCTCCCTTCGTGTCCCTCGACCCGCCGCCCTCGAGCATCGGTGAGCAGTTGGCGACCGCTGCCCACATCGTCTACTCTCCCGCAAGCCGCCGTGGCATCGAGCAGGTCGTGCGGTCGTTCCGACCCGACGTCGCCCACGTCCACAACATCTACCACCAGCTCTCGCCGTCGGTGTTGCGGCCCCTGGCCGAGCACGGGGTGCCGACCGTGCTCACCCTGCACGACTACAAGCTCATCTGTCCCTCCTACCAACTCCTCGACCACGGCCGAGTCTGCGAGGCCTGCCTGGGGGGCCGCTTTCACCATGCGGTCCTGCGCCGCTGCATGGACAGTTCGCTCGCCGCCAGTACCCTGGTCGCGGTCGAATCGACCCTGCACCGGCTGACTCGGGCATACGGGGTGGCGCGGTTCATCATCAGCCCAAGCCGGTTCCTGGCCGGGAAGATGCTCCAGGCCGGGGTGTACCCCGAGCGCCTGACGGTGCTCGACCACTTCGTGGACACAGCCCGGACCGCGCCGAAGGCGGCGCCCGGTGGGTGGGTGCTCTTCGCTGGCCGCCTGGCCCCAGAGAAGGGATTGGACGTGCTGATCGAAGCGATCGCGCGGGTCGGCCTGGGCGCCGAGCTTGACGTGGCCGGCGAGGGCCCGGAGCGCACCAGGCTCGAGGTGCTGGCGGAGGCGCGCGCGCCCGGCCGGGTCCGCTTCCACGGTCGGCTCCCCAAGGACCGGTTGCTTGACCTCGTCCGGTCGGCGGCCGTGGTGGCGGTGCCGTCCCGCTGGCACGAGAACCAGCCGATGGCGGTGCTGGAGGCGTTCGCCTGTGGCGTGCCGGTCGTCACGACCAACCTGGGCGGCCTGCCCGAGCTGGTCGACCAGGGACGGGATGGGGTGGTCGTCGACGCCGACGACGTGGAGGCGCTTGCCGGGGCGCTGGAGGGCCTGCTGGCCGACCCGGGGCGGGCGTTCGCGATGGGTAGAGCGGCGCGGGCCAAGGCCGAACAGCGCTTCGCCCCCGCGCAGCACCTGGACCGCCTGGAGCAGCTTTACCGGAGGGCCGCCTGATGCGGGACGGCTGGCAGCGTCGCCGACCGGCCGCTGGAGATCACCATGATCGGTGTCGTAGAGTGCCCGCCGATGGGGTGAGATCGAGCGCCACGTCGAGGAGTTCGGCGCGCTTCTGGCCGAACGGGGCCACGACGTCCCGTGTCTGCCGCAACAACTATGTGCAGGCCGGCCTTACCGAGCACCGCGGCGTGCGCCTTCGCCGGCTGCCGACGGCCGGGATTAAGCACCTCAACGCGATCGTGCACAGCGGTCGCGCCACCTCGGTGTCGGTGGCGCTGGCGTCCTGGTTCGACCTCCTGCACAACCACGCGCTCGATCCTGGCGTCGTGGGCGCGCTACCTCGCTACCTCTCCCCCGCCAAGGTCGTGCTGACCGTACACGGCCTGAACGACCAGTGCGCCGAGTGGGGCCGGGGGGCAGGCACCTGTTACGGACGGCCGGCTGGCGGAGCGGCGGGTCGCGGATGCGACCATCCTGGTCTCCCACGACCTGGAGCGGCATTTATCGACAGCGCCGCGGCTCCCGGCCGTCTGTGTCCCCACCTCCTGCTGCGGCCGTTCTTACGGATCACCGGCAACACCCGCCTGCTGCTGGTCGGGGGTCGAGCTTCACCAATGACTGTGTGCGGTCGCTGCAGGCCCGAGCGGCCGAGGACCACAGGATGAGGCTGGTGGCTTCGTGTACGTCGCCGAGCCGGAGAAGTTGTATGCGAACGCGGCCGCATTGGTCCTCCCGTCCGAGCGGGCGGAGCCGTTGCCCTCCACGACCTCGTGCGGTCGCCTACTGGCCGGGCGTGGCCGCCACCACCGAGGATGTCTGCCGCTGGGTCTCAACCGCCGGGCACCACGGCCGCGGCATGCCGAGCGCCCGACGGTAACGGCCGGTGCTGAGGGGGCCCGCGCGGCTCCGGAAACGTCGGGCGCCGTGGTAGCGTCGCCGCAAGGAGGGTCGAGATCGGAGCAAGAAGCATGGATGGCAGCGCCATCGCCCCATCTTCATCGTCGGCTGCAAACTGTTCGGCACCACCCGCTCGGGCTGATCCTCGGCTCCCATCCCAACATCAGCTCTGGGCCCGAGACGCGCTTCCTGGCCAACCTGGCGCACATCACCAGCGACCACCACTGGCGCCGCATACGCCTGTACGGCTTCCCCAACAAGTACTGGCACGAACGGGTCCCCGGGCTGTTCCACGGGTTCCAGAGCGACTATGCTCGGGCCCGGGGCAAGGTCCGCTGGGCGGCCAAGACCCCCCGCTACGCGCTCTGCGTCGACTATCTGAGCGGGCTTTTCCAACCTGCCAGGTGGTCCACGTGATCCGGGACGGTCGCGACGTGATCCCCTCACATTGTGACCGCTGGGGCTGGCCCGCGGCGCTGAAGGCGATTATCAAGTGGCCCCGGTACGTCGCCACGGCGCGGGCCGCCGAGGCCCGCCTGCCCGCCGGGCGCTACCACGAGGTCCGATACGAGCGGCTGGTCGCCGACCCAAGGGGCACGCTCCGGAGCTGCTCGAGTTCCTCGGTGAGCCGGGGGACCCGGTCGTGCTCGCCCACGACGAGCATCCGCACGACGTCCCCGCCGAGCGCTACGTGACGTCCGCCTGGCCACGCTGGGTCGCCAGCGCCGAGCGTCCGGCCATCTGCCGCTCCCGGTCGGGGCCGGCCGCCGGGAGCGGCCGCTGCGCCTGCTGGTCACGCTGCTCGCCGGCCGGACACTCTGGGAGCTGGGCTACCGCTAGGAGGCACCATGGACGGCCCGATCGCGCGCAGGGTCCCTGGAAGGATCCGGGGATGGCTGGAGCGGCGCTCGTACCTGCCCGGGACCGAGCCGGTCGCGCTCGACGAGCTGGTCAGCCCGCTCCGCTACGACATTCTCGTGCGCGCTGACCACTTCACGTTTCTGGACCAGCACGTAGGGCTGGCCGAGCGAGATCCGGACGCCTACGTCCGTCTCGCCCTGCACCACTCCTACTTCACCTGGTACACGACGGTCGCACTGCCCCGGTATCGGCCCAGGGAGCACGCCGACGACCAGCTGCGGCTGGCCGCGTTCCGGCGGCGTGTCCTCGACGCGGTCGGGCTGTGGCGCAGCTTCAAGGCGGCGGGGTTCGATCCTCGCTACCCGGTCACGCTGCGAACCGCGACGCCCGGCGCGGCAACCCCGACCGGCAAGGTGGTACGCCGGCCCTTCCACGCCGGCGACGGCTGCCACCGGCTCGCCCTGCTTGTGGCCGCCGGCGCGCAGACGCTGGCGCCCGCGTGGTACCGGGTACGCAGCGACCCGGTGAGTTCGCTGATCGATAACACCAGCGTGTTGATCGGCTCCTTGGGTCTCGGAAGCGCGGCGTACTACGCCTTCTTGGCGCGCGGCTACGGCGCCCCCCCGTCCGCCGACCGGGCAGCGATCGTGGACCACGTCCGGGCGCACGCGCCGGACCGGCTGGCCGAGCTCGAGCAGGTCATGGCCGTGGACGAGCGCCAGCTGGAGGCCGCGGCCAGGCGCTCCGCCCGTGGACCCGACTCGCACACGAACTGAACGTGACCGCCATACCATGGCGCCATAGCAGGCACGACCCATGCTTGTCACCGGAATAGGTGAGCCTCTGTAAGGCAATGGTCGGCGGCCATCTCAGTGCTATTCGGTGCTGCGATAGGAGATCAAGCTCTATAAGCTGCGCCGAGCGTCGGTGCGCGCTGGTCCGTGGCACAACGGTCACGCATGGGTATGAGCGGTCACCAGCGGTCACCGACGCATCGGAGGAATCGCAGGTCGCCGGCCCTCCAGCTTGTGCAACTGCGATGACGCAGGGGCGATTCGGATTGTGGTCTCGAAGGCCGGGCCTCGGTGCGTCGGGGCAGCAGCCGGGCAGCAACCGACCGCCGTAGGGATCAACACGACCGTTGAAGAAACCTGGCCGATCGTCGGTGGGCTCGGGCGCTGAAACCTGCGCTGACCTGCGGCTTTTCGATGATCCTTCCCGATCTCTAACCATCCGACGTTCATGCCGGCAGAGGCTCATGGGATCTGACACGGAAGAGGTCACAGGTTCAAACCCTGTCGCGCCCACCACACAACATTGCAGCTCAGAGCGTCGTCGCAGCATCATCGGCGGCGCTCTTATCGTTCCCGGAGGCGCCTGGGGCCACGCTGGGGCCACGGCCGGACCGCCGAGGCAACCGCACAACCGAGCTGGCCGGCGCTGGCCGGGTGGTGCCGTAGAGCGCATCCAGGCGGTCGCGGAGCGCCGTGTCGGCCTCCGGGTAGAGGTGGCCATAGCGATCCAAGGTGAAGCTCACCGAGGAATGCCCGGCCCTAGCCGAGACCTCCTTGGGGTTGGCGCCGGCCGCGATCCACAGCGCCACCGCCGTGTGCCGAAGGTCGTGGATGCGCATCCCGTCCAGGCCAGCGGCCATGACGGCTGGTCGCCACACCCGACCGCGGAACGCCGGAAGCCGAAGCGGACCACCCTGCGGTGCAGTGAACACCAAGGCTTCCAGGTCACCCGGTCTGCCCAAGTGGTCGGCCAGCTCCTCGACCACGAACCGGGGCAGCCCGACCGTGCGCCGGCTGGCCCGCGTCTTGGGTGGCCCGATATGCAGCACGCCGCGGACCTCGACCACGATCTCGGCTACCGAGACCGTCCCGCGCAGCAGGTCGACGCGGCTGCGGCGCAGGCCGGCCAGCTCCCCAATGCGCAGCCCGCCGTAGGCGCCGACCAGGACCAGGGCGCGGTAGCGCCGATCGATGGCGCCGGCCAGGGCGGCGACCTCGGCCGGGGTCAGAAACCGCATCTCCTCCCGCTCGATCTTTGGGAGCGGCACCCGCCGGCACGGCGACTGCGCCAGCATGCCGGCATCCACCGCGGCCCCCAGCACCTTGCTGAGGACCTGGTAGGCCTTCTGGACTGTCGCCGGCGCCAGGCCACGGGCGGTCAGCTCGGCCACCCAGGCTCGGACGTCGCGTTGGCTGATGGCCGCCAGCGGCGCGTCCCCGAACCGGGGTAATGCCAGCCGACGCAACAAGGATTCGTCTCGTGCCCTGGTCGACGCGCGCAGGTTGGTGGTGGTCGCCCACCACTCCCCCAGCCAGTCCCGGAACAGCACCCGGCCGAGCGCCGGGTCGGTCCAGGTGCCCCGGCCCTTGGCCGTCTCGGTCTCGTTCAGGAATCGCTGCGCGTCGGCCTTGCGGGCGAACACCTTGGACCGCTGGCTGCCGGCCGGGTCGCGGTAGCGCACCCGGTAGGTGGCCTTACCGTTGCGGACCCGCTTCTCGATCGTCGCCATGCTTAGGCTCCCCGGCGCAAGGTCGGATACTGGCCGACCTCGATCCGGCTGGCCCGGATGAAGGCGTCCAGGTCGCGGGTGGCGATGCGGACGTGGCGGCCGAGCTTGACGTAGGCGATGCGGCGCTCGAACACCAGCCGGCGCACGAACCGCACGCTCGTGCCCAGCCGCTCGGCGGCCTGCTCGACAGATAGCAGCGTGTCCAACTCAGGTGTCCTCCCCTCGCCTACGAGGGTCATGCAGCAGATGCGGTCGTGGTGGTCAACTCCTCCCGGGCGATCCGGCGGTGTTCCCGGGCACGAGCGGCAGCCGACAGGGCCAACCAGCGCTCCCCCTCCGTCGCATAACCCGAGCCGACGTACACCCAGGAGGCGACGACTAGCGACCACCGACTCACCTGAGCCTGGGACGAGCTGCACGCAGCTCTCGCGGCCGGAGCCTCGATCTCCCACCGCGCCCAGGGTGGAGAGATCCGGCCGGACGGTGCTGGCATGCCCGACCCCCAGCCGCAAGCCCTCCACCA
>Ga0307415_100001213_pt1 | contig 12097 bp, 13 predicted proteins | sample DK1Cmetagenome_FD_204524 | JGI IMG/M metagenome (GOLD analysis project Ga0307415, IMG submission 204524) | Maize rhizosphere microbial communities from greenhouse at UC Davis, California, United States - DK15-C-2 | ecosystem: Host-associated > Plants > Roots > Rhizosphere > Soil | place: USA...
CGACCAGTTCGAGCGGATCAAGGCCATGGCCGACGGGGAGACCGAGTTCCTCCAGGCGGTGATCGAATTCCACCAGGCCATGACCAACACCAAGATGACCATCGCGGCCGAGCGGCTGGCCGTGATCGCCGCCGTGACCCTGCCGATCACGGCCCTGTCCTCGATCTACGGGATGAACGTGATCGTCAACGAGCACACCCACCTCGGGCAGCTGGCGGTGATCCTGGTGGTGATGCTGACCATGTCCCTGATCCTGCTCCGCTGGGCGAAGCACCAGGGCTGGTGGTGAGCTGGTCCACCGGCCCTGGCGTTCCGGGGCGTCAGCTGGCCAGGTCGTAGACGGTGGTCCCGCCGACGCTGGTGGCGGCGAAGTTGGCCTGCACCCAGGCGCTGATCTGCCCGGCCGCGTCGCTGCCGCCCATCGACCCGCCGCCCATGCGGCCCCCGCCGAGGAAGAAGTGGATCCTGCCCTCGGCCACGTACTGCTGGAACTGGGCCAGGGTGGGGCTGGGGTCGCTGCCGTTGAAGCCGCCGATGGCCATCACCGGGTCGCCGGTGGCCAGCTGGACCCCGGCGGCCGAGTTGGACCCGACGGCGGCCGCGACCCAGGTGTAGCGGTCGGCGTCCCGCTGGAGCAGGGCGACCAGCTCGGCGTCGGGGGTGCTCCCGTCCAGCAGCCCGCCGAGCCCGCCCCGCTGCCCGCCGCGCCCGGGCCCGAGGCCCTGACCTGGGCCGAAGCCCTGGCCGAACCCGGGCGGCATGGCGCCGCGGAACCCGCGCGGCCCGCCTCCGGGACCGCCGCGGGCGCCAGGGACGTCCGGGCCGGCCGAGGGGATGGCCCCGCCGTGCGGGGTCGCGGCCGTGTCCAGGGCGTAGGCGGCCGGCCCGGCCAGGGCCACCAGGAGCCCCGCGACGGCCACGGCCATGGCCGCCCGGCGGCCGCCGGGCCCGGCCCAGCCGGCCCGGAGCCGCTCCTCCCAGGGCAGGGCGCCGATCAGCCCGGCCACCACCAGCCCACCCATCAGCATCGGCGGGGCCAACCCCGGGTGCCAGTCGGGGGTGCGCCGCAGCAGCACGTACGACCAGACGGCGGACACGGCCACGGTCCCGGCCAGCCACCAGCGCGGCAGGGGGTGGCGGCGCACCTCCCAGAGCCCGGTGGCGCCCATCCCGACCAGGGCCCCGATGGCCGGGGCCAGGGCCACGGTGTAGTAGGCGTGGAAGATGCCCTGCATGAAGCTGAAGGTGGCCATGGTCACGACCAGCCAGCCGCCCCAGAGCAGGAACCCGGCTCTGGCCCGGTTGGTCCGTGGGGCCCGCCGGGTGATCCACAGCCCGGCCGCCAGCAGCGCCACGGCCGCCGGGAGCAGCCAGGCGACCTGGCCGCCGACCTCGGCCCCGAACATCCGCGTCCAGCCGGTCGCGCCCCAGCCGCCGCCGGGGGCGCCGCCGACGCTGCCGGTCTCGTTGCCGGTGATCCGCCCGAACCCGTTGTAGCCGAAGGTCAGCTCGAGCACGCTGTTGGTCTGGGAGCCGCCGATGTAGGGCCGCATGCTCGCCGGGGTCAGGGTGACGATCGCCACCCACCAGCCGGCCGCGGCCACCATGGCCGCCCCGGCGGCCACGAGCTGGCCGAGCCGGCGGGCCGGCGACCCGGGGGCGGCGGCCAGGTAGACGAGGGCGAAGGCGGGCACGACCAGCAGGGTCTGGAGCTGCTTGGCCAGGAACCCGAAGCCGACGCAGGCCCCGGCCAGGACCAGCCAGCCGGTCGACCCGCCCTCCAGCGCCCGCACGGTCGCGTACGCGCCGGCCACCAGCAGCAGGACCAGCAGGGCGTCGGGGTTGTTGAAGCGGAACATCAGCACCGCCACCGGGATCAGGGCCATGACCGCCCCGGCCAGCAGCCCGGCCGCCGGGCCGAACCACCGCCGCACGCATGCGTACAGGAGCCTGACCGTGGCCACCCCCATGAGCGCCTGGGGGACGAGCAGGCTCCAGGCGTTGACCCCGAACAGCCGGGCCGACAGCCCCATGACCCACAGGGCGGCCGGCGGCTTGTCCACGGTGATGGAGCTGGCCGCGTCCGAGGACCCGAAGAAGAACGCCTTCCAGCTCACGCTGGCGGCCTGGGCGGCGGCCGAGTAGAAGTCGTTGGCCCAGCCCAACGCGCCAAGGCCCCACAGGTAGAGCAGGGCGGTGACGGCCAGCAGGCCGAGCAGGGACGGCCGGACCCAGGCCGGGTCCTGGGCCCGGCCGCGCACCAGCCGGGCCAGCCGCTCGGAGGCCGGGGCCGTGCTCAGGGGCCGGGAGCGGGAGCGTTCGAAGGGGGTGGTGGTCATCGGGAACGGATCTCCTCGGGTCGGGTGCGGTGGGGGTGGAACACCCAGGAGCGCAGCGGCACGAAGCGCACCAGGGTGGCGGCGGCGTTGGCCACGGCCGTGGCCAGCAGGGCCAGGGCGTTCGCGGCGACCGCGCCCATGACCGACCGCAGCAGCCAGAACAGGCCCAGGTAGGCGAGGGTCGACACCACCCCGATGGCGGCGAAGCTGGGCAGCTGGCGGCGGGCCACCCTGGCCATGCCGCGCAGGTCGTCCAGGGCGGTGCGGACCAGGTCGACCCGGCTGTCGGTGTCCTCGACCCAGTCGACCGGGACCTCGTGGATGCGCAGCCCGCCCCGCTGGGCGGCCAGCAGCAGCTCGGTGTCGAAGAACCAGGCCTGGTCCTCGACCTCGGGGAGCAGGGCCTGGACGACCTCGGTGCGGCCGGCCTTGAAGCCGCACTGGGCGTCGCTGAAACGGGCCCGCAGGGTGGTCCGCAGCAGCAGGTTGTAGCAGCGCGAGACCAGCTCCCGCCTGGGCCCGCGGACCACCGCCGACCCGTTGGCCAGCCGGGTGCCGATGGCCAGGTCGCTGTGGCCCGACACCAGGGGCGCGACCAGCGGCAGCAGCGCCTCCAGGCCGGTGGACAGGTCGACGTCCATGTAGGCGACCACGTCGGCGTCGCTGGCCTCCCAGACCTGGCGCAGGGCCCGGCCCCGGCCCTTCTGGTCCAGGTGGACGGCCCGCACCTCGGGGAGCTGGGCGGCCAGGCGCAGGGCCAGCGGCCAGGTGGCGTCGGTGCTGGCGTTGTCGGCGACGGTGATCCGGAAGGGGAACGGGAAGCTCGCCGCCAGGTAGCCGTGGAGCCGCCGGATGCTGGCCTCCAGCACCAGCTCCTCGTTGTGGACGGGGACGACGACCTCGACCACCTGGCCATGGGCCCGGGTCTCCGGCAGCTCCCTCGGTAGCGTCTGCATGGCCCGATGGTCGGCCCCGCGCCTTGGGGCAACTTGGGTCGTGGCTGGGAGGTTGCTGTGAGCCGCTGCTCTAGGCGGCGTCAGGGGCCAGGGGCAGGACCACCCGGAAGCGGGCGCCGCGGCCGGGGACGCTGTCGACCTGGACGGTGCCGCCGTGGACGGCGACCAGGGCGGCCACGATCGACAGGCCGAGGCCGGTGCCGCCGTCGCCGCCGGAGCGGGCCGGGTCGGCCCGGTAGAAGCGCTCGAACACCCGCTCGGTCTGCTCGGGGGTGAGCCCGGGGCCGTGGTCGACCACCTCCACGGCCGCTCCGGGCCGGCCGTCGAGGGTCGCCTCCCCGACCCGGACCTCGACCGGGCTCCCGGCCGGGGTGTGGCGCAGGGCGTTGCCGACCAGGTTGGCCAGGACCTGGCGCAGCCGCTGGGAGTCGCCGAGCACGACCAGGGCGTGGCGGGGCTGTCCGTCGTCCGAGGAGAGCAGGAGCTCGATCCGGCGGTCGGGGGCGACGGCCGAGGCGTCGGCAACGGCCTCGGTGGCCAGGGCCAGCAGGTCGACCGGGCCCCGGTCGAGGGGGCGCTGCCGGTCGAGCCGGGCCAGCAGGAGGAGGTCCTCGACCAGCAGCCCCATCCGGGCCGCCTGGTCCTCGATCCGGCGCATCAGCCGGTCCGGCTCGGCCGGGTCCCGGGCCGCCCCCTGGCGGTACAGTTCGGCGAAGCCCCGGATGGTGGTCAGGGGGGTGCGCAGCTCGTGGCTGGCGTCGGCCACGAACCGTCGCATCCGGTCCTCGGAGCGGCGGGCGCTGGCCTCGGAGGCGGCCCGGGCCGAGAAGGCCGACTCGATCTGGGCCAGCATGGTGTTGAGGGCCCGTCCGAGGCGGCCGACCTCGGTCCGGGGGTCGCGGTCGGGCACCCGGCGGGTCAGGTCGCCGGCCGCGATCGCCCTGGCCGTCTGCTCGATCTCGACCAGCGGCCGCAGCGACGCCCGCACGATCGCCGCCCCGGCCCCGGCCAGCAGGGCCAGCACGACCAGGCTGACCACCAGGTCGATGGTGCGGAGCTGGCGGGTGGTGCTGTCGATCCCGTCGAGGCTGGCCGCCACGACCACGCTGCCGCTGTCGCCGGTCGGCTCGACGACCACCCGCCAGCGCCCGTCGCCGCTGCTCGCCGGGACGGTGGCGCTCTTGCCGGCGTGCCCGGAGAACCAGGCGGCGTCGCCGGGCAGCCGGGGCGGCGGCTCGTCGGTGTCGAGACTGTTGGTCGGGACACTGCCGGTGAGCCGGCCGTTGGCGTCGAACCTCTGCACCAGGAAGGGGCTGGGCGGCCCGTGCCCCCGGTCGCCTCCCGGCCCGGGCCCGAACTCGTCCTGCTCGTGGGTGTAGCGGCCGGCGACCAGGGCGAGCTGGTCGTCGAGGCGGCCGACCAGGTAGCCCTCGAGGGCGGCCGAGCTGGCCAGCCCGATCAGGACAAGGGCCACGGTGACCAGGGCGAGCACGGCCACGATGAGCTTGACCCGGAGCGGGGTCCGGTCCAGCAGGCGCCGGCCGGCGGCCAGCGGCCGCGCGCTCATGGGTCGGGCAGGCGAAGGACGTAGCCGACGCTGCGGATGGTGTGGATCAGCCGCGGCTCGACCGCGTCGACCTTGCGGCGCAGGTACGACACGTACGACTCGACGATGCTGGAGTCGCCGCGGAAGTCGTAGTTCCACACGTGGTCCAGGATCTGGCTCTTGGAAAGGACCCGGCCGGCGTTGGTCATCAGGTAGCGGAGCAGCTTGAACTCGGTCGGCGACAGCTGGATGCGCTCGCCGGCCCGCCAGACCTCGTGGCTCTCCTCGTCCAGCTCGAGGTCGGCGGCGCGCAGCCGGGTCGGGGCCGGGGGCGGGCCATGGGTCCGCGTCCGCCGGAGCACCGCCCGGATGCGGGCGATCACCTCTTCCAGGGAGAACGGCTTGGTGACGTAGTCGTCGCCGCCGATGCTGAGGCCCCGGACCTTGTCCTCGGTGGCGTCGCGGGCGGTCAGGAACAGCACCGGGGTGCGGGTGCCCCCCGAGCGCAGCCGCCGGGCCACGTCGAAGCCGTCCAGATCGGGCAGCATCACGTCCAGCACGACCAGGTCGGGACGGTGGCGCTGGACGGCCGAGATCGCCTCCAGCCCGCCGGTGGCGGTGGCCACCTCGAACCCGGCCAGCCGCAGGCTGGCCGAGAGCAGCTCCAGGATGTTGGGCTCGTCCTCGACCACCAGCAGCCGGGCCTCCGGCGTCGCCTCGCTCATGCCGGTCATTCTGACCGCAGATGCTTGGCGGCGGCTTGCGGTTTCCTGGGAGGTTCCTGGAAGCGGAGAATGGTGGCCTTCGACGTCGACACCGCCTGACCCCGGGGGTGCTCATGGCCACCAGCGACGACACCGCGGACTCCGGCCCGTTCGGCCCGCTCTCCAGCTCGAGGACGGCCCTGCTGACCAGCTACCGGCCCGGCGGGGAGCCGGTCGGCACCCCGCTGAGCATCGCCGTGGCCAACGGCAAGGCCTACTTCGTCACCGCCGGCGACAGCGGCAAGGCCCAGCGCCTCGCCCACACCGACCGGGTCACCCTGGCCCCGTGCAAGGTCGGGGGCAAGGTCACCGGCGAGGCCATGGAGGGCCGGGCCCGGCGCCTCAGCCCCGACGAGCGCCGCACGGCCGCCAAGGGGCTGCTCCGCCCGACCGGCCCGCTGTTCTGGAGCCTGGTCGCCTACCGGCTGTTCCACGGCAAGAAGATGGAGCTGTACGAGGTCGCCCCGGCTACGAGCACACGATGACCTCGAGGGTCCGGGGGCCGTGGACGCCCTCGACCCGGTCGAGCTCGATGTCGCTGGTCGCGCTGGGGCCGCTGATCCAGGTCTGGGGCCGGGTGGGGTCGAGGCGGGCCACGGCCTGGGGGACGCCGCCCACCACCTGGGCGGCCGTGACCACCACCAGGTGGTAGTCGGGGACCAGGCTGAGCACCCGGCGGCCCTGGCCGGGGCCGGCGTCGAGCACGATCGTGCCGGTCTCGGCGATCGCCACCGCGCAGCCGGTGAGGACGCCGTCCAGCCCGTCCAGCTGGGCCGGGGTCAGGGGCGGGTCGTCGCCGACCAGCTCGATGCCCGGCTCGAGGCGGTCCAGGCCTTGGGGGAGGATGCCGTCGGCGACGGCGACCCGCCGGACCCCGCGCTCGGTCAGGGCGGCCACCACCGTGGCCGCCACCATGGCGGTGGTGCTGCGCCGGACCAGGGCGCGGTAGTCGACCAGCCGGTCCACCAGCAGCTCCAGCAGCGCCTCGCCGTCCAGCCCGGCCGGCTGCTCGGCGGTCCGGTAGTCCCGGGCGACCGGCGGGGGAGCGGGGCCGTCGCCGGTGGCGGTCCGGATCCGGGCCAGGATCTCCTCCTTGGCACCGCCTGGCGCTTCGCCGTACCCGCCCGAGGTCTCGTCTGCGCCCGCCCTCATCGCTTGGCCCACCAGTCGCGGAAGCTCTGGCGCGGGGGGAGGGGGGCGTCGCGGGTGCCGGTCCAGGCCGACAGCGGCGGCGGCAGGTTGGTGAGCTTGCGGCGCCGGCCGCCCAGCAGCCGGCCCAGCCGCGCCGCCCGCAGGGCGGCCGTCCAGCGGGCCGGGCTGTCCATGGCGTAGGCGGCCGCGGCCATCACCGCCTGCTCCGGGGTCGGCAGCTTGTGGTCGCGCTTGGCGTCGACCACCCGCGAGCGCAGGTGGACCAGCATCTGGGGGATGTCGATGGCCACCGGGCAGACGTCGTAGCAGGCCCCGCACAGGGTCGAGGCGTACGGCAGGGAGGCGTTGTCCTCCACCCCGGTGAGCTGGGGCGAGAGCACGGCCCCGATCGGGCCCGGGTACACCGACCCGTAGGCGTGACCGCCGGTGCGCTCGTACACCGGGCAGACGTTCAGGCAGGCCGAGCAGCGGATGCAGCGCAGGGCGGCCCGGCCCTGGGGGTCGGCCAGGGTGGCGGTGCGGCCGTTGTCCAGCAGGACCAGGTGGAACTCACTCGGCCCGTCGCCCTCATGGACCCCGGTCCACATGCTGGTGTAGGGGTTCATCCGCTCGCCGGTGGAGGAGCGCGGCAGCAGCTGGAGGAAGACCTCCAGGTCGCGCCAGGTCGGGACCAGCTTCTCGATCCCCATGACGGTGATGAGGGTCCGGGGCAGGGTCAGGCACATGCGGCCGTTGCCCTCGGACTCGACCACGGCCAGGGTGCCGGTCTCGGCCACGGCGAAGTTGGCCCCCGAGACGGCCACCCTGGCCTCGAGGAACTTGCGCCGCAGATGGAGCCGGGCCGCCTCGGCCAGGGCCCGGGGCTGGTCGGTGAGATCGGCCGGGGCGGGCAGGCCGACCTTGCCCATCTCGCGCAGGAAGATCTCGCGGATCTCGGCCCGGTTGCGGTGGATGGCCGGGACCAGGATGTGGCTGGGGCTGTCGTGGCCGAGCTGGACGATCAGCTCGGCCAGGTCGGTCTCCCAGGCGGCGATCCCGGCGGCGGCCAGGGCCTCGTTGAGGCCGATCTCCTGGGTGGCCATGGACTTGACCTTGACCACCTCGTCGGCCCCGGCGGCCCGCACCAGCCCGGTGACGATCCGGTTGGCCTCGGTGGCGTCCCGTGCCCAGTGCACGACCCCGCCCCTGGCCGTCACCTGCTCCTCCAGCTGGACCAGGTAGCCGTCAAGGCCGGCCAGGACCTGGTCCTTGATGGCCGCCCCGGCGGTCCGCAGCTCGGCCCAGTCCGGCACCTCGCCGACGACCGCGGCCCGCTTGGCCCGGATGGTCCCGGTGGCCTTGGCCAGGTTGCGCCGCAGCTGGGCGTCACCGAGGGCCGTCCGGGCGGCCTCGGGAAACGGCCGGCGGCCGCGCAGGTGGCCGACCCCGGGCGGAGCCGTCGGCATGCCGAGGAACACCTGACTCATCGGGCCGGCACCTCCGGCTGCCCGGTCCGGGTCGAGGCCAGGATCTCGGCCAGATGGACGGTCCGGACCCCGGCCCGCAGCCGCGACAGCCCGCCGCCGATGTGCAGCAGGCACGAGCTGTCCGAGGCCGAGCAGACCTCGGCCCCGGTGGACAGCACGTGGTGCATCTTGTCGGCCAGCATGGCCGCCGAGGTATCGGCGTTCTTGACCGCGAAGGTCCCGCCGAAGCCGCAGCAGCTCTCGGCCTGGGGCAGCTCGACCAGGTCGATCCCCCCGACCTCGCGCAGCAGCCGCAGGGGCCGGTCCCCGACCCGCAGCACCCGCAGGCTGTGGCAGGTCGGGTGGTAGGTCACCCGGTGCGGGTAGTAGGCGCCGACGTCGGTGACCCCGAGCACGTCGACCAGGAACTCCGACAGCTCCCAGGTCCGCGACGCCACCTCCCGGGCGGCCGCGGCCAGCCCGGGGTCGCCGGCCTCCTCTGCCACCCAGGCGTGCTGGTGGCGGACCGACCCGGCGCACGACCCGCTGGGGGCGACCACCGCCTCGTACCCATCGAAGGCGGCCGCGTGCCGGCGCACCAGGGGCACCGCCTCGCGGAGGTAGCCGGTGTTGATGTGCATCTGGCCGCAGCAGGTCTGGGCCAGCGGCACCTCCACCGTGCAGCCGAGCCGCTCCAGCAGGGCCACCGTCGCCTTGCCGACGTCCGGGAACAGCCCGTCCACCAGGCAGGTGACGAACAAGGCGACGCGCACCCTCAGCCCTCCCGGCTCGCCGGTCCGCCCGCTTCCACGCGGCTGCACCGCCTGACGCTACGCCATCCGCTCACCAGACGTCGCCTGCCCGCCAGTCGCACACCAGCGCCCCGGTCGGCTCCAGCCCGGCCGTGGCCGAGGTCCGCAGCACCAGGATCCCGCCGTCCTCCTCGGCCGTCCGCACCGGCCCGCCGGGCCCGGCCACGAACGTCGGCCCCCGCCACGTCTCCCACCCCAGCCGCTGGTAGAACCCGGGGATCCGGGTCCCGTCGGCCAGCGCCCCCAGCTCGTAGTCCCGCCGGACGACCCGCCCCAGCTCCCGCATCGCCGCCGTGGCCAGCCCCTGCCCCCGCCGGTCCCCCCGGGTCGCCACCCCCTCCACGTACCCGGTCCGCAGCTCCCGCCCCCCGGCCACCAGCACCCGCGGCACCACCGCCCCGTGCGCCACCGGCTCCCCGTCATCGACGACCAGCACATGGGTCCCGCCCAGGGTGTGCTCCCAGTCGTGCTCGTCGAACCGCTCCCCGAACGCCCCGAACACCAACTCCCGCAACGCCTCCAGCTCCCCGGGGGTGAGCTCGGCGGTGGTGGCGGTCCGCAGCCGGGTCATGTCCATGAGGATGTCAGGTTGCGGGCCAGACCAAAACTAGTCATACTCCTGTCCATGACCCCTGCCGACCACGTGCCCCTTGCCGAGGTAAAGAACCGCCTCTCGGAGGTGGTGGACCGCCTCGAGCGCGAGCATGGCCGGGTCGTGATCACCAAGCACGGCCATCCGGCGGCGGTCATGCTGAGCCTGGAGGACCTGGAGTCCCTCGAGGAGACCCTGGCTGTGCTCAGCGACCTGGAGCTGACGGCGGCCATCCGCGAGGCCGACGCCGAAGTAGCCGAGGGCGGGACGGTTCAGCTGTCGAAGCAGGAGGCGCTGGCCGAGACCGACCGGTGACCGGCCAGTCCGGCGAACCGTTCGAGGTCCACTGGGCGACACCGGCCAGGCGTGCCCTGGCCCGCCTTCCCGAGAAGGCGGCCGCCGCCGCCGTCGAGCTCATCTATGGCCCCCTGGCCACCAACCCGGCCCGGGTCGGGCGGCCCCTCCGGTTCGAGTTCGAAGGCGCCTACAGCGCCCACCGCGGCGACTACCGGGTGGTGTACCGCATCGATGAGCGTCGCCGCCGCGTTCTGGTCCTGGCGATCGGTCATCGGGCCGACATCTACCGGCGCCCCTAGGGCCGCGGGTCGGCGACCCGGCGGATGCGGGTGCCCATGATGCGGCCGTTGAGGACCTGGAGGGGCCAGATCAGCATGTAGGCCATGCCCGACCAGAAGGACGCGTCGGGGCCGCCGATGGTGACGATGGCGATCGAGGCCAGGCCGACGAGGGCGTTGAGGGCGAACGCCTGGACCTCGGAGCGGGTGGCCAGGCGTTCGTGGGCGTCGAGCTCGAGGGCGCCGGCCAGGTGGTGGGCGCGCAGGTAGAGCAGGTCTCGGGGACCTGCAGGGAGACGACCAGCAGGGTGACGGCGAACGCGAACACGGCGTCGGACAACCTCTCGAGGCGGGAGATCCCGCCGCCCCGCCAGCGGAAGCCGTGGTCGGCCCCGAACCTCGGGTGTGCCAGTCGTCTGCGTATCGCCATCCTCAGCTCCGACGGCCGCGCGACCAGGCGGTGGAGGACTCGGCGGCCAGGCAGCCGCACAGGACGATACCCAGGGCGGTCAACTGGAGGACGGCCGAGACGGCCAGGCCGGCCGGGATCGTGGCCAGGGCGAGGACGGCCGCGGCGGCGCGGTGGCGGGCCGGGCCGAGGTCGAGGATGCGGCGGAACCCGAGGTCGCCGGCCAGGAAGGTGGCCACCCCGCCGGCCAGCAGCAGGGCGTGGTTCAGGTCGAGGGGCTCGAAGGCGTGGCCGATGGCGTCCTTGAGGCCGGCGGCCAGGGCGACGATGCCGAGCAGGATCGGCAGGTGCCAGTAGCCGAAGGCCCTGACCGCGACCGCGGCCCGGCGGTCCTCGGGCACGGCCGCCAGGGCCTCCTCGGCGCGGCTGTCGTCGCCGCCGAAGTACGCCCACCACAGGCAGGCCGCCAGCACCAGGCCGAGCACGGCCACGCTGACCAGGGCCAGGTCGACGGGCTGGCCGGCGGCGCCGATGCCGATGGCGACCACCGACTCGCCAAGGGCGACGATCACCACCAGCCCGTGCCGTTCCACGAAGTGGCCCGGGGCGATCCGGAAGCCGCCGATCCCGGTGACCAGGGGCGTGACCCACTCGAGGGCGAACGCCGCCGCCCACAGCAGGTACCCGGCGGTCCCGCCGGCGACCACGGCGGCGAGGACCAGCAGGGCCGAGGCCAGGTTGAAGGGAGCCAGGCGGACCAGGGCCCGGACGGTCCCGGCCTCGCTGGTTCGCGAGAACAGCCCGGCATGGATGCTCACCACCACCAGGTAGGCCAGGCCAAGGCGAGGTCGCCGCCGGAGAAGGCCTGGGGGATGGTCAGGGCCAGGACCAGGTACCCGGCCATGCCGCCGAGCAGGACCAGGCGCCGGGCCGCCCGGTCGGGGGCGACGGCGTTGGTCAGCCAGGCGTAGCCGCCGTACATCCAGTAGATCACCCCGAGCATCAGCACCACCCGCAGCAGCCCCCGCAGGGTCGGGTCGTCGCTCAGCACGGCCGTCAGCTGGGTGATGGTGAACACGAAGACCAGGTCGAAGAAGAGCTCCAGGGTGGAGACGCGCTCGGCCTGCCCGGCGCGCCCGCTGGCCTCCGGCACGTCAGATGCCGGACTCGGCCGGGAGGCGCCCGGCGGCCACGGCGGCGCGCAGGGCCTCGTGGTCGGCCTCGGTCTGGTCGGCGTAGGCCCGGGCGAACCGGGCGAAGGCCCGGTCGGCGCTGTCGCCCTTGCCCAGGTAGCCGGTCAGCAGGGTGGCCCCGGTGGAGCGGGCGTGGCCCTTGGCCAGCAGGGTGCCGCAGACCCGGCTGTAGTCCATCAGGGCCGAGCCGTCCATGCCGTCCACGGTGATGGCGCCCTTCATGTCGCGGAACTGGCGCACGTAGTAGTCGCGGCCGGCCACGCTGGTCCAGCCGAGCAGGGGGTCGCTGACCGTCTGCAGGGTCTGCTGGTACT
>Ga0307415_100001214_pt1 | contig 12076 bp, 15 predicted proteins | sample DK1Cmetagenome_FD_204524 | JGI IMG/M metagenome (GOLD analysis project Ga0307415, IMG submission 204524) | Maize rhizosphere microbial communities from greenhouse at UC Davis, California, United States - DK15-C-2 | ecosystem: Host-associated > Plants > Roots > Rhizosphere > Soil | place: USA...
CCCGCTCGCTGTTCCTGTTCGGCCTGTGCAACGGCACGATCGGGCCGGGCACCACGATCATCGAGGCCAGCTCCGGCTCCACGGCCGTGTCCGAGGCGTACTTCGCCCGCATGCTGGGGCTGCCCTTCGTCGCGGTCATGCCGCGCACGACCTCGCAGCAGAAGATCGACCTGATCGAGTTCCACGGCGGCAGCTGCCACCTCGTCGACGACCCCGCCTCGATCTACGAGGAGGCGCGCACGCTGGCGGCGCGCACGAACGGCTACTACCTCGACCAGTTCACCTACGCCGAGCGGGTCACCGACTGGCGCGGGAACAACAACATCGCCGAGTCGATCTTCGAGCAGATGGCCCGCGAGCGGCACCCGATCCCCTCCTGGGTGGTGCTGGGCGCCGGCACCGGGGGCACGTCGGCGACCATCGGGCGCTACGCCCGCTACAAGCGGCATCCCACGTCGGTGTGCGTCGTGGACCCCGAGGGCAGCGTCTACCTGGACGCCTGGTCCGGCCGGGAGCCGGTCGCGGGGGCTTGCCGCTCGCGGATCGAGGGGATCGGCCGGCCCCGGGTGGAGCCGTCCTTCGTGGGCGGCGTGGTCGACGCGATGATCCGGGTCCCGGACGCGGCGTCCGTGGCGGCGATGCGCTGGACCAGCAGCCTGCTCGGCCGGTCCGTCGGAGGGTCCACGGGCACCGCCATGTGGGGTGCCCTGGCCCTGATCGGACGGATGCGGGCGGCGGGGGAGTCGGGCAGCGTCGTCACGATCCTCAGCGACGACGGCAGCCGCTACCGGGCGACGTACGGCGACGACGAGTGGGTGAGCGCCCAGGGCATGGACCTCGCGCCGCACACCGCCCGCCTGGACGAGTTCCTGGCCACGGGGGAGTGGCGCGGCCCGACCGACCTCGTCGACTGACGTCGACCCGTCGTTCGTTCACGCGTGGCGGCGGCCGGCTCAGCTGCCGTGCACGTAGTGGTCGAGCTGGTCGCGCTCGAACTCGAGCTGGTCGATGCGGTACTTGACGATGTCGCCGATGCTGATGATCCCGGTCAGCCGCCCGTCGGTCAGGATCGGCACGTGCCGGATGCGGCGCTCGGTCATGGTCTTCATGAGGTCGTCGAGAAGGCCCTGCTCGTCCGCGGTCTCGACCGAGGACGTCATGATCTGGGAGACCGGGCCCTGCAGCACCTCGTCGTGCTCGACGAGGCGACGGACCACGTCGCGCTCGCTGACGATCCCGTCGACCGAGGTGCCGTCGGCGCTCACGATCAGCGCCCCCACGTTGTGCTCGGCCAGCAGCGCGATCAGCTCGCGGACGCTCGCGTCGGGGCTGATCGTGATGACCTCGTGGCGGGGCTTGCTCCTGAGCAGGTCGCGGATCCGCATTGCTGCACCTCCATTTGTTCTTCTTCGGTTCGACGCTACTGCCGCGCGTCGGTCGTCGTACAGATCGACGCGCCAGCCCGTGAGACGCAGCAGGACGCCGGTCCGGCCGCCGGCGTGCCGAGGGATGCTCGGGCGTGCGCCGGCGTGCGGGCGCGGGTCGGGCGGGGTGCGGGTCGGGTCGGGTCGGGTCGGGTCAGGGTGCGGGCGCGGGTCAGGCCGGTGTCGAGAAACTGGTGCTGGTGTCGTGAAACTTCTCGACACCAGCATGAGTTTCACCGCCTGGGCGGTGAATCTGTCCGCCTCAGTCCCGCTCGGCGGCCTCCGGCCGCCCGCGGCGGCCCCACAGGTCGTGCACGGAGCCCGCGCCGCGCGGCTGGGAGTCGGGGTCGTTCTCATCGTCGGGCAACGAGCCTAGGAACGACAGGGCGGCCTCGTGCAGGTGGCCGTTGGAGGCCAGTGCGTTGCCGCCGAACGGCCCGTCCGTGCCGTCCAGCGAGGTGAACCGGCCACCGGCCTCGCGGACGATCACGTCCAGCGCGGCCATGTCGTACACCTCGAGGTCGGGCTCGGCCGCGAGGTCCACGGCGCCCTCGGCGAGCAGCATGTAGGACCAGAAGTCGCCGTACGCCCGGGTCCGCCAGCACCGGCGCGACAGCGAGACGAAGTCGTCGAGCCGTCCGCGCTGGTCCCACCCGGACAGCGACGAATAGGACAGCGAGGCGTCCTCCAAGCGGCGTACGTCCGACACCTGGCACCGGGTCGCCTTGAGCAGCGAGCGTCCGGTCCACGCGCCGTGGCCCTTCGAGGCCCACCAGCGACGCTGGAGCTGCGGGGCGGAGACGACGCCGAGGACGACCTCCTCGTCCACGACCAGCGAGATCAGCGTGGCCCAGACCGGGACGCCCCGCACGAAGTTCTTGGTGCCGTCGATGGGGTCGATCACCCAGCGACGCTGGCTGTGGCCGGTGGAGCCGGTCTCCTCGCCGGTGATGGCGTCCCGCGACCGGGCCCGTGACAGCGTCCGCCGGATCCCGTCCTCCACGGCCTGGTCGGCGTCGGTCACCGGCGTCAGGTCGGGCTTGCTCATCACGTGCAGGTCGATCGACTTGAAGCGGTCCATGGTCAGGGAGTCCGCGTCGTCGGCCAGGACGTGCGCGAGGCGCAGGTCGTCGGTGTAGTCGGTGGAACCGGGGGTCGGCATGGGCACAGGCTATTCCCACCGATCTGACCTACGGTTCCTCCATGGAGATCAACGGACTCCCGCTGCACCCGCTCGTGGTGCACGCGGCGGTGGTGTTCGCGCCGCTGGCGGCGCTCGGCGCCCTGGCCTATGTCGTGCTCCCCGCCCGGCGGGACCGCCTCCGCTGGCCCATGCTGGGACTGGCCCTCGTGGGGACCGGCGCGGTCGTCGCCGCGTACTTCACCGGCAGGAACCTGCTGAGCACCCGGCCCGAGCTCGCGCAGCTCGAGCTGGTGCCCGCCCACCAGGAGCGCGGCGGCCAGATGTTCTGGGTGATGCTCGGGTTCGCGGTCGTGGCCCTGGCCGCGGGACTGCTGCACTCGCGCACCGGCGCCGTGCGCGTGCTGCTCAGCGTGCTGCTCGGCCTGGCCGCGCTGGCCGTGCTGGCGCTGGCGGTGCTCACCGGCGACTCCGGCGCCCGGGCCGTGTGGGAGCAGGGCTAGATCAGTACACCGGCTCGCTGCGGGCGCTGAGCAGGCGCCGGAACGACGCGACCCGCTCGGGGTCCGCCTGGCCGGCGCTGACGGCCTCGTCGAGCCCGCACTCGGGCTCGTCGGTCCCGTGCGTGCAGCCCCGCGGGCACTCCTCGGTCATCTCGTCGAGGTCAGGGAACGCCCCGATCAGGTCCTCGGGCTGCACGTGCGCCAACCCGAACGACCGGATGCCCGGCGTGTCGATGATCCACCCCTCGCCCTCGGGCAGCTGGAGCATGAACGCCGACGTGGAGGTGTGCCGGCCGCGACCGGTCACCGCGTTGACGATGCCCACGTCCCGGTGCGCGTCGGGCACGAGCGCGTTCACCAGCGTCGACTTGCCGACGCCGCTGGACCCGACCAGCACGCTGGTCCGCGCGCGCAGCCGGTCCCGCAGCTCGGCCAGGTCGCCGCCGCGCCGCGTCACCACCCAGGGGACTCCCAGCGACCGGTACGTCGACAGCAGCGTCTCGGGCCCGGCGAGATCGGACTTGGTGAGGCAGAGCAGCGGCTGCATCCCGGCGTCGTACGCCGCCACCAGGGCCCGGTCGATCAGCCTCGGCTGCGGGTCGGGGTCGGCCAGCGCGGTCACGATCACCAGCTGGTCGGCGTTCGACACGAGAACCCGCTCGACGGGGTCGTCGTCGTCGGCGGTACGACGCAGCGTGGTCAGCCGCTCGTTGACCTCGACGATGCGGGCCAGGCTGCCGTCGGTGCCGGAGGTGTCGCCGACGACGCGGACCCGGTCCCCGACCACCACGCCCTTGCGGCCCAGCGGCCGGGCCTTCATCGCCATCACCTTCGTGCCGTCGACCAGCAGCGTGAACCGGCCGCGGTCGACGGTCACGACGACCCCGTCCACGGCGTCCTCGTAGCTCGGCCGCTCCTTGGTGCGGGGCCGGGTGTGGCGGCGCGGACGCTCGTAGTGCTCGTGGTCGTGCTCGCCGTACCGCCCCGTGGTCACTGCGGCCCGCTCACAGCAGCCCGGTCCAGAAGCCTGCGAAGTCCGGGAACGTCTTGCCGGTGGTCGCGATGTTCTCGACCAGCACCCCGTCGACGGCGGCGCCGACGATGACGGCGGCGTGCGCCATCCGGTGGTCGGCGTAGGTGTGGAAGACGCCCCCGTGCAGCGGAGCCGGGCGCAGGCTGAGCCCGTCGTCGTGCTCGGTGACGTCGGCCCCGAGGGCGCCGAGCTCGGTCGCCAGCGCGGCCAGCCGGTCGGTCTCGTGGCCGCGGATGTGGGCGATGCCGCGCAGGTGCGAGGGGGAGTCGGCCAGCGCGCACAGCGCGGCCACCGCGGGGGCCAGCTCGCCCACGTCGTGCAGGTCGACGTCGATGCCGTGCAGGCGCCCGGTGCCGCGAACCTGCAGCCCGGCGTCGACGTACGTCACGTCGCAGCCCATCAGCGTGAGGATCGCGCGCAGCGCGTCGCCGGCCTGGGTGGTGGACCGCGGCCAGTCGCGGACGACGACCGATCCGCGGGAGACCGCCGCCAGCGCCAGGAACGGTGCCGCGTTCGAGAGGTCCGGCTCGATCACGTGGTCGACGGCGTGGACCGGCCCGGGGGCGACCGTCCAGCGGTTCGCCTCGCGGTCGTGCACCTCGACGCCGTGCCGACGCAGCATGGCGACCGTCATGTCGATGTGGGGGAGCGAGGGCACCGGCTTGCCGTCGTGGCGCACGTCGACGCCCTGCTCGTAACGGGCACCCGCCAGCAGCAGGGCGGAGATGAACTGCGACGAGGCCGACGCGTCGACCACGACCGTGCCGCCGTGCACCGCCCCGCTGCCGCGGACCGTGAACGGCAGCGACCCGCGGCCGTCGTCCTCGACGCTGACCCCGAGCGTGCGCAGGGCGCCGAGCACCTCGCCGATCGGACGGGCGCGCATGTGCGGGTCGCCGTCGAAGGAGACCGCGCCCCGTGCGAGCCCGGCCACCGGGGGCACGAAGCGCATGACGGTCCCCGCGAGCCCGCAGTCGACCACGGCGTCCGACGTGAACGCGCCGGGCGTGACCTTCCAGTCCTCACCGGACGTGTCGACGGTCGAGCCGAGTGCGGCCAGCGCGGACGCCATCAGCGTGGTGTCGCGCGACCGGAGCGCACGGCGGATGACGCTGGGCCCGTCCGCGATCGCCGCCAGGACCAGCGCCCGGTTGGTCAGCGACTTGCTGCCGGGCAGCGTCACGACGGCATCGACGGGGTCTTTCACCCGTGGTGCGGGCCAGGGATCGGCTGGAGTCGTCACCCGCGCAGCCTAGCGACGCTGCGCGGGCGACGGCGGCTCAGCCCAGCTGGGCTGCGGCGAGCTTGACCTCGCGGCGGGCGGTGCCGGCGAGGTGCCCGGCCTCGCGGCGCGCGTCCCGGGCGGCGCGGCGGGCGCGCCAGGCGACACCCGGCTTGCCCTCGGTGTCGCCGGCCGCGATGACCAGGCCACCGAGCAGCGAGAGGTTCTTGAAGAAGTGCAGCTGCTGCTGCCTGCGCTCCTCCTTGTCGGTGTACTCCCAGAACGAGTGCCCGGCGACGGTGGTCGGCACCAGCGAGACGGCCAGCACGGTGGCCGCGAGCCGCGGGCTGCGCCCGGTGGCGAGCGCCGCAGCGGCGGCGATCTGGGTGGCCGCGTTGATCCGCACCCACATCACCGGGTCGCGCGGGATCGGGACGGACGGGGCCGCCTGGCGAAGCCTGGGAATGATCTTCTCGGTCACGGGGCCGGCCTTGGCGCCCAGCGCGGGGGCGTTGCGGAGCGCGTTGACACCCCCGATGAAGAACGTCGACGCGAGCATCGGACGGGCGATCAGTCTGCTGACAGTCATGACTCCTTCCTACACCGTGCGGGCGCCGGGTAAACCCCCTCGAGGGGCTGGGCTCACGGGGCCGCCCCCGAGATGCCGTCGGAGGGCAGCGTCGGTGTCGCGGTGTTCTCCGGGGGCGGCCCGGCGACCCGTGCCCGGACCGAGACGGCCCCGGTGGCCGGGCGCGACGTCACCGTCACCCGGAGCTCGATCTCGACGTGGTCGCGCGGCTGCGGGTCCGTCGGTGGCGTGGGCTCGCTCGGCTCGACCCGCCGGCTCGGCTCGACCCGCGGGCTGGGCTCGACCCGAGCGGTCGCCGGCCCTGGCCCCGGGACCGGAACGGGAGCGGGGACGGGGACGGGAACGCCTGCGCTGCGTGGCCGCGCGTCCGGCGACGCAGGGGGCGCGGGAGCCGCGCGGTGTTGGCGCCGCTCGTCGCGCGGCACCCGGTCGTCGCGCGGCGCCCGGTCGTCGGGCCGCGCCCGGTCGTCGGGCCGCGCCGGCCGCGCGGGTCGCGCGGGTCGGCCGCCGGGCACGGCGCCGGGCGCCGCCGCCTCGGGGGCCGGCGAGGGAGGCGGCGCCGGCGCCCGCACGCCGAAGAAGACGCCGCCCACGACGAGGGCCCCGGCGCCGACTCCCGCCGCAGCGGTGGCCGGGACGTGCGCGAGCGCCAGCTCCTTCGCCCGGTCGAGCAGGAGCAGCAGGCCACCGGGCGCCGCCGCGGCACCTCCGGACGACGCGACGTACGCCGCCGCGGCCCCGCCGAGCAGGGCGGGCGCGAGGAGGCCGGCGAGGTTCGCGTTCACCTCGGTGAGCTCGAGGTAGATCGCCGCGCACGGGCGGCACTCCGCGAGGTGTGCCTCGATGCGGGACCGGTCGCGGCGCGACACGGCGTCGCGGAGGCAGGCCCCGAGGCGCTCGTGCGTCCACGCGCAGGCGTCGTCCTCCGTCTCCCGCACGTGCATCGACAGGAACGCCTGGCGCAGGCCCTCACGGGCGCGGTAGGCGAGCGCGGAGACCGAGTTCGGGCTCATGCCGAGCAGCCGGCCGACGTCCGCCGGCTGCTGGCCCTCCACCTCGGTGTGCCACAGCACCAGCTGCCACCGCTCGGGGAGCGACGCGAAGGCCCGCGCCGCCGTCGCGTTCTCGAACCCCTCGACCGCGGTGTCGCGGAACGGGATGCCGCGGTCGAACGGGGTCAGGTCGTCGGTGCTCTGCACCCGGGAGGCGGCGCGGATCCGGTCCACGTGCAGGCGTCGGACCGCGGTCAGCAGGTACGCGCGGAACGCGACGTCGGGGCCTCCGCCGCGCCGCAGGACCACGAACACCTTGGCGAAGGCCTCCGCGACCAGGTCGTCGACGTCGGGACCCGACACCAGCTGCCGGCCGAGGCGCCGGGCCGCCTCGGCGTGCCGACGGAACAGCTCGCCGTAGGCGTCGGCGTCTCCGCCCCGGACGGCCGAGATCAGCTCGGCGTCCCCGGGGCTGTCGAGCAACGGCAGCGTGACGCTCACAAGGGTCCAACGCACGACCGGGCCGAAGATCACGCAGCAGACCCCGGAAAATAAGTGCGGATTTTCGCGTCATGCCCCGTGCCCCCGTCCGTTCCATCTCCGTACGACGGACTCGGGAGGCAACGCCGTGGGGATCTTCGGGGCCCGTAGGTGCCCTCCGACGTCCGGACCCCGGGCAGGGGAAGGGCTGTCCGAAGCGATCCGGTCGGCCCTGCCGCCGCGCTTCGAGGCGGTGGGGGAGGCCCTTGTCTCGGGTTCGGGGTCCGTCGAGGCGTGTGTCGTGGTCGGCAGCGACCTCGCGCGGGACGGTGTCCCGCTCGAGGAAGCCCTGGACGCGCTGACGACGACGTACCGCATGGTCCGCGGTGGGGACCCGGACCATGCGGACATGCGCGCGCTCGCGCTGGGGTGGAGCGAGGCGACGCTCGGCTATCTGAACCGGCTCTCCTGCGAGGACCCGCTCACCGGCCTCGCGAGCATGGCGCACGTGCGCAGCCGGCTCCGGGAGCTGTACCGCGGCCAGCTCCGGGACGGCGTGTGCACCCGCGACACCCACGCCCTGGTCGTGGTCGACGTGCCGGTGGCCCGCGGCACCGCCCCGGCCGGCAGGATCCGCGTCGAGCAGGCACTCCGGGCCAGCCGGGTCGGGGAGGTCGTGCGCGCGGTGTTCACCGGCACGGAGACGATCGGTCGGCTCGGCCCGCGCAAGGTCGTCGTGCTGTGCGCACGCGACGACCGGCTCGGCGCCCGGGTCGCCGAGCTGCGCGAGAGGCTGGTCGGGCTCGACGCCCGCGGCCCAGCGGCCCGGGCCTGGATCGAGACGCTGCCCGACTCGGACGCCGCCGCGGCTGCCCTGCTCGCCCGCCTCGCCCGCGCCTGAGTCTTCTAGGCTGGCCCGCATGTGCGGTCGTTACGCCTCCAGCAGGCGCCCCGAGGACCTCGTCGAGGAGTTCGAGGTCGTCGACAACCGGGTCCCGGCCCCCTTGGCCGCCGACTACAACGTCGCCCCCACCAAGGAGGTGTACGCCGTGCTCGAGCGGCCGCCCAGGACGGTCGAGGGGAGCGAGGCGGTGGACGGCGCCAGCCGCCAGCTCCGCGTGCTGCGCTGGGGCCTGGTCCCGTCCTGGGCGAAGGACCCCTCCATCGGCAACCGGATGATCAACGCGCGGATGGAGACCGTCGCCGAGAAGCCGGCGTACAAGCGGGCCTTCGCCAAGCGCCGCTGCCTGCTGCCGGCCGACGGCTACTTCGAGTGGTACCCGACGTCGGAGCAGACGACGTCCGGCAAGCCCCGCAAGCAGCCGTTCTTCATCCGGCCCCAGGACCACGGCACCCTGGCGATGGCCGGGCTGTACGAGATCTGGCGCGACCCCACCCGCGACGATGACGACCCCGAGCGCTTCCGCTGGACCTGCACGGTGCTCACCACCCAGGCCGAGGACTCGCTGGGCCACATCCACGACCGGATGCCGCTCATGGTCGAGCGCGACCGCTGGGCGCAGTGGCTGGACCCGACCGCGTCCGGGCAGGACCGCCTCGACCTGCTCGTCCCGGCCGCGCCGGGGAACCTGGAGGCCTACCCCGTGTCACCCCTGGTCAGCAACGTCCGCAACAACGGACCGGAGCTCGTCGAGCCGCTCCCGCTCGACGAGTCGCCGGCATGAGCCGCGCGCAGAGACGGGCGGGGCGCCGGTGAGCACCGAGCGGCGCATCGCGACCCCGGCCGGCGAGGCGCGGCTGGTCACCGACCGGTCCCGGCACCCGGTCGCCACGGTGCTGCTCAGCCACGGCGCCGGCAACGGCATCGACACCCGCGACCTCGAGGCGCTGGCCCGGCACCTGCCCCGCAACGGCATCACGGTCGTCCGCCTGGAGCAGCCGTGGAAGGTCGCGGGCCGCCGGATCGCGACCGCACCGGCGACCCTCGACGAGGCGCTGGTCGCCGCCGCCGACCAGCTCCGGGTCCGGACGCCGCTGGTGATCGGCGGCCGCTCGGCCGGGGCCCGCTCGGCGGTCCGGTGCGCGAAGACCCTGGGTGCGGTGGGCTGCCTGGCCCTCGCCTTCCCGCTGCACCCGCCCGGCCGGCCGGAGAAGTCCCGGCTCGCCGAGCTCCAGGGCGCCCGGCTGCCGACCCTGGTCGTCCAGGGGGAGCGCGACACGATGGGCCGTCCGGACGAGTTCCCCGACGACGTGGACCTCGCGGTCGTGCCCGCGGCCGACCACGGCTTCAAGGTGCCGGTCCGTGGCGAGCTGTCCCAGGACGAGGCGATGGGCATCGTCGTCGAGGCCGCGCTGGAGTGGATCGTGCGGGAAGTGACCGGCACGGGGAATGGGTCGCCGGGCTGAGGTGTTCCACCCGTGTGCTCGCCCTCCTGGAACCTGCGCCCCCCGACGTCGGGTCGTCCCGCGTAAACTGGGACGCGATGACTGACTCCCTGAACATCCCCGACGAGGTCGTGGACGTCGCCACCGAGACCGACGAGCAGCGATCCGCCCGGTTCGAGCGCGACGCGCTGCCCTACCTCGACCAGCTCTACTCGGCCGGGATGCGGATGACGCGCAACCCCGCCGACGCCGAGGACCTGGTCCAGGAGACGTTCGCGAAGGCGTACTCGTCCTTCCACCAGTTCCGGCCCGGGACCAACCTCAAGGCCTGGCTCTACCGGATCCTGACCAACACCTTCATCAACACCTACCGCAAGAAGCAGCGCCAGCCGCAGCAGTCGATGTCCGAGGACGTCGAGGACTGGCAGCTCGCCCGTGCCGAGTCCCACACGTCGACCGGGCTGCGGTCCGCGGAGACGGAGGCGCTCGAGCACCTTCCCGACTCCCAGGTGAAGGACGCGTTGCAGCGGCTCCCGGAGGAGTTCCGGCTCGCGGTCTACCTCGCGGACGTCGAAGGATTCGCCTACAAGGAGATCGCGGAGATCATGGACACGCCGATCGGCACCGTCATGTCCCGGTTGCACCGGGGCCGTCGCCAGCTGCGTGACATGCTCTCGGACTACGTGCGGGCCAACGACCTGCTTCCCCTCGGCCGCGACGGAGGCAAGTCGTGACACACAACCACCCCGAACCCTCGAGCGGCGAGTGCGCCGACTACCTCGAGCGGATCGTCTACTTCCTCGACAACGAGCTCGACGAGGCCGACTGCTCGGAGGTCCGGCTCCATCTGGACGCGTGCAACCCGTGCCTGGAGCGCTACGACCTGCAGCGCACGGTGAAGGCCGTCGTCGCGCGGTCCTGCTCCGAGGCCGCGCCCGAGGAACTGCGCCAGAAGGTGCTGTTCCGCATCCGCGAGGTCCAGGTGCGCATCAGCGAGGCCTGAGGCCGCGCCCGCTGCCCGAAGACCTCGCCCCACAAGCAGAGAGCCCCCGGCCGGATCGGCTGGGGGCTCGGTGCTGTGTGGTGCTCGAGTGCCTGCGCTCAGGCGTTGGGGCGCTTGCCGTGGTTCGCGCCCTTCTTCTTGCGAGCGCGGCGCTTGCGGCCGGTCTTGCCCATGGTGTCCTCCTGGTCGACGAGTGTGGCCCGGGGGCCGCGGACCATCTTCGCAGGTCGGGCCGCGGCGGCGAAATCCGACCCCGCTCAGAGCCGGGACAGGAATCGCTCCGCATCGACCACGACGCGGGTGACCTCGCCGGTGCCGACCACCTTGCCGTTGCCGCCGACGTGCCGCGCGGCGACCGCGAACCGGTGCAGCCGGCCGTCGACGTACGACGCCGACGCCGTCACCTCGACCTGCTGGCCCACCGGGCTCCCGGCCAGGTGGTCCAGTGCCACCCGGGTGCCCACGCTCGTGCCGCCGGGCGGGAGCGAAGCCTCGATCGCGGCACAGGTGGCGGCCTCGCACCAGGCCAGCAGCCGCGGGGTGCCGAGCACCGCCAGGCTGCCCGAGCCGAGCGTGGCCGCGGTGTCCTCCTCGGTCACGGTGAACAGGAGCCGGGCCTCCAGCGGTGGCGTCGGTGCGGTCATCGGGCGGACTCCTCGAGGTCGAGTCGGTAGGCGATCAGCCGGACGTGCGGGAGCGGCTGCCAGTCCCGTTCCGGTGTCCGGACGAAGCCGAGCCGCTCGTACAACCGGTGCGCCTCGGTCATCTGCGGCAGGCTGGACAGCACGATCGCCCGGGCGCCCTGCTCCCGGAAGCGGTCGAGGGCGAGCCGCACCAGCGCCTCGCCCACGCCCGTCCGCCGGGCGGCGGGGGAGACGGCCAGCATCCGGAACTCGCCCTCGTCGTGGCCGGCGAGCTCCTGCCACGGCGAGCCCTCGGGACAGATCGTGACGGTGCCGAGGACCTCGTCGCTGTCGTCGGGGGTCGCCACCCACAGCTCCGCCTCGAGGTCGCGGGCCGCGGCGTTGCGCAGGTGCTCGACGTACGGGTCGTCGGGGCCCAGCGTGAAGTCGGCGTACGCCGCGACGGTCACCGCCCCGGCCGCCTCGTGGTCGGCGGGCCGGGCGCGCCGGATCCGCACGGGCTCAGATCCCGAACGTGGCGCGCGGGTAGGCCGCCTCCACGTCCGTGATCACGTTGACCAGGTAGGGCACGCCCGACTCGAAGGCGCGGTCGAGCGCCCCGCCGATCTGGCGCGGGTCGGTGACGGTCTCCCCGGCGCCGCCCAGCGCGCGCACGACCTCGTCGTACGCCGTGCGCGGCGCCAGGTCGGCGACGACGTC
>Ga0307415_100001215_pt1 | contig 12074 bp, 8 predicted proteins | sample DK1Cmetagenome_FD_204524 | JGI IMG/M metagenome (GOLD analysis project Ga0307415, IMG submission 204524) | Maize rhizosphere microbial communities from greenhouse at UC Davis, California, United States - DK15-C-2 | ecosystem: Host-associated > Plants > Roots > Rhizosphere > Soil | place: USA...
CCATCGCGCTCCACGATCTCGACTTTGCCGCGATCGGGACGCGCGGCGCTGCGGCCGAGCAGTTGCAAAGCTTTTCGTGGCTGCGGGACCTTGCTGCGGCGGCATCGCGCGAGAAGGGCGCGAGGCTCGCGGAGGCACTCGCCGGGCGCTGGCTTCTGGCGCACGGCACTCGTGTCGACGAGGCATGGCGACCCGATCTGCTCGGCGAGCGCATCCTGTTCTGGACCGCTTACGCGCCCTACCTGCTGTCGAGTCGCGACAGTGGATATCGTTCGGCGGTGCTCAATACCCTCGTGCGAGGCGCCCGGCATCTGGAAGCCAATGCTGACAAGGCGCCGCCGGGGATCAAGCGGATTACCGCCTGGTCTGGCGTCGTTGCTGCTGGTTTGCTGATCCAGGGTGGCGTTCCGCGCGTCGCCAAGGGCGAATCCGGGCTGGCCCGGGCTCTTTCGACCGCGCAGTTCGAGGATGGCGGACTGATCAGCCGGACGCCCTTTGAGCAGGCGCTGCTGGTCGACAGGCTTTCTCTGCTTCGCGCCGCTTATCATGCAGCCAAGCAGAGCCTTCCCGAAGGCATCGAGGCCGCCGCGGCAGCAGCGCTCGCCGCGCTTCATGGAGTTACGATGGGCGACGGCGGCTTGTCGAGCTGGCAGGGCGGCAATCCCGGCGAGGCGGCGCGGCTTCACGCTCTAGTTGAGGGAAGCGGCCTACGTGCGCGGCCGCTGCGCAACGCGCGCGGCTGGGGATATCATCGCATGTCGGCGCTCGGCACCATTCTCGTGATCGACGCCGCTGCGCCGCCGCCGGCGAAGACGGCCCAGACGCCGTGCGCTTCGACCCTGGCATTCGAGCTGTCAGACGGAGTCCAGCGGCTCGTCATCAATTGCGGTGGACCGGCGCCATTGCCGACAGGCCTGCCGGACGACCTGGTGCAAGCGCTTCGTACCACTGCGGCACACAGCACGCTGACGCTCGACGACACCAATTCGACCGCCATCCTGCCTGACGGATCGATTGGCAAAGGCGCGGCCGAGGTGTCCGTCACTCGCAGCGAGGACAATGATTCGAGCCGGCTTGAGGCGAGTCATGACGGCTACGTCCGCGGCTTCGGCCTGATTCACAAACGCAGCCTGATGCTTGGCAATGACGGCAAGGAATTGCGCGGCGCCGACCAGCTGATTGCGAAGGGCAGGCGCAAGATTAGGGATGCAGCGCCTTACGCCGTCCGCTTCCATCTGGCCCCGGGCGTGGAACCGACACTGACCGCCGATGGCATGGGCGCGATCCTGCGCTCGCCCGGCGCGCCGCCATGGAATTTCCGCTGCCGCGGCGCCAATCTCGGCATTGAGGAAAGCGTGATGATCGACGGCCGCGGCGATGCGGTCGCGACGACCCAATTGGTGATTACCGGCGAGATCGCGGCTATCGGCGGTGAAGTCGCCTGGCAGTTTCGCCGCTCAAGCTGAAAAGGACCAAATGTGACGGACCTCGTGCCCATCAAACGGGCGCTCATTTCGCTTTCGGACAAGACCGGGCTGGAGCCTCTGGCGGAGGCATTGAAGCTGCGCGGCGTGGAGATGGTCTCGACCGGCGGGACAGCGGCGAAGCTGCGCGAGATGGGCCACGAGGTGCGCGACATTTCCGACCTCACCGGTTTCCCGGAGATGATGGACGGGCGGGTGAAGACGCTTCACCCCAAAGTCCACGGGGGCCTGCTCGGCGTTCGCGATAATGAAGAGCACGCCGCCGCGATGGAGGAGCATGACATCGCTCCGATCGATCTCGTGGTGGTCAATCTCTACCCGTTCGAAGCCACCGTCGCGCGCGGCGCGGATCGTGACGAGATCATCGAGAATATCGACATTGGCGGGCCGTCGATGGTGCGCAGCGCGGCGAAGAACCACGCGCATGTCGCGATCGTCACCGACCCTGCCGATTATCAGGAACTGATCGGCGAGCTCGATGCGAATGACGGTGCGACGTCACTTGGCTTCCGGCGGAAGCTTGCGGCGAAAGCCTATGCCCTGACCGCGGCCTATGATTCGACGATCTCGCAATGGTTTGCGTTCGTTGACCAACAGCAGCGCTTCCCGCCGCTGTGGACGCCGGCGAGCCGGCTGAAGATGCCGCTCCGCTATGGCGAAAATCCGCATCAGCAAGCGGCGCTTTATCTCCCGGTCGGTCCGCATGCGGACGGCATTGCCCAGGCCCAGCAGGTGCAAGGCAAGGAACTTAGCTACAATAACCTCAACGACGCCAGTGCCGCGCTGGAGCTGGTCGCCGAGTTCCGCGACGGCCCGCCGACGGTTGTCATCGTCAAGCACGCCAACCCCTGCGGCGTCGCGAGTGCTGACAGCGTGCTCGATGCCTGGAATGCCGCCCTCGCCTGCGACAGCGTGTCCGCTTTCGGGGGGATCGTTGCGGTCAACCGCCCGCTCGACGCTGCGACTGCCGAGGCGATCACCAAAATCTTTACCGAAGTCGTGGTGGCGCCGGGTGCCGACGATGAAGCGCGGGCGATCTTCGCCAAGAAGAAGAACCTACGCCTGCTGCTGACCAACGGCCTGCCCGATCCGAAGCGGGGCGGGCAGAACATTAGCGTCATCGCCGGCGGCATCCTGGTGCAGGACCGCGACAATGGCTTCGTCACCCCCGATCAGCTGAGTTGCGTAACCAAGCGCCAGCCGACGGATCGCGAACTGGCTGACTGCCTGTTCGCCTGGACCGTCGCCAAGCACGTGAAGTCGAACGCCATCGTCTACGCCAAGGACGGCGCGACGGCGGGCATCGGCGCGGGCCAGATGAATCGCCGCGATAGCGCGCGGATTGCCGCGACGAAGGCGAAGGAAGCAGCGGAGACATACGGCTGGCCCGAGCCGAGGACCGTCGGGTCAGCGGTCGCTTCGGACGCCTTTTTCCCATTTGCCGACGGACTGCTTGCCGCGGCCGAAGCTGGAGCCACGGCCGTGATCCAGCCGGGCGGATCGATCCGCGACGATGAGGTGATCGCGGCTGCCGACGAGGCTGGGCTGGCGATGCTCTTCACTGGAATGCGCCACTTCCGCCATTGATTAGCGCACGGGGTCCTCGGTCGTGCCGGGAGCCGGGATTTCAAGCTCCTCGATATCGGACTTCTTCATCCGGAAGAGCTCTCGGTCCTGCGGACCGAAGCCCTTGGTCCACAGCACCGCGCCGAAAGCGACGAGGATCGCCGGGATGCCGAAGATGAGCTCGGCCCACTCAGGCAGTAGCGTCGAGCCGTAGCCGACAACGACTGCTGCGGCGGCGGCCCAGATGAGCGGCCAGCGCCAGCCGTTCACTCGGGCTCCGAGGATTCCGCACAGCAGTCGCGACTTTGCAACTGCCGCGAACCCCAGCGCAAGCAGCAGCGCGATCGCGGGACCCGTCGCCTGGAACATCACTGGCAGTTCGAACGCGCGCATCGCTACGATCAGCCCGATCGCAAGACCCGCTTCGAGGGCGATCATGGCGATGCTGATGAGCATGTTGCGGTGGCGGGCGACGTAGATCAGCGCCGCTTCGCTCACCGCTGCCATCGCCGCGACTACCTCTGCCGCGAGCAGGAAGGCGAGCGCAGCGGTGCCGGCGACGAAGGCTGGCCCTACGAGCCCCATCACGGCTTCGCCGGGGATCGCGAGGGCCAGCGCAACGCCAAGCTGCGCGGCGATCACCCAAAACCCGACCTGCCGCACCTGCTTCGCCACGGCGATCTTGTCGCCTTCCTTCAGGTTGCGGGCGATGACCGGGCCAAGGATCGGGTCGAAGCTGCTCTTCAGCTTCGACGGCAGCGAAGCGACGTTCTGCGCAACGTAATAGATGCCGACGATGGTTGGCGAGAAGAACAGGCCGAGTACGGCGATGTCCACGCGGCGCGAACCCCATTCGACCGCGTCTGCGGCGGCAACGGGTATATTCCGTCGCGCCATCCGCCAGAGGGCTGAGGGATCAGGGCGCCAGTCACGCGGAAAGCCGTAGCTTTTCAGGAAGGGGATGATGGAGGCGATGACGGCCCCGATCATGGACAGAACATAAGCGATGATCAGGCCGTCTCGCGTGGAGATGTACGACCAGGCGAAGGCGGCAGCGCTGATCGTGATCGGCTCAACCACCGCACGGGCGCGCACGGTCGATGTGACGTCATGCCGATAGGCGAGCGCCGCGAGCATGATGTCCGACCAGGCGAGCGCGATGATGGTGATCGGAAGCAGCCATTCGAGCCCGGTCAGCTGGCTGTTCGGAAACATGGCCTGCGGAAAGATCATCAGCAGGCCCATCGCCAGGGCGGAACCGATTGCGGCGACGATCAACCCATCCCAGGCGACGCACGCATGGGGCTTGTCGGTATGAGCAAGCTGCTGCGCGAGGCCACGCTTGAGACCGAGCGTTGCCAGCTGCGCCGCGAATTCGACGATCAGGATGGCGTAGGCAAAGCGGCCGAGCGCCTCCGCGCCATAGATGCGGCCGGCGATGAACAGGAACGGCAGGCGCGCGGCGAGGCGGAGGCAGAACCCGAAGAAATTGATTCTTCCGCCCCGTGCGAGCGCCGCCATGTCCGCCGGCGGCGCGGGGCGCGCGGCCTCACTCAATGCGCTGCGCCCCAATGCTCGCCCCAGCCCACGTCGACATCGAGCGGCACGTCGAGCTTGAGCATCGGCTCAGCGGCGGTGGACATGACTCGGCGAACAACCTCAGCCGCCTCCTCCTCGCGCCCGTCGGGCACTTCGAACACCAGTTCGTCGTGGACCTGCAGGAGCATCCGGACGCCTTCGAGGCCAGCTTCGGCCAGCGCGCCATCCATGCGGGTCATTGCGCGCTTGATCAGGTCGGCGCTGGTCCCTTGGATCGGCGCGTTGATCGCGGCTCGCTCGGCACCGCCGCGGATCGACGGGTTGGGCGAGCGAATGTTCGGATAGAAGTGCGTCTTTCGACCGAAGAGGGTTTCCGTGTAGCCCTTCGACCGGACGAAATTCAGAGTGTCGTCGATATAGGCGCGTATGCCGGGGAATCGCTCAAAATAGCGCGCGATAATCGCCGACCCCTCTTCCTTGGGAACGCCCATGCGGGAGGCGAGGCCCCACGCGGAAACTCCGTAGAGGATCGCGAAATTGACCGTCTTCGCCTTGTTGCGGTTCTCTCGATCGGACGACCCGAACAACTCCTCTGCTGTCATGTTGTGGATGTCGGCCTTGTCGCGGAAGGCCTCCTTGAGCTGCGGCACGTCGGCCATGTGCGCAGCGATGCGCAGTTCGATCTGGCTGTAGTCGGCGCTCATCAGCACGTAGCCCGGTTCGGCGACGAAGGCGTCGCGGATCTTCCGGCCTAGCTCGGTGCGGATGGGGATGTTCTGCAGGTTCGGGTCGTTGGAAGACAAGCGCCCGGTCTGCGCTCCGGTGAGGCTGAAGCTGGTGTGCACCCGCCCGGTCTCGGGGTTAATCACTGCCTGCAGCGCGTCCGTGTAGGTGTTCTTAAGCTTCGTCAGCTGCCGCCATTCGAGGACCAGTGACGCGCATGGCACGCCCTCATTAGCCAACCGCTCAAGCTCGTTGACGTCGGTCGAATATTGGCCGCTCTTGCCCTTGCGCCCGCCCTTCAGGCCAAGCCGGCCGTACAGGACTTCGCCAAGCTGCTGCGGCGATCCGATCGTGAACGGGCCGCAGGCCGCCTCGTAGATACGCTCCTCAAGCTTGGCGATTTCCTCCGAAAACGTCTTGCTGAGGCCGGCCAGATACTCGCGATCGACCTTCACGCCGCGACGCTCCATGCGACTGATCACCGGAATCAGTGGCTGGTCGACGCGCTTGTAGACACGCTCGGCATGCTCGGAGGTCAGGCGCGGTTTGAGGCGATGCCACAGGCGGAGCGCGATATCCGCATCCTCGGCGGCATATTCCGTCGCTTGCCTGAGTGGGACCTTGTCAAAGGTGATCTGCTTGGCGCCGGTGCCGCAAACCGACTTGAAGCTGATCATCTCATGTTCGAACTGCGCCTTGGCGAGGTCGCTGAGGTTGTGGCCGAAGCTCCGGCCCGCATCGAGGTCGAAGCTCATCAGCATAGTGTCGTCGTACGGCGCGACCTCGATGCCGAGCTTGTCGAACATCACCCAGTCGTACTTGAGGTTGTGCCCGATCTTGAGGACGGTCGGGTCCTCCAGCAGCGGCTTCAGTTTTTCGAGGACGCGAGCTTCCGACATCTGCTGCGGCGCTTCGGCGAGCAGGTCGCCGCCCACGTGGGCGACCGGGATGTAGCAGGCGCGGTTCGGACCGGTCGCAAGGCTGATCCCCGCCAGCCGCGCAATGATGCAGTCGATGCAGTCGGTCTCGGTGTCGATCGCGACATAACCCTGCTGTCGCGCCTCGGTGATCCAGCGATCGAGCGTCGCCTCGTCGGTTACCGACTCATATTTCGAGAAATCGATATCGATCTTTTCGGGCTCGGCCGGCCCCTCGATCGGCGCCTTGCGGTCCATTGCCGCAATGACGTCATTGCGAACCGTCGCGCCGGTGTTCTGGGGACCGCCGCCGACCATGCGCGCGAGCAGCGTCTTGAACCCCTGGTCCTCAAGGAACTCCCGCAGCGGCTCTGGCGGAATACCCTTCAGCGTTAAATCCTCGAGCGGCTCCGGCAAGGGTGCGTCGCACACCAGCCGCACCAGCTCACGCGACAAGCGCGCGTCGCCCGCGAACTCGATGAGGTTCTGCTTGAGCTTGGGCTTCTTGATCTCCTCGACCGCGGAGAGAACGCCTTCGACGCTGCCATATACCTGAATGAGCTGGGTCGCCGTCTTCGGGCCGATGCCCGGCACGCCGGGCACGTTGTCGACGCTGTCGCCCATCAAAGCGAGCACCTCGCCGACCTTCTCCGGGCCAACGCCGAACTTCTCGTTGACGGCGGCTTCGTCGATGCGGCGGTCATTCATCGTGTCGAGCATGTCGACCGAACCGTCCTCGACCAGCTGCATCAGATCCTTGTCGGAACTGACGATGGTCGTCTTCCAGCCCGCCTTCTTCGCGGCCATCACGTAGCAGGCGATGATGTCGTCTGCCTCGAGCCCGTTTTTCTCGATGCACGGGATCGAGAAGGCGCGGGTCGCGACGCGGATCAGCGGGAATTGCGGGACCAGGTCTTCCGGCGGCGGCGGGCGATGCGCCTTATACTGGTCGTACATCTCGTTGCGGTGGGTCGATTCAGACGCATCGAGGATGACCGCCATGTGCGTCGGCCCCTCGGCGTTCTTGAGGCCGTCGGCGAGCTTCCACAGCATTGCGGTATAACCGTAGACCGCGCCGACATTCATTCCGTGCCGGTTCGTGAGCGGCGGAAGCCGGTGATAGGCGCGGAAGATGTAGCTCGAGCCGTCGACGAGGTAGAGGTGGTTCTGATCTGGCATGAACGACCGGGTTTAGCAGGGAAAAAGGGCGATGCCAGCGCGGCGGACTAGCCCGCCAGCAACGGCCAGATGACCATGCCGAGACCGACCAGGCTGATGGTGTAGACGATGGTCCGGACCACCGGCACGCCCGCCGCGTAGAGCGGTAGATAGATAAGGCGCGCACCAAGCCATATCCACCCGCCGAGCGCGGTCCAGTTACTCGTCTGGTCCGCCAGCACGACGCCCAGCAAAGCGACGATCGCGATCGGGAAGGTCTCCTGGAAGTTGGCCTGCGCGCGCATGGTGCGGCCGGTCATCTCGTTAGGCGGCGGAAGCGTGTCGTCGCGCGCGCTGACGTTCCACTTGCGGCCGTACTGCCTTGTCTTGAAGCGCGTCGCGATGAAGATGTGAATGAACAGCAGCACCGCTCCGAACGCGGCAATCCTGACTTCGATTGGCATTCGCACCTCCCCTTATGGAACCAGCACCGTGTCCTTCGCCTCTTTATCGGTCTTCGGATAGTCGAGCGTGAAATGAAGCCCGCGGCTTTCGTGGCGGCTGAGGGCGCTTCGAATGATGAGGTCGGCAACCTCGAGCAGGTTCCGAAGCTCGATCAGGTCGGGCGTGACACGGAAGTGCTGGTAATAATCGGTAACCTCCTTGCGCAGAAGATCGATGCGGTGCTTGGCACGTTCCAGCCTTTTGGTCGTGCGGACAATGCCGACGTAATTCCACATGAAGCGCCGGATCTCGCCCCAGGTCTGGGTAATGACGACTTCCTCGTCGCTGTCGGTCACCCGGCTTTCGTCCCAGCCGCGGACGTGGGGCACCTCGGCAAGTTCGTTCCAATTGCCGAGAATGTGCTTCGCCGCCGCTTCGCCGAACACAAGGCATTCGAGCAGGCTGTTGGAGGCCAGGCGATTGGCGCCGTGCAGTCCGGACTGCGTAACTTCGCCGGCCGCATAAAGCCCCGGGGCGTCGGTGCGGCCGTCGAGATCCACCATCACCCCGCCGCACGTATAATGCTGTGCGGGCACGACCGGAATCGGTTCCTGGGTCATGTCGATGCCGAGACCCAGCAGCTTTTCGTAGATGTTCGGGAAGTGCTCGCGGACGAACTCCGGCTCGCGGTGCGAAATGTCGAGATGGACGTAGTCGAGGCCATCGCGCTTGATCTCGCTATCGATGGCGCGGGCGACGATGTCTCGCGGGGCGAGCTCTCCGCGCTCGTCATAGTCGGGCATGAAACGATGCCCGGTTACCGGATGCTTCAGGATGCCGCCTTCGCCGCGCACCGCTTCGGTGATCAGGAAGTTCTTGACCTCAAGATTGTAAAGGCAGGTCGGGTGGAACTGCATCATTTCCATGTTGGAGATGCGGCATCCGGCTCGCCACGCCATGGCGATGCCGTCTCCGGTCGCGCCCCGCGGAGCGGTGGAGAAAAGGTAAGCGCGACCTGCTCCTCCGGTTGCGAGGACCGTGGCGCGGGCGGTGAGCGCTTCGACCTTCTTCTTACGGCGATTGTAGGCATAGAGGCCGTGGACGGCGCCGCTGGTCGAGAAATGCGTAGTGTGGCGCCCGGTGATCAGGTCGACCGCGACCATGTCGGGCACGAGCGTGATGTTCGGATGCTTGAGCGCGGCGGTTTCGAGCGCCCTCTGGATTGCCGCTCCGGTGGCGTCAGCAACGTGGACGATGCGGCGGTGGCTATGCCCGCCCTCGCGGGTCAGGTGAAGCACGCCGCCGTCATTGGCGAAGGGAACGCCGAGATCGACCAGCCGCTGGATCGCGCGCGGCGCCGATTCGACCACATGTTCGACCACTGCGCGATCGTTGAGACCCGCCCCGGCGACCATCGTGTCATTGATATGCGCTTCGAAGCTGTCGCCTTCTTCGAGCACGGCGGCAATGCCACCCTGCGCCCACCCGGTTGCGCCTTCGCCCAGCGCGCCCTTGGCGATCACCGCGACCTTGCGATCCTCCGCAAGGTTAAGCGCGGCGGTCAGTCCTGCTGCGCCCGATCCGACGACGAGGACGTCCGCAGTCGCGTTCACGCGGCCTCTTGGCGCGAGACGAGGCTGAGGAACACATCCTCCAGATCAGGATCGCGAGTTCGGACGTCCACAATGGCGTACCCGTCCTTCTGCACCGCCGCGAGCACTTCGCCGGCGTTCACCTTGTCCTTGCGATAGGTGATTTCGATCGTCCGCTCGTCGACGAGGTTGATGTTCTCGAAGCAGGCATTGGTCGGAACGCCGTCGAGATCGCGGTCGAAAGTGACGACCACGGCCTTCTCCTGCGCCTTTGCGACCAAAGTCCGCGTCGGTTCATTGGCGACGACCCGGCCGTGGTTGATGATCGCGATGCGGTCGCAAAGCTCCTCGGCTTCCTCGAGGTAGTGCGTGGTCAGCACCACCGTTACGCCCTGCCGGTTGAGCTCCTTCACATAGGCCCACAGCTGACGGCGAAGCTCGATGTCGACGCCCGCCGTGGGCTCGTCGAGGACCAGGATCGGCGGCGAATGGACCATTGCCTTGGCGACGAGGAGACGCCGCTTCATGCCGCCCGACAGCGTTCGCGCATAGGCGTCGGCTTTGTCGGTCAGATGCATCGCAGCGAGCAACTGGTCAGTCTGCCTCTTGCCCGCTGGAATTCCATAGAGTCCGGCCTGGATCTCCAGTGCCTCCTTCGGCGTGAAGAAGGGATCGAACAGGATCTCCTGCGGGACGATGCCGATCGAACGCTTCGCGTTGCGCGGGTGCTCGTCGATGTCGAAGCCCCAGACGAAGGCCTTGCCGCTGGTCTTTACGACCAGTCCGGCAAGGATGTTGATCAAGGTCGATTTGCCCGCCCCATTAGGACCGAGCAGCCCGAAGATTTGGCCGCGCGGAACGTCGAAGGTGACGTTGTCCAGCGCCAGCTTGGGCGGGACTCCCTTGGCAGCATAGGTCTTCGACAAGGCTTCGATGCGGATTGCGGCCGACGGGTCCATGAACCGCGCATAGCGGTGTCGCCCCTCCCGGGACAAGGAAAGGTGTGAAGGCCGCGTTTACCCTTCCCGTGCAATTCATGTTGAGAAGACACGTTTACTTGGCGTCCTTGGATGGGACGCGTGTGGACCTTTGCAACCGGCCTGATCGGCCTGCTGTCGCTGTTTGCGGCCGCTCCCGCATTCGCTGCGCCTGTCTCCCCAGATAAGAATGCCACGTCGACGGCGATGATCGTTCCGCCCGCGATGGTCCGCAAGATCGAGGACCTCAACTTCGGCTGCCTGATCGTTGCCGGGCCCGTCGGCGGTACGGCCGTGCTCAATCCGAACACTGAGGTCGTCACCACCACCGGCGGCGTCACAAAAGTCGGCGGTGCAACGACTTGCCCGGCCTACTCGGCGCTGTTCGAAGCCGTTTCGCCGGTCAAGGGCGTTGTGATCATTCGCCTTCCCAAGGTCCTCGCGACCCTGACGCGTGTCGGTGGAACGGAGACCATGACTGTTGGCGCCTGGACGGTGGATGGATCGACCAACCGCAACGTGCCTGCAAAGGAAACCTGGGCATTCAAGATTGGCGGCACCCTGTTCGTAAATGCCAACCAGGTCGAAGGCTTGTACGTCGGCACTTTCGCCGTTGACGTGCAGTATCCTTAATCGGGCTGCAACTGCACCTGTTGATTGGCGCTCGCTGCATTGAAGCGCGCCGGTCCCGTTGCTACTTCACGTTGCATGGACCAGCCCCCGTCATCCGCTAACGCGATCCCGCCGCCCGAAGTGTTCAAGGTCAAGACGCTGCAGGTGGCGTGCGACGGGTCGGGGGAAGTGTCGCCCGCATTGGGGCATCCGCGTGTGTTCCTGCGGATTGAGCCGGACATGGGTTTCGTCGAGTGCGGTTATTGCGACCGCCGCTTCGTCCTTGAGGGGGGACCAGCGGACCGGCACGCATGAGCGTGTCCGATCCGCGGCGATTCCTTTACCGGAGCCTTGATCCCGACGGCGCGCGGCGACTTGCGGCCAAGCACCTCTCTAGCTGCGACGATGGCGAACTCTACCTGCAATATTCGGCGAGCGAGAGCTTCGGTTTCGACGATGGCCGGCTGAAAACCGCCGATTACAATACTGCATCGGGCTTCGGCCTGCGCGGCGTGACGGGCGAGACCACCGCCTTTGCCCACGCCAATGAGATCAGCGAGGCGGCGATCGACCGCGCCGCAGCGACGCTGAAGCTGCTCGATCCAGCGAACGGTCAACCGGCGCCGCCGCCGCTTCGCACCAATCAATCGATGTACGGCGCTGACGATCCGTTGGGCCTGGTCCCGTTCGCCGACAAGGTGGCGCTTTGCCAGCAGATCGACGCTGCCGCGCGGGCTCGCGATCCGCGAGTAGCGCAGGTCGCCGTGTCACTCGCGGCGACCTGGAGTGTGATCGACATCGTTCGGGGGGACGGCTTCGTAGGGCATGACGTGCGCCCGCTGGTTCGTCTCAACGTCCAGATCGTCGCGCAGGACGGAGAACGGCGCGAGACCGGCTATCACGGGCTCGGCGGCCGCTATCTCTACGACGATCTGTTCAAGCCCGAGACCTGGAACCGGGCGATCGACATTGCGCTGGCGCAGGCTCTGACCAATCTCGATTCGGTTGCGGCGCCGGCCGGAGAGATGCCGGTCGTGCTTGGGCCTGGCTGGTGCGGCGTGC
>Ga0307415_100001216_pt1 | contig 12068 bp, 9 predicted proteins | sample DK1Cmetagenome_FD_204524 | JGI IMG/M metagenome (GOLD analysis project Ga0307415, IMG submission 204524) | Maize rhizosphere microbial communities from greenhouse at UC Davis, California, United States - DK15-C-2 | ecosystem: Host-associated > Plants > Roots > Rhizosphere > Soil | place: USA...
CCCTCGGCCGGCTGCCAGGAAGTGGGCCTGATCATCAGGAGGACGCGGTCGTGCCCCGGAAAGTCGATCTCGGCGTTCACCTTCGACCCGTAGAACGAGCGCTCGGCAACGAGGTCGTCGCCGTCCCGCCGGAGCGCGAAGACGTCCGAGGCGAACCCGATGCCGAGCTTGGCGGCCAGGGCGGGGGCGAAGCCCATCCCGTTCACGGTGAACCCAACGAGGATGACGTCGGGGCTGCAGTCGGAGATGAGCTGCTCGACCGCCTGCCGGTAGACGTCGTTCTCGAACTCCTCCTGCTCGACCTTGACACTGACGATCTCGTTCACGCCCTCGACGTCCACCTGGTCGGCGATCGAGGCCGGGTCCTTGGCGATGACGGCAACCGCCGTCTTCTCGCCCAGCTCCTTGGCCGCCGAGACGAGCTCGAGCGTGATGGGGCGGACCTGGCCGCGCAGGTGCTCGGCGACGATGAGGACGCTCACGCGAGCTTCTCCTGCACGATCTCCTGAATGCGCTGCGCGACCTCGGCCGCGCCGCCGTTCAGCATCTCCGCGCCTTCGCCCTTCGGAGGGACGAACATCTTGCGGACGCGGGATGCTGGCTCGTCGAGATCGCCGACCGGCCGAACCTCGATCTCCTTCTCCTCCGCCTGCTTGATCGCCCGCAGCGTCGCATAGCGCGGTTCGTTGATCCCCGTCTGGATGGTGAGCACGGCGGGCGTGTCCACCTCGACCACGTCCACGAGCCCGCCCTCGAGCTCGCGGTTGACGGTCGCCTTCCCGTCGCCGAGCTCGATCTTCGTCACGACCGCGACCGAAGGCATGTCGAGGAGCCCGGCAAGGGCTCCGCCCGTCGCGGCCTGGACAGAATCGCTCGACTGCACGCCCGCGAACACGAGGTCGGCGCTCTCGCTCTGGACGACCTCCGCGAGGGCCCGTGCGACCTGAATCGGGTCCAGGCGCCCTTCTGCCTCGACGCGGATGCCGCGGTCGGCGCCCATGGCGAGGCAGCGCCGCATGGCATCCTCCGCGTCCTCGTCCCCGACCGACACGACGACGACCTCGCCGGAGCCTGCGGCCTCGACGAGGCGGAGCGCCTCCTCGGTCGCGTACGTGTCCCACTCGTTCAGCGCGAAGTCGAGGTAGTCGGGATCGACGTCCCGCTCATCGTCGGTGAACTCGACTTCGTCGCCGAGCACGGCGACCTGCTTGACCGCGACGACGATTTTCAGGCGAGAACCGCCTCTCGCTCGATCACGTGGCGCTCGCGCTTGAACGGCAGCGGCACGTCGGGGTTCTCGGAGTCGATCTCTCGCGCGAGCCTGTGCCCGTCGAAGATGCAGTCGGCCACGAGCCGCGGGGCGACGCAGTCGCCGATCCGGTAGAAGCCCGTGATGCCCTCCGACTCGAGCGCGTCGATTCCGACCGAGTCTTTGAGCTCGCGGTAGAGCGCCTCGTTCGAGCGTCGCTGCGTGACGAGCACGACGGAGTCGACGCCCCATTCGGTCAGGTGCTCCTCGTCGTAGACGTGCGCCGAGGTGACCTTGCCCTCCGTCATCTCGGTCGGGATCTGGTACGTCACGATCTCAACCTTCAGCTTGTGCAGCTTCCGGTGCATGTTCGGCGCCTCGAGGGTGAAGTGCATGTACGGAGCGATGTGCCCGAGGTGCGTCATGAGGGTGACCTGCTTGCCCTCCTCGGCGAGCTTCTCGGCAACTGAGACGCCGGTGAAGTAGCCGTCGTTGTCGACGATCAGCACCTTGTCGCCCACGGCCTTGCCCTCGACCATGATCTGTTCCGGAGTCGCGCACCACGCCTGCGAGGCGTCCGCGCCGGGGATCGTGTCGTGGGTGCAGCCGTTGAGGCCGTCGGTTGCCCAGTAGCCGCCCGTCGCGACGATGACGATCTCGGCGCCGTAGTTCTTGACGCCCTCCGCGTCGAGCCGCGTGTTCGGGATGAATTCGACGTTCTTCAGTTTGTCGATCTGGATCTTGCGATAGTTGACGACGCGGCCCCATTCGCCGAGCCCAGGGAACTGCGGGATCCAGCGCATGATTCCGCCCATGTCGTCCTGTCCCTCAACGAGGTGGACGCGACGCATGCCGCGCTCGCCGAGGACGCGGGCGCACTCCATCCCGGCCGGGCCCGCTCCGACGACGAGCACGTCGTTGTCGGCGTTCGAGGCCTTCTCGAACTTCTCCGGGTGCCAGCCGCGCCGGTACTCCTCGCCCGCGGTCGCGTTCTGCGTGCAGATGACCGGCGGGCCCCCGATCTCCCAGCGCGAGATGCAGATGTTGCAGCCGATGCACTCGCGGATGTCGTCGAGCCTGCCCTCGTCGATCTTCTTCGGAAGGAAGGGATCGGAGATCGAAGGCCGGCAGGTGGCGATGATGTCGAGTGCGCCGTCGTTGATCGCCTCGACCATGAGGTCCGGGCTCGTGAAGCGCCCGACGCCGAGTACGGGCTTCTTCGAGACGCCCTTGACGGCCTTCTGCCAGGGGAGCATGCGACCGGACTCGTAGAAGCGGGACGGGGTCGCGTCCTCGCCCCACTCGGAGATTCCGGAGACGTTGATGTCCCAGACGTCCACGATCTCGTCCACGAGCTCCACGAACGGCAGGCAGTCGCGCTCGAGCTGCGTGCCGGCCTCGCCCATGAACATGTCGGTCGACATGCGGACGGCGATCGCGCAGTCGTCGCCGACGGCCTCGCGCACCTGCTCGATCGTCTCGCGCCAGAAACGCGCGCGGTTCTCGAAGGAGCCGCCGTACTCGTCCTTGCGCCGGTTGTAGTACGGCGTCAGGAACTGCTGCGGGAGGTAGGAGTGCGACCCGTAGACGTAGACGATGTCGAAGCCGGCCTCGCGGGCGCGCTTCGCCGCCTCGACGTAGAAGCCCTGGACCTCGCGGATGTCATCCTTGTCCATCTCCTTCGGATACGTGAGGTGCTCGAAGTCCGACGGGATCTGGGACGGGGCGCGCGGAACGCAGCGCGTCTCCATGCAGGGTGCATGCGGGCCGCCGTACCAGAGCTCGGCGGCCGCGAGGGCCCCGTGCTCGTGGAGCATGTCGCACATGAGCCCGAGGTTCTTGATGTCGTCGTCATCCCAGAGGCGCGCGGAAACCCTGTGCGTGTCGTCCGACTCCGGATGGATGGAGCAGTACTCCGTACAAACCGCGGCATAGCCACCCTCGGCCTTCATGGCCCGGAAGTGCGCCTGGTTGAGGGGCTTCTCCGATCCGAACCCGTTGCAGTGGGGGATCTGGTAGAAGCGGTTCTTCATGGTCTTCGGGCCGATGTCGATCGGCTCGAAGAGGATGTCGTGCTTCGGGTCACGCGCCATTCGCGGAAGCCTCCTTTGGAGCGAACCGGAACCGGCATTCTCATGTCGCTGCGTCAGGCTTGCAAGCGCCAGGAGTTGCGAGCGTTCAGTCCGCCGGAACCCAGACCAGGCAGGGCGGGTTCTCGCGGATCCGTTTCACAGCCTTCCGGAAGGTGCGTTTCCCGAGCTCCTTCCGGTTGGCGCCGAAGACAAGCAGGCCGATCTGCTCTGTCTGGGCGACCTCGAGGGCCGTCTTGACGGGCTTCGGGTTGTGGAACGCGAGCTGCGTTGTCGTCACGCCGTGCTCGCGTGCTCGCCTGGCGACCGCGTCGAGATGCTTGCGGTTCATCTGCTCGGCGTACTGACGGGCGACATGCCCGACATAGTTTCGATACTCGAGCGGGATTGCGTCGCAGATGTAGAGCTCGGCGCCCACCTCCGCTGCCGAGTCGATCGCGAAGGCGATTGCGGGCTCTTCGAGCTCGACGTTCAGGGTGAGGAGCATCACGGGACGCACGTTCCGCGCCGCGGACCCCGTTTCAGGCGGCGCCGCGCGGTCGAGCGTCTCGCGGGTCACTCGTTCGACGCCCCCAGCTCGACCGTGGGGAGCTCGCCCGGCGACGGAACGAACCGCCGCATGAACCAGCGGCGGATGTACCAGAACCAGAGCATCGCGGCGAGGGGCACGGTGACCGCCGCGGCCCAGAAGTCCCAGACGAAGTACGCGATCAGGCCGGCTGCCACGATGAACACGGCGCCGAATCTGACGTAGAGCCTCGCCTTCGCCTGGTGCTCACGGACCTGCGGGAAGTTGCTGGTGGAGATCTCAGACGTGTCGTAGCGACGCCCACAGGGACACTCGAGGACGTCTCCGAGGTTTGCCTTGTGAGTCTCTCCGCACTCGCACCTGACGGTGATGGGAATGGCCACGCGACTCTCCAAACGATTGTAGTCCCCGAACCGACGAGGGGCGGGTTTCCCCGCCCCTCGTGTCGAGCCTGCTGTGAGTCCTTAGCCAGCCGTTGCGGGAGCTGCAGCGCCTCGACCAGCGGCCGCCGCTCCTTCGATCGCCTCCTGCGTCGGCTGCTCGTCGCTCGGGTCGGTCCAGTGGACCGACTTGCCCCACTGCTTTTGAGCGATGATGTAGCCGAGGACGCCGGCCAGCAGTACCCCGAGGCCGACCGCCACGATCTCCGGGACCCGTGCCGTCGGGCTGGGCACCGGGCCCGTTCCGGCGAGGAAGGCGGCGTACTCGTCGCTCAGGTAGTCGAATCCGTACCCGGTGTACTTCAGCCCGTACAGCCCGAAGATGATGAAGAGCGAGTTCAGGGCACAGAACAAGCCCGCCATCCACATCCACGCCTTCCCGAGCTTGATCGGGCGTGGCCAGTTTGGGCGGTCTCTGCGCAACCACAGGATTCCGGAGAGTGCGATCACGTGCGAGAGCATGTACCCGAGATTGCCTGCCGCGAGGATGAAGTAGATGTTCTGGAAGTAGAGGAGCAGGAAGATGTTCAGGAGCATGTCGACCGTCATGGCTCGGCCGGGCACGTTGCGCTTGTTCAGGACGCCGAGCTGCTTGAGCGTCATCTTCTCTTCGGACAGGGCGTAGAGCGCCCGCGAGCCGTCCATGGTTGCGGTGTTCATGGAGAGGAGCAGTCCCCCGCAGAGACACACGACCAGGAACTTCCCGAATCCCTCTCCGGCTATCGTGTTGACGACGTCCGTCAGCCAGACGACGCCGGTCAGGTCGTTGAATAGACCGTCGTAGCCGATCGACCCGAGGACGACGATCGGAAGCAAGATCGACAGCACGACGTTGAGCGCTCCCACCGAGGCGAGCGCCTTGCGGGTGTCATTCGCCGTGTCCTTGTACTCGGGCGCGAAGGTCGCCCCGGCTTCCGGCCCGTACGTCGACCACCCGAGTATGTAGAGCCAGACCATGATCATCACGAACTGGTTGAAGAACGTCGCCGAGTCGCCGTAGAACTCGACGTTCGCGGCCACGAAGTTCGAGTCGATCTGATGGTTCGAGAAGTCGCCGGTGATGAAGCCGCCGATGGCGATCACGAGGATCGGGAGGATCATTAGGGCTCCGACCACGTAGCTGAGCCCGACGGCGGGCCGCATGCCGCGGATGTTGAAGATCCAGCAGAGCACGATGCACATGACGCCGATGATCTGCGCCCAGCCGAGTGGCTGGATGATCGGCGGGTGGTAGACGTGGGTAGCGAGATAGCCATCGCCTCCGAACTCGGCGAGCAGCAGGTATCCGATCAGGCTGCCGTAGATCGCGAGCACGCTCGACCACGCGAACCAGTAGCCGAAGACCGCGATCGGGCCCGCGAAGGAGAAGTGCTTCCGCCACCCCTCGCGTGCGTAGACCGAAAGGCCTCCCGGCTTGTCCGGGAACATCGCCGCGGGCTCGCAGTAAATGTATGCCTGGAGAGCGCCGATGGTGGCCGAGATAATCCAGAGCGCGATCGCCCACTTGCCCCCCAGGGCGATGATCGAGCCCCAGAGGCCGATGAGCAGGAAACCTGGGTTGGCGAGACCGATGACGAACCCGTCCCACCAACGGATCGTCTTGAGGAGACGTCGTTCGTCTACCGCAACTTCAGCCATGCATCCTCCTCTGCATCGAAGACGCCCCTAGCCGGGTCCCGACTCTGGACGCCAGATCGGATCTGATACACCGCATCGAGATGCGCGACGGTAACACTCGCGCAAAGCAAGTTCAATGACGGGGCTCGGGCGTGCGAAAGTGCCCCTGACGACGCTGAAAGGAGCGACATGGCCGTAGCGATTCGACAGGACGCCTACATCGGAGGGCAGTGGGTTCCCGGCGACGGGGAGGAGATCGAGGTCCGGAGCCCGGCGACGGACGAGATCCTCGGCACAGTCACCGCCTCCTCTGCCGCCCAGGTCGAGGCCGCGGTCGGGGCTGCCGCCGATGCCTTCACCGCCTGGCGCAAAGTCTCCCTGCTCGAGCGGGTGGAGCTCTGTCGAGCGGCCTTCGACATCTGCATGGAGCGGGCCGACGAGATCGCCGAGCAGATCACGAAGGAGGTCGGCAAGACGATCCGCGAGTCCCGCGAGGAGATGGTCGAGTACACGGCCGACCACTTCCGCCGCGCATCGGAGGACGTCCTGCGCCATGCCGGAATGGTCCTCCCGTCGACGCAGGAGCGCTCGAACGCCAAGCGCATCATCGTCGTGCAGGAGCCGATCGGAGTCATCGCCGCCGTAACGCCGTGGAACTTCCCCGTCGACATCGCGGGGATCCCCATCGTGTACGGCCTGGCGGTCGGCTGCACCGTCGTCTGGAAGCCATCCGAAAAGGCGCCGCTCTGCGCCAACATGTTCGCCGAGGTCATCCACGACGCGGGCTTCCCGCCGGGGACGCTGAACGTCGTGCACGGCCGCGGTGACGTCGGATCGGCGCTCATCACCAATCCCGACGTGGCCTCCGTCGTCTTCACCGGCTCGACGAAGACCGGCGAGCAGGTTGCTCGCGACGCCGCGCTGAAGAATCGCGTCCTCGAGCTCGGCGGCAACGGCCCGCAGATCGTGCTCGCGGACGCCAACCTCGAAAAGGCGGCTGATGCCGCCATCGTGGGCTGCTTCTACCTCGCCGGCCAGTGCTGCACGGCGGCGGAGCGCATCCTCGTGCACGAGTCCGTGAAGGAGGAGTTCGTCGCAGCGCTCGTCGAGCGGACGAAGGCGCTTCGTGTGGGCGATCCGCTCGACGAGGAGACGGACATGGGGCCACTCTGCACCAATGAGGTGCTGGCCCGGACGATCGAGCACGTCGAAGACGCCGTCGCCAAGGGTGCCCGGGTCGTCTACGGGGGCGGGCATGAAGGCCACTTCCACGAGCCCACGATTCTCGACGGCGTGACGAGCGACATGAGCATCGCCAGGGAGGAAACCTTCGGCCCGGTGGCGCCGATCATGACTTTCGGCGACCTCGACGAGGCGCTCGCGGTCGCGAACGAGACCGACTACGGCCTCACCGCCGCCGTCTTCACGCGGTCGCTCCACGACGCCTGGCATGCGGCCGAGGAGCTTCGGCACGGGACGGTGCACATCAACGAGACGACGAATTACTGGGACCAGCTGGCGCCGTTCGGCGGGGCGAAGAAGTCGGGAGCGGGCCGCGAGCTCGCAGGCTGGATGATCGACGCGCTGACGGAGACGAAGCAGATCACCTTCGACCTCGCCGACTGAGTCAGGCGGGGATCCGCTGCAGGTGCGCGCGCTCGATGAGACGGGCGGTGCAGCGCAGCGAGTTGGCGCAGATCGTCGCCGTTGGCGCCATCGGGCCCGACGTGGGGAAGACCGCGCCGTCGAGGACGTAGAGGTTCGGGATGTCGTGGGCCGCGCACCAGCGGTCGACGACCGACGTCGCGGGATCATCGCCCATCCGCGCCGTGCCGAGGAGGTGCCAGCCCCACTGAGACCAGTCCGCCACGATCGTCTTGACCGCCCCCGCGGCTTCGTGCGCCTCCTGCGCCCTCTCCAGCTGGAACGCCAGGTTCGCACGCATCTCGTCATCGATCGTGAACGTGATCTTCGGGGCCGGAATCCCGTCGGAGTCCGTGAGCCCGGGATCGATCGTGACGGTGTTCGACTCGTGTGGGAGATCCTCGATTCCGACGCCCCAGTCGAACGCGTGCCCGAGCGTCGTCTCCGTCAGGTCGTGGACTGCGGCTCCCCAACGCTCGTCGAAGGGGAGCTCGTCGTAGCGGAAGAGCGAGAACAGCGGGCCGCCGAGCGGCATCACGTCCCACTGCGCGCCGAGCGGGAAGCCGCGCGACTCGTCGTGGTCGGCGAACTCGAGGGAGAGGAGCTGCGTTCCCCACGGGCCGAGCCACCCCTCGAGGTTGTCCTCGTAGATTCCGAGGACGCTCATGTACGGGTGCAGCATGAGCCGCTTGCCAACGAGGCCCGAGGAGTTAGCCAGTCCGTCGTCGCCGCCTGAAAGGAGAAGGAGGCGCGCCGTGCCGACGCCGTTTCCCGCCACGATGACGACGCTCGCCTCCTGCCGCTGCTCGTTCCCGTCGCGGTCGATATAGATCGCGCCGGTTGCGAGGCCGTTCCCGTTCGTCGTGATCTCGCGCACGCGTGCGCCGGTGATGAGCTTGGCGCCGTGCGCGATCGCCTGCGGCCACATGGTCGTGTCGGTCGAGCTCTTCGCGCCCACCGGGCAGCCCCACATGCAGGCGCCTGTGCGCTCGCAGCCGGCGAGATTGCCGACGGCCTCTGAGCGGATGGCGTGTGCAGCCGGCCACCAGTGCCAGCTGAGCCGGTTCATTCCTTCCGCCGCCCTCCGCCCGATCGCTCCGATCGGGAGCGGTGGCAGGAGCGGCGCCGGCCCGGGCGGGTAGTTCGGGTCCCCGGCCATGCCTGAGATCTGCATCTCCTGGTCGATCTGCTCGTAGTAGGGCTTCATCTCCTCGTAGGAGAGGGGCCAGTCGTCGGCGATTCCGTGGAGTGTGCGGAGCTTGTAGTCCTGCGGGCGCAAGCGCACCCACTGGGCGCAGAAATGAATCGTGCTTCCGCCGACGGCGTTGTACATCACGGGCGTGATCGGCGACCGGGAGCACTCGAGCGGGTAGTCGGCCGGGTGCTTTCGGGTGTTGGGGTTCGGGCTCCACTGCGCGTCGGAGACGAGCTCCCACTCGAGCTTGTCGCCGGGGAAGTCGCCGGCGTTCTCCCAGCCACCTTGCTCGAGGCAGACGACCGAGAACCCCGCCTCCGCGAGATGCCGTGCGGCCACAGACCCTCCGGCGCCGGCTCCGATGACGACGACGTCCGCTTTTTCGCCGTTGCCGCCGATCGAGAACGTGAGCGGCGCGGCCGGTTCGACCGGATCGGGCGGCGGCGGCTCGGTCTCGTTGATCGCCCCGCGCTCGAAGACCGGGTCGAGAAGCCCGTCGCGGAGGTCGTACTCGGCCTCGTCTGAGAAGGGGAGCCGCTTTCCCTGGCCCGGATACCCGATCCGCTTGCGGACCTTGAGGTTCATGTAGTAGCCGCCCGATGCGATCTGGGCGAGGGCCGAGAAACCGTCCGGGTCCTCGGCGTGCAGTCGGCGCGCCTCCGCTTCGGGATCGCGACCTGCGGCCGCATCGAGCACGGCGGCGAGCGGCGCCACGAGGTCCGGACGCGCGGCCAGCGCCCTGTCGAGCCACTTCTCCGCGGAGCCGGCTTCGCTCGCCGCGGGCATGGCCTCCGTTGCCGGGATGAGGACGTCGGCCAGCGCCCAAAACGCCGTGCGGTGCTCCGGCGTAAGCGTCTGCTCGCTGGTGATGGCCATGGCTCTCTCCTCCCCGCGACTTCTCGCGATGCTAGAGCCCTCGGATATAAGTGTCCAGCGTGGGAATCGTCCTCGGCCTCACGGCCGCGCTGTCGTGGGGCCTGGCCGACTACTTCGCTGCAGTCGCATCTCGCAGCGCGGGCTCCTTCAGGGTCGTGCTCGGGTTTCACCTCGTCGCCGTCGCGCTCCTTGCGCTCCTCGTCTTCGGGACGGGGGAGACGGTCGCGGACGTCAGCGGCGAGGATCTGGCCTGGTTTCTCTTCCTCGGAGGCCTCGGAGCTCTCTCCTACCTCTGCTTCTACCGGGCGCTCGCCATCGGCCCGATCTCGATCGTGAGCCCGGTCGTGTCCGCCTACGCGGCGGCCACGGTCGTCTGCGCCGTCGTCATCGGAGGCGAGCGGCTCGGGGCGGGAGAGGGAGCGGCGATCGTGGTCGTCCTCCTCGGCGTGCTGCTCGCCTCTTCCGACCTCGCCCAGTTCAAGTCCCGCGAGCGGATCGCGCTCTTCGGGATCGTCCTCGCGCTCGTCACCGCCGTCGCGATCGGCGTGTTCGTGTACGGAATCGCGCATTTCAGCGCGACCTACGGGTGGCTCGTCCCTATCTTCCTCGCCCGCGGGTTCTCGGCGCTCTTCCTCGTCGCCGTCTCGCTCCGCGGCGGCGAATGGCGCTTTCCCGACCGCTCGCCCCAGCTGCTCGCGACGGTCTCGCTGATCGCGGTCGTCGACACGCTCGGATACGTCGCCTTCAACTTCGGAGTCCGGCACGCGGACACGACCGTCGTCGCGACCGCGGCGGCGCCATACTCGGTCGTTCCGATCGTCGCCGGCGTCGTGCTCCTGCAAGAGCGCCCGCGTTGGGCGCACTGGGCAGGCGTCGCGCTGGTGATCAGTGGTTTGATCCTGCTCGGACTGTTCGCCTGAGCCGCCCATGACCGAGATCACCGACTACGCAGCCATTCTTCTCGCCCTCGGGACGGGCGTCTCGCTCGCGGTTCTGTCCACTCGACTGACCGCCTGGTTTCCGATCCCGTCTCCCTTACTCTTCCTGGTCGCCGCCGCGGCCGTCTCGGACCTATGGCCGAGCCTCTACGCCGACGTCCCGGCGCTCACGGTCGAGCGCATCGCAGTCGCCGCGCTCATCGTCATCCTCTTCAACGGCGGGATGGACATCGGATGGCGGCGCCTCAGGATCGCGATCGGGCCGATCCTCTCGCTCGGCATCGTTGGGACCTTTGCGACGGCGGCGCTCCTAGCGGTGTTCGCCCACTACGCCCTCGGATTCGAATGGATGACGGCGGGCCTAATCGGAGCCGCGCTCGCCCCCACCGATCCGGCGGTCATGTTCTCCGTGCTGGGCAAGAAGGAGATCGACGGCCGTTCCGGCGTCACCCTCGAGGGCGAGGCGGGGTTCAACGACCCCGCCGGGATCGCGCTCATGATCGGGATGATCGAGCTGGCCACGCACGACGACGCTTCTGGTGCCGTGATCCTCCAGGAGTTCGTCGTCGAGATGGGCATCGGCACGGTCCTCGGGGTCGCCGGGGCGCTGGCCATGGTGGCCCTCCTCAGCCGCCTGACCCTCCCGGCTCCTGCTCTCGGCCCCGTCCTCGCGCTCGCTCTCGCGGGAGCTCTGTACGGGGTCACCGCTCTCGCACACGGCTCGGGGTTTCTCGCCGTCTTCATCGCCGGCCTCGTCCTCGGCGACGCGGGCGGGCCCTACAAGGCCGAGATCGAACGCTTCCACGGCGCGCTCGCCGTGCTCGCGGAGATCTCGGTATTCGTCGTCCTCGGCCTCGTCGTGAGCCTCGGATCGCTGACCTTCGACATCTGGTTGGACGGGATTCTGCTCATCCTCGCGCTCGCGTTTGTCGCACGTCCGCTCGTCGTCGCAGCGCTGCTTGCTCCGTTTCGCTTCACGAACGGGGAACGCGCCTTCATCGGCTGGTCCGGGCTCAAGGGCGCCGTTCCGATTCTCCTTGCCGCGTTCGCGCTGGTGCAGGGTGTGGAAGACGCCAGCGACGTCTTCCACATCGTCTTCGTCGTCGTGCTTCTCTCCGTTGCCGTGCAGGGCACGCTCCTCCCGTGGGTCGCGCGCCGGCTCGCGATCCCGATGCGCGAAGCCAAGAGCTCGGGCTAGGCCGAGTCGGCGCGGCGGGGCCTCGACACGAGCTCGCCGCCGCAATTCGGGCACAAATGCCCCAGCGCCTGCCCGCAATCGGCACAGAACGTGCACTCGTAGCTGCAGATGACCGCCTCGCCTCCGGGCTCGAGCCCGGAGGCGCAGCGCTCGCAGGCGGTTCGCATCTCGAGGGCCATGGCCCTCGTAGGATGACTCACCCGTGACGCTCTCGCAGCTCGCACTCACGATCGCCCTGCTTGCGGCTCTCGGCCTCGTCGCGGGGCGGTTCGGGCTCTCGGCGATCCCCGCC
>Ga0307415_100001217_pt1 | contig 12063 bp, 10 predicted proteins | sample DK1Cmetagenome_FD_204524 | JGI IMG/M metagenome (GOLD analysis project Ga0307415, IMG submission 204524) | Maize rhizosphere microbial communities from greenhouse at UC Davis, California, United States - DK15-C-2 | ecosystem: Host-associated > Plants > Roots > Rhizosphere > Soil | place: USA...
CAACGCCGCCCTCGGCCTGGTCCTCCAGGGCGGGATCGACCTCTCCAACAACTTCCTGCCCGGGATCGCCACCCTGGTCAAGGGCGGCTACCAGGTCCAGACCTACTTCCCCGACCCGCCGTACATGCTGTCGGCCAACACCGCCTGGCTGGTCCTGAACACCAAGAAGAAGCCGATGGACGACCCGGCCTTCCGCAAGGCCCTGGCCTCCTCCATCGACGTCAACAAGATCGTCAACGGCGTCTACGGCCAGATCGTCCAGGCGGCCAGCCCCACCGGCCTGCTGCCGGCCTGGGACAAGTTCGTCGACAAGTCGGCGGTCAGCCAGCTCGGCTTCTCCCACGACCCGGCCAAGGCCAGGGCGCTGCTCGCCCAGGCCGGCTACAAGGACACCAACGGCGACAAGTACGTCGAGGGGCCGGGCGGGGCCAAGATCGAGCTGAACCTGATCGTCCCCAACGGCTGGACCGACTGGATGGAGTCCATCCGGGTCGTGGCCGAGAGCGCCAAGGCCGTCGGGATCAAGGTCAACACCGAGTTCCCCGAGTTCCAGGCCCTGGTCGACGCCCGCAACAAGGGCAACTTCGACCTGCTGATCAACAACGAGAAGCAGCTGTCGAACTCCCCCTGGGAGTACTACGACTACATGTTCCGGCTGCCCGTCACCGACAACCAGACCACGGCCAACTTCGGCCGCTACGAGAACAAGAAGGCCTGGAACCTGGTCCAGCAGCTCGACAAGACCCCGACCGACGACGTCGCCGGCATGCGCAAGATCACCTCGCAGCTCCAGCGGATCCAGCTGACCGACCTGCCGGTGATCCCGCTCTGATACAACGGCGCCTGGGCCCAGGCCAAGACCTCGGTCTGGACCGGCTGGCCGTCGGCCAAGCAGGGCGACAGCCACCTCATGCCGGTGACCTGGCGCAACTACTGGGAGATGGGCAGCATCCTCATGCTGGCCCAGCTCCAGCCGGCCAAGCAGTAGGGCCGGGCGGCCGTCGCGGCGACGAGGAGCAGCGGAGATGCGGCAGTACTTCCAGCGCAAGCTCGGCATCTACGTCCTCACGTTCTTCGTCGCCGTGACGGTCGACTGGATGATCCCGCGGTTCATGCCCGGCGACCCGGTCCAGACCATGCTGGCCCGGGCGTCGCTGCGCCCCGAGGCCAGCCAGGCCATGCAGGCCTACTACACCGGCGTGTTCGGCCTGGACGTGCCCATCTGGCGGCAGTACCTGAACTTCTGGGGGGCGCTGCTCCAGGGCGACCTGGGGGTCAGCATCTGGCTGTTCCCCCAGCCGGTGACCAGCGTCATCCTGCGGGCCATTCCCTACACCATCGCCCTGCTGGTCCCGGCCATCCTGCTCAGCTGGTGGGCCGGCAACAAGTTCGGCGCGTACGCGGCCCGCCGCCGCTGGCTGGACAACACCGTCCTGCCGGTCGGCTACGTGTTCACCGCCACCCCCTACATGTGGCTGGGGATCCTGCTCGCCTGGGCCCTGGCCACCGTGGCCGGGATCTTCCCGATCGCCGGCGGCTACAGCTTCGACGTCGAGCCGTCCTTCACGCCGGCGTTCGTGGGCAACCTGGCCTGGCACTGGTTCCTGCCGTTCGCCTCGCTGTTCCTGGTCGGCTTCGGCGGCTGGGCGATCGGGATGCGCAACCTGATCATCTACGAGCTGGAGGCCGACTACTGCCACTACCTGGAGTCGCTGGGCGCCCCCCGGCGGCTGGTCCGCCGCTACGCCTTCCGCAACGCCCTGCTGCCCCAGCTCACCGGGCTCGCCCTCCAGCTCGGGGTGCTGGTGGCCGGGGCGCTGGTCACCGAGATCGTCTTCTCCTACCCCGGCCTCGGCTACCTGATCCTGCAGGCCATCAACAACCAGGACTTCTTCCTCATCCAGGGCGCCTTCCTGTTCATCATCCTCGGCGTGCTGGCGGCCAACTTCGCCGTCGACGTCGTCTACGTCATGGTCGACCCCCGGACCCGGGTCGGGATGCGAGGTGCCACATGAGCGTCACCGATTCCGACGAGCTGGCCGCCGCCACCCCGGCCGCGGCCGCCGCCACCCCGGTCACCATGGCCGCCAAGGTCCGGCCGGGCCGCGAGGCGCTGTGGTTCGCCCGGCGGAACCGCAAGCTCGTCCTCGGCCTCGGCGTGGTCCTGGTGTTCCTGGCCGTCGCCGTGGCCGGCCCGCTGGTCAACTCCCACGGGCCCAACGAGTACGTCGGCCCGCCGTCCCAGCGGCCCTCGGCCGCCTTCTGGTTCGGCACCACCATGTTCGGCCAGGACGTGTTCGCCCAGTTCGCCCACGGGCTGCGGGCCACCTTCCTGGTCGGGCTGCTCGGCGGCGGGCTGGCCGCGCTGGTCGGCATGCTGGTCGGCTTCACCGCCGGCTGGCGGGGCGGGGCCGTCGACGAGGTCCTGAACATGCTCACCAACGTCGTCCTGGTCATCCCGACCCTGGCCGTCCTTCTCATCATCGCCACCTACCTGCGGGTCCGGGGGGTCGTCCCCGAGGCGATCTTCATCGGCCTGTTCTCCTGGCCGTGGGTGGCCAGGGCCATCCGGGCCCAGACGTTCTCGCTCCGCACCCGCGACTTCGTCGACCTGGCCCGGCTCAGCGGCGCCGGCGGGGCCAGGATCGTCTTCCGCGAGATCGCCCCCAACATGAGCTCGTACCTGTTCATGACCTTCATCCTGCTGTTCGGGGGGTCGGTGCTGACCGCGGCCACCCTCGACTTCATCGGGCTGGGGCCGACCGACGGCATGTCGCTGGGGCTGATGATGAACAACGCCGTGCTCTGGAGCGCCCTGCCGCTCGGCATGTGGTGGTGGTTCGTCCCCCCGGGGCTGGGGATCACCCTGATCGTCGGCTCCCTCTACATCATGAACGTCGGCCTGGACGAGGTCTTCAACCCCAAGCTGCGGGAGCTCTGAGCCGCCGTGAGCCTGCGGGTCGACAACCTCAAGGTCTGGTACCGGACCCTGCGCGGTGAGGTCAGGGCGCTGGACGGGGTCAGCTTCAGCGTGGCCGACGGCGAGCTGGTCGGGCTGGCCGGCGAGTCCGGCTGCGGCAAGTCGACCCTTGGCAAGAGCCTGATCCGCCTCGACGGCCGCATGCGCCACGTGGACGGGCAGGTCGAGCTGGACGGCAAGGAGCTGCCCATCTGGGACAGCGAGCGGATGCAGGGCTTCCGGTTCAAGGAGGTCTCGCTCATCCCCCAGTACGCCATGAGCGCCATGAACCCGACCCGCAAGGTCGGCAGGCTGGTGACCGAGCTGCTCGAGTCCCGCGGGGAGCGGCCGGCGGCCGTCCACGACGAGCTGCTGCGGCGCCTTGAGCTGGTCGGGCTGGAGGCCGAGGTGCTCGACCGCTACCCGATCGAGTTGTCCGGGGGCATGAAGCAGCGCATGGTCATGGTCATCTCGACCCTGCTCAACCCCTCGCTGCTGGTCGCCGACGAGGTCACCTCGGCCCTGGACGTCTCCACTCAGAAGGCGGTGGCCGAGACCCTGGTCGAGCTCCGCGACCGCAACGTGGTCAAGAGCACCATCCTGATCACCCACGACCTGTCGCTGGTCTACCAGATCGCCGACGCCATCATCGTCATGTACGCCGGACGGCTGGCCGAACGCGCCCCCACCGACGCCCTGGTGGAGACGCCCCGCCACCCCTACACCAGGATGCTGCTGGCCGCCCTGCCCGAGGTCGGGGTCCGCTTCGCCGACCGGCGCCTGGAGGGCATCGGTGGCAGCCCCCCGTCCCTGCTCGACCCGCCCACCGGCTGCCGGTTCCGGGACCGTTGCCCCCTGGCCGTGGCCAGGTGCGCCGAGCAGCCGCCGTTCGTCGAGGTGGCCCCCGACCACTTCGTCGCCTGCTGGAAGGCGTCCTGACCATGCTGCGCCTCGACAACGTCACCAAGCGCTACCGGGTCGGCACCTTCGGCAGCCGCGAGCTGGTCGCCGTCCGCGACGTCAGCCTGGAGGTCCGGCCGGGCGAGGTGGTGGCCCTGATCGGCCAGAGCGGCAGCGGCAAGAGCACCATCGGCCGCCTGATCCTGCGCCTGACCCCGGCCTCGGGCGGGACGATCAGCTTCGACGGCGACGACGTCGCCGGGTTCAAGGGTGACCGTCTGCGTGCCTACTACGCCGACGTCCAGGGGGTCTTCCAGGACCCGTTCAGCAGCTACAACCCGGTGTTCAGGGCGGACCGGACCCTGGAGCTGGTGCGCGAGACCTACTTCCCCCGCCTCGGCGAGCGCCGCTGGCGGGACAAGGTGGAGGCGTCCCTGGCCGCGGTCCGGCTCGACCCCGCCCACGTCCTGGGCAGGTACCCGCACCAGCTCAGCGGCGGCCAGCTGCAGCGGCTGCTGGTGGCCAGGGCCCTGCTGCTCGACATCCGGCTGCTGGTCGCCGACGAGATCATCAGCATGCTCGACGCCTCGACCCGCATCGACGTGCTCAACCTGCTCGGCGACCTCAAGGCCGGGGGGCTGGGGATCCTGTTCATCACCCACGACCTGTCGCTGGGCAACTACCTCAGCGACACCGCCGTCATCCTGCACCGCGGGCAGGTGGTCGAGACCGGCCCGGCCGAGCGGGTCCTCGCCCGGCCGGCCCACCCCTACACCCGGTCGCTGCTAGCCTCGGTGCCGCAGCTGCACCACAAATGGGAGCGGACCGGCCGCGGCGTTCCCGAGCCGGCGGGGGAGGGCGCATGACCAAGCGGGCGACCATCGCCGACATCGCCGAGCGGACCGGGCTCTCCAAGGGCGCCGTCTCCTATGCCCTCAACGGCCAGCCGGGGGTGTCGGAGGCGACCCGCCAGCGGGTCCTCAAGCTGGCCGCCGAGATGGGCTGGCGGCCCAACAGCGCCGCCCGGGCCCTGTCGGCCTCCCGGGCCGGGGCCCTGGGGCTGGTCATGGCCCGGCCGGCCAGCATGCTGGGAGTCGAGCCGTTCTTCATCAAGCTGCTCTCGGGCATCGAGAACACCCTGGCCGCCCGCTCCATCGCCCTGCTGCTCCAGGTCGTGCCCGACCACGACGCCGAGGTCGAGGCCTACCGGCGCTGGTTCGCCGAGCGGCGGGTCGACGGCATCTTCCTCATCGACCTGCGCATCGAGGACAAGCGGGTGCTGGTGCTGGAGGAGCTGGGGCTGCCGGCGGTGGTCATCGGCGGTCCTGGCCACCACGGCCGCCTCCCGGCGGTGTGGAGCGACGACGCCAGCGCGATGGCCATGGTGGTCGAGTACCTGGCCGCCCTCGGCCACCGCCGGGTGGCCCGGGTCGCCGGGCCGTCGGGGCTGCTCCACACCGAGCTCCGCGGCCAGGCCTTCGCCGAGGTCGCCGACCGTCTGGCCCTGGACTCGGCGGTCAGCGTGGCCACCGACTACAGCCCCGAGCAGGGCGGCCAGGCGACCAGGCGGCTGCTGTCGGGGACCCCCCGGCCGACGGCGGTGATCTACGACAACGACGTCATGGCCGTGGCCGGGACCTCGGTGGCCCATGAGATGGCCGTGGACGTGCCCGGCGACCTGTCCATCGTGGCCTGGGACGACTCGGTGCTGTGCGAGATCGTCCATCCGCCCCTGACCGTGCTCAGCCGCGACATCATGGCCTATGGGGCCAGGGCCGCCGAACGGCTGCTGGCCCTGCTGGACGGCGCCGGCGTCGGCGACTTCGAGGACGCCATGCCCCGGCTGATCAGCCGGGGCAGCACCGCCCGCCCACCCGCCTGAGCGTCCCGCCCGAACCGGCCGGCCCGCCGGTAGGCTGGCCGCCATGCGCTCCCGCCCGGCCGCCGCGGCCGCCCTGCTCGCCGTCCTGCTCGGCCTTGTCGTGCCCGCCTCGGCCCAGGAGCGCAGTGGAGCCGTGGTGGCGGCCCGGCTGGCCGACCCCCGGATCATCGAGTCGAGTGGCCTGGCCCTGAGCCGCCGCCACCCCGGGGTGGTCTGGACCCACAACGACAGCGGCGACCAGGCCCGGCTGTTCGCCGTCGGGTCCGACGGGCGGACCCGGGCCGTCCTGACCCTGGCCGGGGTCGGGGCCCGCGACTGGGAGGCGGTCGCCGCCGGCCGCGACGACCGCGGCCGCCCGGCCCTGTTCGCCGGCGACATCGGCGACAACAACGGCGTCTGGCCCGAGGTCGCCGTCTACCGGGTCACCGAGCCCGCGGCCCTCCGCGACGCCACCGTCACGTCCGTCCGCTACCGCCTCCGCTACGCCGACGGCCCCCGCAACGCCGAGGCCCTGCTGATCGACCCCCGCGGCAACCGCCTGTACCTGGCCACCAAGGCCGAGGCCGGCGGCGGCCTGTACCGCGCCCCGGCCCGCCTCGACCCGGCCGGGGTCAACGTCCTCCAGCGCATCGCCCGGGTTCCCCCGGTGGTCACCGACGGGGCGTTCCTGCCCAGCGGCCGGGGCTTCGTCCTCCGCGACTACCAGCAGGCCCACGTCTACGCCGGCCCGGGCCGCCGGGTCGGGTCGTTCGACCTTCCGCTGCAGTTCCAGGGCGAGTCCCTCGCCGTCACCGCCGACGGCCGCTCGCTCCTGGTCGGCTCCGAGGGCCCCGACAGCGAGGTCTGGCGGGTCCCCCTCCCGGCGTCGATGCTGGCCCGGGTGGCCCCTCCGGCCTCGACCCGGGCGCCCGCGGGTGCAGCACCGGCGCCCGCCGGTTCGCCGGAAGCCTCCCACGAGCCGAGCTGGATCCCGCTGGCCGCGTGGGCAGCCGGGATCGTGCTGGTCCTGGCCCTCGGGCTGCTCGTCCGCCGGGTGCTACGACGCCACGCCTAGAGCGCGATCCCCGGGTACAGGGGGAGCCGGTCCAGCAGGGCCCCGGCGCGGGACCTGGCCTGGTCGCCGACCGAAGGGTCGAGCGAGTACTTGGCCTTGGAGTCGGGGACGGGCTGGGTGGCGTCCAGCACGGCGTGGACGATGGCGGCGATCTCGCCCATCTCGTCGGCGCCCATGCCGAGGGTAGTGACGGCCGGGGTGCCGAGGCGCAGGCCGCTGGTGTACCAGGAGCCGTTGGGGTCGAAGGGGATGACGTTGCGGTTGAGGGTGATGCCGGCCTCGCGCAGGGCCGTCTCGGCCTGGCGACCGGTGAGGCCGTAGGGGCGGGCGTCGACCAGCAGCAGGTGGTTGTCGGTGCCGCCGGTGAGCACGGTCGCGCCCTGCCGCTGGAGGGCGTCGGCCAGGGCGGCGGCGTTGTCGACGATCTTGCGGGCGTAGTCGGCGAAGGAGGGCCGCGACGCCTCGGTCAGGGCGACCGCCTTGGCCGCCATGACGTGGCCGAGCGGTCCGCCCAGGACCAGCGGGCAGCCGCGGTCGACGGTGGCGGCGAACTCCTCGCTGCACAGCACCATCCCGCCCCGCGGCCCCCGCAGGGTCTTGTGGGTGGTGGTCGTGACCACCTGGGCGTGGGCCACCGGGTCGTGGTCGCCGGCGAACACCTTGCCGGCGACCAGGCCGGCGAAGTGGGCCATGTCCACCATGAGCACGGCCCCGACCTCGTCGGCGATCTCCCGGAAGATGCGGAAGTTGATCTTGCGCGGATAGGAGCTGTAGCCGGCCAGCAGGATCAGCGGCCGGAAGCTCTCGGCCTGCTTGCGGACCTCGTCGTAGTCGAGCAGCCCGGTGGTCGGGTCGACGGTGTAGCGGGCGATCTCGAACAGCTTCCCCGAGACGTTGGGCCGGAACCCGTGGGTCAGGTGGCCGCCGGCGTCCAGGGCCATGCCCAGCAGCCGCTGGTTGCCGAACTCGTGCCGCAGCGCCTCCCAGTCGGCGTCGGCCAGCGACATCAGGTCCTTGGCCCCCAGCCGCTCCAGGGCCGGCCCCTCGACCCGCTTGGTCAGGATCGACCAGAACGCCACCAGGTTGGCGTCGATGCCGCTGTGGGGCTGGACGTAGGCGTGGTCGCTGCCGAACAGCCCCTTGGCCAGCTCCACGGCCCGCCGCTCGATGGTGTCGACGTTCTCGCAGCCGGCGTAGAAACGGTGCCCGGGCGACCCCTCGGCGTACTTGTCCGACAGCCAGTTCCCCATGGCCAGCAGGGTCGCCGGGGAGGCGAAGTTCTCGGAGGCGATCAGCTTGAGGTTGGCCCGCTGGTCGGCCAGCTCGGCCGCGATGGCGGTGGCGATCTCGGGCGCGACCTCCCCGACCACGTCCATGGCGGCCGCGAAGGCGAGCGCCTCGGCGCTGACCCCGCTCAGGTCGGCGTCCGGGCAGACGGTGCGGAGGTACGAGGCGAGGGTGGAGTCGGCGTTCATGGTTCCTCTCCCTGATTCCGGTGGCGATGCAGGTGGCGGCCGCCAGCCCGCATCCTACCCGCCGCCGCCGGCCGGGGTTGCGCTGCCGATTCGTCCTATACTGCGCGTTGCAACCGGAGGTTCGCCTCCTCCAACCCGCCGCAGAGGGAGGAGGTGAAAGAGCATGCTGCACCTCAAGTCCCGTCTGGTCCGAGTCGCCTGGTCGCTGGCGTCCCTGGCCGCGCTGGCCGCCGCCCTCGGCGCTGGCAACAAGTGGATATAACCGGCCCTGACCAGGCGTGCAGCCCCGGCTGAAGGCTCGACAAGGCCAGGACGGCATGGTGTGCTATCGGCCTTCTTGCCGGTTCAACCCCTCCTGCTAGCTTGGGAGGACCTGTGATCGCTCGACGCCGCTCGCTGGGGCTGCACGCCTACGCGCTGGCCGTCGCCGTCGCCGGGCTCGGTCTGCTCTGGGCTCTCGGCGCCGGCGACGGGCTGGCGGCGGTGCAGCGGCTGCCACCCGTGTTCTGGGCCCTGACGGTCTGCCTCGTGGTCAACGAGACAGCGTTCGTCCTGCTGCCGCGGGCGGGGAGCCAGGGCGCCACCACCGCCGAGACGTTCGCGTTCGCCATCCTGCTCGGCTGGGGCACCAGGGCGGCGGTCCTCGCCCTTGTGCTCGGCGTCCTGGTCGCCGACGTCCTGCGCCGGGCCGCCCCCGAGAAGGTGCTGTTCAACGTCGGCCAGTACGTCCTGGTCATGGTGGCGGCCGGGGGCATCTATGAGGCCCTTGGCGGCGACACCCCGTTCACGGCCGGGCAGTTGCCGGCGTTCGTGGTCGCCGCCACGGCCTTCTTCGCCGGCAACCTGGTCCTGGTCACCGCCGTGACCTCGCTGGCCAACGGCCGCGACTTCCCGGCCGACCTCAGGGACTGCCTCCGGGTCGAGGCCCGGCCGTTCGCGATGGTGTTCGGCATGGCCCCGATCATGCTGGTGGTGGCCGAGGCCCAGGTCGCCCTGCTGCCACTGCTGCTGCTGCCGACCCTGGCGGTGTGGGCGGCCCTCAAGGCGGCCGTCCAGGCCGACGAGCGGCGGACCAGCGCCGAGGCGGCGGCCGAGCAGGCCAGGACGGTGGCCGACGAGCACGCCCGGCTGGCCGCGGCCGAGCATGAGCTGGTGGAGCGGCTGCGCGAGAGCGACCGGCTCAAGGACGACCTGCTGGCCGCCGTCTCCCATGAGCTGCGCACCCCGCTGGCCGGCATGCTGGGGGCGCTGGCCACCCTCAGCGCCCGCGAGGGGCAGCTCACCGACCCCCAGCGCCAGGAGCTGATCGGCATGGCCGTCCGCCAGGGCGACCGGCTCAAGGTCCAGATCGAGCAGCTGCTGCTGGCCGCCCGGCTGGAACGCAGCGGGCACGAGCCGGCCGAGCGGCCGGTGGTCGACGCGGCCGCCGTGGCCCGCGACGCCGTGGCCGCGGCCCGCAAGACCTACCCGGCCCGCCAGATCCTGCTGGAGGCCGGTGAGGCCCTGCCCGTCCGGGCCGTCCCCGAGGCCGTCCTCCAGGTGATGGGCAACCTGCTCGACAACGCGGCCAAGCACGCCCCCGACAAGGCCCCCATCCGGGTGCAGGCCCGCCGGGCCGGAGCCCTGGCCGTGCTGGCCGTGGAGGACACCGGCCCCGGGGTCCCGGAGACCGACCGCGAGCGCATCTTCGAGCGCTTCACCATGCTCGACTCCGGGGCCACCCGCCAGGCCGGCGGGGTCGGCCTCGGCCTCTACATCGCCCGCCAGCTGGCCCAGGCCCAGGGCGGGGAGCTGCTGGCGGCCGACCCCACCCCGCCGGGCACGGGCGCCCGCTTCGAGCTCCGGCTGCCCATGGCCGAGCTGGGCTACCGGCGCCCCGGTTGAGAATTCTCTAAGAAACTCCCTACAAGATTCTCATCGTCGCTCCAAAGGCGCCGCGTACGATCGGGTTCTCCCTATTTCCCGGCGAAATGCCGGAGGCCCGAAGGAGGACCTCATGCGGCGACCGCGCCGACGACCGCTCCACCTGGCGGTCAGCTCCCTGGCCCTGGCCCTCGTGCTCGCCGCCTGCGGCGGTGGCGGGGGAGGGGGCGGCACCGGGAGCTCCGCCACCGCGACCAAGGACGGCGGCACCCTGAGCTACGCCGCCGACCAGGAGCCGACCGGGTTCAACAACAACACCTCCAAGGACAACGGCACCTCGGTGCTCAATGTCGTGATCAACATGTTCCCGCCCGTGTTCCGCCTCCATCCCGACTATTCGGTGCAGCTCAACAACGAGCTGATGGACTCGGCCGAGCAGACCAGCGCCGACCCGCAGACGATCGTCTACAAGATCAAGCAGGAGGCGGTCTGGTCCGACGGCACCCCGGTCAGCGCCGACGACTTCATCTACCTGTGGAAGAACCTCAACGGGTCGGTCAAGGACAACGACGTCGCCTCGACCACCGGCTACGACCAGATCAAGAGCGTGAAGGGCTCCGACGACGGCAAGACCGTGACCGTGGTCTTCGCCGAGCCCTTCACCGACTGGAAGAGCCTGTTCTACGGGCTGCTCCCGGCCCACTACATGGAGAAGGTGGCCGGGGGCTGGAACACCGGCCTGGACAAGAACCCGGAGAAGATCCCGGTCAACGGCCCCTTCAAGGTCTCGACCTGGGAGCAGGGCCAGAGCCTGACCCTGGTCCGCAACGACAGGTACTTCGGGCCCAAGGCCCACCTCGACTCGGTGGTGTTCCGGTTCCTGCCCGAGTCCACCACCCAGCCGGCGGCCCTCCAGAACAGCGAGGTCGACCTCATCTATCCCCAGCCCCAGCTCGACCTCGTGGCCCAGGTCAAGGCCCTGCCCGACGTGACCAGCGAGCTCAACATCGGGCTGTCGTTCGAGCACTTCGACTTCAACTTCAAGAATGAGCACCTGGCCGACCCGGCCGTCCGCAAGGCCATCGCCACCGGCATGAACATCCCCGAGCTGGTCAACCGGACCGTCAAGCAGTTCACCGACCAGGCCCAGCCGCTCGGCAACCGCATCTGGCTGCCGGGGCAGAAGTACTACCAGGACCACTTCGGCGAGTACGGCAAGGGCGACACCGCTGGGGCGACCAAGCTGCTGGAGGACGCCGGCTACACCAAGGGCGCCGACGGCGTCTACGCCAAGGACGGCCAGCGGCTGAGCCTGCGCATCTCCACCACCGCCGGCAACCAGCTCCGTGAGACCCAGGAGCAGCTGTTCCAGGCCCAGCTGCAGGACATCGGGGTCGAGATCAAGATCGCCAACGCCGACTCGACCAAGCTGTTCGGCGACTGGCTGCCCGGCGGCAACTTCGACATCGCCAACTTCGGCTGGGTCGGCAACCCCTTCGCCATCTCCTCCAGCCAGGACATCTACCGCACCGGCGGGGGCGGCAACTACGGCCAGTACGCCAGCAAGAAGGTCGACCAGCTGTTCGCCCAGGCGGTCCGGGAGGTCGACGAGGCCGAGTCGGCCGAGCTCGGCAACCAGATCGACCAGCAGCTGACCGCCGACATGGCCACCATCCCGCTCTACGCCAAGCCGACGTACCTGGCCGTGCGCAAGACCTTCACCGGCGTCGGCGACAACGCCACCCAGGAAGGCCCGTTCTGGAACTCCAACCTCTGGGCCCAGAAGGCCACCTAGCTGGGACGGCGCGGATGCTCCCGGGGGAAACCCTGAGCCCGGCGGGGGGCTGGCTGGGGGATCTTCCGGGGGCATCCCGGATGGTGGCGGTGCCGGCTTCGTAGCAGGCTCCTCGGGACGACCCCGGACTTCGAG
>Ga0307415_100001218_pt1 | contig 12058 bp, 10 predicted proteins | sample DK1Cmetagenome_FD_204524 | JGI IMG/M metagenome (GOLD analysis project Ga0307415, IMG submission 204524) | Maize rhizosphere microbial communities from greenhouse at UC Davis, California, United States - DK15-C-2 | ecosystem: Host-associated > Plants > Roots > Rhizosphere > Soil | place: USA...
CCGAGGGGGGCCGTGGGCTGTGGCTGGTTGAGCAGCTCGCCCGCGCCTGGGGGGTCAACCGCCACCCCGACGGCGGCAAGGTCGTCTGGTGCACCCTCACCCTCTAACCACCACCGCGCCCCAGGTCCTGGTCGACCCGCCCCGCTTCGCTACGTAGGAGTCCGTCTGGCTGATGGAGAGCCCGTCGATGGGCCTCCCTCGTCGGCCCACGCCGAGCAAAATCGTGGAAGACGGACGATTTAGCCTGCCCTGCGGACCGGCGCGCATTCGCGCGCATTCCAAGAACCAGCTTGGGCTACGCCACCCACACCCAGACTTCATCTCATGAAATTCCTACACCAATCCCTAGCTGCGTATGCAGGAGGATCACGGCTAAATGCGGTTGACCCGGGCCCTGGCGGCCTCCCCGGCAGCCAGCTCTACAGAGCAAGGCCAGCACAACCAGCACTACCACATTGGCCGCTGCCAGAGCGGGATATGGCTCGCGGTGAGGTAGACGACGGCTTCGCGGAGGTCGAAGGGAGCAGCGGCGCGACGGTGGCTGCCAGCAGGTGGCCACCCCATTCCTTGCCCTCTACCCCTGGCGACGGCCACCAGCCTGGCCAGGCCGAGTAGGATCAGCCAGGCCGCGGCCACGTCAGGGGTGATTCACCCGCTTGGGGTGATGCTGCTTCACCCTCGGTTGCGCTATCACCTGGTTGTCACCGGTCGCGAGCCGCGACCAGGCATGTCGGAGTTGTAGGAGGACCGTCCATGGATCGTTATCCGCCGATCGCCGAGCACGGGCTGATCGGTGACCTGCAGACCGCGGCGCTGGTCACCACCGATGGCACCGTCGACTGGTGGTGCTGCCCGCGGTTCGACTCGCCGAGTGTGTTCGCCTCGCTGCTGGACCATGACAACGGTGGGCGCTTCCGTATCGGCCCTGAGGGTGACGACTACGTCACCAGGCAGCTGTACTTTCCCGACACCGCCATCCTGATCACCCGGTTCATGACCCCCGACGGGGTGGGTGAGGTGATCGACTTCATGCCGGTCGAGGACCCGGATCGGGCGAGCGGCCGGCACCGGCTGGTCCGGGTGGTGCGGTGCGTGCGCGGCGAGATGCGCTTTGTGTTCGAGTGCGCGCCGCGGTTCGACTACGGACGCCAAGCCCACGAGCTGGAGCTGACCGACGACGGCGCGGTGTTCCGCAGCCCGACCCTGCAGCTGACGCTGCGCGGCGCGGGGCAGCGGGCGATGGAACGCGATGGTAACGACCTGGGCGGCGCGCTGACGGTACACGCCGGCCAGGCCGGAGGGCTGGTGCTGGAGTCGGCCGCCCAGGGACCGCCCCGGCGGACGACCCCTGAGGAGCTCATGGGCCTGTTCGAGGAGACGGCGCGGTTCTGGCGGGGCTGGCTGGGCCGCTCGACCTACCGGGGTCGCTGGCGCGAGCAGGTCGACCGCTCGGCCATCACCTTGAAGCTGTTGACCTACGCGCCCACCGGCGCCCTGGTCGCCGCCCCGACCGCCGGGCTGCCCGAGCTGGTCGGGGGCGAGCGCAACTGGGACTACCGCTTCACCTGGATCCGGGACGGCTCCTTCTCGATCCACGCCCTGCTGGGCCTTGGGTTCACCGAGGAGGCCGAGGCCTTCGGGCGCTGGCTTTCCGACCGCGCCGCCGAGCAGGTGGGCGAGACGTCGGGGCCGCTGAAGATCATGTACCGGGTCGACGGCTCCGACGACCTGGCCGAGGAGACCCTGGAGCACTGGGAGGGCTATGCCGGCTCCAAGCCGGTCCGCATCGGCAACGGCGCCGCCGACCAGCTCCAGCTCGACATCTACGGCGAGCTGCTGGACTCGATCTGGCTCGCCGACCGCCGCGGGATCCGGGTCGGCCATCCTGGCTGGGTCAAGCTCGCCCAGCTGGCCGACTGGCTGTGCGAGCACTGGGACCAGCCCGACGAGGGCGTCTGGGAGACCCGCGGCGGCCGCCAGAACTTCACCTACGGCCGCCTGATGTGCTGGGTCGCCCTCGACCGCATGGTCCGACTGGCCCGCGAACACGGCCGCCCCGCCGACCTTGGCCGCTGGGTCGAGCAGCGCGACCGGATCTACACCCAGATCATGGAGCGCGGCTGGAACCCCAAGCGGCGGGCCTTCACCCAGCACGACAAGACCGAGGTGCTGGACGCCTCGCTGCTGATGATGCCGCTGGTCGGGTTCGTGGCCCCCAGTGACCCGATGTGGCTGTCGACCCTGGACGCGATGGATCAGGAGCTGGTCTCCGACAGCCTGGTGTACCGCTATGACCCCGCCGCCTCGCCCGACGGGCTCCTCGGCCACGAGGGCACCTTCTCGATCTGCACCTTCTGGTATGTGGACGCGCTGGCCCGCTCCGGGCGCCTGGAGCAGGCCCGGCTGGCCTTCGAGAAGATGTTCACCTACGCCAACCACCTGGGGCTGTACGCCGAGGAGATCGGCCAGACCGGGGAGCAGCTGGGCAACTTCCCCCAGGCCTTCACCCACCTATCGCTGATCAACGCCGCCATCAACCTCAACCACCAGCTCGACCACGGCCCCGGCCAGGACCCCGTCCGCATGGTGGACACCGCCGGCGCCGGCTGACCCACCGGCCGCAGCCCGCGCTGGCCTTCGATGGTGTGCAGCGACGAGCAACAGCGACCAGGGCCTCCGAGGGAGGTCCTGGTCACATCGGCCTGGGGCCAGCTTCTCATGACCTTGACGGCTTGGTCATAAACGTGTCGATCGCGAGAGTGATCAAGGACGTCGCCACCCCTGACTTGGGCTGCATCTGAACTTAAGGAGCCACATGGCCGACAACCTGAGCGTGGCAAGGACCGCCGTTTCCCCGCGGAGGATGCTGGTCCCCCTCGCCCTGGCCCAGTTCATCTGCAGCTTCGCCGGTTCCAACATGAACGTGATGATCAACGACATCAGCAAGGACCTGGACACCACCGTCCAGGGCGTGCAGACCGCGATCACCCTGTTCCTGTTGGTCATGGCGGCCCTGATGATCCCCGGCAGCAAGTGGTCGGACCGCGTGGGCCGCAAGCGCTGCTTCACCGTGGGCCTCACCGTGTACGGCGTCGGCGCCTTGTTGAGCGCGGTCTCTCCCGGGCTCGGCGTTCTGATCCTCGGCAACTCGCTCCTGGAAGGCTTCGGGTCGGCCTTGCTGATCCCGCCCGTCTACATCCTCACCACGCTGCTCTTCACCGACCTGCAGTCGCGGGCCCGGGCGTTCGGCCGCATCAGCGGGATGGGCGGCATCGGCGCCGCGACCGGCCCGTTGATCGGGGGGCTGATCACCACCGCGATCAGCTGGCGCGCCGCGTTCCTGTTCCAGGCCGTGGTCATCGCCGCGATTGTCCTGCTCAGCCGCAAGCTTGTTGATCCCTTGCCGCCCGATCCGACCCGTCCCTTCGACGCCGTCGGGGCGGTCCTGTCGGCCGTCGGGATGGTGTTGGTGGTGGTCGGGATCCTGCAGGCCGGCGACAACGGCCTGCTGATGACGGTCCTGCTGGCCCTCGGGGCCGCCTTCTTGGTCTGGTTCTTCCTCCACATCCGGGCCAGGGAGCGGGCCGGGAAGGAACCGCTGCTGTCCACCGACCTGTTCCGCAACCGCACCTCCAACCTGGGCCTGATCACCCAGAACATCCAGTGGCTGCTGCTGCTGGGGATCTCGTTCGTGGTCTCGGTCTTCCTCCAGACCGTTCGGGGCTACAACGCCATCCAGACGGGCCTCATCTTCACCGCGGCGACGGTTGGCATCCTGGTCTCGTCGCTGGCTGCCGAGCGACTCGCCGGCCGGCGCACGCAGAAGACCTTGATCCTGGCCGGCTTTGTCACCACCATCGCCGGGATCGGCCTGTTGATCGGCCTGGTCACCACCTCCGACACCATCCTGGCGTTCCTGCCTGGCCTTTTGCTGATCGGCCTGGGCGTGGGGATCATGCTGACCCCGTCGGTCAACCTCGTGCAGTCCGCCTTCCCCGAGGAGCAGCAGGGTGAGATCTCGGGGTTGTCGCGCAGCGTCTCCAACCTGGGCTCGTCGCTGGGCACCGCCATCGCCGGCACCATCCTGGTGTCCGACCTGGCAGCGGGGAACCGATCCTATGCACTGTCGATGGCCTCCCTGGCCGTGATCGGGCTCATCGGCTTGGTCGCCGCGCTGCTGCTTCCGTCCAATCCCGTGCCACAGCAGGCTTGATCGTGATCCCGGCCGAGCCGGTCCAGAGAGCGGCTATGGGTGAGGTCGACGCCTGCCACAATTCATCAATGGGGGAGGGTGCCAGGCCTCGGTAAAGTGCCGGAGTGTCGGTTCACGGGCTTGTAAGGCCAAGGAGTGCAAGGAGCGGGCCATGATCTGGGACGCCCAGCGGCGGCAGTACCGGTGATCGCCGTTAGAAGCTGCCGCAGTGTCATTCCGCTTGTCATTCCACCAGCCAGTACTCGGCCCGTCAGGAGCGCACTGGCCGGACGGCGAATCCGACCTGAGCTGCCAGGACAGCACTGGCCGTGTGGGTGCCAGAAAGTCGGTCGTGGGGCTGAGCTGTGGGTTCGTCGGAGAAGTCCTCAGGCCACGATGATCGCCGCATGACCCTACGACTGCTGTACCTGCTGTTCTGCCAGGCACTGCGCTGGCTTGCGCTGCTGGCGCGGAGTTCGGCCGCCAAGGACATTGAGCTCCTCATGCTGCGCCACGAGGTCGCCGTGCTGCGACGCCAGGTGACCCGCCCGCGGGTGAACTGGGCCGACCGAGCCGTGCTTGCTGGATTCGCACGGGCGCTGCCCCGCCCGAGCTGGAACGGGTTGTTTGTCCGGCCCGAGACACTGCTGCGCTGGCACCAAGATCTGGTCCGACGCCGCTGGAGCTACCCGCACCGGCGTGGCCGTCCCACCGTAGCGGCGGAGATTCGGTCGCTGGTGCTACGGCTGGCCAGGGAGAACCCGACCTGGGGCTACCGTCGCATCCACGGTGAGCTGTGCCGGCTTGGCTACAAGGGCAGGATTGGGGCCAGCACCGTGTGGACCATCCTGCACCGCGCTGGCGTCGATCCCGCACCGGCGCGGTCGGCGATCTCGTGGCGGCAGTTCCTCCGCGCCCAGGCCAAGGGTGTGCTGGCGGTGGACTTCTTCACCGTGGACACCGTGTTGCTACAGCGGCTGTATGTGCTGTTTGTGCTCGAGGTGGCGACCCGCCGGGTCCACGTGCTCGGGGTAACATCGCATCCGGTGGGGGCGTGGGTGGCACAGCAAGCGCGGAACCTGCTTATGGGGCTTGGAGACGGCGTCGGCAGATTCCGATATGTGATCCGCGATCGGGATACGAAGTTCACCGCTGCGTTTGACGCGGTGTTTGCCGCCGAGGGGATCGAGGTGCTGTGCACACCGGTGCAGGCCCCGCGGGCCAACGCCTATGCGGAGCGGTGGGTGGGCACGTTTCGGCGTGAGGTGCTGGATCGGATGCTTATCTTCGGAGGTCGGCATCTGGTGTCGGTGCTGGACGAGTACGCCGATCACTACAACGGCCATCGCCCGCATCGCGCTTTGGGCAGGCGGCACCGCTGGGGTCCGGCGAACCACCTGCCTTCGTGCCGGCTGGGAGCGTCGTGGGACGAGATCGACTCGGTGGGCTGATCCATGAGTACGCTCAGGCCGCCTGAGGTGACCGAATAACCGGCACCCACACCATCAACGCCAGCCGGGTTGGACACCGGCACCAGATCGGTAGCCGTCGCTGGCCCGTCGTCTCCTGTTCGCGCCGGGTGCATCGCCCAGCGCCCCAACAACAGCGCTCTGGCGGCAGCGTCGCCCGAGCCGGGCGGTGGACGACCGGCGCGAGAGGTTGCGCGCCTATAGACTTCGCGGCGGTGTCGGTGCTGTTCGATGAACGCGGGGGCGGTTTGGCCGAGTCTGTCGAAGGGGTGACCGGAGAGCTCGCGGAGGTGGTCCGCGGCTTCAGAAGCCACCCTGGCCTGCTCGGAAAGGCACAGATCGCCATGGTGACCGACATCCTGGGGCCAACCGACTGGGATCGGGGCCCAGGGGACGACGCGGCGGTGCTCCCCCAGCGCGACGGTCAGACCCTCGTGGCCGGAGAGGCGATGTGGCCGCCCTTCGTGGAGCGCGACCCGTACGGCGCGGGGATCGCCGCGGTGCTGGCCAACGTCAACGACGTCGCGGCGATGGGTGGACGGCCCGAGGCGGTCGTGGACACCATCGTCGCGGATGCGTCGTCGGCCCGTTTGGCTCTGGAGGGACTACGGTTCGGCGCCGAGCTCTACCGCGTGCCCGTGGTTGGAGGTCATCTCACGATCCGCTCCGGTCCGCCCGCTCTCTCAGCGTTCATCCTCGGGACGGCGCTGCGGCCGCTCCGCGCGTTGGATGCCGCGCCCGGCCAGGCCCTGCTCTTCTGCGCCTGCCTAGACGGCCGGATGCGCGAGGACTTTCCATTCTTCTCCTCGATCCAAGACCGCGGCCCGGCGCTCGCCGACGACGTACGGCTGCTTGCCGACCTGGCGGAGGCGGGTCACTGCCGGGCGGCCAAGGACGTCAGCATGGCGGGAGTCCTCGGGTCGCTGGCGATGCTGCTCGAGCCGACCCGGTGCGGCGTCCTGGTCGACCTCGACGCCCTGCCACGACCGCCGGGCGTGTCGCTCGCCGCCTGGACGGGGGCCTTCCCGTCGTTAGGCTTCCTGCTCTGCGCCCTTCCCTCCCAGGTACAGACCTGCCGCGCCGCCTTCAGCGCGCGGGGGCTGGCGTGCGAGCAGGTCGGGCTGCTCGACGCCTCCGGCGCCCTCCGCGCCAGGCTCGGGGGACGGAAGGAGCTGCTGATCGACCTTCGCCGGGAGCCGGTGACGGGTCTGCTCGGACCCAAGAGCCAAGCGGCCCGACGCTAGCCCGGTCGGGCGGCCGCCGGCCTTCAATCCTGCGGCCCGTCCCCGCCTGACATCACCCGCCATCCCATGGCGAGACTGGCTGAAGATCGACGGCCATCTGCTGGTGCAGCCGCCCGACGTAGGGGGCGGGATCTCCAACGCGACACCAGCCCAGGCGCTCGAAGAACGCTACGTTCGCGGGCTGGATCTGCGCCACCATCACGAACCCGCCGAGCCTCGACGCAGTCCCGACTGCGAACCGCACCAGGGGCGCGCCGATGCCATGCCTGCGGTACGGCGACAGCACGGCCAGGCGGTCGCCCTTCCACCACCCCGGCTCGGCGAGCGGGTAGAGACGGACGGCACCGGCCGGCTCCCCAGCCCAGAAACCCAGCACATGCAGCGTCGCCGGGTCCCGGTCATGCTCGTCGGTGTCCGAGGCGCCAAACAGGCGCTGCTCCTTCACGAAGACGGCACGGCGGATGGCCATGTGCAGCGCCCGCTCCGCCTCGTCGGCGACGACCCTACAGCTCATCTGGTCGGGCGGAGCCGCAAGCTCAGCGGAGCTGAAGGACCGGGAGCGTGCGCCGGTTCGCTCCATGCGGCCTCCCCTCGAACGCGGACAGCGCGGAGCAGGCGTTACACCGGGCGCAGCCCGCCTTCACACGCGCCGACTCCAGCCCACCCATGATCACCTGGGGCGCGACCTGGCGGTACACCGACTGCACGTAGTCGGGGTCCGGCGGGAGCACCGACTCCAGCAGGCTCCCAGCGCTCGGCCGCAGCGGCACCACGAAGGGGTAGACACCGATGTCGACGGCGCGCTTGCAGAACTCCACCGTGACCTCCGGGTCCTCTCCCATGCCAAGGATCACGTAGGTGGTCACCTGTCCACGACCGAACACCTTGACCGCCTGTTCCCAGGCCCGGAAATAGCCCTCCACGCCAGTCCTGCCCTTTGCCGGGGCGACCTGGTCGAGAACCCGCTGGTCGAAGGACTCCACGTGCATCCCGACGGTGTCGACCCCCATGTCATTGAGCGCCTCGAACACCGAGTAGTCGTCGGGAGGCTCGAACTGCGCCTGGACCGGCAAGCCCGTCACCTCCTTGACCGCACGCGCGCACCTGCCGACGTACAGCGCCCCCTTGTCCGGACCCCGGGTCGTCCCCGTGGTGAGGGTGACGTCGACGGCACCGTCGAGCTCCTTGGCCGCCAGGGCCACCTCGGCGAGCTGCTCGGGCTTCTTCACCGGGATGGTGCGCCCGCCCTCCAATGACGTCTCGATGGCGCAGAACCGGCACTGGTCCGCGTTCCCCCAATAGATGCAGGTCTGGATCACGGTGCTGGCCAGTGAGTCCAGGTGGAGCAGCGCGATCTTCCAGTATGGGGTCCCGTCGTCGGTCTGGAGGTCGTAGAAGCTCGGCCTGGCCGGCAGCGTGGCGCTGGCCAGACGCCGGTCGTCGCGGTACACGCCCCAGCCCTCGCGCTGTTCGCGCCGGAGGACGTACGGGGAGCTCGAGGCGAACCCGCTGACGTGCGGGAACGTGACCGGGATGCCCTCGATCCAGATCATCCCGGCGTCGGCGGGGCCAGCTCCCCCGCGGCGGCCCTCCTCCATCGGCGCCTCGACCCGCACACCGAGGCTCTGCACCTCGGCGATCAGCGGCCCGAGCCCCGCGCTGGAGCGGGTGTTACCACTTGTGTCCATAGAGCGCCTCGAAGTTCTGGTGGAGGATGCGGTCCTTGAGCTCCTTGCCGACCGGCTGGCCGGCGATCTTGTAGTACTCGCCCCAGAAGTCACTCCACGGCTCGTCGGAGGCGAACAGCACGCGGTCGTAACCGACGCCGCGCCGCTCGATCTCGGTGAGGAGCCAGCGGACCCCGAAGCCTACCGCCCAGGTGACGTCCGTGTAGACCTTGTAGCCCTGCTCGACCCAGTCCAGGAAGCGGGGGACGAGACGGATGTGGCCGCTGACGCCGCCGCCGAAGTGGACCAGGTAGAGCTTGGTCCGCTTGCCGTAGCGCTCCACCAGCGGGATGAAGTTGTTGAGGTCGGAAGCGCCTCCCGGGCTGGTGTGGAAGTGGAACACCAGGTCGTGCTCCTCGGCAGCTCGGAAGCAGGCCTCGGCGATCTCCCTGGTTTCGTCGTCCCAACTCTCGGGGTTGGGGTTGCCGCCGAGCAGGAACGTGGTCTTGAGGGCCACGATCCCCTCCTCGCCCGCGTGCTCGAGGGCCTGGAGGGTCATCTCCTTGTTCTGCGGAAGGAACGAGACCCACAGCCCTCCGCGCAGGCGGTCCGAGGACTTGACCGAGTCCAGCACGAGGTCGTTCAGGGAGAACGGCTGCTGCTGAACGGGGATGCCATAGTTGGACAGCACCAGCGCGCGCTCGACGCCGAGTTCGTCCAGGTGCTGGAGGTACTTCTGCGTGGTCGGGAACTCATAGACGGTCGGCTTCACCGGCTCGGCGAGGTCGTAGAACTTCCAGGCGGCCATCTCGCCAATGTGGCTGTGTCCGTCGATGGTCCGGCTGGCCACGCGCTCCTGGTTCATCTGTCGGCCTCCACAACTCGATCCGGATGCCCTTGCGACGGCGGCCCGGTCTCGCATGCCCGGCGCAGGGCCGCGACGGCCCGCTCCCAGGCCGCCGGGTCGTCAAAGGTTCTCGGTGTGGCGGCCGGCTCCTCGTCCCTGGCCAGCTCGCCGCTGACCGGGTCCAGGCGGGCGGCTTCGACCCCGTACCGAGGCTGGTAGGTGTCGGGATCGAGCTCGACGAAGGAGTGGATGGCCACGCCGGTGGGGACGTGCAACTCGACCCGGGAGGACACGGCAGCGGCGAAGGGATCGGGCGCCTGCCCGCCGGACAGCTCCTGCAGCACGACCCAGCGCTCCCCCTTCGTCGTCGCCTCGTGGACCCGCGCGGCGACGGCGGCCCGGGCGGCAGCGGCCTTGACCTCCCGGTACCGCAGCGCGAAGGCCGCCCCCGCCGCCACACCCAAGTCGAGTCCCTCGGTGGGGACCCCGGCGCGGGCGGCGGTTCGAGCGGCCTGAGGCACGCCCTCGCCCTCGCCGAACGCGGCAGCCAGCGCCTCCGGGGTCGACAGGCCCCCGAGGTCGTCCGCCATCGCGCGCACGAGCGCCAGGTAGCGCTCGTACAGGTCCGGCCGGGCCATCACCACCGGGTACAGGTGGCGCTCGGCGAGGTTCCAGCGCTCGACCAGCTCAACAGGCGCTTGGCTCATGGCGGGAACCGGGAGGGCACGAGCCCGGGCATGGGCGGTCCGCGTGTCCGCGTCGGCTAGATGTTCCAGGTGTTGAGGACGAATGCCCCTTCCTTCCAGGCGGTGAGGGCGGCGTCCAGGACGTCGCGTGGATGGATGGGCTTGACGCCCTTCAGCATGTCGGATTCACGCATGCCGTACAGGGCCGCGGCGGAGAAGCGGCAGGCAAAGACCTTGCCCCCCTCGTCCATGAATGTCTGGAGCTGCCGGTTGTAGTTCATGTTCCCGGGGAAGGCCTCGTCGCCCACCTTGGGGAACCCGCGGGTCGCGGAGGCGATCAGCGAGCCGGGGCCGAACAGGACGATGTTGGTGTCGAAGCCCTTGCGGCGGATGCGCGTGGCGGTCAGGAGGTTGACGACCGATACGGAGCTCTCGAAGGGGATGCTGTGGATGAAGATGTACGCCTTCTGGCCAGGCTCTGCCTGGTGGTCCTCGAAGACCTTGTCCTCGTAGTCGACGATTGCCTGACCGGCGTCGACGCGCTCGTCCACGAACTGTGCCATGCCCAGATCCTTTCTCTGAACGTGGCCCGCACTCCACGTGCGGGCTCCTTTCCGAGGCCTGGTCGATGGACCCTGCTGCTCACCTCGCGGCGGCCGGGGGCGGTCCTCGCCGTTGCCAGGAACGTCGATGGCTCCCAGGCATGCCGAGGATGACGGCGTGCCGCACCTTCCACGGGAGTCTCCGATAGACCGGCACGAACAGGCGCTTCCAGAACAGCTCCTGGAGGCCTCGCCGGCCCACCGGACCTGGCCGGCTCAGGTAACGCCGCGCCAAGTCGGCCTGTGCGGCCTCGAGCAGGTACCTCTCGGAGTTGCGCCGGACCCATTCGAAGAACCGCATGGTCAGCCCTTCCCGCCGCTGAGACCGTTCTGCGCCGCCAGCGCGATCGGTTCGTTGAGCGCCCCGATGGCGGGCGAGTACACGTTCTCCATCCAGGCGAGCTCCTCGAGCGTCACGCCTTTCCTGGCAGCCATCGCGAGGAAGTCGCACCGCTCCTTGATGCCCTCGCCGCCGACGAGCTGGGCGCCGATCAGGCGCAGCGTGCGCGGCTCCGCCAGCAGTTTCACGCGGATCTTCTTGAAGTCGGGGTAGTAGCGGGCCCGGGAGATCCCCTCGGCCACTCCGGTGACGAAGGGGATGCCGAGCGCGGTGGCGATGGTCTCGCCGAACGACACACCCCCGATCATCCACTTGCCACCCACCATGCCCCACGGCACGTAGACCGGCTGGTAGCTGCGCGACCTGCCGCCCGCGCCGGCGCCGGCGACCTTGCCCTGGGCGTAGGCGTGGCTGCCGGACAGGCCTTGGACGGGGATGTTCGTGCCCCCCTGGGGGACCTCGATGCAGTCGCCCGCGGCGAATACCCCGGATGCCGAGGTGGCCATGTGCTCGTCGACGATGATGCCGCCGGTGGAGCCGGTCTTGATGCCCGCCTGGCGGGCCAGCCGGTTGTTGGGGAGCTTCTTGGTCCCCATCACCACCATGTCGACCGGGACGTCGCCGCCGGAGGTCTTGACCGCCCGCACGCGACCCGTGCCGAGGAGCGCCTCGACCCGCGTGTTGAAGTGGAGCTTGACGCCCATCTCGCGCCAGGAGTCCTCCACCGGCTGCATGATGTCCGGGTCGGCGATGTCGGCCATCGCCCACGGATGGGGGTCGACCAGGTGCGTCTCGATGCCCCGGTGGGCCAGGGCCGTGGCCATCTCCACGCCGATCGGCTGCGCCTCCACCACCGCGGCGACCTTGGTCCGCTCGAGGATCTCGTCCCAGCGCATCGCTTCGCGGATGTCACGGACGTAGTAGATGCCCTCCAGGTCGATGCCAGCGATGGCAGGCCGCTCGTACTCGAAGCCGGTGGCGATCACCAGGCTGTCGAACGGCTCGTCGTCC
>Ga0307415_100001219_pt1 | contig 12054 bp, 10 predicted proteins | sample DK1Cmetagenome_FD_204524 | JGI IMG/M metagenome (GOLD analysis project Ga0307415, IMG submission 204524) | Maize rhizosphere microbial communities from greenhouse at UC Davis, California, United States - DK15-C-2 | ecosystem: Host-associated > Plants > Roots > Rhizosphere > Soil | place: USA...
TCGGGTCCACGTCGAGCAGCAGTGCCGCGGTGCAGCGGTCGGGTTCCGCCTCCGGGAAGAAGAGGTACGCCGTACCGGTGGACACGTCGAACGAGTGCACGCGGTCGGGATGCTTCACCAGCAGGTACCCCAGATCGGTCGCGGGCCGGTGGGTCGTCGTCACGGTCAACAGCACGCCGTAATGGTGCCAATACGCGGCCGCGCGCGCGATCTCATTCCGGGAACTGAACCGGTTTGGAGGCGGCCGCCAGGGGTGTAGTCTTTCGGAAACTCAACGAAAAAGTTACCTATATCGAAGGAGGAAACCCGTGCGAGGAATCAAACGCCCGATCCTCGCCGCGACGCTCGCCCTCGGCGTCGGCGCCGCCACGGCCGCCGTCGTGGTGCTCGGCTCCGGCTCCGCCGTGGCGCAGATCGCCGGCGGCTTCGACTTCACCCGGCCGAACGTGGTGGCCACCGGCCTGCAGATCCCCTGGGGCATGACGTTCCTGCCCGACGGCAGCGCCCTGGTGGCCGAGCGCAACACGGCGCGCATCCTCCAGCTCCGTGTCGGCCAGGCGCCGCAGGTCGTGGCGACCATTCCCGGGGTCGTGCCGGCCGGCGAGAGCGGCCTGCTGGGCATCGTCGCCTCCCGCACGTACGCCCAGGATCAGTGGCTCTACGTCTACTACACCGCGCAGAACGACAACCGCGTCGTCCGGCTGCGCCTGACCGCGCCGGCGACCCAGCAGGTGATCATCTCGGGCATCACGAAGGCGAACATCCACGACGGTGGACGGCTGGCCTGGGGCCCGGACGGCAACCTCTTCGTCTCCACGGGTGACGCCAGCACCGGGGCCAATTCGCAGAACACGAACAGCCTCAACGGCAAGATCCTGCGGCTGACCGCGACCGGCGGCGTGCCGGCCGGGAACCCGTTCAACAACCCGGTATGGAGCTTCGGCCACCGCAACGTGCAGGGCATGGCCTGGGACTCGGCCGGCCGGATGTGGGCCACCGAGTTCGGCCAGAACACCTGGGACGAGATCAACCAGATCGTGGCCGGTGGCAACTACGGCTGGCCCACGGTCGAGGGGATGGGCACCAACCCGAACTTCCGCAACCCGAACGTGGTCTGGACCACGGCCGAGGCATCCCCGAGCGGCCTGGCGTTCGCCAACAACACCCTGTTCGCCGCGGCCCTGCGCGGGCAGCGGCTCTGGACCGTACCGGTCAACGCCAACGGGACGACCGGCACGCCGGTGGCCGAGCTGCAGGGACAGTTCGGGCGCCTGCGCACCGTCGAGGTCGGCCCGGACGGCTGGCTCTGGGTGGCGACCAGCAACCGCGACGGGCGCGGTACGCCGGTGGCCGCCGACGACCGGGTGATCCGGTTCCCGCCGGCGACCTCCACCACGACCACGGTCACCACGACGCGGCCCGCCACCACCACGACGCCGCCCGCCACCACCACGACACGGCCGGCGACGACCACGACCCGGCCGGCCACCACCACGACCACACGTCCGGCCACGACCACGCCGCCGCCTCCGGGTGGGTGCACCGCCACCTACAGCGTCGTCAACCAGTGGCCCGGCGCCTTCCAGGGTCAGGTCGTCGTGACCAACGGCAGCAGTCCCAGCAGTAGCTGGACCGTGGTGATGACGTTCCCGAACGGCCAACAGATCAGCCAGATCTGGGGCGGCGTGACCAACCTGTCGTCCGGCAACCCGTACACGGTCAGGAACGAGGCCTGGAACGGCTCGCTCGGCGCGGGCGCGACGACCACGTTCGGCTTCCTCGCCAGTTGGAACAACTCCACCAACGGCCCGGCCACGACCACCTGCTCCCGCACCCCGTAACCACCCGTCGCCCACCAATCGCGCCGATCATGGACCTAAGTCCATGATCGGCGCGATTTCCTGTCCCTGACCTCATGATCGAGCGGATCATGGAGGAGGGCGGTCCACCCGTCCAGCGGCACCAGTCCGATCGCCGGCCGCTTGCAGTTGATCGCGGTCGTCCGGCAGATCGCGCAGTCCTACTGAACATTTGTCCGGGGGATGGCAATCACCCTGGCCCAACTGAGCGGATCTCGCGGGGTGTGGGCGCCGGCCGGGCGACGCGATCGCTGTCGTTGACACCCATCGAAGTTGGCCGTACCTTCAATGCACGGCACTTAGGAAAGCGCATTCCTCGCCCGTGACCTGCCCCACGAGGAGGAACCTGCATGCCCAAGCTACGCCCTGTGCGGGACGGCGAACCGTCGCGCACACCTACACATCGCCCTATGGCGATTCGCGCCGTGCTGCTGGCCGTGGGCTCGGTGATGGCCGTGGTCATCGCCGCCGTCGTCTTCGCACCGAGCGCCTCCGCGGCGACCCTGTTCTCGGACAACTTCGAGGACGGCAACGCCGACGGCTGGTCCAAGTCCGGCGGCACCTGGACCGTCGTGTCCGACGGTTCGCGGGCATACCGGCAGAGCAACCTGACCAGCGAGCTGGCCCGGGTCTTCGCCGGATCGACGAGCTGGACCAACTACACCGTGCAGGCCCGGGTGAGGCCGCTGGCCTTCGACGGCTCCGCGCGGTTCGTCGGCATCTCGGCCCGGACCAGCGGGGCGACCAAGTTCTACCGCCTCGCGCTGCTCAACTCGAACCGGGCCGAACTCCAGGCCGTCAACGGCAGCTCGGTCACCGTCATCGGCGGCGTGAACCGGACCGTCAGCATCGGCACCTGGTACACGCTGCGGATCACGACCGCGGGCACGACGATCAGTGGCTTCGTCGACGGTTCCCAGATCGCGTCCGGATCCAACACGATGGAGGACAACGGGCGCGTCGCCCTGCAGACGTTCCACGCGACCGCCTCGTTCGACGACGTACTGGTCAGCGACACCGCCCCGCCGACGAGCACCAGCACCAGTACCAGTACCAGCACGAGCACCTCGACCTCCACGTCCTCGCCGCCTCCGCCTCCCCCGCCCGGCGGGCTGGTCGGCTGGGGTACCCAGGGTGGTGGCACCACCGGTGGCGGCAACGCCTCTCCCATCACAGTGAACAGCGCGTCCGCGTTGACCAGTGCGCTGTCGGCGTCGGGCACGGCGGTGATCCGGGTCTCCGGCACCATCTCGTGCTCGGGCATGCTGCGGGTGGCGTCGAACAAGTCCATCCTCGGCAACTCCGGCGCCACCATCGCCGGCTGCGGGTTCAACATCAGCGAGGCGTCCAACGTCATCGTGCGTAACCTGACGTTCCGCGACTGGGATGACGACGCGATCAACGTCCAGTACTCCACCCGGGTCTGGATCGACCACAACACGTTCTCCAACGGCAACGACGGCGCGGTCGACATCAAGCGGACCTCCGACTTCGCCACCGTGTCGTGGAACCGGTTCTTCAGCCACTCCAAGACGATGCTGCTCGGCCACGACGACGGCAACGGCAGTGAGGATCGGGGCCACCTGCGTGTCACGTACCACCACAACTGGTTCGACGGCACCAACTCCCGCCACCCGCGGGTGCGCTTCGGCAACCCGGTGCACGTGTACAACAACTACTACAACAGCATCGGTGACTACGGCGTCGCGTCCACTATGGAGGGCTGCGTCATCGTCGAGGGCAACTACTTCGAGAACACCGATGACCCGTACCACCGGGGTGAGGGCGACTCTCCGCCCGGCTCGCTGGTGGCCCGGAACAACACGTTCGTCAACTCCGGTGCCGGTGACGCCGGCGGCAGTTGCGCCTCCATCCCGTACTCGTTCTCGCTCGAGAGCTCCGGGAACGTCAGGGGCAGCGTGACCGCGGGCGCCGGCGCCGGTCGCATCTCCGTCTGACCGACGTCACCCACCGACCCCACCTCGTTGATCATGAAGTTGGGGGCTTCGAACTGCGTTGACCATGAACCCCAGTTCATGGTCAACGCAGTTTTGGTCGGGCGCGGCGTACGGTGGAGGGCGTGGCCGCCGATTCCGAGCGCTCCGACGCGCCGGCACCCGAGCCGGGCACCTCGCCGGCTAAGCCCGACGCGCTGAGCCTGGCCGACCCGTACACGATCGCCACCCGGCACTGGCATCGGCTTGACGATGGCCGCGTGCAGTGCGACGTCTGCCCCCGGGCCTGCCGGCTGCACGAGGGCCAGCGGGGCCTGTGCTTCGTACGGGGACGGGTGGACGACCAGATCGTGCTCGCCTCGTACGGACGGTCCTCCGGCTTCTGCGTCGACCCGATCGAGAAGAAGCCGCTCAACCACTTCCTGCCGGGCTCGGCCGTGCTGTCGTTCGGCACCGCCGGCTGCAACCTGGCCTGCCGCTTCTGCCAGAACTGGGACATCTCCAAGTCACGCGAGATCGACACGCTCTCGGGCGAGGCCTCGCCGGAGGCGCTGGCCGAGGCGGCCCAGCGGCTCGGCTGCCGGAGCGTGGCGTTCACCTACAACGATCCGGTCATCTTCATGGAGTACGCCATGGATGTGGCCGACGCCTGTGCCGAGCGAGGCATCAAGGCGGTGGCGGTGACCGCGGGCTACATCAATCCGGCGCCGCGGGCCGAGTTCTACGCCCACATGGACGCGGCGAACGTCGACCTGAAGGGCTTCACCGAGGCGTTCTACCAGAAGGTCGCCCTGGGCCGGCTGGGCGACGTGCTCGAAACGCTGGAATACATCCATCACGAGACCGACGCCTGGATGGAGATCACGACGCTGCTGATCCCCGGGCACAACGACTCCGACGACGAGCTCGAGCGGGCGGCCGCCTGGATCGCCGAGCATCTCGGGCCCGACGTTCCGTTGCACTTCAGCGCGTTCCATCCCGACTTCAAGATGCTCGATGTGCCCCGGACGCCCCCGGAGACGCTCCGTCGCGCGCGCCGGATCGCCCGCGACCACGGCCTGCGCTACGTCTACACCGGCAACGTGCACGACCCGGAGGGCCAGACCACGTACTGTCCGAGCTGTGACGCGGCCGTCGTGGTGCGGGACTGGTACGTGATGAAGCGGTACCGGCTCGACGACTCCGGCGCCTGCCAGAGTTGCGGCGCGGCGGTGCCCGGTGTGTTCGACGGACCCGTCGGGACGTGGGGCGCCCGCCGCCTACCGGTTTTGATCGAGGCCCGGTGATGCACCGCCCGGCCGGGTCGGACCGTCCGCCGGCCGTGGCCGGGCGCTTCTATCCGGCCGAGGCCGACGAGCTGGCCCGGCTGGTGGACGGGATGCTCGACGCGGCGCCGCCGGCCGAGGACGGTCTCGCGTCGGCCTACGTGTCGCCGCACGCCGGCTACCGCTACTCGGGCCACACGGCGTCCTACGTGTACCGGCACCTGCGCGAGCACGCCGGGGCGATCCGCCGCGTGGTGCTGATCGGGCCGGCGCACTATCGCCCGGTACGGGGATGCGCCGTGCCGACCACGCCCCGCTGGCTGACGCCGCTGGGCCCGGTGAACGTCGACGGCGAATCCTGCGCCGCCCTTGTGGACTCCGGCCACGCGACGGCCGACGACGAGCCCCACGCGCCGGAGCACTCGCTGGAGGTGCAGCTGCCGTTCCTGCAGCGGGCCGTCGGGTCCGAGGTACCGGTCGTCCCGATCGTGGCCGGTCCGTCCACCATGGAAACAGTGGCGCGGGCCATCGAGGCCGCCGGGGCCGGCGCCGAGGGCACCGTGGTGATCTGCAGCACGGATCTGTCCCACTACGCCGACCAGACGACGGCCAACGCGCAGGACGAGCGCACGGTGGGCGCGGTGCTGGCGCTCGAGCCGGATGGGTTCGGCCCGCGCGATGCCTGCGGGTACTACTCCCTGCGCGGGCTCGTGCACTGGGCGCGGTCACACCGGTCGGTGCCGCGACTGCTGCACCGGAGCACATCGGCCGATACCACGAACGACACCAGCCGCGTCGTCGGTTACGCGGCCATGGCGCTGACCTGATCGTCAGCGGTAGTCGTCGTCCAGCTGGACCACCTGGGACTGCTCCCACGCGTCGTACTCGTTGACCTCGAGGCCCCGGTGGACGTCCTGGCGGGTCACCGCGGACGGGTCCGCGGGTGTGGCCTGCTCGACGGCGTCGGCCTCGGGCGCCTCGATGTCCCGTTCGCCGGCCTCGAGGCGATCGCCGGGCGTGAGATCCTCCTCGACGGCGGCCAGGGCTTCGTCGGGCGTCGTCATGGGTGGGGCTCCTCCCGATCGTCGTCTCCTCACACCGTACGGCGCCGGCCGCCTCCGTGCCGCTCTTCGCCCACAGACAGAGACGGATACCGCCCTCTTTCAGCGGGCGGACCGGCGCTGCGGGATACTGCGGGGGCAGCCGACCCGACGGTCAGATGATCAAGGAGCGTTCGCCATGCCCATCGCCACACCCGAGGTCTATGCCGAGATGCTCGACCGCGCGAAGGCGGGCGGGTTCGCGTATCCGGCCATCAATGTGACCTCCTCCCAGACGCTCAACGCCGCCCTGCGGGGCTTCGCCGACGCCGGCAGCGACGGCATCGTGCAGGTGTCGACGGGCGGCGCGGAGTACCTCTCGGGCCCCACGATCAAGGACATGGTGGCCGGTTCGGTGGCCTTCGCCGCGTACGCCGTCGAGGTGGCCCGGAACTATCCGGTCAACGTCGCGCTGCACACCGACCACTGCCCGGCGGACAAGCTGGACAAGTTCGTCAGGCCGCTGCTCGCGATCTCCAAGGAGCGGGTGGCCCAGGGCGAGCCGCCGCTCTACCAGTCGCACATGTGGGACGGGTCGGCCGTGCCGCTGGACGAGAACCTGCGCATCGCCGAGGAGCTGCTGGCCGAGTGCGCGGCGGCCAAGGTGGTGCTGGAGATCGAGGTCGGCGTCGTCGGCGGCGAGGAGGACGGCATCGTCGGCGCCATCGACGAGAAGCTGTACACGACGGCCGAGGACGGCCTGGCCACGGTCGCCGCGCTCGGGCTCGGCGAGAAGGGCCGCTACATGGCCGCGTTGACGTTCGGCAATGTGCACGGCGTCTACAAGCCCGGCAACGTGAAGCTCCGTCCGGAGATCCTCAAGGAGACCCAGGACGCGGTCGGCGCCAAGTACGGCAAGGAGAAGCCGCTCGACCTGGTCTTCCACGGCGGCTCGGGTTCGCTGCTCTCGGAGATCCGCGACGCCCTCGACTACGGCGTGGTCAAGATGAACGTCGATACCGACACCCAGTACGCGTTCACCCGCCCGGCGGCCGCGCACATGTTCACCAACTACGACGGCGTGCTCAAGGTCGACGGCGAGGTCGGCAGCAAGAAGGCCTACGATCCGCGCACCTGGGGCAAGATCGCTGAGGAGGGTATGGCCCAGCGCGTCGTTCGGGCCTGCGAGGACCTGCGCAGCGCCGGGACCAGCATCTCTGGCAAGCCGTCGTAGTCGATCTACTTAGGACACCTCGTACCACTGTGGATCGGCCGGGTGGGCGGTGAAGTCGAACCTCACCGCGTCGTCCCGGCCGATCGCGACGAGGCTGGCCGACGACGATCCGTAGACGAGTTCGTCGCCGCTGTCGGTGACGAACGTCCGCCGCACGATCAGGGCCCGCGGGTCGTCGCCCGGCAGGCCGTCGCCGCGGAGCAGGTCGAGCCAGGACCCCCAGGCGGCCAGGGTGTCCCGGCCCGATCGCGGGTCGGGCGCCGGCAGCGCGGCCAACCGCGGTCCGAAGTGCTCCACGAGCGCGGAGTCGGTCCGGTCGACGCCGGCGTTGACGATGATGTGGTCGCCCGGCGGCAGGTCCAGGCGGGACAGCTCGGCCCCGTCCCAGGTCCACACCACCGCGCCGTCGGCGTCCGCGCGCAGCAGGTGAAACCCGTCGTATCCGGCGAGGTCGTCGACGTCGAGATCGGGCCCGCCGGCGAGCACGGTCAGCGGCAGGCCACCCCGCGTGGGCCGGGCCCCGTACGCGGGCGCCGGCAGCCGCACGCCGTTGAGCAACGCCGCGACCGCGGCGCCCGATCGCCTGGCCCCGCCCGGACGGACGGCGAGCCAGGTCCCGTGGCCCGTGCGGTCCCGGCCACCGATGAGGTCCGCGGCGCTGGCCGGCCAATGCCGGCCGGGCGGGTCCCACGCCCGCTCCAGGAACTCGTCACGCACCGCCGCCAGGAGCATTGGCCACGGTTGGTCGGGTGCCAGCCGCAGCAGAACCGTACACACGACCGGCAGCGTACTTGTTGCGTCACAGGCACGGGTCAGACGAGGGCGGTGAATGCCGGCACCTGGAACGCCCGCCGCGACCGGTGCAGCCAACCCGGCGTGACCCGGATCCCGGTCACGCGGTGCAGCAGAGCCAACGCGGAGGGTTCGGCCGCGAAGAGTCCGAACGGAAGCCCGGCCGCGGCGGATCGCAGCGACGCGGGCGGGGCGTCGACCAAGGGGTCGAAGTCGGCCACGACCCGCCCGTCGACCGCGAGGATGAACCGCATCACCGCGTTGACGTCGCGCACGAAGCAGGCGACCCGCGCCCCGGCCGACAGTTCGTGCACGGCCTCCTCCGCGCGCCAGCCGTTGTGCTCGGCCAGCAGGACGCCCCGGGAGACCTGGCCGATCTGTACCCACTGCGGCCCGGCGGCGGCCCAGAAACACTCGTCGAAGGTGCGGCGATCGCCCCCGGCCGGGTCGCCGCCCAGGCGCCGGATCGCCTCATCGGCCTCGAGACCGACGATGGCCGTGAAGCAGTACGCCTCGAGCGCCTCGACCCATCCGTAGCCCGTCATCGTTAGATCATCCGCCCGGGGCACGGGCGGACACGGCAGCCCTTCCGGCCAACGTAGGCCGGTCACCTGATCGGGTGAGAAGCCCGGATCCCCGACCGGTCACGCGCGCGTCGGGTAGCATCGAGCGCCTGCCGGTCGGCGCGAGGGTCTGGCCACCTGGTGGCAGCGCACACAAGTAGACCTGACGATGACCGGACGTGACCGTATATGGCAAGTAGGCAGCTGGCCCACGGAGACAGGGAGTTCCACCGGCGGGTCGATACACCGCCGTGCGTCGATGGCCGGCATGCGCGAGACCTCCGGTTGGACGGGGCGTTCAACGCACGTGACCTGGGTCACCTACCGGTCCGAGGCCGACGGTCGGTCCGATGCGGGTCGCTCTACCGCGCGGACGCGCTGGACTGGCTGACGCCGGACGACCGGCACCTGCTATTCGACGTCCTGTCCATCGGTACCGTCATCGATCTGCGCACCCGGCGCGAGTCGGGCGGGGACGGGCGGTCGGACGCTCGACTGTTCCCCGCCGTACGGACGCTGTCGATACCCCTGATCCCGGATCGGGAAATGGAGCTGGAACCGTTTCCGATCGGGGATCCGGCGGCGGTCGCCCACCACTATCTGGGGTACCTGGACGACGGCGGCGTGGAGGCTCGACAGGTACTCGAGGCCATTGCCGAGTCCGTCGACGCGGGAACGCCGGTCCTGTTTCATTGCGCGGCCGGCCGCGATCGCACCGGCGTCGTCGCGGCGCTCGTGCTTCTCATTCTCGGCGTCACGAAACAGGGCGTCGTGTCCGACTATCTCGAGAGCAATCGTCACGCGGAACGGTTGGCGGCACGCCTTTCCGCCAATCCCATGTACCAGCACCATGAACGGCTCGATACCACGGTCGTGCGGGTCGACCGGCGGGCGATCGCCACATTCATGAAACTGCTGGACGCCCGCTACGGCGGCGCCCGGGAATGGGCCCGGACGGCCGGGATCTCCGATGCGGTCATCGACGGGTTGACGAAGAACCTGGCCGCCTAGTTCCGCTTTCCGCACTTCGTCGCGGCCGGCGTGTCGCCCGCTCGCCGGCGTGTCGTCGCTACCGAGGTACCTCTGCCCTTTGTATCTGCGCTGCACACACGGACGCCACCGGCGTGTCGGGCGGCCTCGGTGGCCGGCGGCGCCGCGACACGCGCGGGTCTACGTCGGTGGCGGATCCTGCGGTCGGGCGGCGCGGTCGGCCGCCCGGGAGCGGAAGCGGATCAGCGACACCACGCCGATCACGACCCACACGACGTTGAGCCCGGCCGAGGGCCACGCGCCGTTCACCGCGCCGTTGAGGACGAGGCCGGCGCCGCCGACCGTGTTCATGACGTAGAAGGACGGCCCCGGTTGGCGGCCCTTGAACGAGACCTGCTGGTACGCGAACAGCACCAACAGCGTGCCGATCCAGCCCGCGACCTCGACGAGTATCCTGGCCATTCAGGTCACCTCCGGGGGCCGTGGGCGCGGCGGAAGCCGCGCAACAGTTGCCAACCCAGGCGGAGGGCGGGCGTGTCCTCGGCCTCGGAGCGCCGGACAAGGGCGAGGGTGGTGACCTCCAGCGCCCGGGCGATGTCCAGCCCGTTGGCGGCCGCGGTGGCCCCGGTGCGCCAGGTGTCCACCGTGGCGTCGTACAGGCCGCCGGCGACCCATCCCTCGGCCGCGCCCGCCACCGCCGTGACGCTCACGCCACTGCGCGCGAACTCACGGGCCGCGAATCGCGGGTACTGCGAGACCACTGTGGACGGGGGTGTCACGTCGCCCGCCCGGGTCACCACGGCGAGCAGGCAGTTGAAGACACCGGCCCGCGCCGCCACCTCCAGCGCGTCGGAGTCGTGCTCGAGCAGCATGTCCTCGCCGACCAGCGCGGCGTCGAGCACCCCGCTCTCCAGCATGAGCACGAGGTCCATGGACCGGGCGAACACGACGTCGGCGCCGCCGGCACCACCGGCCGCCCGGAAGCCCGGGTTGGCCACATCGCCGAGCTGCTCGGCGACGGCGCGGCGGACCTCGGCCAGCGCGGGGACACCGAGGATCGAGCGAGCCGTCGACCCGGGCGGATCGGGCGACGGGTCGGGTGCCGGACCGAGTGCCGTGCCGAACGTCGCGGCGCAGGTCCGCACGATGGCGTCGACGATCCCCGGCACCGCCTCGCGTTGGGCCGCGTTCAGCCGGGACGCCCGCGAGCCCGCGACGTTCAGCACCCGGATCGCGTGCCGCCGGCACCACGCCTCCAATTCGGACAGTGTGGCGCCGGTCGGCGCCGGTCCCATCTCGAACAGGGGGCGCGACAGATCGTGGGCGGCCCGGCGGGTCTCGGCCGAGCCCTCGCCGCGGGTGAGGTCGACCAGCACCGTGCCGTCGGCGAGGAACACGTTCGCCCAGGTGCAGTACCGGTAGCTGGGCGAGCCGAGCTGGATCAGCCGGGCCCCGGCCGGCAGGTCGGCGCCGGACCCGGCGTCGGTGAGTTCGTTGCGCGGGCCGAGCGGCGTGATCGCGAACGCGGCCAGGCCCCACCCGACCGCGGCGTGCAGGGCCGCGATGTCCACGCCGGGCTGGCCGCAGGCGATCACCGTCAGCCCGGACGTGTGCCGGACCGTATCGAAGTGGGCCCAGTCGTCGGCGTCGGCGCCGCGCTCGATCCGGGCGCCGAACGCCTCGGTCAGCGTCGACCGGTAGCTGCGTCGCGCCGTCCGCGAGTAACTGGCCAGGCGAGCGCCTTGCACCGCTTCGCGATGGGCGTCGCGGTTCGGCCGCCCGGCCAGGCGCTCGGCGAGGTACACGCCGGCGTACGAGTCGCCGGAGCCTAGGAACGACCGCGTCGGCGCGACCCCGGACTCGATGTCCAGGCGCTCGAAGCCGACGTCGCCGGCGGCCGAGACGGAAACCGGCCCGCCACCGGCGGTGCCGACGATCTCCGTGTCCGCCAGGAACGGCACGACGGAGTCGTCCGTGGCCAACCCGGCGTCGATGAACTCGCTCCGCCGGCCGACCATGAAGCGCAGCTTGCCGGCCCCGGCGAGCGCCTCCAGCGCCGCCACCTCGGCGTCGGACGGCTTACCCACGTCGGCCATCACCACGGCGAACCCGCCGATCGCATCGAGGTCCGGCGAGGAGCCGACCACCACGACAAGGTCGGCGAGCCGGACGAACGCGGTGTCCGCCGGCGTCCACGTCTCGCGGCCGCGCTGCAGCCGGGCCCGCGGGCCGACGAGGATCGCCTCCACCTCACCGCTGTCCACGTCGTTCAGGCACACCGACACCTGCAGCGGGATCGGGTCCCCGGGCGGGCATTCGATGTGGACGCCGACGCGCCGCAGCGACGCGATGCCGT
>Ga0307415_100001221_pt1 | contig 12048 bp, 13 predicted proteins | sample DK1Cmetagenome_FD_204524 | JGI IMG/M metagenome (GOLD analysis project Ga0307415, IMG submission 204524) | Maize rhizosphere microbial communities from greenhouse at UC Davis, California, United States - DK15-C-2 | ecosystem: Host-associated > Plants > Roots > Rhizosphere > Soil | place: USA...
GGGTCAGCTTGATCTCGATCATTCGAACTCCTGTGCGACGCGGCGAATGAGGTGACGCGCGACTTCCTCCTTGGAATCCTCCGGCCAATCCTCGATCCCGTCGCCCTTCACAAGGTGCACCCGGTTTCGGGTTCCACCCATGACGTCGCCGGACACGTCATTGGCGACGATCCAGTCGGCGCCCTTGGCGACCTGCTTTGCGATGGCATTTTCCACCACGCGGTCGGTCTCAGCCGCGAAACCGATGACAAGCCGGGGCCGCTGCGGATGGGCCGAAACCTCGGCGAGAATGTCGCGGGTCGGCACGAATTTCAGTTTCGGTGGGCCGTCGCCCTTCTTGAGCTTGGTTGGCGACGCCTCGACGCGCCAATCCGCGACGGCCGCGACCAGGATCGCAACGTCTGCGGGAAGGCCGGCCAAGACCGCTTCGGCCATCTGCTCGGCCGTCTCGACGTCCACGCGCTTCACGTCGGGCGGCGTTTCAAGCGAAACCGGGCCGGCAATGAGAGTCACCCGCGCGCCCAGCTCTTCAGCGGCGGCGGCAATTGCGAAACCCTGGCGTCCGGAGGAGCGATTGGCGATCACTCGAACGGGATCGATCGGCTCGTGGGTCGGGCCGGCGGTCACCAGGACATGTTTGCCGACAAGACTCACTTGCCGCCGAGGAAACCGTTCGACTTGAGGAACTCGACGATGGCTTCGGGTTCGGGAAGGCGTCCCGGGCCATATTCGCCGCAAGCCATTTCGCCCTCGTCGGGTTCGATCACCGCGACTCCGTCGGCCTTCAGCTGGGCGACGTTCCTCTGAGTCGCCGGATGCTGCCACATGCGGACGTTCATCGCAGGCGCGACGACGACCTTCTTGTCGGTTGCCAGCAGCAGCGTGGTCGCGAGTTCGTCTGCGATGCCGGCGGACATCTTCGCTAGCAGGTCGGCCGTCGCCGGGCAGACCAGGATGAAGTCGGCCGAGCGGCTAAGCTCGATATGCCCCATCTCGACTTCGTCCTTGAGGTCCCAGATCGAGGTGTGAACCTCGCTCTTGGCGAGCGCCGCAAGAGCCATCGGCGTGACGAAATGCTCGCCGCCTCTTGTAAGTACGGGAACGACCTCGTGCCCGGCCTTCTTGAGCAACCGCACGAGTTCGAGACTCTTGTAGGCGGCAATGCCTCCACCGACGATAAGGAGTACGCGGGCCATGCAAGCGCACATGCCTTTACCGGCGCATCAAGTCGAGTGCGCGCGAAAAAGGCGGGACCCTTGCGGGCCCCGCCTCCTCGGGGTGGCGAACCGTCAGCCTAACTGCGCGAACGGGATCCCGAACGGTTGCTCCCGCTCGGGCCTGCATCGGCAGATTCGGTCGAAGCCGTTCCGCCGGACTGGATCGTTCCGCCTTGCGTCGTCGCGCTGCCACTTGCCGAGCCCGCGCCTGCGGTTCCCGTCATCGACGATGTCGTCGTACCGACACCGGCATTCGACGAAGCTCCGAGATCGCCGCTCGGCGCGGCCTGGCGGTTGCGCCGCCAGCTGCCGAAGTCCTGGTTGAACTGCTGCTCGCGTTCGCGGCAATAGTCAGCATAATCGCTGTCGAGCTTCGACATCTCGCGGTCGCGCCAATTGCGATAGTGATCGTGCTCGCTTCTTCCGAACGTCTGGTTCCCGAAGCCGCCTAGCGTCCCGCGGAACTCACCATAGCCGAGCGACTCATTCTCGTCGCGATTGGCCTCACCCAGGCTTTGCGGATGATCCCGATACTGCCGACCACGAAAGTCGCTTTCATCGCGGAAGCCGCCGAAGTCCCGGTTCGACGAACCGAACCGATTGCGGTCGTTGGGCTGGGCCCATGACCCGCCGCGTGATTGACCAAAGTCGCGATCCCGATCGATCCTCGAACGACCATATTGTCCGCCCTGGGCCATTCCGCCGAAGGTGCTGCGACCCTCATTCGGGTATTGGTTACCGCCGCGGCCGTAGTTGCGTTCGCGATCTCGTTCCGGGAATCCGCCACTGCGATCGCGGTCCCAGGACGACCGACTGCCGTAGCTTCCGCGCTCATGTTCGCGGCCGGGGTCGCGATCGGCTTCGTCGTAATCGAACCAGGAGCGGATCTCATCGCCCGCACGCTGGAAGAACCCGCGTTCATCATCCCGTTCGCTGGAACCCTGACTGCCAGGCCTCCAACTTGAGCGCTCGCGGTCTTCCTCGCGCCATCGGTCTCGGTTGTCGGCGCCATATCCGCCGCCGCCTCGTTCATCATGTCTTGCCATTGCAGGGCCTCCTTGTGCTCGGGCGTGAAACATCCGCGGGTATCGAAACCCACATGTTCCCAACGGAGCGGAGCGGGGAGGCGTTCCGATTGATTCCAGACACTTGCCGCGCCTTTGACACCAGCGAGCGCATTGCTGGCTAACCTTCCGGAGCACGCCCCGAATGCCGGCTGTCCTGTGGGGCCTTGAATTAGGCCAAAAGCAGGACCGCAGTCGCGCCGATGGCTGCCGCAAGCGCTCCGACCGCCGCGTAACTCCACCAATGGCGATGCTCGATGATCGCGATGTCCGGTAACGGCGGGGGTGGGGGCGCCGCTCCAAACGCGGGATAATATTTGTCCATCCGCTGGATAAGCTCGGGGATAAGCTTCACCGCTCGTACCAATTCGATGAGTCGATCGGCGTAATAAGCTTCAGGACCGAGTTCGGAACGAAGCCAGTCACGAAGGAAAGGCTCTGCCGTCTCCCACATGTTGATGTCGGGATCGAGCGCGGTCGCAACGCCCTCGTTCATCACCATCGACTTCTGGAGGAGCAGCAGGTGCGGCTGCGTCGGCATGTCGAAGTCGCGGGTGATGGAGAAAAGGCTTTCAAGCATGCGGCCAACCGAGATGTCTTTCACCGGTAGCCCGCGGATCGGCTCGCCGGCAGCGCGCAGCGCCGTGGCAAATTCCTGCACGTTGTGGTGCGGCGGGACGTACTGTGCTTCGAAGTGGATCTCGGCGACACGGCGATAGTCGCCGGTGATCAGGCCGTAGAGGATTTCGGCAAGCCACATTCGGGCGCGGCGATCGATCCGGCCCATGATCCCGAAATCGATCGCCCCGATCCGTCCGTCCTTCAACGCGAACAGGTTTCCATGGTGAAGGTCGGCGTGGAAGAAGCCGTCGACGACTGCCTGGCGGAGGAAGGCGCGCACAAGCGTTGAGGCCAGCGCATTGCAGTCGTGACCAGCACCGATCAGCGCATCACGATCGTTGAGCTTGATGCCGTCGAGCCATTCGAGTGTCAGGACTCGCCGCGCAGTCCGGCGCCAGTCGATTTCCGGAACGTAATAGCCGGGCTCGGCGACCATATTCTCGCGAAGCTCCGAGGCCGAAGCAGCCTCGCGCTGGAGATCGAGCTCGCGCGCTGTCCATTGCTTGAACTGGGCGACGACGAGGCGCGGACGCAAGCGTGCCGCTTCGCCGCCCATCGCCTCCACGTGGGCGGAGGCCCATTCGTACGTCTCGATCGCCTTCGCGATCTCTTCCTCGACGCCTGGCCGAAGGACTTTCACGGCGACGACGCGGCCCTCCGCGGTCACGGCCTTGTGGACCTGGGCGATCGATGCCGCCCCGATTGGAGTTTCGTCGAATTCCGAAAACAGGCTTTCGATCGGCGTCCCGAATGACGTTTCGATCGTCCGCTTGATCGCTGCGAAGGGCGCTGGCGGCAGATTGTCCTGGAGCTGCGAGAGGTTCTCGGCCGCCTTGGCTCCGACCAGATCGGGACGCGTCGAGAGCGCCTGGCCGAGCTTGATCGCCGCAGGCCCGATCGCCTGTAGCGCAGCGGCATAATCCGGCGTCGGCGGGATTGGTGCTCCGAAGCGCGCGATCCGGGCAAGCCGCCGGACTTGCGGCGGGGTCAACGGATCGTCTTCGATCCCCTTCAGCGCCCCGTGCCGTGCGAGCGTGCGGCCCCACTTCAGAAGGCGCCATAGGTGCGTAACCGTGGACGTCAAATCTTCCACCCGCTGTGGATGGTCACCAGTCCACCGAGCATCGGCTCGGCGGCGGCACGAACGAAGCCTGCGTCACTCACCATTCGGCGGAACGCTTCAGGACGCGGGAAGCGCCGGATGGATTCGACGAGATATTTGTAGCTGGCCTCATCGTCCGCGAACGCCTTGCCGAGCCTCGGGATCACATTGTCCGCCCAGCGGTCGTAAATTTGGGAGAAGCCCGGCCAGTCGCTGCTCGAGAATTCCATGCAGAAGAAGCGTCCGCCGCGCCTGAGCACGCGATGTGCCTCTTTCAGCGCAGCGGGAACGTCGCTGACATTCCGAATGCCGAAGACGATGGTGTAGGCGTCGAAGCTTGCGTCGTCGAAGGTCAGGGCCTCGGAATTCTCCACCTGCCATCGGAGATCCAATTCGCGAGCCTGTGCGCGCTGCTTTCCGGCGTCGAGCATGTCGGCGTTGATATCAGAAACGGTTACTCGGGCGCCGCGGCGGGCCATCCGGAAGGCGACGTCTCCCGTGCCGCCCGCCATGTCGAGGATTGTCTCGCCGACGCGAGGCTTCACTCGCGCGACGAAGCGATCCTTCCACAGCCGGTGCATTCCGCCCGACATCAAGTCGTTCATCAGATCGTAGCGGCGCGCGACCGAGCTGAAGACCTCGCCTACGCGGCGCGTCTTTTCTTCCGGAGTTACGAGCTCCTCGCCGAAGCTGACTTTTCCTGACATGGCGCGGCCTCTAGCGGGCTTGGCGGTCGTTCGCCATATCGTGGCTGATGCCGGAGCTTCCCGAAGTCGAAACGACCGTCCGAGGCCTTGAGCGCGTTCTCAAGGGTCGACGGATCACGCGCGTCGAGGCTCGCCGGGCCGACCTGCGCCGATCCTTTCCCAAGGACCTCGGCCAGCGGCTGACGGGGGCAAAAGTGACCGGGCTCGGCCGCCGGGCGAAATATGGATTGATCCACACTGACCGCGACGACACGATGGTCTTCCACCTTGGCATGTCCGGAAGTTGGCGGATCGATCATTCGGAGCTGGGAAAGCACGATCATCTGTTGCTCGAGACGGATGAGGGGAAACGGCTCGCGCTTAACGACCCGCGGCGCTTCGGCTCGGTCGATCTCGTAACGACCGGCAAGCTCGACGAGTGGCCCGCATTCAAGGCGCTCGGGCCGGAGCCGTTCGATCTCGACGCTCGCGAAATGAAACGCAGCCTTGCCGGACGAAGTGCGGCGATCAAGTTGTTGCTGCTCGACCAGGGAATCGCTGCGGGCCTCGGCAATATCTATGTCTGTGAGGCGCTCTACCGTGCGGGCATCAACCCCAGGCGTGCCGCCGGTTCGGTTTCACTGGATCGGCTTAGGAAGCTTGTCGTGGCGATTAGAGACGTGATTTCCGAAGCGATCGAGGCGGGTGGCTCGACCCTTCGCGACTTCGTTTCCCCGGAAGGCGAGCTCGGATATTTTTCGAAGACCTTCGCCGTGTACGACCGTGAAGGAAAGCCGTGCGGCTGCGGCGGCACGGTGAAGCGAATCGTCCAGGGTGGCCGCTCGACCTTTTACTGCCCGCGATGCCAGCGCTGACGGTTGACGATTCTGGCCTCTCCCGCTAGGGGACCCGTCGCGTCGGCGCGGCCTCCTGGCTACGCGCCGTTTTTCATTGAGCTACGTAGGTTTAGAGGAACATTCATGGCGAACACGCCGCAAGCCAAAAAGCGCATCCGCCGCAATGACCGGCGCGCAGCCATCAACCACAGCCGAATCAGCCGAATCCGGTCCTTCATCAAGGCCGTCGAGTCGGCGGTTGCTTCCGGCAAGAAGGATGAGGCCGCCAACGCGCTTCGCGAGGCTCAACCTGAGATCGCTCGCGGAGTCGCGCGGGGTGTTATCCACAAGAACACGGCTTCGCGGAAGTTTTCCCGTCTGGCCAAGAGGGTTGCGGCGCTCAGCTGAGAAACAGCCTTCGAGTCCCGCTTCGAGACAGGCCGTCGGTGTTTCCGGCGGCCTTTGTTTTTGGCCTTTAAAAAAAATGCAGCAATTCCGGCGATTCGCACGGAAGTTAACGCGAAGGCAACGGCAAAAACGGCGGGTTTTGGCCATTTCCACGCAAAAGTCCCACGTTTGCGGTGTCAAGGCTGATTATTTCATTCTTGTGAAATATCGCGCTTGAAACGCTCGCTCCACAATTCCAAAACGACCTTTCCGGACGCGAATTCGCTCCGGGGGGCTAGAGAGAAAAGAACCCAAAGGCGTCCGACTCGGGTCGGCCGCGCGGCTCCCTTTTTGTCTCTGGCATCGGGGCTAACTCGGGAGGCGCGAGGCAGTGCAGGCGCAAAGTTCGGACTCATGCCAGGAGCGGATCGAAGGGCAGGTTGCTGCACCGCTCGAGGCCGCCTGGGACTCTATCCGGACAGGGCTTCGCCGTGATCTCGGCACCCGCACGTTCGACGGTTGGCTGAAGCCCGCCGCGCTCGGAAGCTTCAATCCCGATTCGGGCGCGCTCGACCTGGTCATGCCGAGCCAGTTCATGGCGGATTGGGTGCGTTCCCACTTCGGTGACAGGCTTGCTCTCGCATGGAAGTCGACTCTTCCGCTCGTGCGCGAAATCCGGATCGTGGCAAGCACCGATGGCCCGCGACCGACGCCGCTCCTGATCCTCGAAGAAGCTCCCGAGCCTGCAGCGCGCGGACGCGATCCGTCGGCGCCAAACTTCGATCCGCGTTATCGCTTCGAGACCTTCGTGATCGGCAAGGCCAATGAGGTTGCCGCGACCGCCGCGCGCACCCTGGCGACGGCGAAGAGCGTCAGCTTCAATCCATTGTTCATCCACGGCGGCACCGGCCGCGGCAAGACTCACCTGTTGCACGCCATCGGCCATGCCTTCCTGTCGCAGAACCGCTCCGCGCGCGTCGTCTCGATGTCGGCCGAAAAGTTCATGGTCGAATTCATCCGGGCGCTGAAGGAAAACGACACGATCGGTTTCAAGCAGCGGCTTCGGAACGCCGATTTGCTATTGATCGACGACGTTCAATTCATCGCCGGCAAGGACTCCACGCAGGAGGAATTCTTCCACACGATGAACGAGATCATCACCGCCGGCCGGCGGCTGGTGATCACGTCGGATCGCGCTCCGCAGGACCTTGACGGAATCGCGCCGCGAATCCTGTCGCGCCTTTCCTGGGGGCTTGTCGCCGACATTAACTCAGCCGACTTCGAACTCCGCTTCAACATCATCGAAACGAAGCTGGCGGCGCTTCCCGCGGTGGACATGCCGCGCAACGTGGTCGAGTTCCTCGCCCGCCGCGTGACCTCGAGCATTCGGGAGCTGGAAGGCGCGCTCAACCGAATCGCGGCCTACGCGATGATGACGGGCCGGCCGATCGACGTTCCCTTCGTCGAGGAAGTCCTGGCGAACGTCCTCCGGGCGAACCAGCGGCGGATCACGATCGATGAAATCCAAGGGCAGGTCGCGGAGCATTATCGTATTCGCAAGGCGGAGATGACGTCGGCCCGCCGTGCCCGCGAGGTCGCTCGTCCGCGCCAGGTCGCGATGTATCTGTCGAAGCAGCTCACGCCGAAGTCGCTTCCGGATATCGGCCGGCGCTTCGGCGGTCGCGACCATACGACGGTGATCCATGCGGTTCGCCAGATTGAAAAGCTACGTGCGAGCGACGCGGAACTGGATGCGGACATCCGGCTGCTGACGAGGCAACTCGAAGGCTGACGGATCGGGGTGGGGGATTCGGCCGCCCCAACGGCCGGAGAACAGGCCCGGCTGGAGCGATCCGGCCGGGCCTTTTGATTTCGCTTCAAAAATCGGGTTAGTCTTCCGTTCATGGGGGAAGAACGGCACGATGGCCTGAGTATACCCGGCCGCGTCGTCCTGGCCCATGAGCCGCCATTCACGATTGGTGACGTGAGTGTGCATCCTCCGACCAGACAAGTCGAAAGCTCCTCCGCCCGGGAGACGCTCGAACCCCGGGTAATGCAGGTTCTCGTGGCGCTTGGGCGCGCGAACGGCAGGATCGTCACGCGTGATGAGTTGATCGCCTGGTGCTGGGATGGACGGATCGTCGGCGAGGATGCGATCAACCGCGCGATCTTTCGACTGCGCCAGGTTGCGAACGATATCGGCCGGGGCAGCTTCGGGATCGAGACGATCACGAAGGTCGGTTACCGGCTAACCGGTGAAACGGCGGACCCTTCGAGGACTTCCCCTGCGCTCCCGCCGGCGCCCGCGATGAACCGCCGCTCGTGGATTGCCGCTGCAGCCGTTTCGGTCATCGGTGCGGCCGGGCTTGGCCTTGCATGGGTGAAGCCATGGCGTCACCGGCCCGATCCCGAAGCCGTCGAACTCGTGCGGCTCGGCGACCTCGCGCAGCGCGCCAGCCGGCCGGACCAGACCCGGCAGTCCGTGACCTATTTCGAGCGCGCTGTTCGAGTGGACCCTCAGTACGGCGCGGCATGGGGCGCCCTGGCGCTGTCCTACACGCACGGTCTCGACGGATTTAGCGAAGCTCAACAGGCGAGCATTCCGGCGAGGATCCGATCAGCAGCCGCGCGGGCGCTTGAGCTTGATCCTGAGAATGCGGACGCTCAGCTGGCACTTGCCTGTGTCATGCCGTTCTATCGCAATTGGGGCCGAATTGAGCCGGAGATTAGACGCATCGTCGACCGACATCCCGATCACTGGCTGGCGAACGGCCGGCTCGCGATGCTCTATTATCAAGTGGGACGGCTACTCGAGGGGGCAGAGCTTCATCGGAACGTCATCGAAACGAATCCGATGATTCCCGGACCCTATGCTTTCGCGGCTGGGGCTCTTTCCAACGCCGGGAAGGTCCACGAAGCCGACGCACTGTTGACGGAAGCAGCGGATCGCTGGCCCGCCAATCCGCTCATCTGGGTCGCGCGCTACAACCATCTGCTGTTCAGCGGCCGCCCAGGCTCCGCCGCAGCTTTGATTGCGGATCCTGAGTCGCGCCCGTCCGGCATGCATGACGAAGACGTCGCGCCCTACGCCACGCTCGCCCGGGCCGTCGAACGGCGACTGCCCGCTGAGGTGGATGCGACCGTTCGCTTCTTCACAGAAATTGCGCAGGCGAATGCTAGCGCGATCGGCGATGCAGCTCCGATTTTCGTGCTGTTGGGCAGGCCCGAACTGGCATTCGAAAGCATGGACCGATATTTCCTCAACCGCGGTTCGTTCGGCAAACCGTCGCCGATCGGGCTATATTCGCGCCGATACACGGACTTTCTTTTCTGGTCTCCAATGGCGGCTGCTCGATCGGACCCCCGGTTCGGCCAACTGACCCGGCAGATCGGCCTGGACGCCTATTGGGAAGCGCGTGGGCTGCCGAGACCGTATTGAGACGGCGAGGATAAGCCTTTCGCCGGTGAATCATCAGGTGCGGCCCATATCGCGGGCTGCACGAACTTCAGCATCCTGAACCCATCCGAATTCTGGATGGGAGGAAGTAATGCGGCATTTGTACGCGCTGGCGGCAGCGTTCGTCCTGCTCACGTCGGCGTCGGCCGGTTCGGCACAGGTCAGCGATCCAGCCGGGGATCTCATCGGCACTTACACCGGTCCATCGAGCCCCGATCTCGACATACTGAGCGCGGACGTGGCTTTCGACGGGAGCAACTTCTTCCTGAGCACGACGCTCGACGGGACGGTCGGAACGACGGCTGGAAGCCTGTTCGTCTGGGGCGTGGACCGTGGTTCGGGAACTCCGCGGCTTACCTTCGGCAGTCCGAGCGTCGGCACCGGAGTTCTGTTCGACGCCGTCATCGTCATGTTCCCTGACGGAACCTTGCGGGTCGTTACCATCCCGCTGGCTGGAGCGCCGACAATCAGCCAGTTTGCAGGTGGGACGATCGTAAACGGCGACACCCTGTCAGCGACCGTCTCGTCGGCATTGCTCGGGTCGATGGGATTCGCACCCGAGGCTTACAATTTCAGCCTTTGGTCCCGAGCGCGCGTGAACCCGGCCATGGACGGTACCAACGCCGAAATCGCGGATTTCCTCGCCGGCACCCTCCAGGCCCGCGCCGTCCCCGAACCAGCCACATGGCTGATGATGCTCCTCGGGTTCGGCCTCTCCGGTGCCGCGATACGCCTGCGCAAGAGGGGGCGGCAAGGATTCCGGCAGCCCGCCTGAGGGGATGGCTCAACGCGTTCCGCCTATTCGCCGAGCCTACGCATGAAACATCAACCATGTTAAGTGAGCTGGCGGAAGGACCAAGGGATGGGTCGCGACCCCAGCTTGAACAAGCGTGCTCCAAGGGTGAGCCTGAGTCGCCCCGCGATCATCATTCATGAGGACGGGTACGAAGCGTCGGCGACAATAGTCGACGTTTCGAGCGGCGGCTTCCGCCTGGAAGTCACCGAAACGCCGCGCATTGGCGAGTTCGTGCGGCTCCAGATCGACCGCGGTGATCCGATCGAGGCGCAGATCCGATGGGCTTTGGGAAATGAGGCCGGAGGCGTGTTCCTGACGCCTGCCGACTATGCGGAGTGGCGAGCTGAATAGGAGCGTGCGGATGGGCGATGATAGCGAGCGGCGGACGGGCGACGACAGAAGGCAAGGCGAGCGCAGGACGGGAAGTGGCAATCGCCGCCTCGCCGGCACGCGCGACGGGGATCGCCGTGAAGGTGAGAGGCGGAAAGACGACCGGAGAGACTAGTGAAGCAAAAGCCCGCCCGGGATAGTCCGGACGGGCTTTCTCTCCTGGATCGGCTGCCAAACCTTAGGCGCGTTTACGTCCCGGAACGGTAATCTTCACCGTCTTCCCGTTTTCACCCGGGAAGTTCGTGAACATCGCCTCGATGAGGTTCGGAACCAGAGACCCGAGCTCGTCCGTCTGGGAACGGGCCTTGGCGCGGCCGTCGAACAGCGGAGCATTGTCGACTCGCCGAACGATGTCGAGATCCAGCTCACTCTCGTAAACCGTATAAGTCCGAACGGAACCGCGACCGAGCCCGCCACCGTACCAGAACGGATCGTCCCAGCCCCAGTAGAAGGGCGACCGGTAGAAACCGCCGTAGCCGAACCGCGACCAGTAGGGCCGCCCGTAGAAGCCCGGCCCGTAGAAGGGATCGCTGAAGGGATCCACCCTGACTTCCTGACGGCCCTTGTCGACGCCGTAGGAGACTTTGACCAGCATGTCGGCGGCGGCCGTGCTTGACGCCTGGCCGTAACCCCGCGCGATCATCTGCTGCGAAACGATCGAAGAGAAACTATTGAACTCCAGCCCCGGCTGAACGCCCTGTCCAGGAACGACGTAGAACGTCTGGCCCTGTGGGATGACCGTCGAATAGCGAGTTACCTTGGTCGGCAGTCCGGTTGCGCAACCGGATAAGGCCAGGGCCGCCAGGCCGAGCGCGGCCGCAGCAGGAAACTTGTGAATACGCATGCCAACCTCGATTCCCAAAACCCGTTGGGGTGAGGGATCGTATATCACTGCTGCTGCTGAACTGTCGATGAAGCGAGAGGTCAACGCGACAGGCCGACGACCTTGTACGCTTCCTTCAAGACGGGTGCCCCAAGCTCCGCGGCGCGAGCCGAACCCTGCGCCAGAAGTCTGTCCAGCTCGTCGGGATTGTTGCGGAGCTCTTCGAGCCGCCTGCGGAGCGGGTGCAGGAGCGCAATCAGCGCATCGGCAAGCGCCGGCTTGAAGACACCGAAGCCCTGCCCCGAGAAACGTGCAAGAACCTGCTCGACGGATTCGCCTGTGACCTCACTGTAGATGCCGACCAGATTCTTCGCTTCCGGTCGGCCGTCGAGCAGCGCTGGGTCGTCGGGGAGGGGTTCCGCATCGGTTTTCGCCTTGCGGATCTTCTGCGCGATCTGGTCGTCGCTATCGATGAGGTGGATCCGGCTCATGTCAGAGGGATCGGTCTTCGACATTTTCACGGTTCCGTCGCGAAGGCTCATGACGCGCGCCGCGGTGCCGCTCGGAATGAACGGCTCGGGCGGAACGAACAGCTCGACATCGTAGTCCGTATTGAACTTGATCGCGATGTCGCGCGCGAGCTCGAGGTGCTGCTTCTGGTCCTCGCCG
>Ga0307415_100001222_pt1 | contig 12038 bp, 12 predicted proteins | sample DK1Cmetagenome_FD_204524 | JGI IMG/M metagenome (GOLD analysis project Ga0307415, IMG submission 204524) | Maize rhizosphere microbial communities from greenhouse at UC Davis, California, United States - DK15-C-2 | ecosystem: Host-associated > Plants > Roots > Rhizosphere > Soil | place: USA...
CAGCCCGATGTCTGCCCCCAGCCGATCGACGAGCCACGCGTCGCCGCCACACGGGTGTGTCCGACGGAGACGGATGACGTCTCCGAGCAGCAGGTCGAGGATGGGGCGGTCCGGCACGGCGGGAGGGTATCAGAGGCGCGGGTGGCCATGGCTCGGGACGAGCTCCCGATCCGTGGCCGGCACTCCGATGCGATCGAGCGGCGTCACCTCGACGCTGACCTCGGGCTGGGTGGCCGATAACTGGGCGATGATCCCGCCCGACCTGGTGAGCGAGCCGGTGAGCTTGTCGGGCGCCCCGATGGCGCTCAGCGTGAATGGATCCTCGAGCGGCGCGCTGCCGAGCGTGACCGATCCCGCCGCGCCGACGGCCGCCACGCCGGGCACCAGCCGGATATCGTCGATCGACATCGCCTCGGCGCCGGCGTTGCGAAGCTCGTTGACGAGATCCTCGATCCCCGATCCATCGATCGGCCCGCGGACCGTGATCGTCACCCCGGGACCCGTCGCCGGATCGATGCCGGCATACAGCCGGACCCGCCGGAGGTCCGCCCTGAGCTCGTCGAGCGACGCGTCCCCGCGGTCGGTGTTCTGAGCGAGCACGTCGAGCTCGCGCTCGAGCGTGGCGACCTCCGTCCGGAGCTGGTCGTTGCGGTCGTCGAGGTTGGCGACGAGGACCGTCAGGTCCTGCGACGACAGCCCGGCGAACGCGGCGCTGCTCGCCTGCGTCTTGAGCTGGATGACGACGAGCACGCCCAGCAGGAACGTCACGGCCGCGATCGTCACCTGGTTCCGCCGTCGACGCATGGCTAGGGCTGCTCCGGTCGCGCGTAGCGGAGCGTGACCGTGCCGGCGAATGCCGGGATATCGACCGCCTCCGGCTCGGCGATCCCGACCTGGATGCCGAAGCCCTGCGCCCGCGTGCGGATGAGGTCGACGAAGCCCGGCGACGCTCCCAACCGCGGGTAGAGGTCGTCGGGGCCGAGCGCCGTGACCTGGTACGGGGCGGCGAGATAGGCGGCGTTGACGAGGATCGACGGACCGACATCGATGATCGCCGTCGTCGGCGTGATCCGCTCGCCGTTGACCGCGATGGCTTCGGCGCCGGCGGCCCACAGCTCCTCGACCACAGAGCGCAGATCACGCGCGCCGACCAGGTAGTCGGCCTGGTCCGCGCCAGGAGCGACCGGCTCCACGGAGTCCTCGAGCTGGAGCACGATCCCGGTGCCGGTCAGCGGGATCAGCCCGGCGGCGATCCGGGCGTCCTGGAGCTGGTCGTTCAGCTGGCTGACGAGCTCGGCCGACCCCTCGCCCGCCTGCTCCGTCGACTGGATCTGGTCGCGCAGCTGGAGGATGCGCGCCTTGAGCTCGTCCTGGCGGCGCTGGAGTTGGGTCGCGGTCTCGACGAGCGGCGAGCGCTCCTGCGTGGTGTAGCGGACGCGCGGCCCTTCCGCGGCGAGCTGTGCCGCGATGAGGAACCCGAGGCCGAGCAGCGCCGCACCCAGCGTGACCTGCCAGCTCGGGATGGCCCGCAAGCGGGCGGTCATCGAGGTCACCGAGTCGAGCCTCTCAGGCGGAGCGCGACCAGCACCCCGATCGCCCCGATCACGACGATCAACCCGATCAGCAGGCCGACCCGCCCCTGTGAACCTTCCTGATCCACGACCACCGTGGGTGAGCCTGTCGCCGCGGGTGCCGGCACCGGCTGCTGGGAGGGCGTCGCCCCCCAGTCGGACGGCCGCGGACCCGCCGGCGCGGGCTGCGGCCCGTACTTGACGGGCTCCTTCGCACCGATGTCGGCCAGCCACGCATCGTTGAAGGCCGCCACGTCCATCCCGATCGCGCCCTCGAACGCCTCGTCGTCGGTCTTGCCGTCGGCGTACGACCGCACGAGCGACACGAGCGTGTCCTGGCCGTGCTTGCGGACGAGGAACTCCACCGCGCTGACGCTCTCCGAGTACGCCAGCCCGAACCCGTCTGCCGTCGGGAACTGGGCGACCAGCCCGTCGAGCGGGATCAGATCACCCGCATCGGCGGCGTTCTCGACCGCCGCACGGTCGCCCGCGTCGTACCCGACGCTCAAGTACACCGCGAGGCCCTCGTTGAGCCAGCGTGGCGGGAAGTGGTACGGGTTCTTGACGGCCGTGTCGAACACGAGATGGATCAGCTCGTGGGGGACGACGTTCTCGACCCATGGGTCGTCGATGGCGGACGGCGCGATGTCGGCAAACAGGGTCCGGATCTCGGAATTCGCCTGGCCGCCGACGTTCTCCCGGGTGCCCGGCCCGAGCGCGTCGTAGAAGGCGTCCCGATCGGCGTAGATGAAAAAGTCGACCGGCTCGGTCTCGGTGACCCCGAACAGCTTCGCGGTCTCCTCGACTTCCCGCTCGCCGATGCGCAGGGCGCGCTCGCCGAATTCGCGACCGCCGTCGTACCAGTGGACACGGACGACGTGGCCGTCGATCGTCTTCCAGTCGAACCGCTCATCGGCGATGACACTGCGAGCCTCCGGTCCGATGCGGGTGAGGCCATCGACCGTGATCCGCCACCGGACACGGACCGGGGTGTTCGGGAGGATGTGGGCATCGGGTCCGCCAACGGGGTGCGTGAGGGTCGTCTGCCCGTCGCCGGACGGCACCGCCACCTCGGAGACGAGCGGCCCCGGGCCGTCCGCGAGCGTCACCAGGACCTCGATGCGCTCGACGTCGCCGTCGAGTGTCACGGGCTGCTTCGCGACCACCTCGGTGTCGAAGGAGCCATCGATCGACGGCCGGCCGAACTCGACGCTGGCGGCGCGAACCGGTGGCGCGCCGATCCCGACGAGCCCGGCGACCAGGCCGAGGACGAGCACGCCTCGCCCGACCCCCGTGATCGATCTCATGGCGCCCACGCCAGCCCGGCGAAGCGCATCGACCCGAGGCCGTTCTGGCCCGTCCCGACCAGCCCCTCCCGAGCCAGCGCCCAGCCGGTGCCGTAGCTCATCGGGATGACCGGCACGTCGCGTTTGACGACCTCCTCCGCCCGGTCGAAGGCGGCTCGGGCGGCCGCCTCGTCCGTGGTCGAGCCCGCGTCAGCGATGGCCGCGTCGAACTCTGGCGAGCTCCAGCGGGCGTAGTTGTTCGATGAGCGCGACCCGAGCAGCACGCCCAGGAAGTCGTTGCGACCCGGGTAGTCGGCGACCCACGACAGGAACCAGATCTGCGGCGGCTCGGTGTCGAGGCGTCTGAAATAGGAGTCGAAGTCCATCGTTTCCTGGTCCAGGCTGATGCCGAGCTCCCGCTCGAGCTCGGCGACGACCGCCTCGTCATATGCACTGCCGCCGGTCACGAGCGTCACCCGGGGGAAGCCGCTGCCACCGCGATAGCCTGCCTCGGCGAGCAGTGCCCGGGCGCCGTCCGGGTCGTGTGCCGGCAGCATGTCGCGATCGGTCCGGTCCGGGATGCCTGGCGGGACCATCGAATTGGCGGCCGCTTCCGGGTCCTCGACGGCCAGCCGCGAGATCCGCCGCCAGTCGACCGCGGCACCGAACGCCTGGCGCACGCGGACGTCGTCGAACGGCGGTTCCGTCGTGTCGAAGCCGTAGAAGTCGGTCGACATCGCCGGAACGGTGAGCAGCCGCGGGCCGAGCGTTCGGTCGTAGGCGATCCACGAAGCGTCGGCGCTGCCGATCCCGACGTAGTCGATGTCACCCGACTCGAACGTCTCGACGGGGCTGGCGCCGTCGAGACCGCCGACGAGCATCACGGTGCGGATGGCCGGTGGACCCGCCCAGTAGCGCTCGTTGGCCTGAAGCGTCATCTCGGTCGCGTCCTCGGCGACCAGTCGATACCCGCCGCTGGCGACGAACCCGTCACTCGCGCTGAGTGCGCCGGCGTCCCCGATCGATGTCGGCACCACGGCGAGGGTCGGGCTGCTGGCGATCGCCGGGAAGTCGGCCGCGGCACGCTCCAGCTCGACCGTGACCTGCCTCGCTCCGTCATCGGCGCGGAGTCCGACGTCGTCCGTCGTCCCCTCCCCCTCGGCGTACGCGGACGCGCCGCGGACGTCGGCCAGCAAGGCGGCGAGTGGCGAGGGATCCTCCGGATCGATCACCCGAAGCCAGCTCCGGACGACGTCGCTGGCACGGAGCGGCGAGCCGTCACTGAACGTGAGGTCGGGTCGGAGCTGGAAGACGACGCGCCGACCGTCCGCCTCGACCCGCCATGACTCGGCGAGCGCCGGCCGCAGCTCCAGCGACTCGTCGAACGTCGTCAGCGTCTCGAACAACTGGGCGATGACCGCCGAGCTCTGCGCGTCGCCGGTCCGGGCCGGGTCGAGCTCCGTCGGGGCGTCCAGGGCGATGCGGACCGACGAGTCGTCGGCGGCACCGATCGCCGGCCCTCCGCAGGCGCCGACGACCAGGGCGATGAGCAGGAGGGCGACCCGGCGGCGCATCGGCCGGAGTATACGGGCGGTCCCGATTCGGCCCGATCCCGCGTGTCAGCCGGACCCCGTGACGGCGGCCGATCCGGGCACGCGCGGGCGTGTGCGATCGCCGGTCGGAGCGGCGCTCGGGAGCCCCGACCGGCGACGCACATGATGAGGCCCCGCAGGACTACACCGCCGGGGGAACGATGTGGGAACCGCGGGGCCTCTGATGGCATAACGAGGATTCCTCGTGCTCGTTAGGGGTCGACCCCACACCTCTACGATGTCGGCATGACGCTCCGCATCCGGAACACCCTGACGCGTTCCGTCGAGCCGGTCGAACCGCTCGAATCCGAGCGGGTCCGGATGTATACCTGCGGCCCGACCGTGTACCGATTCGCGCACGTCGGCAACCTGCGATCGAACCTCCTCGCCGACCTCATCCGACGGGTGCTGCTCTACCACGGTCTCGAGGTCTTCCATGTCAAGAACATCACCGACGTCGGGCACCTGCGCGAGGACGAGTTCGACCGCGGTGAGGACCGCATGCTGGTCCAGGCCGGCCTCGAGCACAAGACCACCGCCGAGATCGCCGATGCCTACGAGGCGGCATTCCACGCAGACGAAGCGCTTGTCAACATCCTGCCCGCCCACGTCTTCCCGCGGGCGACCGAGCACATCCCCGAGATGGTCGAGCTCGCGGAGCAGCTGCAGGACCTCGGTCATGCGTACGCGTCGGAGCTCGGCAACGTCTACTACGCGGTCGGCTCCTTCGACGGCTACGGCCGCCTGTCAGGGAACTCGCTCGACGACCTCCGAGCCGGCCATCGCGGCGAGGTCGAGCCCGACAAGCGCGACCCGGCCGATTTCGCGCTATGGAAGGCGGCAGGCCCGCGCCGATCGCTGAAATGGCCGACCGAGCGCTGGGGCGACGGCTATCCCGGATGGCACCTCGAGTGCTCGGCGATGGCGCGTCGATACCTCGGCGACCGATTCGACCTGCACACCGGCGGCATCGACAACATCTTCCCCCACCACGAGGACGAGATCGCCCAGTCGTCGCCGATCGTCGGCGGGCCGCCGGCCCGGACATGGGTCCATGGTGAGCACCTGCTGATGGCTGGGCGGAAGATGGCGAAGTCGGCCGGCAACTTCCAGCGCGTCACGGAGCTGGCCGACGAGGGCATCGACCCCCTCGCCTTCCGCTACCTGGTGCTGACGTCGCGGTATGGGCACAAGCTCAACTACTCGGATGCGTCGATCGGCGGGGCCGCGGCGGCGCTGTCGTCCCTGCGGAGCCGGCTCGCCGCGGTCGGACCGCCTCCGGAGTCAGGACCATGGGCGGCGCCGGAGGTGCTCACCGCCGGCGCGGCCGGCGATCGACCCGAGGGCACGGCCGATGGGGCGAACGGGTTCGGCGGTGGCGCGTACACGATCCTCGACCGCGCGCACGCTCCTGTCGCGCCCCTGTCTGCGGAAGGGCGGGCCTTCCACGACCGATTCGTCGCCGCGCTCGACGACGACCTCGACCTGCCGGCGGCGCTCGTCACGGTCCGCGAGAGCCTCCGGTCCGACCTGCCGGCCGACGAGCGTCGCTGGCTGGTGCTCGACGCCGACGCGGTGCTCGGCCTGGACTTGCATCGCGCCTGGGACGCGCCCGCCGAAGACGCCAATGTCCCCGATGCGGTCGCTGGGCTTCTCCGCGATCGCGATGCGGCACGCGCCGCGCGCGACTTCGCCCGAGCCGATGCGCTCCGCGACGAGATCGGCGCCGCCGGCTTCGACGTCATCGACAGCAAGGACGGCTCGACAGTGCGGCGGCGGGACTGACAGTCCCGGATCCGAGCGGAGGGCCGCACTGAGGCCGCTCCCGAGGCGTCCGCGGGACTCGGAGACCCGCGATCGGCGCGAAGACGGCCCGCGGAAGGCGGTCGACCGCGGAAACGGGACTGTGAGACCCGTGGCGTCAGCCTGGCTTCGCCGTGGGGGCGGCGGGACTGACAGTCCCGAATCCGAGCGGAGGGCCGCACCGAGGCCGCTCCCGAGGCGTCCGCGGGACTGGGAGACCCGGAATCGACGCGAAGACGGCCCGCGGAAGGCGGTCGGCCGCGGAAACGGGACTGTGAGACCCGACCGCCACCCTCAGCCGGGACGGCCCCGCTGCAGCAGGAGATCGCGGCGAGACCCGAACCGGTCGATGATCCGGTAGAAGTTGCGCTTCGACTGGCGCGTCCTCTCCTCCTCGGGGAGGCTCGACCAGCCGCGGTGCTCGTGTCGCTCCGCCGGCACGTCGACCGCGACCGCGCGCCGCGGCGACTCCCCCTCCCCCTCGTCACGGAGGACGAGGCTCCACCAGATGTCGAGGTTCCGGTAGAACCGGAACCGCTCGTCGAGCGGACCGCGTTCCCCGGCATCGGGCCGGCGGAACGCCATCAGGTAGCCCTCGATCGCATCGACGTCACCGGCCGCCGCGTCCTCGAACGTCCGGAGATCGCTCGACGTGATGCCCCAGCCGCCGGCGACGGCGACCGTCGGGTCCTGGAAGACGCCGACGAGCGGGGTCACCACGTCGCCGGTGGGCTCCACGCTCGGATCCATCAGGATGACCACCGGGCCGCCGGCCCGGCGGATCCCGACGTTCGTCGCGGCGGCGTGACCGAGCCGCTCGCTCGTCCAGACGACCTCGAGGTCCCGGCTGTCGGGCAGCGCGTCGAGCGCGGCCGCCTGCTCCTCGGACGGATCGTCGGCAACGACCACGACCGAGGTCCCATTCGGGGACGTGCCACGCACGCCGGCCAGCGCCCGCTCGACATCGGCGGGCCAGTCGGTCGCGACCAGCACGACGCTCGCAATGCCGACAGGCGCCTCGTCGAGCCGCGACGGCACGCTCTTCGACCCGCCGTAGCGGACACGGGATCCCTCCTCGATGTCGGGCGGCGCCGTCGGCGACAGCGCGAAATCGGTGCCCCGGTCGACGACCGTCCAGCCGGCCGCCTCGATCACCCCGCGCAGTCGATCGGCGGTCGCCCAGTCGCGCTCGGCGCGTGCCTTCGATCGCTCGTGCGCGGCCGACAGGACCTCGTCGGGGATCCGCTGACGCGGCACGGTCCGGTCAGTTGCTCCGTCGCGCCAGGGTCAGGTAGTAGAGCAGCGTCAGGACCGCGGTGATCGCCGCTGCAAGGTAGGTCAGGGCAGCCGCGGTCAGCATCGATCGAACGCCGGCGCGTTCCTCGGGCGACGTCACGACGCCGGTCGAGTCCAGCATCGCGAGCGCCTTCTGGCTCGCCTGGATCTCCACGGGCAGGGTCAGCACGGAGAACGCCACTGCGAGCGCGAAGAGCGCCACGCCGACGAGGATCAGCCCGGTCATCTGCGCGAAGAAGCCCAAGATGATGAACACGTAAGCCAGCTGCGAGCCGACCGAGGCGGCCGGCACGAGCAGGCTCCGGAGCTGCATGAGCGCGCTGCCCTCGGCGACCTGGGCCGCGTGGCCGACCTCGTGGGCCGCGATCGCCATCGAGGCGATCGACGGCTGCGTGGCGACCTGTTCGGACAGCGACAGCGACTTGTCGCGGGGATCGAAGTGGTCGGACAGCTGGCCAGGGACGACGTTGATCGCCGAGATGGCCAAGGCGCCTGAACCGGGGCCGGCGGATACAGGGCCGAAGGTGGCCCGCTGACGAAGGACCTCCGCGACCTGGACCCCATTCAAACCAGCCGCGTTCTGCACGCGGCTCCAGCGGCCATAGGTCGAGCGGATGTACAGCTGCGCGCCGCCCGAGATCACGAGCGTCGCGACGATGAGGACGATGTAGAACGGATCGAAGAACACGGTGGGTGCTCCAGGGTGCGTGGCGATCGCTGCAACAGGCGCAGCGATATCCACATCCTATGACCTTCCGCAGGCGACATCGATAAAGTCACCGTGAAGAACATCGAACGGTTCGCCCCAGACCGGCGCCATCTACAGTGCCGGGGACGTGTCCGTCACAAGGAGGAAGTCATGCGCGCACGACGGATCGGGGCCACCATCGGGGTCCTGGGGGCACTGCTCGCGACTCCCATCGCATCGGCCGCGCCCGCGACCGAGTCGGTCATCACGATCGAGGTCATCTTCGATGGTCCGGAGACGTTCACCGCCACGGGCGGCGTCGTCTGCGAGTCCGGGACCGCGACGACGGAAGGCTTCGCGAACTTCGGTGGCCGCAAGAACCGCGGCGTCTTCACCTTCCATATCGTGAAGACCCTCACCTGCGATGACGACAGCGGCACGTTCAAGCTGCTCGTCAACGCCGCGACCTCGCCGAACTCGCCGGGCACCGTCGGGGGCTTCGCCGCGGGTCAAGGAACCGGCGACTACGAGGGACTCCACGGCGGCGGTCACCTGGTCGGCACGGCCCTGCCGGATGGATCGGGCGTCACCGACGTCTACACGGGGACGCTGACGATCTCGCCGTAACCTCAGTCGGGTGGCTGCTCGCCGGCGGCCACCTTCGCCACGATCCAGCGGATGCCGTCCTCCCAGGACGCGGCACTCGGCTCGAGCCCGCGGCGGGCGGCTTCCGCTTCCCAGGCGTCACACCATCGACCGACCGCGAAACCCGGCACCTGCATCGATAGCAGGCGCGCCTTGATCAGGTTCCGCAGCGCGATCTCGACGCGTGTCCGCTCATCGGCCATCGCGCGCGATGGTACGGCGCCCGAGTACGCTCGACCGATGCAGACGCTCGATGTCCTGATGTACGGCCAGCGGACGGTCCGCTCCACCATCGACCGGTACACGCCCACCGACTGGGATCGGATCGCGCTGGGCGTGTGGACGGCCAAGGACCTGCTCGGCCACCTCGGCGCGTTCGAGGTCCGCTTCGCGGACGTGCTCGCGACATTCGTCGATGCGCCGAGGGAGAGCGACCTGATGGACGCCGACCCGCGGACGTTCAATGACGACCAGGCAGCGGTCAGGAAGGACTGGCCGCTGGACCGGGTCATGGCCGAGTTCCTGGATGCGCATGAGCGCGTGATGCGTCACGCGAAGGCGATCGCGCCGGAGGTGTGGCGCGAGGTCGGGACGATCCCGTGGTACGGCCGCGAGTACTCGCTCGACGATCTCGTGGTGTACCAGATGTACGGCCACAAGCGCGAGCACGACCCGCAACTGGGAGCCGTGCTCGAGGGCCGCTAGGCCGCGCGTTCGACTCGCGCGAGCGCCTCGATGATCGCGCTGACGACCTCGATGGTCGAGGCTGCCGGAAGATCGAGGCGGACGGTGGCCGACTCGGCCATCATCGGGTTGTAGGTCCCGGACTTGCCCGCCATCTCGCGGAAGTCGGTGCGGACGAGGACGATCGACTTCCCGGTCCCATAGGCGTAGCCCACCTCCCAGCAGGTTCCCGAGTCCGGGTCTGGGCCGTCCATGATCGCGACGAGACCGTCGGCCCAGTCGATGCCGCCCACGTCGACCTTGAAGATGCCTGCGGCGTCCTTGCCTGGCTCCTGCTCCTGCGGCAGGAAGATCTCGTGGCCGGCCGCGCGCAGGGCGGCGACGACCTCGGCATTCCAGGTCCGTTCGGGGGTCGTGAAGAGGGGTCCGGCGAAATACAGCTTCATGCAGCGAGTATCGCGGAGCGCGATGCGGGTCCGCCGGGTCAGGCGACGCGGCGGTGGAGCCACCTCCGGATCACCGGCAGCCACGCGGCGCCGACGGCGAGCTGGGCGATGAGCGCCGCGATCACCAGGATCGCCGGCACGCCGATCAGGAGGCCGGGCAGGATGATCGCGTCGACACGACTCGGAGCGTCATCGCTGGGAGTGTGGTCAGCGACGAGGGCGGGCGACGGCCGCGCCGCAGCAGTCGGCGGCGCGGATCCGAACGTGACCGGTTCGCCGAGGAACCTGGCGGGTCCGCCGCCGCCCGGCAGTGGCGTAGGGCTTGGAGTGGGCGACGCTCCAGCCGTCCCCGTGGTCGGCGTCTGCGTCGGCGATCCCGATGAACCTGGCAGGCTCGGCGTGGGGAGGCTGGGGGTCGGGAGGCTCGGCAGCGGAACGCTCGGCGTCGGGAGGCTGGGGGTCGGGAGGCTCGGCAACGGCGGGAGCGTCGGCACTGGCGGAAGCGTCGGGAGCGGCACGCTCGGCAGCGGCCGGAGCGTTGGCATGATCGTCGGCAGTGGCGGGAGCGTCGGGGGTGGCGGGAGCGTCGGCACGATCGTAGGTATCGGCACGGGCACCGACGGGAGGTCGATCGGTAGGGACGGCACGTCGACAGGGAGCGACGGCAGCAGGTCGGCCGCATCCGTCGGGTGCGCGAGCGCGAACAGCCCACCGACGAGCATCGCGGCGACGGTCACGGCGGCCAGGCGATCCGCGGCCCGGCGTCGAACGGCCCGCCGGAGGTCGGTCATGCGGCCCGGATCGTTGGTGTCCATATCCCTGTGCCGCTGCGGTCCGCTCCCGGGAGTGGCGCGTCGGGGTCGTGCTCGATGCCGTCGACGAATGCCGCCACGAGCTCCGGGTCAAGCTGGCTCCCGGCAGCCGCTCGGAGCTCCTCGAGTGCCTGTTCGACGCTGAGCGCCTTGCGATAGGGCCGCGTCGTCGTCATGGCCGAGAAGGCGTCGCACACCGCGAGGACTCGCGCGATGAGCGGGATCCTGATCCCCTCCAGCCCGTCGAGGTACCCCCGCCCGTCCCAGCGCTCGTGGTGATGGCGGACTCCCGCTCGGACCTGATCGATGTCGGGCAGGCCACGGACGATCAGGTCGCCCAACGCGACGTGCTGCTTGACGATCTCGAACTCGTACGGCGTCAAGCGGCCGGGCTTGCGCAGGATGTCGTCCGGGACGCCGATCTTCCCGATGTCGTGCAGCAGCCCGGCAGACCGCAGCGTCGGCAGTTGCACGTCGCCCAGGTCGACCTTCGACGCCAGGAAGAGCGCATAGGTCGCGACATCGTCCGAGTGGCGCCTCGTGTAGCGATCCTTGTTGTCGATCGCGATGACCAAGCCCTGCAGGACATCGAAGCTCGTCCGTGCGACGGTCGGTTCGTTGGCCCAGGCATCGGCGATGATGGTCCGGTCTCCTCCCCCGGCCTTCGCTTCGCTTAGGGCGATGGTCGCCGCCGAGAGCAGCTCGTTAACACCGCTCGCGTGGAACGGGAAGAACGTCACCCCGGCGCTTACGGTCAGGGGCAGTCGCTCAGATCCGTCGAACTGCAGGCTTGACGCGCGCAGGACTTCCTGGACGCGGGCCATCGCCGCAGGCAGTTGTCGCGCGACGGCTGCCGGCGCGATCGCCAGGAACTCGTCCGGCCCGAAGCGGGCGACCGGATACCAGGCAGACGCCTCGGCCTGTAGGGCTCGCGCGACGAGCAGCAACGCCTCGTCTCCCGCTGCCGATCCATAGGTATCGTTGAGCAGCCGGAAGTTGTCGATATCGACCAGCGCGATGCCGACGGATTCGGCGTCGGCCGAAGCCCGAGCCAGGACCTCGCCCAGGGTTGATACCGCTGCTCCATGGTTGAGCAGGCCAGTGAGCGGATCCCTGCGCCTGGACTCGGCCAGGGCCTCGGCCTGGTCGCGCAACCGCGTGCCGGCCGCCTGGAAGATGATGCGCAGCAGGACCGCGATGAGCGCGGCTGCGCCG
>Ga0307415_100001224_pt1 | contig 12014 bp, 9 predicted proteins | sample DK1Cmetagenome_FD_204524 | JGI IMG/M metagenome (GOLD analysis project Ga0307415, IMG submission 204524) | Maize rhizosphere microbial communities from greenhouse at UC Davis, California, United States - DK15-C-2 | ecosystem: Host-associated > Plants > Roots > Rhizosphere > Soil | place: USA...
GACCGAGCCGTGGGAGCGGGAGAACGCCTCGACCACGTTCGCCCCCACGGCGGTGGTGCCGGCGCCGCCGAAGCGCGCGCCGAGCAGCTTGATCAGCATCTCGGCGAAGTAGTTGTTGGAGTAGACGTTGGTGAGGTTGGCGATCCGGTCGAGGCTGGGGGAGCGGAGCATCGCCACCCGCTCGGCGTCCGGCGGCGTCGGGCTGAGGGCGATCTGGGGAGGGACCTGGACGCCGGCGCTGCGCAGCGAGCGGACCAGCTTGGTGGCCGCGAGCTTCGCCGGGTCGGAGGAGAAGACGCTGGTCGAGCCGCTGAAGCCGGAGTTGAAGGCGAGGCCGGAGAGCGGGCCGATGTAGGGGCTGGTCGCGTAGCCGGAGTCGGCGACGCCGCGGCGGCGGTCGAAGATCGTGTCGTCGGCGTAGAGGCGCCCGGTGACCGACGTGATCCCGGCGGCCTTGATCTGCGGGGTCAGCGCGAAGATGTTGGTGCCGAGCCCGCCGAAGTAGCCGTTGTAGAAGCTCGGCGTGCCCAGGGCGGGGTCGCCGCCGCCCTGCAGGTAGAGGCTGCCGCGGAGGACCCCCCGCGCGTCGACGGGGCCGTCGCGGAAGACTTTGGTCGGGATCCGGTGCTCCGGGCCAAGCTTGGAGAGCGCCGTCGCGGTCGTGAAGAGCTTCATGTTCGAGGCCAGGGCCCGCTGCCGCCCGGGCGCCCGGGCGCAGAGCACCTGCTCCGATTCCGCGTCGACGACGAGCAGCCCGCTGGCCGGGCCGCCGCCCTGCAGCAGCCAGGCGCGCATCCGGTCACACGCGGGGCTGGCCTGGGCCGCGCTCGCCAGGAGCAGAAAAAGGCCTGCTAAAACGACCAAAAGCGGGATCGCGCTGCGTTTCACTGGGTTTTTCAACACGCGAGATGGGGAAGGTAGCGGGCAGGGCCGACCTCTCGCCCTGGAATACTGCATGTTTCATGGGAAAGGTCGTAGACATCGAGTCCAAGGGCAGACGGCCCAAACGGCGCAAGAAGCCGTCGAAGACCGCTCTGGTGCTGGGGGGCGGAGGCTTCACCGGGGGCGTCTACGAGATCGGCGCCCTCCGCGCCCTCGATCTACTCGCTGTCAACAGCACCGTCAACAACTTCGACGTCTACGTCGGCACCAGCGCCGGCTCCTTCGTCGCCTCGATGCTGGCCAACGGCGTCAGCCCCGAGGAAATGATGCAGGTGATCAACTCCGACGACAACCTCGGGCTCGAAGACCTCGACCTGGACAAGGTCCTGAAGCCGAACTACCTCGGCTTCCTCAGTAAAGCGGCGGCGCTGCCGCTGCGCACGGTCGAGCTGCTGAGCCGGCTGACGCGGATCGGGGAGTTCTCGGCGATCGACATCGCCGTCGGGCTGGCCGAGGCGCTGCCGACCGGGCTCTACTCCGGCTCCGGGCTCTCCGACTACGTGCAGGAAGCGCTCAGCACCGACGACCGGGTCAACGACTTCCGCCTGATCGACCCCGAGCTGTACCTGACCGCTACCGACCTCGACACCTGCGAGCGGATCGTCTTCGGCGAGGAGGGCTGGGCGGACGTGCCGATCTCGAAAGCGGTGGAGTGCTCGACCTGCCTGCCGATCGTCTACAAGCCGGTCGACCTGAAGGGACGCCAGTTCGTCGACGGCGGCATCCGCTCGACCACCAACGTCGACATCGCGGTCGAGAAGGGCGCCAAGTTCATCGTCGTCGTAAACCCGCTCGTTCCCTACGTCAACGACTTCGAGAAGACGATCCCGACCGTGTTCGGCAGCCGGGTGCGGCGGGTCTCCGACATGGGCCTGCCGGCGATCGCCAACCAGACCTTCCGCCTGATCGCCCACGCCCGCCTGCACCAGGCCGTCGAGCAGTGGCAGGAGAAGTACCCGGGCGTAGACATCATCCTGATCGAGCCCGAGCCCGACGACGAGCTGATGTTCGGAACGCCGATCATGGATTACTCCCGCCGCCTGCAGATCGCCCGCCACGGCTTCGAATCGGTCACCGCCGCCCTGGCCCGTGACTACGACCACTTCCACGAGATCGCCGAGCGCCACGGCCTGGAGATCTCCGAGCGCCGCGTCCGCCGCGTCGTCGAAAAAGCCTCAAAGGAGGAGCCCGAGCAGACCTCCGCCTGGAAGCGGGTGCTCGAGCAGACCACGTCGGTACTGCTGCGGCAGACCGGCGAGGCTTCTTAGCCTCTACTTGCAGCTACTTGAAAGCAAGACTTGAAACCTCCCTGCAAAGAAGGCTTTTAAGCTGCGTAGAGCTGCTCGATCGCGTCTTCGTGCTTCTGGGCGACGACGGCGCGCTTGACCTTCAGGGTCGGCGTCAGCTCGCCTGACTCCTGGGAGAGGTCCTGGGGGAGGATCGCGATCTTCTTCACCTGCTCGACGCGGGCGAAGTTCTGGTTGATCTTGTCGACGTGGGCTTCGATCGCGGTCTTGACGTCGGGGTTCCGGGACAGCTCGGCCGGGTCCTCGGGGAGGTCGTTCTCCTGGGCGTGTTTGACTGCCTCCTCGGGGTCGAGGGTGACCAGCGCCACCAGGTAGGGGCGGCGGTCGCCGACAACGACGCACTGGGAGACCAGCGGGTGCTGCTTGATTTCGGCCTCGAGGTTGGCGGGGGTGATGTTCTTGCCGCCGGCGGTGATGATGATGTCCTTTTTGCGGCCGGTGATCTTGATGAAGCCGTCGGAGTCGATCTCGCCGAGGTCGCCGGTGTGGAGCCAGCCGTTGACGATCGTCTCGTTCGTCGCCTCGGAGTTCTTGTGGTACCCCTGGAAGACGTTGGGGCCTTTGACGAGGATCTCGCCGTCGTCGGCGATTTTCACCTCGCAGCCGGGGAACGGTTTGCCGATCGTCCCCACCTTGAAGTCCTCGGGGGTGGAGATCGTCGCCGCGGTCGAGGTCTCGGTCATCCCCCAGCCCTCGAGCACCAGCACCCCGGCGGCGTCGAAGAAGCGGAGGATCTCCGGGTTGATCGGGGCGGCGCCGGAGACCGCGAGCCGGATCCTGCCGCCGAACAGGCCGCGGATTTTCGACAGGACCTTCTTGTCGGCGAAGGCGTACTGGCGCTGCAGCAGGAAGCCCGGCTGGCGACCGGCGCGTTCGGTCTCGCGCATCTTCGCCCCGACCTTGATCGCCCAGTCGAAGATCTTCTTTTTGAGGCCGCCCTCTTTCTCGATCGCGCTGGTCGCGGCGGTGTAGATCTTCTCGAAGATGCGCGGGACCGAGGGGAAGTAGGTCGGTTTCAGTTCCGCCAGGTTGGGCAGGATCTTCAGCGGGTCCCGCTCCCAGTAGGCGAGGGCGGTGCCGAGGTCGAAGGTGCCGAACTGGATCAGCAGCGCGAAGGAGTGGGCCAGCGGCAGGTAGAGGTAGGTGAGGTCCTCGTCCTCGATGACGCTGACGTCGTTGACCATGTCGAGCATCGCCCGGTAGTTGCCGTGGCTGATGATGCAGCCCTTCGGCGGCCCGGTCGTGCCCGAGGTGTAGATGAAGGTGCAGATGTCCGCGGGGGTGACGGCCTCGTACAGCGTCGCCCAGGTGGCGTCGTCCCCGCCGGTGCCTTTGGCGGCGAGCTCCTCCGTCGAGATCGCGTCGTCGGCGTTGCCGGTCATCATCACGATCTGCTCGAGCTGCGGCAGCCGGTCGCGGACCTGGCGCACCTTCTCGAGCTGTTCGGCGTCCTCGACGACGACGACCTTCGAGTCGGAGTTCTCGAGGACGTAGCGACACTCCTCGGGCGAGTTGGTCTGGTAGATCGGGACCACGGTGGCGCCGATCGAGAGGGCGGCGAAGTCGAAGTAGGTCCACTCCGGCCGCGTGTTGCCGAGGATCGCGACGCGGTCGCCTTTCTCGACGCCGAGGGTGACCAGGCCGAAGGCGAGGGGGCGGACGATCTCGGCGACCTCTTCGTAGGTCTTGCTGACCCACTGGTCGCCCTCCTTGTAGCGGACCGCGACCCGCGGCCCGTACTGCTCTACCGCCTTCGGCAGGAGGTCGGCGATCGTCGTCGAGTTGGTACCTCTCCCCGGCATTGCCGGGGAGTCTAGATCAGCGCCGCGCTTGGGGGGAGGCTTGGCGGGTCGGGGAGGAAGCGATGCTGCGCAGGGAGCTTTCGAACAGCGTCCGGTCGATTCGCCCGTGGTAGATCGGCACGCCCATCTGAACGCATTTGCCGATCACCTCCTGTCGCTCCATCTGCAGCTGGTCGGCGAGCTCGGCGGGCGTCAGGTGATGGGCCATCGATGACCTCCAGGGTCGTTGAAAATCGGTAGGACCATGTGTACCGCCGTCGGCGGACGGCGTCAACAGTGCAGAGTCGCAACTTGGGGAGTCGGCGGCGGCCACCGCCCGCGATAATGGCCGCGAATGTCCTCCGAAGTCGCCTCGAGGCCCCTGCCCCGGCAGGGCAGGCCGTGGATCGTCGCGCTGCTCGCGCTCGGCCTGCTCGCGCTCGGCTACGCGATCGTCGAGGTGTCGACCCAGAAGGCGGGGGACCCGGTCGTCCGCCTCGACGGCATCACCGACGCGCAGCGGCTCTTCGGCGGGATGCCGCAGGAAGGCGACCGGCTGGGCTCCGACAACGCCCCGGTGACGATCCAGGTCTTCAACGACCTGCAGTGCGGGGACTGCCGCGACGACTTCCTCTCGACGATCCCGGAGCTGGCCGAGCGCTACGCGCGGCCGGGGGACGTGAAGCTGCTCTACCGGCACTACTCGAACAGCGTCAACCCCAAGCAGCTCGGCTTCTACGGCGCCGAGGCCGCGGCCGAACAGAACTACGGCTGGCAGTACACCTACCTCTTCTTCCGCAACCAGGACGAAGCCGAGCGCTTCGGCGTCAACCAGGACTACCTCGCCTCGGTCGCCGGCGGGGTCGAGGAACTGGACCCCAAGGAATGGGAGGAGGACCTGGAAGAGAGGGGCCTCGCCGGCGGGCCGATCGAGAAGCGCCTGGAAAGCCAGGAGGAGCTGGGCCGCGAGCTGAAGATCCGCACCGGCCAGGGGATGATCGTCAGCGGCCCGGGTGGGACGGTGACGCTGCAGGACGGGCCGTCACTGGCCGAGGTCGAAGCGGCGATCGAGGAAGTCTCTTAGGCGACCCGCCGCAGGCGCGCCCGCCGGGCGATCACGTCGCGCCACTCGGAGTCGACGATGTGGGCGGGGGCGGTGGAGGCGAGGAAGTCGGCGAGGACGGCGGCGAGCGCCTCGGGGTCTTCCAGGTTGGGGAAGTGGGCGGCGCGGGGGATCGTCTCGAAGCGGCAGTTCGGGATCGAGCGCTCGGCTTCGAGGCCGTGCTCGATCGGGATCGTGCGGTCGCGCTCCCCCCAGACGAGCAGGGTCGGCATCTCACCCAGCAGGTAGAGGCGGTCGCGGGCGCTGACCTTCTGGCCCTGGACGTCGATCACCGAGCGCAGCGTCTGCAGGAAGGCCTGCCGGGAGCCCGGCTCCTGCAGCGGGCCGAGGGCGCGGGCGACCGCCTGCAGGTAGACGCCGGTGGAGACGCCGCGCCGGCGTAGCTCGGCGCCGGCCGCGGCCAGGGCGCCGACCAGGCGGGGCCGCGTCGCCATCCGCAGCAGCGCCGCCGAGCCCGGCAGCGCCGCCCCGCGCAGCAGCGGGCTGACGTCGTGGCCGAGGCCGCCGCTGGAGATCAGCACCAGCCGCTCGGTGCGCTGGGGGAACTGGTAGAAGAACTGCATCGCGACGCCGCCGCCGAGCGAGTGGCCGACGATCGTCGCCCGCTCGACCCCGATCGTCGTCAGCAGGTCGCGGATGCTCGCCGCGTGCGCGCCCAGCGAGTAGTCCCCCCGCGGCGTCGCCGCGTCCCCGTGCCCGATCAGGTCCGGCGCGATCACCCGGTAGGAGCCGGCCAGCCGCTGTGCCACCGCCTCCCAGTGCCGCGAGGAGTTGATCATCCCGTGGATCAGCACCACGTTCGGCCCGCTGCCGACGGTCCGGTAGACGGCGCGGTGCCCGTGCAGGTTCGCCTCGTGAACCTCGAAGGCGGGGGAGGGAGGCATGGGAAGACACTAACGCCGCCTGTGGCGGCGCCGCTCAGCTCTGGTGGCTGATCAGCTCGACCAGCCGGTCGCCCACCCTTAGCTCCCGGGTGCGGGGATCGCCGAAGCGCATCACCTCGCCGTCGCGGACCACGGCCAGCATGATCGCTTCGTCGGGGCCGAGCGGGGCGGGGCCTGCTTCGTCGGGGCCGATGGTCCGTTCTTTGATGTCGAGGCCCTCGCCGACCGTCATCAGGTCCTCCATCAGCTCGGTGATCTGCGGCGTGTGGGTCGAGAGGCCGAGCAGGCGGCCGGCTGCGCCGGAGGAGGTGATCACCGAGTTGGCGCCGCTCTGGTGCAGGAGGTGGACGTTCTCCTCCTCGCGGACCGCGGCGACGATGCAGGCGTGGGGATTGAGCTCGCGGGTGGTGAGGGTGATGAGGACGGCGGTGTCGTCGCGCTCGGGGGCGACGATCAGCGCCGAGGCATTGCGCACCCCCGCCTCGAGCAGCACCTCCTGCCGGTCGGCGCTGCCGTCGATCGCCGCCAGGCCGTCCGCGTTCGCCCTCGTCCGCTCCTCCTCCTTGGGCTCGATCACGACGATCTCGTCGGGGCTGGTGCCCTTGTCGATCAGGGTCCGCGCCGCCGTCCGGCCCTTGACCCCGTAACCGCAGATGATCGTGTGGTCTTTCAAGTGTCTCCTCCAGCGGGCGATCCGGTAAGCCGTCCGGCTCCGCTCCGCAAGTATCTCCAAGGTGGTCCCGACCAGCAGTATCAGGAAGAGGATGCGGGCCGGGGTGACCAGGATCGTCGTCAGCAGCCGTGCCTCGTCCGAAGCCGGCCGCACGTCCCCATACCCCGTCGTCGTGATCGAGACCGTCGAGTAGTAGAAGGCGTCGAGCAGGCTGATCGTTTCGTCCTCGGGGTCGACGTAGCCGTCCCGTCCGAGGTAGGTGACCATCGCGACCAGGGTGATCAGCGTCAGCGCGATCGCCAGCCGGAACCCGATCTTGCGAAGCGGCCCCGCTTCGCCCCCCGGCAGCTCGATGGGGAGGTGGGGACGCGGGGGGTCGTTCTCGTTCGGCACGGGGTCAGGATAAGGAGGCTGGAGGGGCGCCGCTAGCATCCTGGTCATGAAGAAGGGTGAGGTGGCCACGCCGTCAGCCGCCGAAAAATCCGAGGCGGTGCGGGTGCAGCGCCTGCGCGAAGACGCACAGCGGCCCATCAGCGCGAACCTGGCCGAAACCATCGCCCTCAGCCACAAGCTGATGCGGTTTGCGGGCACGGCCCGACAGAGTTGACGGAGCCCGCCTTCGATGAGCTGCTCCGCCGCCTCGTAGTGGCGGACGCACGATTCGTAGTGGTCGGCGGATTGGCTGTGGGCGCTTGGGGCGTGGTACGAGGCACGAAGGACGTCGACATCGTTGTCGCCCCCGAGCCGGAGAATCTGCGGCGGGTAGCCGAGACCGCCGTTGGCGCCGGCGGACACGTACAGCAGGGAGAAGCCCTGCTCGGAACCCCAATTTCAATTGCTTCAGCTCTATCGAGCGGCGAACAAGTCGCCATTGAGACCGACCTCGGCCACCTCGACATCGTCCAAGGCCTCGACGGGGTCCCCAGCTACGAGGAGCTGCGATCAAGAGCGGCCGAGGCCGAGATCCTCGGCGTCACCGTCCCCGTCTGCTCGATCGAAGACCTGAAGGCGATGAAGCGAGCGGCGGGACGGACCCGTGACCTCGCAGATCTAGAGGATCTCGAAGCTGCGAGTGATTGAGGTCGCACAGTCACTCACCGTGTCTCAAAAATCGACTTCTCCTACTGCCCAGTTCTGGGGCTCGCGCGATAGTGCGGTGGTAAGAGCATGTAAGCGGACAACCCAATTGGCAAGTTCCTGCTGCTTAACCCGAAGCTCGCCGCCCTCGTCATTAATCACGAGCTCACTCTCGCTGATATAGAGGAAAAGATATTTCCCGCCGCCAAAACGCCCCGCGGCAAGTGGCTTGTCTACGTGGTCGATTGCATTCCGCATTCGACTGAGGCGAGTGCGAGCCTTCTTAGGCAGGAGGTCCGCGTCACTGACCATCGTCTCTGCCGAGGTGGCGAGCCTGCCTGCAACGCGCATTGCTCTGTCGAGTGCGGTGATGCAGATTTCCATCTCGCTGAGGCCTTTGAGATACATCCCGAAGCTATTGCTATTGGTGGATTGCAGCAAGATTTGCCGCGATCGCTCGTAGGACTCAAGAGCGCTCTCCGTCGTGCGCGCGAGGGCGGTGACCAGTCCACTTGCTTCGCCGGGAGGGAATGCTCGTCCTCGGAACGTCATTTCAAGCACGTGGTTGGCGGTCAAGGCGTTGTCCAGACCAGAAAGGTCGGGAAGCTCGAACGATTTGGGTCGTCCACCAGTCATGCAAGGAACCTAAGTGAGTTCCAAGCCACATGAGGAGCAGGTAGCGGGCTATCGGGTTCGTGCCGCTCTTTGAGGTGATTGCCTTCTATCGGGGCGCCCGGATTTGAACCGGGGACCTCACCGACCCGAACGGTGCGCGCTACCAGGCTGCGCCACGCCCCGAGAGGGGTGATTATCCCAGAGCGGGGAAGTGGGCGCGGATGAGGGGGTCGGCGCTACTTTGGGCGAGTGGGCGGTTCCAAGCGATGAAGATGGCGCGCAGGCTGATTCCGATCCTGGTTCTGGTGCTGCTGGCGGCGATGCCGGCGGCCGCTCGGGCGTACCTGCCGCCGGGCTTCGTCGGGATCTCGCCGCAGAACTCCGGGACCGCCAAGGACTACGAGCTGATGCGGGAAGCGGGGATCAAGAGCGTCCGTCAGCCGCTGGTCTGGCGGGCGGTGGAGCCGGAGAACCCGGCCTTCGCCGAACGGCAGTGGGGCTACTTCGACCACGAGGTCCGGCTGGCCGCCCGGGCGGGGATGGAGGTCTTCCCGTTCATCGTCGGCTCGCCCGAATGGGTGACCTCGGAGGAGATCGACCTGCCGGTCGCCAACGCCTGGCAGCGGCGGGCCTGGGCCTCCTTCATCCGGGCCGTGGTCAACCGCTACGGCTTCGACGGCTCCTTCTGGCGGGAGGAAGAGGACGTGCCCTACGTGCCGATGCGGCGCTTCGAGATCTGGAACGAGCAGAACATCGTCAGCTTTGCCAGCGAGCCCGAACCGGCCCGCTTCGCGCGGCTGATCCGGATCGCCGGCCGGGTGATCCACCGCCAGCAGCCGGGCGCGAAGGTGATCGTCGGCGGCCTCTTCGGCCGGCCGCTGCAGATCCCGCCCAACGTCGCCTCCGGCGACTTCCTCAACCGCATGTACCGGGCGGGGAGGGTGAAGCGGTACTTCGACGGGGTCGCGCTGCACCCCTACGTCGCCGACGCCAGGGCGATGGCGGCCCAGCTCCGCAACCTGCGCCGGATCATGCGCAGGCACGATGACGGGGAGGCGACGCTCTACGTCACCGAGCTGGGCTGGGGCTCCGCCAGCGGTCCGACCCGCTGGCAGCGCGGCCTCCACGGGCAGGCCAGGCAGCTCGACAAGGCCCTCGCGATCATCTCCGCCAACCGCCTGCGCTGGCGGATCCGCGGCGTCTGGTGGTTCACCTGGATCGACGGCGGCAGCTGCGTCTTCTGCGGCTCCGCCGGCCTGCTGACCGCCAAACGGGAGGCGAAGCCGGCCTGGTACCGGTTCAACGAATGGACCGGCGGCGACCCGGAGACGGTCCCCCGCCTGGGCGAGGGGGAGGTCAATCAGGGCGAGGAAGTCACGGCGGAATAGCTAGGCTCCGAACCGGACTTCCAACCGAAAAGGAGCAGTTAGATGGCTTTCTCCGTGCCCGACCTGCCGTACCCCTACGACGCGCTCGAGCCTCACATCGACGAGGCGACGATGCGGGTCCACCACGACAAACACCACCAGGCGTACGTCGACAAAGCCAACGCCGCCCTCGAAGGGACCGAGTGGGCCGACCGCGACGTCGAGGACGTGCTGCGCAACCTCTCGGCGCTGCCGGGCGACAAGCAGGCGGCGGTCCGCAACAACGCCGGCGGCCACTACAACCACACGCTCTTCTGGCAGATGCTGAGCCCGGACGGCGGCGGTGAGCCGAGCGGCGAGCTCGCCTCGGCGATCGACGACAAGTTCGGCTCCCTCGACTCCTTCAAGGAGGAGTTCAAAAACGCCGGCATCGCCCGCTTCGGCTCCGGCTGGGCCTGGCTGGTCAAGGACTCCTCCGGCCTCGCCGTGGTCTCGACCCCGAATCAGGACTCGCCGATCTCCGACGGCTCCACGCCGCTGCTCGGCTGCGACGTCTGGGAGCACGCCTACTACCTGAAGTACCAGAACAAACGGCCCGAATACATCGACGCCTTCTGGAACGTCGTCAACTGGGACTACGTCGCGGAGAGGTTCGCCTCGTAGCTCTGCTGCTCTGAGGCGGGGGGAACCTCGCTCATCGCGTGCTCGGCGAGTGCGGTGATCGTCAGGCTGGGGTTGACGCCGACGTTCGCCGGCACCGCCGAGCCGTCGCAGACGAGCAGGTTCTCGTAGCCGAAGACCCGCTGGCGGGCGTCGACGACGCCGTCCTCGGGGCCGTGGCCGATCACCGCGCCGCCGAGGATGTGGGCGGTCGTCGGCACGTTCAGCAGCGCCTCGGTGAGCGAGCTCTGGGCGAGGCCGCCGGTGCGCTCGGCCAGCCATTCGGCCGCCTCGTTGGCGACCGGGATGAAGGTCGGGTTCGGCTTCTCCGGGTCCTGTTCGGTCTGCAGCATCACGTTCCCCGAGGGCAGCCGTTTCGGGCGCAGGGCGATCGCGTTGTCGAGCGTCTGCATCACCAGGAGGATGATCGTCCGGCGCGACCAGCCCTTCGGCCACAGCACCTTGGCGAAGCGGACCGGGTGGCGGACGATCTGCGCCAGCAGCTTCAGCGGCCGGGTGACGCGGGTCCCGTCGCCGACCAGCAGGGTGTAGAGGAGGCTCATCGAGTCGCCGGCCTTGCCGTAGCTGACGGTCTCGATGTGGGTGTCGGCGTCGGGGTAGATGCTGCCGCTGATCGCGACTCGCTTGGTCAGGTCGTCGGGGTAGTCCTCGGGGACGGTGACGGCGAGGATCATCTCGCTGTTGGTCCGCACCAGCTCGCCGAGGCGGGCGGAGATGCGAGGCAGGGCGCCGCCGAGGCGGCAGCGCTGCAGCAGCTTGTTGGTGCCGAGGGCGCCGGCGGCGACGACCACGCCGCGGGCGCGGAGGGTGCGCTTGCCGCGGCCCGGGATCATCCCCGAGCGCTCGCTGGCGACCGTGTAGCCGTCGCTGCCGTCGGCGGCGTCGATCGGGCGGATCTCGGTCACGGTGCGGTCCGGGATCACCTCGACGCCGCGGCGTTCGGCCAGGTGGAGGTAGTTCTTGACGAGGGTGTTCTTGGCGCCGACGGGGCAGCCGACCATGCAGCGCCCGCAGAGGGTGCAGCCGGTGCGGTCCGGGCCCTCGCCGCCGAAGTAGGGGTCGGCGACGGTCTTGCCCGGATCGCCGAAGTAGATCCCGACGGGAGTCTTCTGGTAGGTGTCGCCGACGCCGATCTGCTCGCCGTACTCGCGGAGAAGGTCGTCGGCGGCGTCGTCGGTCTCGACGTTGACGACGCCGAGCATCCGCTGCGCCTCGGCGTAGTGGGGCGCAAGCTCGGGCTCCCAGTGGGCGAGGTCCCCCCACTGCGGGTCCTCGAAGAACTTCGAGGGCGGGACGTAGAGGGTGTTGGCGTAGCCGAGGCTGCCGCCGCCGACGCCGCAGCCGCTGACGACGGAGACGTCCTTGAAGGTGGAGAGGCGGAATATGCCGCGCAGGCCCAGGCGCGGCGCCCAGAAGTAGCGGCGGACGTCCCAGGTCGACTTCGGGAAGTCCTTGTCGGTGAAGCGCTTGCCGCACTCCAGCACGGCGACCTTGTAGCCCTTTTCGGCCAGGCGCAGGGCAGAGACCGACCCCCCGAATCCGGAGCCGACAACGATCCAGTCGT
>Ga0307415_100001225_pt1 | contig 12003 bp, 9 predicted proteins | sample DK1Cmetagenome_FD_204524 | JGI IMG/M metagenome (GOLD analysis project Ga0307415, IMG submission 204524) | Maize rhizosphere microbial communities from greenhouse at UC Davis, California, United States - DK15-C-2 | ecosystem: Host-associated > Plants > Roots > Rhizosphere > Soil | place: USA...
CCGGGAAGCATTCGAGAGTTACGTCAAGCGGCTCACCCGCCTGGAAGAGATTGCCAACGGATTTGCCGGAGTGGAGAAGAGCAACGTGATTCAGGCCGGCCGTGAGATCCGGGTGGTCGTGACGCCGGAGCGCATTGACGATGGGGCAGCGGCGCAGCTTTCTGATTCTATCGCACGGAAGATCGAGAGCGAGTTGCAGTACCCGGGGCAGATCAAGGTGGTGGTCATTCGCGAGACCCGCGCAGTGGACTTTGCCCGATGAGTGCCAGGATTCTGGATGGCACCGCTATCGCGCAGACCATCCGGACCGAAGTGGCGGCGGAGGTGGCCAAGCTCACGGCCCAGGGGCGGAAACCCGGGCTCGCCGCCGTGTTGGTGGGCGAGGATCCCGCCAGTACCGTATACGTCCGCTCGAAAGGCAAGGCCTGCGAGGAAGCGGGTATGCATTCCGTCACGCTGCGGCTGCCGGCTTCCACCACTGAGGCGGAGTTGCTGGAAACGGTGGACCGGCTCAATGCCGATGGGCAGATTCACGGGATTCTGGTGCAGCTCCCATTGCCCAAGCACATCAACTCCGAACGGGTGCTGCGGCGGATCGACCCGGCCAAGGATGTCGACGGGTTTCACCCGGTCAATGTGGGCAAGCTGGTAGTGGGCGACCGAACCGCGTTTCGCCCGGCCACGCCCTACGGTGTGCAGCAGATGCTGATGCGGTCCGGCATCGAGACCCGAGGAGCCCACGCGGTGATCGTCGGGCGATCCAACATCGTGGGCCGCCCCATGGCCAACCTGCTGATCCAGCAGGGGCCCGGTGGCGACGCAACGGTGACGGTGTGCCACTCCAAAACTCGCGATCTTCCCTCGGTCACCCGGAGTGCCGATATCCTGATCGCCGCAATCGGGAAAGCTGAATTCGTCACCGTTGACATGGTCCGTCCGGGCGCGGTTGTGATCGACGTGGGGATCAACCGAGTGGATGACGCCTCCCGCCCGCGGGGTTATCGTCTGGCGGGCGATGTGGCGTACGGACCGGTCGCCCAGGTGGCGTCCGCCATCACCCCGGTGCCCGGCGGGGTCGGCCCCATGACCATAGCCATGCTGCTGCAGAACACGCTGCAGGCAATGCAGCAAACCGCGCTCGATTAGACCCTGGTTCCATCATGACCCTGTCTCTCGCCTTCAACACTCCCTCGGCTGCCGATCAGGTCTGGTCCGTCACGCAGCTGAGCGCCTCGGTCAAGCGGCTGCTGGAAAACCACGCGGTCCAGCTGTGGGTCCGGGGCGAAGTGGTGCAGTGCAAAGCGTACGCGAGCGGCCACTGGTATTTCACTCTGCGCGATGGCCGGAGCCAGGTTCGCTGCTGCATGTTCCGGCTGAACACCATGCGCGCCGGCAAGCCGCCGGCCGACGGCACTGAGGTCTACGTATTGGGCAAGCCGGGGCTCTACGAGGAAAAAGGGGAGTTTCAGCTCGTGGTCTCCCGAATGCTGCCGACGGCGGCACTCGGCCAGCAGCAGCAGGAGCTTGAGCGAGTCCGGGCCATTCTGCATCAGGATGGGCTGTTTGACCCGGCGCGAAAGCGTGCCCTTCCCGAGTTTCCGTCGACCATTGCACTCGTAACCAGCCGCGACGGTGCCGCGGTGCACGACGTTGTCACCGTCACCCGGAAGCGGTGGCCGTGTGCCCGGCTGCTCGTCCTCGGCGCCAGGGTCCAGGGCGATGGAGCGGTAGACGAGCTGGTGCGGGCCCTTCGGCTGGTAAACCGGTTGCGTCGGGTTGACGTCTGCATTCTTGGCCGGGGCGGTGGGGGGCGCGAGGACCTGGCCGCATTCAACAGCGAAGCGGTCTGCCGTGCACTTGCGGCCGTGCGGGTCCCGACGATCTCCGCAGTGGGACACGAGGTCGATGTCTCCCTTACCGATCTCGTGGCTGACGTGCGGGCCCCGACCCCTTCGGCCGCTGCAGAACAAGCCGTTCCCGACCGGCGCGATGTGATCCGGCTGATGGATGAGCTCTCCGGCCGGCTGGCATCGGGACTCACCTCCCGGACCCGGCTGGCGACCGAACGTCTGGCCCGAACCGCTGATCGCCTCCAGGCCGGAGTGCAGTCAGCCCTGCAGAGTCGCCAACACCATCTGGAACGTCTCGCCGTGCAGCTGGACGCCCTCAGTCCACTCCGAGTGCTCGGCCGCGGCTACGCGTTGCCGTTGGCGGAAGACGGTACAGTCCTCAAGCACCGAGAGGACTTTGTGCCCGACCTGAGGTTTCGCCTGCGGGTGGCTGACGGAGACGTTCGCGCACGGGTGGAGTGATCGATGGTCAAGTCTGAAGCCGGGGGATCCGCCGGCACCCCTCTGGCCCAGGAGCTCGCCCGGCTCGAAGAAATAGTCCGTCGGCTCGAGGCAGATGACGTGGAGCTGGACGCGGCGCTGATGCTGTTCGAAGAAGGCGTAGCCCGTCTGCGAGCCGCGCGCGAGCGCCTGGCGGCCGCCGAGCTCAAGGTCCAGGCGGTGCTGGAAGAGGCCGGTGGGGATATCCGGCTGACCGACCTTGATGCCTGAAGCGGGCTTCGGGACCGCCGCGGCGGCCACGGATCTGCTGCTGGAGGCCAGAGAATCGATCGACAGCCTGCTCGGGGACTGGGCGGAGCACCTGCAATTCGAGCTGGGAGGGCGGAATGGACAGGCTCTCGCCTATGCGCTCCGCACGCCCGGCAAGCGGGTGCGAGCGGCACTGCTCCTCGGCGCCTACCGCTCGCTCGGCGGCACCTCCTCCGGAATTGCCGGAGTGGCGGCGGCAATTGAAACCGTGCACGCGTACTCATTGGTCCATGACGACCTTCCCTGCATGGACAACGACGATCTCCGCAGGGGTCGTCCAACCGCACACCGGGTCTTCGATGTCCCCACCGCCACGCGAGTCGGCTTTCTGCTCGTGCCGGTCGCCGCATGGCTTCTCGCCGTTGCCGCCCGAGACCTGGGCCTGACTGAATCGGCGCTGGGCCAAATGGCAGTCGAGCTGTTCGAGGCTGGTGGCATCGAGGGCATGGTTGGGGGCCAGTGGCTGGATCTCGAGGCCGAAGGCAGGACCCTCTCGCTCCAGGAGCTGATGCAGGTCCACCGGGGCAAGACCGGAGCGCTCATCCGGGCAGCCTGCAGGCTCGGCGCGATGGCGGCGCGGGGCGCAACGCCGCAGCTCGAGGCGCTCACCTCCTACGGCGAGGACGTTGGCCTGGCCTTTCAAATCGCCGACGATGTGCTCGACGCCACGGGCACGAGCGAAGAACTGGGCAAGCCGGCGGGTCGCGACGCGGAGCTCTCGAAATCGACCTACGTCGCCCTAATGGGCATCGATGGTGCGCGGGCGGAGGCCCAGCGGCTGGCTCACCGGGCGGTGACACATCTGGAGTGTGCCGGAGTGCCGGCAGACGCGCTGTCAGCCCTGGCCGGGTATATTGTAAGCAGGACGTCATAGCAGAGTTGGGGCCGCTGCCGCCTCCCATCCTCATCCCGAGGGAGCGCAGCGAACGAGGGACCTTGCCCGCGGGTTCGGAAACCCGCCGGCTAGATCCCTCGCTGCGCTCGGGATGAGGAACCCAGTTCATCAGCCATGTCTCTGCTCTCCACGATCGAGTCACCTGAAGACCTCAAGCGCCTCCGTCGCGACCAGCTCCCCCAGGTAGCGCAGGAGATCCGGGACCGCCTGATCGAGTGCTGTTCGATTACCGGCGGCCACATTGGCGCGAGCCTTGGGGTCGTCGAGCTCACTATTGCCCTGCTCTACGAGTTCGAGTCTCCCGGAGACAAGATCGTCTGGGACGTGGGACACCAGGCCTACGCTTGGAAGCTCCTGACCGGCCGCAACGATGAGTTTCCCACCCTCCGTCAACGGGAGGGGATCTCCGGCTTTCTCAAGCGGAGCGAGAGCCGGCACGACCAGTTCGGCGCCGGGCATGCCGGTACCGCTATGTCGGCAGCGCTTGGCATGGCCACTGCCCGGGATCTCAAGAGCGAGCAGCACAAGGTGGTGGCTATTGTCGGCGATGGAGCCCTCACCTGCGGGTTGTCCTATGAAGGAATGAACAACGCGGGGCATTCCGAGCGGGACATCATCCTCATCGTCAACGACAACGGCATGTCGATCTCACCCAACGTGGGTGCGATAAGCAAGATGCTGGGGCGCATTGTTGCCGATCCGCGCACCAACAAACTGCGGGAGCGAATCAAGGGGCTGACGTTTGCTCTCGGCGGGGTGTTCGGCGAAGGCGTGGTCGAGTTCGCCCGGAACGTTGAGGAAAGCGTCAAGAACCTGTTCTCACCCGGAATGCTCTTTGAGGAGCTCGGGTTCCGCTATTTCGGCCCGATCGACGGTCACGATCTCCAGAAACTCTGCGATACGCTCCGGTTCGTCCGGGGGATGGAAGGCCCTCGGGTCATTCACGTCATGACGCAGAAGGGCAAGGGCTTTTCGTTTGCCGAATCAAACCAGGAGAAGTGGCACGGCCTGGCGGCCTACGACCCACTTACCGGCGAGGCGCGGAAGAAGTCGAGCGGTCCACCGACCTGGACTCAGGTCGTGGGCACCGGGCTCACCGCACTTGCCGGAGAGCACCCGGAGCTGGTGGCGATCACGGCAGCCATGCCGTCTGGGACCGGTACGGGACTGTTCCAGGAGAAGTACCCCGAACGCTTCTTCGACGTGGGCATCGCGGAAGGTCACGCGGTCACGTTCGCGGCCGGACTCGCCACCCAGGGTATCCGGCCGGTCTGCGCCATCTATAGCACGTTCCTGCAGCGGGCCTACGACAACGTCATCCATGATGTGGCGGTTCAACACCTCCCCGTGACCTTTTGCATGGACCGGGCAGGACTGGTGGGCGAAGACGGCCAGACCCATATGGGCCTCTACGACATTGCCTATATGCTGGCCGTTCCCGGCATGACGGTGACTGCACCGAAGGATGGAGATGAGCTGATCGGATTGCTGCGGACCGCGCTGGCCCACGATGGTCCGTTCAGCACCCGGTACCCTCGGGACAAGGCTCCTACTGAGCTCAGCCGCATCTCCGAGATCCCCGCTGTTCCCTACGGAACCTGGGAGCAGCTGCGGCGGGGCAAGGACGTGGCCATCCTGGCCACCGGTACAATGGTGCTGCCCGCACTCGAAGCCGCCACGCTGCTGGCTCCGGATGGACTGGATTGCGCCGTGGTGAACTGCCGCTTCATCAAGCCGATGGACACCGCGATGCTGGAGTCTCTGACCCAGCAGCATCGGGTGCTGGTGACCGTGGAAGAGGGCACCATCGTCAATGGCTTCGGTGCATACCTGGCGGAGACACTGCAGACGACTCATCCGGAAGTCCGGGTTGTTGCTCTCGGTGTTCCTGACCGGCTGGTCGAGCAGGCACCGCGAGCCGAGCAGCTCGATTCGTTTGGACTGACGGCAGCGGGCATCGCCCGGCGCATCGTCGCGCTGCAGCATGAGGAAAGCCTCGAGGCTCGATGAAGGTCGGGGTCGTCGGGAACCCGCGGTATGGGGACCTCAGAACCGTTCTGGAGCACATTGCCCTCGCCGCCCCGCATCGGGGTATCTCGCTCTATAGCGAATCCCGGCTGGAACCGTTCTGGAGCGGGGAAGTTCCCACCTTCGAATCCGTCCGGCTGGATGCTCTCATCACCTTCGGTGGCGACGGCACCTTGCTCCGGGGGGCCCGGCTCCTGGGAGCGCAGGAGATTCCCATCCTGGGAGTCAATCTCGGCCGGGTAGGATTTCTTACCTCGGTCACTCGGGACACGCTCGACCCAGCCCTCGATGCGCTAGTGGCCGGCCGCTACATGATCGAGCGCCGGCAGGCCCTCCGGGCCGGCATTCGGGATGCCGAGGGAGAGACTCGCTCCACCCAGATGGCGGTGAACGATGTCGCGGTGCACAAGGGAGGTGTGGCCCGGGTCATCCGGGTCAACGTGTACATCCAGGGTGAAAACGTGGGCCCCTATAGCGCAGACGGGCTCATCGTGGCCACTCCCACCGGCTCTACCGCATACAGCCTGAGTGCGGGGGGGCCGATCGTAGTCCCTGGTGTCGAAGCAATGGTGGTGACGCCTATCGCGGCCCACACCCTCGCCGTGCGACCCCTCGTGGTTCCTGCCACCTACCGCATCGTGATCGAGCCGATTGCCGGCTGGGCCGACGACCTGCTCGTCTCCTTCGATGGACAGACCGGCACCACCCTGGCCCCGGGAGAGTCGGTGGACGTGTGCCGGGCCGACCACCGGGTGTGCCTCATCAGGCTGGGAGAAGAAGGATTCTTCGGCCGCATGCGGCAGAAGCTGCACTGGGGCGATCTGTCGGGGAGAGAAATCAAGAATGAGTAGTGATGACGTCAAGACCTGATCGAGAATTGCGTCATGCTCACTGAGCTCCGCGTCCGCGACCTCGCCACCATCGCCGATGTAAGCCTGCATCTCGGTCCCGGGCTCAATGTGCTGACAGGGGAGACTGGGGCAGGGAAGTCGATGCTGGTGGAATCTCTGGCGCTCCTCCTCGGCGAGCGTGCTGCAGGAGGAAGCGTGCGGCCCGGTGCCGCGAAGGCAGTAGTGGAAGGGGCCTTCGAGGACATCGACACAGCGACTCGCCGGCGGATCGAGGAGCTGGGCCTGGACGTGGAAGACGGCCGGGTGGTGGTGCGGCGGGAGGTTTCCACTGAGGGGCGGTCCCGGGCCTGGGTGAATGGCAGCCCAACCACAGCTTCGGTGCTGAGCGAGCTGGGAAGCCTGCTGGTCGACCTGCACGGCCAGCATGAGACGCAGTCGCTGCTCCACCCGGAGGCACAGCGGAACATTCTGGATGCATTTGCTCACGCCGAAGCAGAGCGTGACGCGGTGGTCGAGGCCTACCGGCTGCTAGCCGAATTGCGCACCGAAGAGGTCGCACTGGCCACTCGGCGGGATGAAGTCCGCCGTCGGGCTGACTATCTGCGGCATGTGGTGGAGGAGATCGACCGGGCGAAGGTGAAGCCCGGAGAAGACGAGGTGCTCCAGTTGGAGGCGCGGCGGCTCAGTCAGGCCGGTATGCTGGTGGAGCAAGCGCAACGCGTGGCAGATGCAATCGAGGGAGATGAAGGCAATGCACTCGGCGCGCTGGGCATCGCCAACCGGGCGCTCACCGCACTGGAAAAGGTCGACCCAGGTGCGAGCGAGTGGCGCGAGCTGCTGGATGCGGCCTTCAATAACTTGTCAGAGCTGAGCCGTCTCGCGACGGAATATGCCGCCTCCGTACAGGAAGATCCCGAGCGTCTGGGCGCGGTAGAACGGCGGCGCGACCTCCTCTTTCGACTCACTGGCAAATACGGCGCCTCTCTCGATGCGGTGCTTGCCACTCGAGAGGAGGCCGCAGCCGAGCTCGACCTGTTAGACACGGCCGACACTGATTTGCGCGGGCTCGCCACCCGTCGGGGCGCGGCCGAGACAGCCCTGCACCAGGCCTCTGATGCGCTGAGTGCCAAAAGGCAGGCTGCGGCAGACCGCCTGACCCGAAGCGTGAACCGGCTGCTCCCCCAGTTGGGCCTACCCGGCGGGAAGCTGGCGGTGGTCCTGGCCCCGCTCTCCGAGCCAGGCCCCCATGGCCGAGAAATAGTGCAGCTCACCGTGCAGCTCAATGTCGGTCTCGAGGCCAAGCCACTGGCCCGGGTTGCCTCTGGGGGAGAGCTGTCCCGGCTCATGCTTGCGCTCAAGGTGGTGCTGGTGAAGCACGACGCCATCGCGACGCTGGTGTTCGACGAGGTGGATCAGGGAATCGGTGGCGAGGTCGGTGTGCAGGTCGGGGCTGCTCTGGCGGATGTAGCGGAGCGACATCAAGTGCTGGTGATCACCCACCTGCCCCAGATCGCGGCTCGGGCCGACAATCACCTCGTGGTGTCGAAAGAGGCTCGCCGCGGCATCGCCACCAGCGACGTCCAGGTGCTCCACGGTGAGGATCGGATCAACGAGGTCGCCCGGATGCTGGGAGATGCCGAAGGGGACGCGGCCCGGAGGCACGCGCAGGCCATGCTGAGGCGGGAGCGGGTCACCAGACGTTGAAGTACACCCTGAACCGCGCCCGGATCGCGTGGCTGTCCGGTACCCTGCCGCCGCCGGCGCGAAGCACCCGCTCGTAGCTCCAGCTTGCATCGACCGGCAGTCCCGTCCCTCCCGGCCGAAGCCCACCGGGATTGGCATACGTGATTCCCACCGAGAGCACGGTCGCATTCGCCTTGCTGTTTTCCGCCAGCACACTCGCATCAACACCGGGCAGCGCACTCGCTGGGTCGGCATAGACCACTTGGTCGGTGCCGCGGGACCAGTGGTCCAAGCCGGCGGTGAGCGCGAAGGTTCGTGCCAGCCGGTAAAAAGGATGCACGCCGACCGCAACGATGTCCCCTGGATCTCGTCGGACAGTGGCGAGCCGGTCCGGCCCGACGAACGGCTGGCTCGGGCTGGCCACGCGAGTCAGAATGTTCGAGGGGAGCTGCCGCACGTACGTGCCATTCAGCCGGGCACCCAGCGGCCCTGCGCCTAGGTCCGTGACCAGATCCACCTGGATATCCGCCTGGCTTTCCCCGGTGCCGATGTCGAGCGGGCGGTCCGACTGATCTCTGCGCCCAGTTGGAAGCCGAACCAGACCCGACATTGCGGCGCGGAACCCTCCGCGATGCGCCCCACGATCCCACTGATCGATCAGGGTGAGTGAGGCCCCGATCTCTGCATCTCCTCGGAACGTCACTGGCGCCTGGGTCAGCCGTGCCGCCACTGGTCCAGCAGGAGAAGTGAGCAGCTGAGTGAGCTCCGGCTCGGTCAGCGCCACCGGGGGAAGGGCCGGCGCGAGGGTAAATCCGGTGACGCCAAGGTCGGACGAGAGGGTAGTTTGGAGCGCGGCGATTCGACTGTCGAGGGCGGTGCCGGCCGCACTCGCCGTCGTCGGCAAGACGGAGGACGCCGACCCCGGGTCGGCGAGAAGTCCGAAGAGGTCGCCGCGCAGGGTGGTCGCGTCGGCCAGTGTGGCTTGGGCCAGTGCCTTCTGCGACGGGTTCGCATCGTAATCGCCGGCGGCGAGTTTGGCGCTCAACGTGGCCAGTGAGGCATCCAGCTGGGTGATAAAAGGGAGCTGGTCGTCGGTGCCGGGATTGAGCCCGGCGTCAGCGGTCCCCGGCTCCAGCTGCATCGACGTTTGCACCCTGGTGCGCACCAGCGGAATGCGTCCGAAGATTGTGATGTGATTGGTGAGGCCGAGACTCAGCCCGAGAACGCCGGTGCCTATTTCTCCCTGCGCGTCGGTGGTCAACCCGCCTAGATTCAGTCGGTACCCGGGGTTTGCGATGATACGGCCGATGCGGGTCTCGGCATCGGCCAGGGCGGGAATGCGGTCACTGCCGAGTGTAGGGCTCGAGAGATCGGCGGCAAAGCCTTCCCGCTCACCGTCCAGAAAACGCCGATCGAAGGTCTCCAGGCCTCCGTCCAACTCCAGCCTGACGGTACCACCAGGCACTCCCACCGGAGGCAGTTGGGCGCCAACCCGCCCAGGCAGGATTAGACAAGCCACTATTCCGAGGCGTCGCACGCAATGCCCCAAAGTCCCTCCCGAGAAGAGTTGTCCAGCGTGAGCTCGGTATCGTCGGCAAGGCTCGCAAGTTCGCTGTTTACTGCTCGCTTTGCCACCCGGCCCAGCATCGTTGCCTCCGCACCGGGACGAGTCAACCTGATCGGCGAACATACCGACTACAACGGCGGCCCGGTGTTGCCAGTCGCCATCGAGCGCCGCACGGCGGCGGCAGCTCGCGTTGCCGATGGCTGGACCGTGGTCTCTGATACCGAGGACGCGGTCTACGAGATCGAGATCGACGCGCCGATGCGCCGGAGCTGGACCGATTACGCCGTCGGTGTGGTTCGGGAGCTCCGGGCGCACCGTGCCGCGCCCCCCGGCGCCATGATTGCCGTCGCGACCACTCTCCCGATTGGCGCGGGCTTGTCTTCTTCCGCGGCTCTGACGGTCTCGCTGGCGAAGGCGTTGAGTCTCCTCGCGGGAAAACGACTCAGCCCGGCGGAGCTGGTTGAGGTTGGGTTCCGGTCGGAGTATCACCAGGTCGGGGTGCGCTGTGGCAGGATGGACCAGACCATCGCCGCGCATGGTGAGAGAGGCTCCGCCATCCTGTTCGAGACTGCGACGGGAACGATTCAACGGGTACCGCTTCCCGGGCGGCTGTGGGTGGTAGAAACCGGGCTGTCGCATCGCCTGACCGGTGGATCACTCAACCAGCGCCGGCGGGAGTGTGAAGAGGCGCTGGCATTCTGTCGTGACTGGCGGCCGGGTCTCGAGTACCTGGCGCAGCTCGAGCCTGCCGATCTGCCGGAAATGGAGCGGCGTTTGCCGCCACCCCTCGTGCCTCGAGTGCGCCATGTAGTGACGGAAACGGCTCGGACCCGGGCGGCGGCCCGCGCGCTCGCGGCCGGCGATCTGATCAGCCTCGGCCGGCTGCTGGTGGAAGGCCACGAGTCGCTGCGCCGGGACTACGAATCCACCATCCCGGAGGCCGACCTGATCGTGGATGCGGCCGTAGCGCACGGGGCGTATGGCGCCCGGTTAACTGGAGCTGGCTGGGGGGGCGCCGTCGTGGTCCTGGCACCGCCGGAGGAGGAGCGCCGGATTGTGGCGGCTGTCGCGGGTGACTTCCAGGCTCGCTTCGGGCGGTGGCCGGTGACCTGGAGCACTCGGGCTTCGGCCGGGGTGCGGCGGGAGCCTATTCCGAGCTGAGCCGGTATATTTCGTCACCCAGCCCGGGTGGCGAAATCGGTAGACGCAAGGGACTTAAAATCCCTTGGGAGCAATCCCGTGCGGGTTCGAGTCCCGCCCCGGGCATAGACTTGCAACGCCGGACCATTTTCCCGCGGTCCGAATGCACCACGGAATGCACCATGACACTCCTAATCGAAGAGCCCATCTCTCGTGCCGTACTCCTGATCAAGACCTCTAACGAAGTCATTGGTAGGGCCCGGCGGACCATGGCAAAATCAGAGCGGCTGATCTCTCGGTCACCTATTTGGCCTCGCGTCGGCGTGCCTGGTCCGCAGCAACCACGCCCTCCCATCTCGCGCGGTCCTCTCCACTTGGAATGAACGCGCCATAGGTCTTCAGCGTCAGCACCGGACTGCTGTGGCCGAGTTGCCGGCGTACCAGTTCCAGGGGCACTCCAGCCCTGAGATGTGTCTACGGCACAGTGGTGGCGGGCATTGTGGAGCGCCAGGTGAGGCAGCTCCAGCCCCTTCAGCGTCTCGGAGTGCCAGCGGCTCATCGTGTCGTCGCGCCAGAACACAGGGAAGAGCCTCCCGCACTGATGCTGTGCGTAGCCCCAGATGAACGGCCAGGCCCACGGTGAGACCTTCGCGACCCGATCCCTAGTGGGCGCCCTGGTCCCCGCGGCCCGGATCTCCTGCGATGATTCCCAGATGTCGGCCCGCGTGAGGTTGAGGCTCACCCCCGTTTCAATACCGGTCCCGTAAGCGATCGCGTAGAACGCCTGGAGCTCGGGCGTCATCTGGGCTGCGACGATTCGCTCCACTGCATCCAGCTCGAAGAACGCAACCCGCGGGTGCTTGGCCGGTGGGCGGGCGACCCGATCCATTGGGTTAGACTCGAAGAGCCCGTGAACGTCCATCAGATAGCCAAAGAACACGCTCCAGGCGCTGTGTACGCCCTGCAGGGTGCGAGGCTCACCGATATACCCGTACAGCTTCTCCGTGAGCCATGCACGGGTCACGATGGGGCGGGGCAGGGCTTCGCCTTCTGGGAGCAGAATGCGGAGGCGGGTAAGCGTCTTCTGGAGGTTCTTCGGACGCTGCTTCTGGTAGACCTTCTGCCACTCGGACACATACCGCTCAAGGTTCACGTCCTCGAGCAGCCGCCGGATCGCCGGGACTGACCCGTCCGTTGCGACGTACAGATCCCAGAGGCGGGTGATCTTGGGCGTTGCGG
>Ga0307415_100001226_pt1 | contig 12002 bp, 8 predicted proteins | sample DK1Cmetagenome_FD_204524 | JGI IMG/M metagenome (GOLD analysis project Ga0307415, IMG submission 204524) | Maize rhizosphere microbial communities from greenhouse at UC Davis, California, United States - DK15-C-2 | ecosystem: Host-associated > Plants > Roots > Rhizosphere > Soil | place: USA...
CTTGGCGCCGTAGCGCGTGAATTTCTCACCCTGGCCGCCGCGCTCCGGTCCATCCCCGAAATCGAAACCATTCTCGATTCGTTGAGTTCATCCAAATTACCGTCCGTTCCCCCCTCTCCCATCGCAATGGGAGAGGGGCTGGGGGTGAGGGCTCCCGTCGACCCCTGTCCGGATCTCCTCGCCCTGCTCGATACCGCGGTCACGGAGGACGCGAACGGCGCGGGCCTGATCCGCCCCGGATTCGCCCCGGATCTGGATGCTGCCGTGGCTGCGGTGCGGGGAACGCGGGATTGGCTTGCCGCCCTGGAGGGACGCGAGCGGGAGCGGACGGGCATCCGTTCGTTGAAAGTCGGGTTCAACAAGGTCTTCGGTTACTACATTGAGGTCACCCGCCCCAACCTGGGGTTGGTGCCAGCCGAGTACGCGCGCAAGCAGACCGTCGCCAACGGCGAGCGCTACGTCACCGCTCCCCTGAAGGACGCCGAGGCCCGCATCCTGGCCGCCGATGAGGAGATCGCGTTCCGCGAACGAGAAGCGTTGGCACGCCTCGGCGCGCTGATCACGGCGGAGGCTGGGCGACTCCTCGCTACCGCCCGCACCCTGGCCGAGCTCGACGCACTGCTAGCACTGGCGGAGGTGGCCGCTCGCAACCAGTGGACCGCACCGGAGGTAGACGAGGGCGACGCGCTGCACATCGTCGCCGGCCGTCACCCGGTGGTCGAGTCTCACCTCGGCGGAGAGCCGTTCATCCCGAACGACGGCCATCTCGGCGGCGAGGGGCCGCGGCAGGCGATCGTCACCGGGCCGAACATGGGCGGCAAGAGCACCTGGCTACGGCAGACCGCGCTGATCGTGTTGCTGGCCCAGATCGGGTCCTGGGTGCCGGCGGCGCGGGCCCGGGTCGGGCTGGTCGATCGCATCTTCACCCGCGTCGGGGCGCAAGACGACCTCGCCCGCGGGCAATCAACCTTCATGACGGAGATGGTCGAGACGGCGGCGATCCTGCACCAGGCAACGGCGCGCTCGCTCCTGATCCTGGACGAGGTCGGACGCGGCACCGCCACTGATGACGGGCTGGCCATCGCGCGGGCCGTGCTGGAGGACATCAACCGCCGCATCGGGGCGCGGGCGCTCTTCGCCACCCACTACCTCGAGCTGACCGCCGTCGCGCAGGAGCTGCCGGGGGTGACGAACGTCCACGTCGCGGCCCTCGAGCGGGAAGGCCGCGTGGTCTTTCTCTACGCGGTGCAACCCGGCCCAGCCGACCGCGCTTACGGCATCCAGGTGGCGCGGCTGGCGGGTCTGCCCCCCTGGGTCGCCGACCGCGCTGAGATGCTCCTCGCCGAGGCGCCACCCCAGCTCCGCGCCGTGGCCGAGGCGGAGCGTCTGATCGCGGAAGAAGATCAGCCGTGGCACGAGCAGGCTGAACCCCCAGCAGAGCCGCCGCTAACCCCGGCCGAGCAGCTGGCTGCCGCCTTGCGCGATCTCGACCTCGATGCCATCACCCCACGCCAGGCCCTGACCTGGCTCTGGGAGCAGCAAGAGCGACTGCCGGAGGAACCCAGCAATCCGTGACTGTCGCCACGAGTCAAACCATGGCCATGTCGACCTACGGCATCCAAGAATCCAACGGCGGTGTATAGCTTCATGGGGCGCATACACCAGTCTTCGGGCCCGCGGTGTCTACGTCGCCACCAAGTGGAGCGTATCCTGCGCCATGCGATTGGGATTGACGTCGAATGCATGAGGTGCCTCGGCATTGCGCTGGTGAAACCGTACCTCCCGCCCCGGTTTGTAGGGTGCGGCCGGGGGAACTTAGGATGCCCAACTGGCGAGCTCGCGCCGCAATTCTCTGGATCGCGCTCGTTGCCACACTCGTGTTCGGCATCTCCCCGGCAACCGCCCAAGATCTAGACATCGGACACTTCGGCAAGAACCGGCTGAGATTCTCTGCAGTCGAACCATTCGTGCTCCCGGATGCGACGGGAACGGGCATCGTCGACTACAAGGGCGGCAACGAGCCGTCGTCACAGTGGCGGGCGTCATTTCGATTTACCGGTCTCGAGGCGGGAGCCAGTTACACGGTCGTCATCAGGGGTCGGTTCGGCGCGGCCGGCTCGCCCGCGGCGGACAGCTTCACCAAGTTGTGCTCCTTCCAGACCGACGCTGCGGGGCAGGGTGGCTGCTTCTGGTATTTCCGCGGCTTGGCCCGGCTCAATCTCGTCCAGCTGCGGACCGAGAGCGCAAACGGGATCCCGGTGCTTGGGGCACGCCGTCCCCGCGGCCCCGGCTCGATCGAGACAGAACCCAACCGCTTCTCACCGGGCGGTGAGATCCCGGCCCGCGAGTAATCGCTTCAAAGGGAGCGGCCGACCATCCGGCTGCTGTCTCTCACCCTCAGGCCGGGGCGAATCAGGATGACGAGGACGGTAGTGCGGCGATAGCCGGCGGGAACGAGCCACCGAGCACCAGGTCAGACGTCGGAGAAGCACTACCTGTTGCTGGCTCGGCCGTGAGGGCTACCCCGACATAGTCGGTAAACGGGGCAGGTGTCTGGAGCAACGCTCGGAGATCGCCGTCGGCCCCGACAGTCAGCAGGCCAGCACTCTCGAGCTGATCGCCTGCGGTGAACAACCAGACCTGATAACGCTGATCGCGGGGAAGCCCAGGCAGTCCGTTAGCGACCAGATAGACCTCGTGCCCTTGCGGTTCGGCGAAAACGACTCCCGTCGCCGGAACGGACAAATCACTGTCGTCTAGCGGATAGGCGGTCGCCGAATTATCCACCAGCGCCGAGACGAGGGCATCCTCGTCGACCACGTTCCCGGTGCGTTGCACGTAGCCCCAGCCCACCAGGCCGCTGACCAACAGGACAGCGGCCGACGCCGCCACCAGTGCCCACCGCGGGACCAGTTTTCCGAATGACGTATGGCGCGGGCCATTCTTGGCGGAGGTAAGCCGCTGTTCACCGCCACCTGTGGCGCCCGACTCGGCAATCGCGCTCCTGGGTGCGTCGCCTTGGCGGGTAGCGCCTGGATACTCAGTGGCCACTCGCTGCAGGATGACGCCCCGCACCCACGCCGGGGGTGGCGGCGCGTCGCTGAGTAAGCCTAGGACGTCCGTCGCGTTGGTCAGCTCGTGGCGGCAGGTGGCGCAGATGTCCACGTGCCGGCTCACCCGCCGCAGACTCGTCTCGTCCAGCTTGCCAAGCACGAAGTCAGGCAGCTGAGCGACGAGCGTCAGGTGATCCCGCAGGGTTGTGTCACCCATCGTTCTCATCCTGGTTTGCGGCGAAGCCCCCCACTCGGACGATCCTCTCTACCCCATTCTAATGAGAAGTGTCAATCACTCCGCCAGCCGTCGTCGCCGAGGAGTGACAGTGTCTCACGCAGGTGACCGAGCGCCCGGCGCATGCGCGACTTGACGGTGCCTAGCGGCTCGCCCAGTTCCTCCGCGATCTCGGACTGACTGAATCCCTCCCCGTACAACAGAAGAACCGCGCGCTGGCTCGGCGGCAGCTGGTCGAGCGCGTGCGCCAGTTCGGCGTCGCGGACCGCACACCAGGCATCGATCGCAGGATCCGAGCCCGCTGCCACGTTTCCCGCATAGTCGTCGCCGTCCGGATCGGCGCGCGCTGGCCGCGGTTGCAGTTGTGGTCGCCGTCGCCGGCGGCGAAGCTCGTTGAGCGCCAGGTTATGCGCGATGCCGTAGAGCCAGCTGCGCACCGTGCCACGTGAGTCATCGAAGGCATGGGCATGTTGCCACGCGCGGAGGAAGACCTCTTGCAGGATCTCCTCGGCGGCGCCGCGATCGCCGGCGATCCGCACCAGCAGCGCGAAGACAATCCGGGCGTGGCGATCGTAGAGCGCCCCCAGCGCCTGGACTTCGCCGGCAGCGAGCGCGGCGATGAGCGCGACATCCGGCACATCGTCGGGCGATAGCGTGCCGAGCACCTCGGCTTGATCCCCGCCAAGATCAGAAGGCACGACCCAGAATCTCGGCGCTTCCGCCACTGGCGGCTGTGCAGGGGTCTCGCCAGTTGAGTCAGGCTCGCGGTGCTGCCTGGATCTACCCAGTTCCATGTTCGTCTCGTTCGAGGTCGCTCGGTTGCTCGCCGGGTATGGCTTCATAAGCCAACAGGATATCGCACTACCCGACACAGGCCGCGATCATACTTGTCCAAACCAGCATGAAATTGTTGAGAACGAGGTGATCTGGGCATCAAGTCCATTTTGCGGCGCGTGCTCGGCCAATGGACAGCGCCCACTACGACGAAGCGAAGCTGGGACGAAAGTGAATGGGGACACCAACCGGTGTCCCCATCCTGATTGTTGTACGTGCTGAACTTTTCGACGGCGCGTGCGGTGCTACCACCTCTGGTATCTGCAGGGCGACGCCGTTTCGGAACGAGCGATCCTCTCCGTTAGGCTAGGCTTCTTAGCGGCCGGCCTCCGAGTGCCGCAGGGAGCGCGATAGCCGACAGTTACTCGACACCCCGCTCCCCGGTGCGGATCCCGTTGCCTCACGAGTCGTCACCGGCCTATCCACCGTACGGACAAGGGCCCTCCGTGTCGCCGTGCCTTATGTGGGCTGCCATGGCCGGTTCGGGAATCAGCAGCGTCTTCTTCCCTTTATGGCAGACCTCTACTTTATTTTGACCCTCTTTCTTGCCTTTGGGGCCGGCGGACGCAACCGAGGTCACCCCAACCGCAGCAAGTCCACCGCCAATGACGCCCTTAACCGCATTGCGCCTAGTCGTCGCTCTCGCGAGCCTGGCAATGAGTTCATCGAACTGTTTAGAATCCATCGACCGCTCCTTTTCTGAATCAGGCTCCTGCGCAAGAGCCTACGAGCGTACTTCAGACCGATGCATGAACAATGCCACCGGCCTCCCGTGACTCGTGTGACCGCGGTTCATGGCACTTGCCTCAACCCGACCGACTGGATCTCCGATCGGTAGAGACGCTACGGCACTGACCTCCTCATGCGAACCGCGGCCACGGATGCCACTAAGCAATAGCTAGTTTACCTCGTCGACATCGGAAGTCAACTTGGATTTATGAAGACAGTGTGATCCGCTTCTATGATTGACGTATGCTTGGATCCGCAGGGGGATCAAAGGAACTAGGAACGCCTAGCTTCCGAAAGATCTTGTTGCTAACTACTTCTTGGAACTGAGAGTTGCGCCTGACCAGTAGATCCACAACTAATCCGACCTGGCGCGCTGCAATTTGCTCCGGCGTGTATAGATCCGCGGTTAGCGGGAACCGCTCCGGTCGCAGCGATGGTGAACTAGCGAGGGACCATCGGTAATCATCAAAATCGACGTAGCCGCCAGGTTTAAGGAGACGATCGACGAGCAAAAAAGCGAGCGCGTCGTGTATCCATGTATGCGCGCCATCGATAAACACATAATCGAAGATCGGTTCAGGATGCTCCTGCAGCATCTTCATCAAGCTCCAGTTGTAGGAGTCCAGAAGTTTGTAAGAATTTCCGTGACCAACGGCGTTTGTGTACCCCAGATCGCGCAATCGACTCATCACCTGCTCAACGCGATCCTCGAAGTCAAACAGGTGCAGTTCGCCCTCGTTATTCAGGAACTCAGCGAGTTGGAATGTTGTGGCGCCATGGTAGATGCCAATTTCCGCGATACACCGGCTGGAGGTCGAATTGAGGAACTCGATAGTCTTCGCATTTGCTCCACCAACAGCGAGTGTCCTGGGGTACCGTTCGAGGTCTGCAAAGCGCACTTCCGAAAGCGCGGGCGCCTGGCTCGTGTCGCCACCGGTCTCGGTTGCTTCCCCGGAACCGTCCTGTAGAGGAGAGGACCTCCGAACGTCGGACTGGCACCCCGTCAGCCGCACCGGCCAGCCGGAAAGGCGCTCTCCAGCCAGCGGTTCAACCGCCGAATCGAGTTGTTCGACAAGGGCGATGCAGGGCAAAGGGTTCCGCACGATGATCGCGGTCATTCTTCCCTGGAGGCCCGCCAGCTGGGACACCGCGATCGCATCCGCAAACTTCTCGGTGAGGGAGAGGAGCGTGGCTCGCTTTGCCGAGCGGTCAGCCTCGGCAAGGAGTACGATTGTTCCCGCTCGCGACATTGCTACCGCCTGAACCATTGATCCGAACTGGCCTCCCAGTGGGCCGGGTGGGCCGTCGACCAGTACGAGATCGGCTGGCAGTGGAGATGCGGGATGAATAGCGCTGGGGTCGTAGACCGGGCAGTATGTGCCCGCGAGGTCTCGTCCCACCAAAGGAGCTACTGAGAGGGCGAACGTGTCAAGGAGCATATGATGTCCCGCTTGGAGAACCGTCTCCCGCGCAAACTGTGGGTCATACTCGATCGTCGTCAGGAAAAAACGGGGTCGAAGTGCCTCACTCTCACGCAACAGTAAGGCTGTTGACAATCCCGAGCCGAATTGCAGTACGTGTGCTGGTCGAAGTTGGCGTGCCACCCGTGCAAGAAATGCAAGCGCATTCGGCGCCATCGCCGAGGCTCTGGTCCCGGGTTCCTTAGTTCTCCAAGATAGGTCAATCTCGTTCTCATCAGATAGCGCCCGGTCGAGAGCGTGGCGTGCGAGGACCACGGACCTTTCGATGTCTTCATTGTCTCGTTCATCATGACCCTGATGCGTGGTCATCCCTCGTGTCTTCCCAATCACACAGCCTAGGCGGTGCCGTCAGTAGCTCCCGGCGCAGGACCTGCTGACGGGGATGGTACGGGTCGAGCGCCATTGCACGCGCGAGGAACTCGAGAGCACGATCTGTTTCCCCGCGATCATGTGCTTCTAGCGCCGCAACACGCATGAGTTCCGGGTCACTGCTCTCCAATGGGTCCCACGGGCGAACAATGGGGTTCCAGTCTGAAAATGCCTCGTTCATACGATCGCGCAGCATCGTGTCTTCAATGTGCTTCTCGGGATCCCATGCAGTGGGGGGAAGTCGATCGCCTCTTCCTCCCCATCCTGTGGTCAGGGGATTAAAGTGTGCAATGCTGAGCTTGGACGGATCTATCTCGACAAACGGCGCATCGTGGATGAGATGAATCCACCATCGCGCGTCTTCCGGACAACGGCGCGGCACAACCAGATACTTCGGTCGCACCGCATCCGCTGGCTTGATCCAGTAGACATCTCTGTGACGCAGGAGGATATTTCTCGGATGCGGGTGCGCCATCATGTCCTGTGAGCTAAATTGGAACCAAGCAACTTCGTGTGTTTCGATCAGGTCATCAAGGCTCATTCGAGACCTTTGTACAAGCATCTCGTCGACATCGAGGTGGAGCGCAAACGTGGCTTCGCTGAGGAATCGTCGCCGGCCGATCTCAAGGAAGCCACTATCCGACCAACGCTCAAATGAGGGTGGCCAGCAGACCTCCCGGGGTGTGGCATAGGGATATGGCCAATCGATGACGACAATGACCGCGATGCCTGGTACGAGGGTCAGGGCCCGGCGGAGGTCGGCCGCAGTATACGTATGCGAACAATTGTCGTATAGGAGAACCGCATCAATACCGAAGTGCGTAACGTGATATCTCGCCCAATCAACAATCCATTCCAGGGGATTGTCTTTATTCTTGGCAATCAGCACGCGCCGGCCAGAAAATAGTCGTGAGAGATTCGGCTGAACGGCCCGAATGACCTGCTGGCCGCCAAACAGGATGGCAAGGGCTAGGGTCTCCGACCGCGGAGTGATCCTGAAAAAGGCGGTGCTCCAGTGAGTCCTCGGTCTTATATAAGTGAACTCGCAAGATTCCCCAGATGATGCGCTAATAAACTCAATGTCAGTAATCGGTTCCATTTGAGAAGGTAATGGAGGACCAACAGCGAGGATCGACTTGCGGTCTTGTTCCTCAAAAATGTCATAGAAGAGCGTGAAATAGTCGAAGTGACCCTCAAACGTCATGCCTCGGGCAAAGACCGGGCTGGTCGGACGTCGAATCTGATTCACTCGAGGATCGAGGGCAACGGACGCGAGATCGACCTCTGGGGGAGATGAATGTCTTGGTTGTTCCGCGTCCGTCTGCGGTTGGACCAGCCCGTCCCCTGTAGCAAGTGCGATCTCATCATTGGATCCGATTTGCGAACTGTGGACCTTATCTTGGAAACCTTGCGGTCCCCGGGGGTGAAGCGTGAAGACGACCCCCGTCTTGGCGCTGGCTTCGGCTAGCTCGTGGTACTCCCCGAAATAGTCGATCAACAAGGGATGATCGCCGAGCCAGCCGGCCTGCTCCCGCGGCACCAGCAGATGCGTGCCCCCCGCCGCCATTGCCTCGTCGACCAATTGGGCGACCCGTACCAAGTGGGCGGCCTCGGACTCGCCGTCCTCGCGATCGATCATCGGGAAGTCGCGCAAGGCGGAATTTCGGTCGCGACCCGCGCCGCCCACCACGTAGAGCACGACGCTTGGCGAGGCGTTCCCGATCTCATTGAGCGACACCTCACGCGCGACGGCACGGTCTGTTGTAGGCATCGTGAACGGTTCCTCGGGCAACAGGCGATCCGCCATAGAACGCCTCCGCGTCATCCGTTGCTTAACTCAACCCGCATCCGAGCAACAGCACTGCTCCACCCGCACCCTAACCTGAACGATGCTGTCGTCCCTAGTCTGCCGTGTTGTGCTCGCAATGCCGAGTCCGGAAGCGCATTGGATCCTTTCGCCATTTCTCGAGCTCGATCGCGACAACTGCGTTGTTCTGGCGCCAGTCGTTGTGGATCGACTCGATGCCGTCCATCTTCGGGTGGCCGGAGGTGCCACCCAATCCCCGCTCGATGTATGGCTCATACCCCTGCATGATCGGCACATTCGGTACCGCCATCTCGAAAAAGTACCGGTCGGCACCGAACGACTCAGGCCCGTAGTGGAAAAAGCGTTTGTCGACCCGCGCGCAGAAGTCGCGCACGCTCTCGTCGCGCATGACGAAATGAGTCGACACCGCCATGGCGCCTAGTGGCGCACACGTCGCCTGGTACATCCGCAGCAGAGCGTCGGTCTGCCGCAGGTGGCGCTGCAGCATCATCAGGTAGTGCGGAGCGTACAGGCCGATGATCGGGTCTTCGAAGTAGTGTTGGATCTCGGCTCTGCGGCTCCAGAACATGCGCTCGATCATCGAGCGCCCAGTCGCATACCGAAGGTCATCGAGGTGGTCACCGCCCTTATTGTGCCCGAACCAGACCAGCTCGAAAGGCTCGTCATGACGGCGGAAGGCTTCGAGTGCGGCGACAAAGCCGGTCGGGTCGGAGGACATCGTCAGCGTGGACGCGGCCGGTTGGATCGTGACGTCCAGCCCGCTCGCCTCGAGTCGCTGTCGCCATTTCGGCGACGACCCATGGTTGATTCCGACGAAGATCTTCGAATCTTGGTGGTAGCGGCGCAGCGTTTCGATGAAGTAGTCGCCGAGGACCAACCCCTGCTTCGGCACCCAACTCGAAAAGATCACTGCATCCCTCGGTTGACCGGCCGGCTTGCGGTACGGCGCCGACTGCGGCCCCCGCACGATCCCATAGGGTGGTCCCTTCCGCACGCTGGCCGTCGGTTCCAGTGCCAGCTCGCCGAGTTGAAGTCTCGATCCGGGCGGCGCCTCAGCTGGCAGCGCCAACGAATTGCCACCGGGGAAATCCGGGTGAAGCCGCCAATTGTCCTCTTCGACCAGATCGAGCCTTATCCAGTCCAGGGAACGACCAGATCCCAAGTCCAGATCAAACTCCAGTTGCACCGATCCATCCGCATCGAACGTCGCCTCGACGAATGGCAGGTCGTGGAACAGGTACCCAGGCCGGGCTAGGCTGAGAATGATCTCGCGGCTCTTGCCGAGTCGTCGGCCGAATCGGGTCAGTCCGAAGCGGAGACGCAACGTGCGTAGCCCTTCAGCCGAGAACGCCAGCCGGCCCGTCAGCAGCCCTCGCGCCGGCGTGGTCGGGCGTAGCGTCACCCGCGGCTTGACTAACGTGCGTCTCGCTGTGAGTGCGATCCCCTCGCCGGGAACGATCTCCCATCCCGCGACCTCAACCGCGAAGCTGGTAGCTTCCCGGGGGCGCAGCGTGAACACGATTCCCGTCTTGGCGCTGGCTTCGGTCAGCTTGTGGTTCTTGGAGAAATACTCAGCCAGCATGGGATGGTCGCCCAGCCAGTCGGCATGCTCGCGCGGCACCAGTAGGTGGGTGCCCCCCGCCGCCATCGCCTCGTCCACCAGTTGGACGACCTGAGCCAGGTGTGCGGCTTTCGTCTGGCCCCGATTGCGGTTGACGAGCGGAAAGTCGCGCACGGCCGGGTTCCGGTTGATGCCCGCGCCACCGCCGCCGACCACATAGAGGAGCACGCCGGGCGTTTCATGCTCGTTCTCACCGCGCGACGAACCGCCCGCCACGACGCGCTCAGCGGCACCTAGCCGGAGCCGGTGTTCAGCCGCATCGTGCGCCAGGCCGAAGTGCTTCCTCATACCGGCCAGGACTTCCACTTAACTCGTCACCACCACGCTGCCGCGTAGCAGCAGAACGCCGCTCGCCTTGCGCAGAATGAACTCTCGCGTTGGCTGCTGCCACGCACGGTGATCACGAAGGTCGCTTGCGGTCAACGCCCGGCCCAGCTCCGCGAACCACGCCAACCCTGTCGGCCGTTCAGGTCGCCCTCCCTGCCGTCTTGGGAGACCTGCCGCCCGCTCTGGTCGCTCTACTGGCTGCGCCAGCGGGTCCATGGACAGTGTCATGCTCTCACCGACCCCCGCGCAGATATAAAGCGAATTCGGTTCCAACCACGGGAACAGCAGCTGAAAAGTCTGCACCTGATCATCCGGGTGGTGGCTGCTGTCGTCGACGATGAGCCGGAACCGATATTCGCGTAGCAACGGCTGCAGCGCGCCCAGATCGGTGGGGTTCCCCTGGACGATTGTGCAGTCCGCGATCTGGGAGTCGAGGACGAGGCGCCGCGCGTCGAGCCCGATCAACCGCGCCTCGGGGAACCACTCCCGCCATGTGCGAAGCGATGCCCCGGTCCCGACTCCGATCTGCAGCAGATCGAATGTCTGGCCGCGCAGCGGCGCCAGGAAGCACTCCCATGTCCGCAACGCGTCCCGGCTCAGCGACGACAGCTCGGAGCCATGCCGTACGCCGATGTCATCGAGAAGGCACTGCACACGCTCGCTCCGGGTCTCGAACACCTCGTTGTGATCACGGGTGCGGCCACGTCATGCAAAAGAATAGGCGAACCGGAGAATGTGCGGAAAGTACGACTCTCGCCTTTCGACCACCTCAGTGGTCGCTAAAACATCAGGTATGAATTCGCTGTTAGACCTTTACAGGTGGAGAAGCAGAATAAATCGTCCACGAAAGTGGAATCAGGGCCGATTCGACTCAACACTGGCTCATCTTCGTCCGGCGTGTCACGATGAACCGTGATCCCGGGGCATCGCAGTGGGGAGGTGTGAATTCGTGAGCCTGCGATTACCGGCACTGGCCACAAGCACAGGACGCATCACCCTTGAGCGTATCGAGGCGGCGGCGCGGGCCATCGATCCGGTCTTCCTCCACACCCCGCAGTGGGTCTGCGAGTCTTTGTCCGAGGAGCTCGGCGTCCGCGTCGCGCTCAAAGCCGAGACCCTCAATCCCATCCGCTCCTTCAAGGGGCGGGGTGCGGACTGGCTGGTGCACAACTTGCCGCCCGGTCTCACGCTGATGTGCGCCTCCGCCGGTAACTTCGGTCAGGCCATGGCGTACGCCTGCCGTTCCCGCGGCGTGCCGCTCACCGTCTACGCGGCGGAGCAGGCGAACCCGTTGAAGATCGCGCGCATGCGGGCCATGGGCGCGCGGGTCGTGCTCGCCGGGGCGGATTTCGACGCCGCCAAAGCGCTCGCGCGCGAGGCGGCGGTGCGTGAAGGCGCTCGCTTCGTCGAGGACAGCCGCGACCCGGAGCCGACCGAGGGCGCGGGCACCATCGCGCTGGAGTGGCTTGCCTTCCCAGAGCGGCTCGATGCCCTCCTCGTCCCGCTCGGCAATGGGGCGTTGCTG